>CAJDVU010000011.1_pt1 | contig 24404 bp, 24 predicted proteins | sample 7391431 | NCBI WGS metagenome assembly CAJDVU01 (sample SAMEA7055700, study PRJEB34461) | soil metagenome | biome: terrestrial ecosystem; feature: Peninsula; material: soil | place: Antarctica | collected 2016
GCTGGTCGAGCCGGGCCATGCTGATCGCCGTACCGGCCAGGGCGAAATCGAGCGGGCCCACCTACAGATTGCGCACCTGTCCGCTGGGAAACAGGGTAAAGCGTCGACTGCGCCATACCACGCAGGCGATGTTGTGGTACTCATCAAAATGCGCCGGCGTGGTAACGCGATTGCCGATCCACAATCGCGGCTGCACTTCCGCACGCAGCCACTGCAACGCGTGCTGATCGAAAAAACGCGGCACACACGCGGAGATCAACGCGCTCTGCAGCGCCAGGCCAGGCGGATCGGATTGCCGACTGTACGCGGCCGGGCGTTGCAACGCCTGGGTGATCGGTACCTGGTAATGCTCATAGTTGAACCGCTCGCAAGCGGCGTCATAGCCGAGCACGCCGCCCTCGGCAGACGGCAGCCGCAAAACATTTACATCCGCGCCGTTGTCCCAGCCGGCCGTTGCTGCGCGAACGCCGTGTCGGATTCGCCGGCGAGCCGCACCAGCGGCCAGCCGCTGCACAGTCCACGCAGGACCAGCGGCCGATCATGGCCGATGATGTCGCCAAGCGTGAGCGGGCCGTCAGTGGCGTGATACTCCTCAATGGCGGTGGGCATGCCGGTTATCCCGTGGCGAAGCGTGCGTCACACGCATGCCATCGCGCCCATTGCGACCCGTCATCGGCGAGATGGATAGCAGGCCGCCCACTCAGCGGGCAAGCTCCGCATCGGCGTCGCGCACGGCCTGGATGAACGTCGCCAACCGGGCGGCATCCTTGATCCCGGGCGCCGTCTCGATGCCGCTGGCCACATCGACCGCCCACGGTCGTAACCGTCGCACCGCGTCCCCGACGTTATCCGCGTGCAGACCGCCAGCCAGAATCAGTGGCTGCGCCAACTTGTGCCGCAGCAAGGACCAGTCGAAAGACTTGCCACGGCCTCCGGCCTGCCCCGATCCATGCCCATCCAGCAACAGGCCGGACGCACTGGGGTAGTCATGCAAATGCGGCAACGCCGCGACTCCGGCGCCCATCGCCACCGCCTTCAGGAACGGGCGGCCGAACTGCGCGCACCATGCGTCGCCTTCCCTGCCATGGAACTGCAAGAGGTCGGGTTGCACCTGCTGGATGACGTCATCGACCAGCCGCGCATCGTCATCCATGAACAAGGCTACGGTGGTGACAAACGGTGGCAGCGCACCGACGATGGCGCGCGCCTGGGCCAGCGTCACCTGCCGGGGGCTGCGCGCCGTGAATACCAGGCCGATCGCATCCGCGCCCAGCCGCGCCGCCAGCACCGCGTCCTCGATGCGGGTCATGCCGCAGCACTTGATGCGGGTCATGTGGAAATTCCGGGCTGGCTGACTTCTTCCGGCAAGCCCCAATGCCGCTCGTAACGCGGCCCGATGAAGGTCAACCCGGAAGACAGCGCGGTAGGACCGGCCACCTGCCGATCGCGACCGGCCAACAGTTGCGCCATCCACTCGACCGGCTGCTCGCCGCGACCGATCAGCAGCAACGAGCCGACGATGTTGCGCACCATGTGATGCAGGAAGGCATTCGCCTCGATCTCGACCAGAACGTGCTCGCCCTCACGCCGCACGCTCGCTGCAAGCACGGTGCGACGCGGATGGGCGGCCTGGCAGGACAAGGCCCGGAACGCGCTGAAATCGTGCAGACCCAGCACGGCCTGCACCGCGGCATGCATGCGATCGGCGTCCAGCGCCAGCCGTTCCCAGGTGACATAGCGCGCGTCCAGCGCGGCACGCACCGGCCGATTGAGGATGTGGTACCGGTAGCGCCGGCTGCGCGCACCGAAACGCGCATGAAAGCCTTCCGCCACCGGCTGCGCCCACAGCACGGCCACGCTGGCCGGCAGGTTGGAGCAGGTTCCCAGCACCCAGCCCCGCATCTCGCGCCGCGCCGCGCTGTCGAAATGCACTACTTGGCAGCGCCCGTGTACACCGGTATCGGTACGCCCGGCGCAGGTGATTTGCACCGCGTGCGCGGCGACCTTTGACAACGCGCGCTCGACCGCCGCCTGCACGCTTGGCCCTTCGGTCAGGCGTTGCCATCCGAAATAGTCGGTGCCGTCATATTCGATGCCGAGGGCGATACGCATTAACGGTGAAATCGGTTGAAGCAACACAAGAAGATTAGCAGGGGCGAAACGAAGTCGGGCCGGCAAAGCCGGCCCGACTGGTCAGACAAGTCGCAGACGGAATCTCAGTTCAGGCCGTCGAGAAGCTCGCGAGCCGTATCGCGCTGCGTCTGGCTGCCTTCCTTGAGCACTTCGCCCAGCATGGCGCGGGCGCCATCGGCATCTCCCATGTCCAGGTAGGCGCGCGCCAGGTCGAGCTTGGTGTCGACTGGGTCGTCGCTGAACTCAACCGGCTCTTCAGCGAAATCCGATGCCGGCGGCGCATCCCCCTCCGGTGTCATCCAGGCATCCGTTTCGTCGTGCGGCTCGCCTGTCGCGACATCGTCCGCCATCGCCGCCGCCGAATCCAGATCGGCGGCGGCGGGCTGCGTCAGGTCAAAGTTGAAATTGTATTCGCTGACCTTCTTTGGTTCCGCTGGCAGCGCTGGCGGCAGCGACGAGACGACGGTGGACGCATCGTTGTCATCCCCGTAGTCGTCGATGTTGAAGGCTTGACCCGCATCGGCTTCGCGCGCCGGTGCTTCCTCATGATGATCGAACAACGGGTGCTCCGGCGCTAGGTCCTCACCCATGTGCACCACGTCCTGCCACTCATCCTGCTGGGGATCCGTGATGTGAACGTGCATTGCCTCGGCGGCGGCCTCGAAACGCTCGACGTCACGCCGCGAGTAATACAGGGTGACCAGCTCCAGATGAAGGTAGATGTCGTCCGGATGCTCGGCCAGCTGGTCAAGCAGTTGCTCCTGATCGCCGTCGTCAGCGTCCGGCAGCTTGTCTTCGGTCGCTGGCGTCGTGCTGAAACGCTCGGCCAGAGAGGAGCCGGGGTTCACCGCCGGCTTGCGTCGACGCCCCAGCATCCCCAACACGATCAGCAGGACCAGGACGGCCAACCCCGCGATCCACGCCCAGGTCTGCAGGTACCAGGGTCGCTCGACCGCCGGCACCAGGGCCGGAACAGGTTTGCGGACCGGCTCCACCGCCGCCGGCTTGGCTGCGGCGGTGGATGCCACCGCCACGGCCGGCGTGACCGCTACTGCCGTGCTGGTGGCGGCGGTTGGTGCGGAGCTGCCAGTCGCCACGACGCTGCTCGACGCCGCGGCCGGGGCCGACTGGGCCAGCGTGGAGGTTGCTGCGCCGACCGGGGCCTGGCTGGTGCCGGCGCTGGAACCGGCACCGGCTACCGCCGGTTCCAGCGCGGCGGGTTCCGAAGCCCCTGCCGACGCCGCCCCAGCCGCGCTGGTGGTCGCTGCCGCTTCCCGCGCGGGTTTCCCCGCCGCCTTGTTCGCTGCGGCCAGCCTGGCCTGCAGCTCGGCGATCTGGCTATCCTTCAGGGACAGCAGATGCTCGTTCTTGCTGTTGATTTCCGTCAGATCCTTCAAGCGCGTTTTCAGGTCGCTGCCCTGCTGCTGCACGCTGGCCAGGGTTTCCTTCGTGCGCAGAAGCTCGTCGCGCACCTTGGTGGAAGACTTGTCGGCCTGGCCGGCACCGTTGCCAGTCCTGTCGCCTGCTGCCTTCGCGGGAACCAGCGCGAGCCGATCTCCATGGCCGGCCGGCGTGGCACTGGGCGAACTGGAGGCGGAGGCGCGCGTCGCGGCATCGGCCACCACCGCCGGCTTGCCCGGCGTACCCGCGCGCCAGTCGCTGTTCTGCCGGCGTACTTCGGCCACCGCCGCCACAAGCGTCATCGTCTGCGCTTCGGACGGGGTCGGCACACGCAACACCGCGCCGCTCTTCAGCGCGTTGATGTTGTCGCGATAAAACGCGTCTGGATTGGCCTGCTTCAACGCCAGCACCATCTGCTGCACATCGACCCCGGCCGGCGCCAGATTGCGGGCGATCCCGGTCAGGGTTTGCCCGCTTTGAACCGGGCCATAACGGCCATTGTTGACGCCGGGCGAAGTCGGCGCGGGTGCGGTGGCTGCGGGTTGACGTGCTGGCGTAGCGGTTGCCGTGGCGGGCCTGGACTGATTTGACGCTATGGGTGCCTGTACGGGCGCAGCAGTCGCCACTGTAGAGGCTTGCACACCGGGAGGGTCGAGCAGGATGGCGTACTCACGCACGCTGGGACCCGCCTTGCCGTTCACTTCGATGAGCAGATCGAGGTACGGATCGTCCACTGGCACGCTGCTGGTGATGCGGATCACCGGATGGTTGCCTGCAGTGTTCGCGACACTGAAGTGCAGTGGGATAGTGGTACGGCCGCCGACAATACCCGCGCGGGCAAACTGCTCGCTGGAAGCGAGTTTCACCGTGAGGCTTTTCAATTCGGCCGGACTGGATGGGTGCACTGGAATCTCCGCCAGCAACGGCTGCCCCAGTGCTGACTTGACCTGGACCTGGCCAAAATCCGCCGCCAGAAGCTGACTGCTCCCCAGCGCCAATGCCACCATCATCGATAGTTTCAACGAACGATTCATGCATGCTCCCCCGAACGATCCTTGGCGCAACTTCTTCTTGTAAAGAGACCGCCCCCATGGCGGCGGCTGCGTCACCGTGCCGCCACTTTAGTTATATGTAGGCCAATCAACAATAGCTGCGGCAAATACTTGCAACACATTGCTGTGATGCGCTCCTGCCTCGGCGTGCGCTTCATGGGTGCCCGGCCATCGGGCTGTCCCGCCATGGTGACCGCTTCCGGTACAACTCGGCGATCTGCCAGTCCTGCTGTCGCAAGCGCCGGCTGGCACACTGGCGGTCTGACTCCTGCCTGGCGACTTCACGCTGCAAACGCACCAGCTCGGCCCGGTCGTGCTTCATTCGCTGCTGGGCCGCTGGCAGCGATGACATCAGGACGGATCCACTGCGCACCGGCGCGGGCTCCGCTGCCCACATTGGCGCGGTCAGTTCAAATCCAATGGCAGCACCAAGTTGCAATCCACGCATGGCCAGGAGGTCGGCGGATTTTGATTGGCCGGCCCGAGAATTCGCCTGTGCCGTCCCTATCCCCGCCGAGTCTTGCTCCCTGGAACCACTATGGGCCGGCGAATCGTCAGAGACCTGTCCTCGCGCTGCCGGATTCTCGTCTCGCCCACCAAAGCCCGCCAGCCTCCTAGAGATAGTCATCGATCAGCAATTCGGCAATCTGTACCGCATTCAAGGCCGCACCCTTGCGGATGTTGTCGGAAACAATCCACAGGTCGAGACCGCGATCATGCGAGATATCCTCGCGGATGCGCCCGACGAACACTCCATCGGTGCCTGCGGCCTCGCCTGCCGGCGTGGGATAACCGCCCGATTTGCGCTCGTCCACCAGCACCACCCCCGGCGCCAGCCGGAGCAGTTCGCGGGCCTGATCGGCCGTGATCTTTTCGCTGGTCTCGATATGCACTGCCTCGGAATGGCCATAGAACACCGGCACGCGCACGGCGGTCGGATTTACCTGGATCGACGCGTCCTCCAGGATCTTGCGGGTTTCCCACACCAGCTTCATTTCTTCCTTGGTGTAACCATTGGGTTGGAAATCGTCGATCTGTGGAATCACATTGAACGCGATCTGGGCCGGGAATTTCTTGCCCGGTTCCACGCTTTGGAACGCCAGCAGCGCCGCGGTCTGCCGACCCAGCTCTTCCATCCCGCTGCGACCGGCACCAGAGACAGCCTGGTAAGTGGCCACGTTGATCCGTTCGATCTGCACCGCCCGATGGATCGGCGCCAGCGCTACCAGCATCTGCATGGTCGAGCAATTCGGGTTCGCGATAATGCCGCGGTGGGTGTACTGGGCAATCGCATGCGGGTTGACCTCGCTGATCACCAGCGGAATATCGTCCTGGTAGCGGAATTCCGAGGTGTTGTCGATCACCACGGCACCGGCTGCCGCGGCGCGCGGCGCATGCTCGCGGCTGACCGAGCCGCCCGCCGAGAAGAACGCGATATCGACGCCGGCAAAATCATAGGTATCCAGCAATTGCACGGTAATTTCCTTGCCGGCGAATTTCACCTCGCTGCCGGCAGAGCGCTCGCTGGCCAGCGGCACCAGCTCGCTGATCGGGAAATTGCGCTCGGCGAGGATGGACAACACAGCCTCGCCGACCGCGCCGGTAGCGCCGACCATCGCGACCTTGTAACTGCTCTTTTGACTCATGGGAGGATTTGCTCTGAAGAAGGATGGGGCGTGCCGCTCACAGCACGTTCGGGTTGAGGATGTTGGGCGGATGCCCGGCATGCGGGCCGTGGCCGAACCGGGCCAGCACATTGTCGACGGCCACCGACGCCATCGCGCGACGGGTGCCGGTCGTGGCGCTGGCGATATGCGGGCTGAGCACCACGTTGTCGAGCGCAAGCAGCTCGGGGCGCACTTGCGGCTCGCCCTCGAACACATCCAGTGCCGCGCCAGCCAGCCGTCCCTCGCGCAGGGCTGCCGCCAGCGCGATCTCGTCGACGATGCCGCCGCGGGCGATATTGATCAGCATGGCGGTGGGTTTCATCAAGGCCAGCTCGGGCGCGCCGATGGCGTGACGCGTCTGTGCCGTCAAAGGCAACGCAAGCACCAGAAAATCGGACTCGCCCAGCAGTTGCGGCTTGTCGACATGACGGGCATGGCAGGCGCGCTCGTCCGCCGCGGGCCGCGGCGACCGATTGTGGTAGATCACCGGCATGCCGAAGCCGATCGCGCGCCGCGCGATGGCCTGGCCGATGCGTCCCATGCCGAGGATGCCGAGCGTACGGCCGCGCACGTCGCTACCCAGCCAGGCCTTGAACTCGGTGGCATGCCACTGCCCGGCGCGTAACCAGCGCTCGGCCGCGCTCATCTGCCGTGCCACGCCGAGCAGCATCGCCCACGCAAAGTCGGCCACGCTCTCGTTGAGCACGTCGGCGGTATTCGACGCGACAATACCTGCCGCACTCAGCGCGGCGAGATCGAGGTTGTCATAACCCACGGCGAGATTGGCGACGATGCGAAGCCTTTTTGCGCGGGCGATTTCGGGCGCACCGATGTGCTCCTTGAGCCCGACGATCACCGCATCCTGCCCGGCCAGCTTCGCAGCCAGCTCGCCTGAGTCCAACTTTCGTTCCTCGAGTTCGGCGCTCACCACGAAATACGGCTCCAGCCGGGCCACGATGTCCGCAAAAGTGGGGCGCGATATCCACACGCGCGGCTTGTCAGTCATCGCTGCTGGTCCTGCTGTTGCCATCGCCCGTCATCGAATGTGCGGTGTCACGGCCCCGACGTCGCCACACTGGGCGCGATGACGCAGCGCATGATCCATCAGCACCAGCGCAACCATCGCCTCGGCGATCGGGGTGGCCCGGATGCCGACGCAAGGATCGTGTCGCCCCTTGGTGACCACGTCCACCGGTTCGCCGGCCAGATTCACGCTGTGCCCGGGGATCAGGATGCTGGACGTGGGCTTCAACGCGATCGAGGCCGTAACCGGCTGACCGCTGCTGATGCCGCCGAGAATACCGCCAGCATGATTGGACGTAAAGCCGTCCGGATACATTTCATCGCGATGCTCACTACCGCGCTGGGTCACAGCGGCGAAGCCGTCGCCGATCTCCACCCCCTTCACGGCGTTGATCGACATCAACGCGCTGGCAAGATCGCCATCGAGCTTGCCGTAGATCGGCTCGCCCCAGCCCGGCGGCACACCGTCGGCCACCACATTGACGCGCGCGCCAACCGAGTCGCCCGACTTGCGCAACGCCTTGATATAGCCCTCCAGCGCAGGGACCTGCGCCGTGTGCGGCCAGAAGAACGGATTCTGCTCCACCGCGTCCCAGTCGAAGGCGTCCGGCGCGATTTCGCCAATCTGGGCCAGATAACCGCGCACGCGCACGCCGTGATGTTCAGCCAGCCACTTCTTCGCGACCACACCGGCGGCCACGCGCATGGTGGTCTCTCGCGCCGACGCCCGCCCTCCGCCGCGCGGATCACGAATGCCGTATTTCTGCCAGTAGGTGTAATCGGCATGGCCGGGCCGGAACGTCTGCCCGATGTCGTCGTAGTCCTTGCTGCGCTGATCGGTGTTGCGGATCAACAGCGCGATCGGCGTCCCGGTGGTCTTGCCCTCGTACACGCCGGACAGGATCTCCACCTCGTCCGCTTCATGCCGTTGCGAGGTGTAGCGGCTGCGGCCGGTGGCGCGGCGCCCCAGGTCATGGCGGAATTCCTCGGCGGCAATCGTCAATCCCGGCGGACAGCCATCGATCACGCAGCCGATGGCCGGCCCGTGGCTTTCGCCGAACGTGGTGACGGTGAGGAGCTTGCCGAAGGAGTTGCTGGACACGATGTTCGAAGTTCCACAGAAAACTCTCTACAGCTTACCTGCATTGGCCACGCAATCTGGGCAACCCTGGCGCGCCATTGGCAACTTGGCACGCACCGGCCCCGACCGGCCAAAGCCGATGGAAGTGGCCAGCTCGCCGACAGACTTCCCCTACGTTCCGGAGCGGCAAGTTGCCTCCGGCCAGCGCGTCGACTCGCATTGACAGCGCGCGACGCGCTGCCCCAGCATCTGATTTCCCGCGCATGGAGAGCTAAGGAATGGGCAAGCTGGGTTGGGGATTGACGTTGCTGATGGCAACCGCGATCGGTGGTTGGTTCCTTTCCAACTATCTGGTGTTGCTCTTTCTCGGCGTGCACGACACGCCGCTGGCATGGAACATCTGGTGGCAGTACGCCCAGGCGATCGACCAGCCTCGGATCGCCCCGTTCGCCGCCAGGATCAAGCTCAGCGGCATCAGCGGTTTTGGCCTGCCCCTGCTGGCCTGGGCCGGCTTGGTGATCCCGTTGCTCAAGGCCAAGCCTGAGTCCCTGCACGGCGACGCCCGTTTCGCCACCCTGTCCGATCTGAAAAAAGCCGGCCTGCTCAAGCAAACCCCGCAAAGCATTCTCATCGGCACCTACAAGAGCCGCTACCTGTGGCTGGGCGGCGCGCAGCATGTCATCACGATCAGTCCGACCCGCTCGGGCAAGACGACCAGCATCGCGATCCCGGTGCTGCTGTCGTACCAGGGCTCCATGGTCGTGCTTGACCTCAAGGGCGAGTTGTATCAAGCCACCAGCGGCTGGCGCCAGGCGCAAGGCCACGCCATTCGCGTATGGGCGCCCTACGACGAGACAGGCAACACCCATCGCTTCAACCCGCTGACTCCGCTGGCAGGAACGGACCCGGGCAAGCGCATCGGCGAGATCCAGACCATCGCGGCCATCCTGTATCCGGACGAGGTGGGCAAGGACCCGTTCTGGACGGCGCAAAGTCGTGCGGCGTTCACCGCGTTCGCCTCCTTCCTGTTCGAGGCATGGGATCACGGATGTCAAGCGGACTTGGCCGGCACGCACCCCAATACCGACGAGCGTTTTCCCAGCCTCGAACGCATCCTGCGCTTCTCCAGCGGAACCCACGGCCAAGGCACCAAGGAGATGCTGCAAACGCTGCTCACGGACCGCGGCTGCGCCTTCATCAGACCGCAGACCCGCACCGTGTTCGGCAACCTCCTGGGACTGGCCGAGCAGACCTTTTCCTCGGTGATCGCCACCATGCAGGCGCCGCTGCAGCAGTTCCTGAATCCGATTCTGGCCGCAGCCACCAATGCCACCGACTTCGACGTCGCCAGCCTGCGCAAGCGGGCGACCACGCTGTACGTCATCATCCCCACCAACAAGCTGGACGAGAGCAGCAAGCTGCTCAACATCTTCTTCAGCACCGTGATCGGCAGCAATCTCACCAGGCAGCTGGGCGAGGAGCCGGAACTGAAGTATCAGATGCTGATGCTGATGGACGAGTTCACCGCCATGGGCCGCATGGACGTATGGGCCAAGCGCATCTCGATCTCGGCCAGCTACGGCGTACGTGACCTGTGCATCGTGCAGAGCCGCGCCCAGCTGCGCTCGGCCTACGGCGGCGACGACGCCCAGAACTTCATCACCAACCACGGCGCGCAGATCGTGTTCGCCCCGCGCGAGCAGAGCGACGCCAATGAATACAGCGAAATGCTCGGCAACAAGACCCTGCGCAAGCAGCACCGCAGCATCAGCCGCGGGCCCGGCACGCACCAGGTCTCGATCAACCATACCGAAGAGAAGCGCGCCCTGTTCCTGCCGCAGGAGATCAAGGAGCTTCCCGCCGACGAAGAGCTGATCTTCTACGAAGGCTGCAAGCCGATCCGGGCGAAGAAGAACTGGTATTTCAAGGACCGTCAACTCAAGCAGCGAGCCAATCTGGCGCCGGCGGTAATCAAGACGGCGGTGGCAAATCGCCATCCCCCGACGGCGGAGGAAAATGTCGTCCGATCACAAAGTGAAAGAGTCAGGCTGGCATTGCGCCAGTGAACGAAACGCTGCGTGGGTGTCCTGCCCGATCAAGTTCACGCGATGCTGCCTCAGGCCAATGGTTGCGCTTCATCGCACGGGGGACGCCACGATGAAGTTCACCGCGACGCAAACTTTTGGGTTTCTGACCCTCACTATCGCAGCATGCTCCATGACTCACGGCGACGCTTAACCGCCCCGGCAGCCGCAACCTCGAAACAACGCTGGCGAACCTGTCGCCGCGCGTTCGACAGCATTTGGCGGAGTACCACGCAGCACTCTTCGAGGTGCCGGTCCACCATGCGGTGGCGCACAACCGCGTCGTTCAGGGCGTCGAACACGGATCGGACCAAACCGCCGCTGCAATGCGCGGGGGAGCACAAGACGCGCAGCACGGTGCCCAACAGCTGTCGCAGAGCCCAAGCCGCCGGGCTGGCAGCACAAGAGCAAGCCGCCGTGGTGTCGCGCGGCGCACAGGTCTTCATGCCGGTCAACCCGGTCGCCGCTACCGGCGCGGCGCTCGGTGCCGGTGCCGCCGGCTACGTGACGCGAGTACAAGCCCGGCGTGGCCAGGTCTAGCCGCCTCGCCGGTCAGGGCGCCGATCTTGGCAGCCAATGGGTAGCCGGCCAGACCCAGCAGATCAGGCACTCCGTCGAGCAAGGCGCCCACCTTGCCGCGCGCCTGGCCACCCGGCTGGTACACGCGCAGGAGACGATGTCGGTCAACGCTGCGGATCGTGTTATCGATACATACCAACCCAGCAAGGCCGCCGGCCAGGCGATGCGCGAGGGTGCGGTGCATGCCGGCGACGCCACCCGCCAGGCGGTGTCACCGGGCATCGAGGTCATGGAACGTGCCGCCGGCCATACCTATGACGCGCCCACCGGTTCGGCCCCCGCGCTCAACAACGCGCGCCATCCGGACAACCCGCACCATGCCCTGTACAACAAGCTGCACTGGCGCATCCCCGAGGCCTCGGAAAATCGTCTCGTGCAATTCACCGCCGCCTGCCATACGAACAGGATCACGGCCGACAATCTCCCACGATCCATCTGGACGAGGCGAACATGCGGATTGGCTTTCGTGGAGCGAGTTTCCTGGCGACACCCGCCATCGTCGACTTGAACAGCCCGCCCCCGCAACCCGCTCAAGCGATCCAGCACATCCAGCAATACGACCAGCAACAAGCGCAGACGATGAGTCAGATCCACGCACAGAACGCGCAGATGAGCCATCACGGCCTGCAAGCGCGCTCGCCCTCGCCGGGCGTCCCATGAGCGCAACCGCGTCGCGTCGGATTGTCCGGACTTCACGATGACCGCGAATCAGCACCGCGTCGCACCGGCGTATCGGGGTCGGGCCCGCTGCAGGATACCGCCCCAGCTCGGCCAGACCGCGCAGGGACTGGATCAGCGACCGGCCGCCAGCACCCACCACTCGTGATCCAGCAGCGCGAAGATCACGTCATCCACCCACTCGCCCTTGAACCACAGGCTTTCGCGGCGATGGGCTTCCTGGCGCATGCCGAGCGCGCGCAGCATGGCCATGCTGGCGAGATTGCGCGGATCGACGGAGGCATGGACGCGATGACTGCCGACTTGACCGAACACGAAGTCGAACATCGCGCGCACCGCTTCGCTGGCATAACCGCGGCCTTGATAGGCCGGCGCGAGACTGACTCCGAACTCGACCGAGCCTCGCGGATCTTCCGGCAGGCACACACCAAGGTCACCGATCAATACGCCACTTTCGTGCAAGCGCACGGCGCGCTGAAACCAACCGGATGAGGGCCGCAGCGGCTGCGCGTCGATGAAGTCGCGGGCCGCGGCAAGATCGGCCGGGCACCAGCCCTGGTAGCGCGCCACGGCGGGATCGGCGCGGCAGGCAAACAAGGCTTCCGCATCCCGCGGTTGCAGCGCATCGATCTGCAGTCGAGTTGTGACCAGTTCCATGACTCAGCCCGGCCGGCGCGTGGCAGCCGCGGCATGGATCGCTGCGGCATGCTCGACCAAGTCGCGCCGCCCGAGCGCAAACACGCCCATCTGGCCGACCTTGAACTCGATCCAGACGAAGGGAACTTCCGGCAGCAGCGCGGCCAGTGCCTGCTCGCTCTCGCCGACCTCGACAATCAGCAGGCCATCCTCGTTGAGGTGATCGGCCGCCTCGTCGAGCAGGCGCAAGCACAAGTCCAGGCCGTCCGCGCCGGAGGTCAGGCCAAGTTTCGGTTCGTAGGCGTACTCGCCGGGCAACGCGGCGTATTCGTCCTCGGTGACGTACGGCGGATTGGACACGATCAGGTCATAGCGCCGCTCTTCCACGCTCGCGAACAGGTCCGACTGGATTGCCTGGACGCGGCTCCCGACGTGCTGGAACACGATGTTCTCGCGCGCCAGCGACAGCGCCTCCTCGCTGATGTCGGCGAGGTCGACCTGCCAGGCCGGGTTGTACTCGGCGATGGCGATGCCAATGCAGCCCGAGCCGGTGCACAGGTCCAGTACGCGCGAAACCTGCCGCTCGTCCAGCCACGGCGCAAAACCCGACTCGATCAGCTCGGCAATGGGCGACCGCGGCACCAGCGCACGCCGGTCACTCTTGAACTTCAGTCCGGCAAACCAGGTCTCGCCGACCAGGTAAGCCACCGGCACGCGCTCGCTGACGCGCCGTTCGATCAGGGCCAGAACGTCCTGTCGTTCGACCAGGGTGAGCCGGCCGGCACCATAGGCCGGCGGGAGGTCCGGCGGCAGGTGCAGGCTGGCCAGCACCAGGTGGGTGGCTTCGTCGATCGAATTGTCGTGGCTGTGACCGAAGGTCAAGCCCGCGGCCGAGAAGCGGCTGGCGCCATAACGGATGAAGTCGATGATGGTGGCAAGCTCGGCGGTCACGGCAATCCAGCGGCAGTCGGAATGGCTGCACATTATAAGGTCAGCCGGCACGCCGCCCTATACTCCGCGGATGACTTTCAAGGTATTCCTGCAGTACATCCTGCCGCACCGCGCGTTGTCGCGGATCGTCTACTGGGCCACGCGCTGGACCTTTGCGCCGTGGAAGAACTGGCTGATCGGCACCATCGTGCGGAACTACCAGGTGGACATGACCGAGGCGGCGCAGCCCGACGCGCGGACCTACCCGCATTTCAATGCGTTCTTCACGCGCAAACTGCGCACCGACGTCCGCGCTGCCGATCCCGATCCGGCCGCCGTGTTGTGTCCGGCCGACGGGCGCATCAGCCAAGCCGGCACCATCGTCGAGGGCCGCATCTTCCAGGCCAAGGGACAGCAATACACCGCCGCCGAACTGCTCGGTGACGACGAGGCGGCCGCGGCGCCCTACCGCAACGGCTCCTTCGCCACCCTCTACCTGTCGCCGCGCGACTACCACCGCGTGCACATGCCATTGCAAGGCACGCTGCGCGAGACGGTGCACGTGCCGGGGCGCATCTTCAGCGTGGCGCCGTTCGCCGTGGCCGCGATCCCGCGGCTGTTCGCCCGCAACGAGCGGCTGGTCTGTCATTTCGACGGCGAGCACGGTCCCTTCGTGGTGGTGATGGTCGGCGCGATTCTGGTCTCTTCAGTGGACACCGTGTGGGATGGCCTGGTGATCCCGCCGTACGCCTCGTCCATCCGGCGCAAGTCGTTCGCGGGCCGAGGCATCGCGCTGGGACGCTTCGCGGAGATGGCGCACTTCAACATGGGCTCCACCGTGATCGTGCTGTTGCCTGCCGGCAGCGTCACCCTGGACGCGCTGCAACCGCAGCAGGCGGTTCGCGTGGGCCAGCGAATCGGCCTGACGCACAGTTTCAGCCCCAAAAACTGACGCCACGGGTCATTTTGTGACGTTCTACGCGCAAATTTCCGCCTACTTTGCTACGATCGGACCGTGGCGCAGCTACCGATGCCGCGCACTTCAGCGTCGAGGGGACTCATGCAGATACTCACTCCATTGTTCGTGGCGATGCGTGCGCGCCAGCTTGGGCGCCAGTTCCGCGACATCGAACGCAGTATCCGGGTGCTGCCCCAGCGCAATCGCGAGCGGCTGGGCATGCTCGCGCTGCGCGAGATCGGGCAGGCCGCGCGCTGCGACTTCCCGCATTTGTACGGCACCGCCCCTGAATCGCGCTACCTGCCCTGGGGCCAGGGTACTGATATCGGTTACGAGCGTGCCCGTTCGATCAACACCGAGATCGCGCTGCGCGGGATGGCGCTGTGGCTCGCCGTCGCCTATCACGAAACCAGGGACGCCACCCACGCCGGCCTGCAATTGCAGCACCGCCATCTGTTGCATCTGTTGCGCGAGCTGAAGGAAATCGACGGCAGCAAAGGCGATGTGGACAGCTGGATACAGGAAAGCGCGGTCGCCTGAACACTACCGGCAAGCAACCCACCCGACTGCCCCATTCAGCGGCAGACCGGCACTTTCAGCTGCTCGCCAACGCGGATGCGGTGGTGCGCGAGCCCGTTCAGTTCGGAAATTTCCTGCACGCTCGAGCAATGCAGCTGGCGCACGATGCTGACCAGCGTGTCGCCGTGGCGCACGCGATAGTTCTTCGTGGTCCGCACCGCCGGCGTGGCCGGTGCCGGCTTCGGATCCGCCACCACGGGCACCGTCGCGTTGTGCAGGTCGGTGGCCAGAATCGGCCACGGACCATCGACACAGCGTGAGGCATAGGCGCGCTCCAGCCGCTTGGGCACCTGCAATTGAGCCCCGACTGGCTGGCTCACGTCGGGATCGAGCCGGGGATTGAGATTGCGCAACGTGCGGAACCAGCCGCCGCTCATCCCGTCGGCCGAGCCCAGGCATATGGTGAGCTCGTCCAGCGAGGCAGTCCGCTGCAACGTGATCGTGCCGGGAACCCCGTCAATATTGGGGAAGCGCAGGTTGTAGCTGTCCGGATGCAGGAACAGCCACGCCGCTGCCAATACCGCCGGCACATAGCCGCGCGTCTCCGGCGACATCTGGTCGTAGATACGTGGATCGTAAAAGCTCACCGAGGTGTCGCCGCCCACCGCGCGTCGCATCCGGCCTTCGCCGCCGTTGTAGGCGCCAATGACCAGTTCCAGATTGTTGTTGAAGATACGTAGCTGTTCGTTGAGATACTCGGCGTTCGCTCGGGCCGAGGCGGCCGGATCGAAGCGCGTGTCGAAGCCGTTGTCCACGCCCAGACCGAAGCGTATGCCGGTGGAATACATGAACTGCAGCGGGCCGGCGGCACCGGAACGCGACACTGCGTGGACCTTGCCGCCGGATTCCTGCGCCATGATGCCGAACAGCAAGGCCTCGGGAAGGTCAGCCTTCTTGTAGGCCGGCCACATCTCATGGCGCAAGTACCGGTAGTTGACCCAGGCATCCATCAACTGCGGACGGCGTTGAGTCAGCCACATCTCCAGCGCGGCCTTGACCGGGCCGTTCATCGCGATCAGTTGCGACAACTTCTGCCCGTGCAACAGCGTCACGCTGCGCTGCACCTGCGGCAGGCTGGCCGCGCCCGTGCGACCGCCGGCAAGCGCGGCTTGCGATGAATCGACATCGCCGGCCAGGTCCTGATCGTCGCTGAAATCGCCACCTTTCAGCCGCAATAGCCGGTCGAATACGGAAAAGAACCGCTGCGGATCGCAGCCCGGAGTACGCCCGCACTGCGCCGAGCCCTGCTTGAGCTGGTCAAGTGACTTGCGCAAGGTGAGCTCCGACGCCTCCAGGTTGCCCTCGCGCGACTGCTGCAGGGCCGTCTCGTAAGCCTTGCTGGCCTGATCCAGCTGGCTGTACAGCGTATTGACCGGGGCCGATGGCTTGCCGCCGCCGGTGCTGGCGCAAGCGCCGAGCAGAGTGCAGGCCAGCATGAGAGACCCCAAGCGTAGCGGGAGAAACCTGGAACACGACGACATGGAGAATCTCGCGGGGAAAAGACGCCCACGATAGCCGGCGCAGCGCGCCGACTCAATGCATCTGCCCGCAACCATGACAAGCGGGGCAGGTTCGCTACAATCGAACGACCCGTAACGGAAGGAACGCCATGACCGACATCCTGATCGGCCGCAACGACAGCGCCAGCGTGAGCCTGGACCCACGCTACGGCAACCGTCACGGCATGATCGCGGGAGCCACCGGCACCGGTAAATCGGTGTCGCTGATGGTGCTGGCCGAGGGTTTCTCGCGATTGGGCGTGCCGTGCTTCCTGGCCGACGCCAAAGGCGACCTGGCCGGCCTGGCGATGGCTGCGGGCGAACCGGGCGACAAGCTCAAGGCGCGCTTGGCCAAGCTCCAGCTCACCGACTGGAAGGCGCAAGCCAACCCGGTGGTCTTCTGGGACCTCTACGGCAAGCTTGGTCATCCGGTGCGCGCCACCATCAGCGAGATGGGCCCGACCCTGCTCGGCCGCGCGCTGGAGCTGAACGACACTCAGCAGGGCGTCCTGGAAGTCGTGTTCAAGACCGCCGATGACCAGGGCTGGCTGCTGCTCGATCTGGCCGACCTGCGCGCGTTGCTCACTTATGCTGCGGAGAACGCCAAGGCACTGTCCACCCAGTACGGTTTGATCAGCACACAGAGCCTCGCAGCGATCCAGCGCGCGCTGCTCAGATTGGAGAGTGACGGCGCCGACCAGTTTTTCGGCGAACCGGCGCTGGAACTGGCCGACCTGATGCGCCAGGACATGAGTGGTCGCGGCATCATCAACGTGCTGGCCGCCGACCAGCTGATCATGAAGCCGCGGTTGTACTCCACTTTCCTGCTGTGGCTGCTGTCCGAGTTGTTCGAGCAACTGCCCGAGGTCGGCGACCTTGAGCAGCCGAAGATGGTGTTCTTCTTCGACGAGGCGCACCTGCTGTTCGACGACGCCGCGCCGGCGTTGCTGAAGCGGGTGGAGCAAGTCGTGCGGCTGATCCGCTCCAGGGGCGTCGGTGTGTATTTCTGCTCGCAGAACCCGGACGACGTGCCGGGCGTGATTCTCGGCCAGCTCGGCAACCGCATCCAGCATGCGCTGCGCGCATTCACGCCGCGCGATCAGAAGGCCGTGAGGGCTGCCGCAGAGACCTTCGTGGCCAACCCGAAGCTCGACGTGAGTGTGGCCATCACCAAACTTGCCGTGGGCGAGGCGCTGGCATCCACGCTGGCCAACGGCGGCGTGCCCACGCCGGTCGAGCAGGTGCTGGTGACCACCCCATGTTGCCGCATTGGCGCGATCACCGACGCCGAGCGCCACACCATTCGACAGCGCTCACCGGTAGGCGCGAAATACGATACGGCAGTCAACCGCGAATCCGCCGCCGAGATGCTGGCCAAGCGCGCCGAGGACAAGACCACCGACGTCACCACGGCGGCCGCTGACGCGCCCAAGGATGCGACCGGACAACCGCCCCCCGGTTGGAGCGGCGCCGTGCATGACGCCATCTTCGGCACCAAGCGCCGCCAAGGCATGATCGAGGCGATGGGCAAGCAGATGGCACGCACCGCCGGCAACCAGCTCGGCCGGCAGATCCTGCGCGGCGTGCTCGGTGGCATCTTCGGCGGGAAGCGCTGAGAAACCGTGCAAGAACCGTCTGCCTGCCGAGAGGACCGCGATGTCGCGCATTGAAGTCGTCGCCGCCGACACGCCGCTCGGTGCGCGCCTGGTCAGCGGCTTCGGCTACCCGCTGCGCGGCGCGGGCCTGGCGACCTGCACGGTGCTGGCGCTGATCCATTATGTCGGACTGCTGCCATCGTATATTGGTGCGCTCGCCAGTGCGCTGGTATGGGCGGCCACCTGGCGCTATGCCGCAGACTGCTTGTTGCACACCGCCAACGGCTACGCCAATCCACCGGAAGCCGGCGGGGACAGCAACAGCACGGCCGGCTGGGGACTGACCGCCATCCACCTGTTGGTGGTGGCGCTATGCGTGCTCGCCGTCGTGTTCTGGCCACGCCTGTTCTGGCCCGTGCTGATCCTGGCCATCCTGGTCCTGCCAGCGATCGACATGTCGCTGGCATTCGACGCCAACATGGCGCTGGCGCTCAGCCCGCTCAACTGGGCCCGCATCGTGCACGCCTTTGGGCCCGCCTATCTGGTGCCGGTCGCCATCAACCTGCTGCTCGGCATCACCATCGTGCTGGCCTCACTCAGCAGCGCATTGCTGCCACGCGTACTCGCCCTGCCCCTGTTCGGTTTTGCCTACAGCTGGTTGATCGTGCTGGCGTTCCACTGGATGGGCGTGCTGATCCACCAGCGCCACGAGCAATTTGGCCTGGAGCCCGAAGCACCCCGGCTGGCCCAGGCCGCCGGTCAGGACGCGGACGTCACGCTGCTGCAGGAATCCGCCGCGCTGGCACCGAACGATGTGCACGCGGCCACCAGCTTGCTGGTTGAGCGCCTGCGTGCGCGCAGTGCGCCGCCCTCGATCCACCTCGCCTACCGGCAGTTGTTGCAGCGCCAGCAACTGCACGACGCATTGCTGGTGCACGGTCAGATCTGGATTGCGGCGCTGATCGCCCAGCGCGAATCCCGCCGGGCCCTCAGTGTATTGCAGGAATGTCTCGGCCTGAATGCGGACTTCATTCCCGACGCCACGCACACCTGTGGCGAACTGGCCGATCTGGCCGCGCGCCTGGGCGTCAGCCGGATCGCCCTGAAGCTCTGTCATGGCTATCTGCAAACCTGGCCCCGGGACCCGCAGGCGCCCCACTACGGACTGCTCGCCGCGCGTCTGCTTGCCGAGCATCCCGATCAACATGTCGAGGCCATGCAACTACTCGATCAACTCGCCGCGGCGTGGCCCGAACATCCCCTGCGCGCCGAGATCGAACAACAGCGACAGCATCTGGCGAGCCTGGCATGAGCCGCTGGCGCCCACCCTCGCCCCGCTCGACCGCGATCATCACGCGCGAAGGCTTCGAGCGGCTCAAGACCGAGCTGGACCATCTGTGGCGCGCGGTGCGCCCGGACGTGGTCAAGGCGATCACCGCGGCGGCGGCCGAAGGCGACCGTTCCGAAAATGCCGAATACATTTACCGCAAAAAGCAGCTCGCCGAGATCGACCGCCGCGTGCGTTACCTGAGCAAGCGGATTCCCGCGCTGCAAGTGGTCGAGGGCACGCCGCGTGACCGCGAACAGGTGTTCTTCGGCGCCACCGTCGAACTTGAAGACGTCGACAGCGGCGAAACGCTGCACTACCGCATTGTCGGCCCCGACGAGACTGACGCGAAGCAGGGCTGGATCAGCATCGACTCGCCGATCGCGCGAGCGGTGCTGAAGAAGCGCGTCGACGACGAATTCGTCGCCGAGTTGCCGGACGACCGCGTACAGTTCCTCGTGCTGAAGGTGGCCTACGACTGATGCGGTCACTCACGGATTCAGCCGGCACTCACCCACGGGCACTCATCCACATGATGGAATCTGGCATGCGTCATACACCCGACACGCCCATCGTCTTTCACTGCAACATATGCGATCGGGAAAATCATGTCGATTTGCATCAACTGACTCGTGAGGAACCCAGCTGCAGCAAGTGTGGATCCAACGTGAGAATGCGTTCCATCGTGCAGGTTCTGACTACCGAATGCTTCGGCCACAGTCTCCGCATTTCCGAGATCCCGCGCAGTCCGCAACTTCGAGGTGTCGGCATGAGCTGCTGGGAAGGCTATGCAGGCCGGCTCGCGCGGCACCTCAGCTATCGCAACACCTTCTATCACCAGGAACCGCGTCTCGATATCACCCGGATCGACGCGGCGATGGAAGCAACGCTGGACTTCATGATTTCAAGCGATGTTTTTGAACATGTCGATCCACCCGTTTCGATAGCCTTCAAAAACGTGGCTCGGCTGCTGAAACCGGATGGCGTCTTCATTTTTTCGGTGCCCTACACGCATCCAGGTGGCGAGCAGCAGCCGACCCAGGAACATTTCCCGGAACTGTACAACTACGAGATCCAACACGCGGGTGGGCGGTCCATCCTGAAAAACGTCACGCGAACTGGAACCGTCGAATATTTCGATGACCTGGTATTCCATGGGGGACCCGGGAGTACCTTGGAGATGCGAGTGTTTTCCGAATGGTCGGTATTGCGCGAACTGGAGAACGCGGGATTTCACGAGGTAGTCATTTACAGCGGTTCAGATCTGCGGCATGGCATCCACTGGCCAAACAAGTGCTCGGTACCCATGGCAGCACGCATGACACCCCGGCGTCCATGAGTACCAAGACATCTGTGCAGCGTCACGCCGCGAATGATCAACACAACCCGCAGCAGCCCGGCGGCGCGAAGTGACGCGACGAACCGCCCCAGTGCCGCCGCAGGGCTTGCGTATCGCGCTGGTAGTCGCGCTCGACATGCCGAGCGGCAGGTAGTTGAGCGGGATGCACGTGGAAATGCGCCCGTCTGACCACGACCGCCACCAGCGCCCCGAGACGCTCAACGTGCGCACCACTGCTTCGTCAGTGGCGCCCTGTATAACCGGGATACCCATCAAGGCAGCACAAACAGGCAAGACTGCGCGCACAAATTATATGCCGTGTCTGCAATACTGCTCCACCGAATATGTTGAAGGAGGATGCCATTGCAGAACCTCGATGCAATAAAAGCGTGGGCCGTGGGGAAGACTCCGGACGCGACAGTCAGCTCTTCGCGCCTGACTTTCTTTCGGCAGTGGATGCACCATCCCTTGCGCATGTCCTCGATCACGCCGTCCGGTCGCCAACTGGCCAGCATGATGGCAGCGGCCGTTTCCGCAGATGCGGAAAGCGTGATCGAACTGGGCGCGGGCACCGGCGTCATTACCCGCGCGCTGATCAGGCGCGGAATCAGGCCGGAACGGTTGCTGGTGGTGGAGATGAACGATGTGCTGCATGGCATGTTGCGCCAGGCCTTCCCTGGCGCCCACGTGGTTTGCGGCGATGCACGCGCGTTGCAGGCGCTGACCGGCCAGGCTGGCGCGTTCGGCACTCGTCCGATTGGCGCGGTGGTCAGCAGCCTGGGCCTGCTCGCCATGCCGGCATCGGTGCAACGCGACATTCTCGCTGCCGCATTTGAGGTCATGCGCCCGGGCGGCGTCTTCGTCCAGTACACCTACGGGCTAGCCAGGCCGGTGGCTCCCGGCGTCTGCGCGGCCCTCGGCTTGCATGCACGCTACCTGGGCTGGGCGTGGCGCAACCTCCCGCCGGCGCGGGTGTATGTGTATACGCGCGACTGAAGCCAGGGGCGGGTGAGTCGGTGGTCGGGCATTGCCACATGGTGGGCTCGGGCACAGCTCACAGCACAGTGGGCGCAGGATACTTTCGGCCTGCTCGCTTCGACTGGTAGCACGCTGCGTTCCGATGAAAGGCCTCCCCGGCATTGTCGTCGCGCCAGCCCGGCAGGCCGGAAAGGGGTAACGGACGCAGTTCCAGCGGGTCGTTGAGCAGCTCGCCGCTGGCGATCGCTTCGGCACAACAGGCGCTGACGTCGGCGATGTCGGCAACGGGCGACTGGAATACCAGCGCCTTGCCGACCAGCAGTTTGGCCGGGTTCAAGGCCAGCTCGAGCAAGGCGTGGCCGAACAGTTCCAACTGGATCGAGCCATCCAGCCACGCGTGCCGCCGCGTCCAGAACAGACCATGCCAGTCGTGCTCGTCCCACAACGCGAGCAGCGCGGGGTCATGCAAGCACACGATGACGCCGCCTTCGTCGAAATGGGTCAAGGCATATTGCGCACGGGAACGACTCTTTGGACCCATGCGTGCGATCTCGGCTACCTGACGTCGGTTCAGCGCCTGCTTGAGCGATGGTAGGCGCAGCCAGATCAGCGCGTTCAGCAGGTCGTGCCAGTTGCATTCGCGCGTGGCGATATCCCCGCGCTCGGCGATGCGCTGTTCGTAATGCAGGCCGTCGGCCAGCAGTCTCGGCGTCTGCGCCACGAAGCGATACGCAGCGCCTGGCGGCAGGCCGCTATTGAGCTGGTCTACCGACGGCCAGGCATCAGTTCTCAACCATGCGGCGTAATCGCGCCACGGCAGCAGCGGCATACGCTCGAAAACCTCCGGGTCAACGCTGCCGCGTGCCGGTGCCACGTAGCGCATGGCAGGCTCAGATGACCGCAAGCGTCGGATGGGCCTGCCGCGCGCGCAAGTCATGTTCACCTGCGCCTTCCACCACCACTTGAACGAACTGGCCCGGCTTCAGCTTCTGCCCATCAACAATCAGCACGGTGCCATCAATTTCCGGCGCATCCGCGGCGGAACGGGCGACCGCCCCGGCAGAGCCCACCGCGTCCACCAGCACCTTGATGGTGCGGCCAATCTTGCGCTGCAGCTTCACGGCGGATATCTCTGCCTGCACGGCCATGAATTGTTCGAGGCGATCCTCCTTCAACTCCTCGGAGACCGGATCGGGCAGCTCGTTGGCTTTCGCGCCCGCGACCGGCGAATAGGCGAATGCGCCCACGCGATCGAGCTTCGCCTCATGCAGAAAGTCGAGCAGCTCCTCGAACTCGGCATCGGTCTCGCCGGGGAAACCGACGATGAAGGTGCTGCGGATGGTGAGCTCAGGCACCGCCTTGCGCCAGGCGTTGATGCGCTCCAGCGTCTTGTCAATATTGCCCGGGCGCTTCATCAGCTTCAGGATGCGCGGACTGGCGTGCTGGAACGGGATATCGAGATACGGCAGCAGCTTGGGCATGCCGTTATGGGTCTGCGCCATCAGCGGCATCAACTCGTCCACGTGCGGATACGGGTAAACGTAGTGCAGGCGGGTCCACACACCCAGCTCGGACAGCCCCTCGCACAACTCGGTCATGCGCGTGCGATACGACTTGTCGCGCCAGGTGCGCTCGATATATTTGAGATCCACGCCATAGGCGCTGGTGTCCTGCGAGATCACCAGCAGCTCCTTCACCCCGCCCTTGACCAGCCGCTCGGCCTCCAGCAGCACCTCGTCGACCGGGCGCGAAACGAGGTTGCCGCGCATCGAGGGGATGATGCAGAAACTGCAGCGGTGATTGCAGCCTTCGGAAATTTTCAGATAGGCATAGTGCTTCGGAGTCAGCTTCACCCCGGTGTCCGGCACGATGTCGATGAACTTGTTGCGCCTCGGCGGCAGCGCGGCGTGCACCGCGCTCATCACGCTGGCGTAGTCCTGCGGACCGCTGATCGAGAGCACGTCCGGATAGGCCTCACGGATCAGCTCGGCGCGCTTGCCCAGGCAACCCGTGACGATCACCTTGCCGTTCTCGTTCAACGCGGTACCGATCGCGTCCAGCGACTCCTGTACGGCCGCGTCGATAAAGCCGCAGGTGTTCACCACCACTGCATCGGCCGCGCCATAGCTGGGCACGATTTCGTAACCCTCGACCTTCAGCTGAGTGAGGATGCGCTCGGAGTCGACCAATGCCTTGGGGCAACCGAGGCTGACGAAGCCAATCTTGTGGGCGGCGATGGGCATGGGACGCGGACCGTGGCGCAGTCGCAAACGGTTGATTATACGGGCGCGGAAGGGGGAACGGGGAACGGGGAACAGGGAACGTCAAGGGCGCTTGAAACGTGCAGTGATTGGCTTATCCCGAACTGCTGTACAAGAAACTGGGCCAGATCACACGATCCACGCTTGTCATACGCTTGGCGTTCCCTGTTCCCCGTTCCCTGTGCCCCGCTCGCCCGATTACTTAGAATGTCCCTTTCCCTCCCAGCGGGCCAGGACATCAACATTCCCACCAGCGGCACGCAATGCATCGGCGCCTACATGGCGCAACCCGGTGGCAAGCCCAGGGGCGGCGTGGTGGTGATCCAGGAAATCTACGGCCTCACCGCGCACATGCGCAACATGGTCGACCGCTTTGCCGATCTTGGTTACACCGCGATCGCGCCGGCGTTCTTCGATCATCTGGAGACGGGGGTGGAGCTGCACTACGACCGGGCAGGCACCAACAAGGGCAAGCGACTGGTCACGGAACTGGGACTGGAGCGTACGGTCGAGGATGTGGCCAGCGCCGCCGAGGCGATCGCGTCAGCGGGAAAAATCGGCACGGTCGGCTACTGCTGGGGCGGTACGGTCGCCCTGCTTGCCG
>CAJDVU010000014.1_pt1 | contig 23352 bp, 23 predicted proteins | sample 7391431 | NCBI WGS metagenome assembly CAJDVU01 (sample SAMEA7055700, study PRJEB34461) | soil metagenome | biome: terrestrial ecosystem; feature: Peninsula; material: soil | place: Antarctica | collected 2016
CACACAGCCTGCGACCGAGGCCGAGCGCTGGATCCTGACCCGCCTCAAGCAAACCCTGGTCGAGGTGGAGCAGCACTTCACCAGCTACCGCTTCGATCATCTGGCGCAGGCGCTGTACGAGTTCGTCTGGAACGAGTACTGCGACTGGTTCCTGGAGCTGTCCAAGCCGGCGCTCAGCGGCGACGATGCGGTGGCCGCCGCGTCGACCCGCCGCACCCTGCTGGTGGTACTGGAAAGTGTGCTGCGCGCGCTGCATCCGATCATCCCGTTCATTACCGAGGAGATCTGGCAGGGGGTCGGCCCGAAGCTGGGCCTGACCGAAGACAGCCTGATGCAGCGACCGTGGCCACGCGCCGACGAGATCGTGGCCGACGACGCGGCGACCGCCGAGATCGAGTGGTTCAAGAACGTGCTGTCCGGCATCCGCCGGATTCGCTCGGAAATGAATATCTCGCCCGCCAAGGCGATCCCGCTGCTGTTCGCCGACGGCGACGCTGGCGATCGCGCCAGGGTGACGAAGTTCGCCACGCAGATCGCCTTCCTGGCCCACACCGAAGCACCGCGATGGATCGAAGCAGGATCCAGCGAGCCGGCTGCCGCCGCGGCGGTGATCGGCATGTTACGCGTGATGATCCCGCTGGCCGGCCTGATCGATCTCGATGCCGAAAAGACCCGATTGACCAAGGAGATCGCGCGGATCGAGGTCGAGATCAAAAAGTGCGAGGGCAAGCTCGGCAACGCGAACTTCGTCGCCAACGCCCCCGCTGAAGTGGTCGCCCAGGAGCGCCAGCGCATCACCGACTGGAACACCACCCTGACCGCCCTGCGCGAGCAAGCGCAGAAGCTGACTGCCAGCACCTAAGCGCGCGCTTGCGCGCGATGCTCTTGATCGGGAAATCGGGAAATCGGGAAATCGGGAAGCGCAGAAGCCAAGCGCACGGGCGTCGCGCAGGAGCGGGCTGCTACGGGTTTTCCAGCTTCATCACGATCGCGTCTTCGCGCCCATCCCGCGACGGGTAATAGCGCGGGCGTACACCGACCTGCTTGAAACCCACCGATTCGTAAAGGGTCTTCGCCACCGGATTGGACGGGCGCACCTCGAGGAAGACCCGCTCCGCCCGATCCCACTTCGCGATATCGAGCAGGCGCGCCAACAGATGCCGCCCCAGACCGCGACGGCGATATTCAGGGCCGATGCACAGATTCAGCAGATGCGCCTCGCCGGCACCGCTCGACAGGATGCCGTACCCGGCAATCGATGGGCCCACGCACAACACCCAGCACGAGTGGCCGGCCTTGATGCAATCGCCGAAGATCCCCAGCGACCAGGGAAATTCGTAGGAAAGATTTTCCAGTGTGCTGACCACGGACAGGTCATCCACTCGCATGCCACGCACCTGAATCAGCGGCTTGGCCACTGCGACCATGGCTCAGAACTCAGCCGTGGTCAGGGCGTGACGCAAGCTTCGCAGCGCGTTCCACAAACGGCGTTTCGCCGCCGCACTGCCCAGCACCAGGGCCGGCTCGTCCGCCAACACGACGAGTGCCCGGTTCATCACCCCCGCGGGGATGACGCGCCCCAGCGCATGCGCCTGCGCTTCGCCGAACACCAGGTAAGCCCGGGCCGCCGGTACGTCGGCTGCCAGTTGACCTGCCTTCACGCGAACACGCGCCGCCCGCGCCAGCCACGCCCCAGCGGCGCTCAGCGCGCGCCCGAGCAAATCCAGTTCGCGAACGCTGCAATGCTCGGGCAGCACTACCACACACGGCACACCTGCCCCGTCGGATGCGGGCTCCATCGCAAGCGCTGGTGCGGCGACGGTTGCGCGGCGCACCCACGGCGTCAAACCCAACGCCCGCAACACGCGAACCCGCTGACCCGGACTCGCGGTCACGCGCACACCGGTGCTCATGCCGCCCGGCGCCGACCCCGGCGCCGGTGGGCAAGCCGCGCCCAGACCGTCCATACCGGCCCGGACAGCAGATACAACGTGAAGCTCACCAGCAGTACCCGCGCGGGCGCCAGGTAAAGCAGCGCCAGCAGCAGTACCGCCACCACCATCCATGCGAACGGCACGTTGCCACGCTCCCCCATCGGCAATGATTTGAAGCTGAAGTACCGAAATCGGCTGACCATCAGCAGCCCGGCGACCACCACGATCGCAGCGCTGGCGAAGCACAGCTCGCTGCCGGACCAGCCGGACTGTTCCATGGCCCACACAAACGACATGGTCACCGCTGCCGCCGCGGGACTGGCCAGGCCCTGGAAATAGCGCTTGTCGGCGACCCCGGCCTGGGTGTTGAAGCGGGCCAGTCGCAGCGCCGTGCAGGCGACGTAGATGAAAGCACAAGCCCACCCCAGCTTGCCCCACAGCGGCCCGACATCGCTCAGCGCCGACAGCGACCATGTGTACATCACCAACGCAGGGGCCAGCCCGAAACTCACCAGGTCGGAAAGCGAGTCATACTGCACACCGAATTCGCTCTGCGTGCCAGTCATGCGCGCTACCCGACCATCCATGCCATCCAGGATCGCGGCGAGGAACACGGCCACTGCCGCGTCAATGAAATGGCCATCGATACCGGAGATAATTGCGTAGAAACCCGCAAACATCGCCCCCGTGGTGAACAGGTTCGGCAACAGGTAAATGCTGCGGTGTCGGGGTGGCCGGACAGGCAGGGATTCGCTCATGAGCCAGGATCGTGACGGAGTCGACGCAGTGTAAACCATTGCCCGCTTGAGTCCGGTCCGACGGAGTGTTAACAAGAGATGTCTGTTTTTCCCCCTATCTGGAGAATGCGCCCATGCACCGTCTTTTGATTGCCGTGGCACTGTTGCTGCTGGCCCCACTGGCCACCGCCCAGGTCTACAAGTGGACCGACGCCCACGGCACCGTGCATTACTCGGAAGCACCGCCAGCGCAGGGCACCACGTACAGCAAGGTGACTACCACCGGTACGGTGGAGCCGCTGTCGAAATCCACCCCGCCAACCCCCACCCAGGACAACAGCGCAGGCCGCACCGAGTCCAAGCCTGCGCCCAAGACCGTCGCTGACACGCCCGCGAACCGCAAATCGTTGTGCGATTCGCTGCAGTCCAACCTGGCCACCCTGCAAGGCAGTGGCGCGGTGGTCATGGAAAAAGACGGCAAGCCCAACGCACTGGATGCGGCACAACGCAAACAGCAGATCGATACCGCCCAGGCGCAGTACAACCAGTATTGCCAAGGCAAATAATCGGCCTCGCTCGCACTCCGGCGGCGACGGCGGCCCGCTACAATACACGTTTTATCCCAACGCCGGAATTGCACGCATGCGCCTCAGCCAATTTCACTTGGCCACCGTCAAGGAAGTTCCCGCCAACGCCGACATCGCCAGCCATCGGTTGATGCTGCGCGCCGGCATGATCCGCCGATTGGCCTCCGGTCTGTATACCTGGAGCCCGCTGGGCCTGCGCGTGCTGCGCAAGGTCGAGCACGTCGTGCGCGAGGAGATGGACCGCGCCGGCGCGATCGAAATGCTGATGCCGTCGATCCAGCCCAAGGAGCTATGGCAGGAAACCGGGCGCTGGGAGAAATTCGGCGACCAGTTGCTGAAGATCAAGGATCGCAAACAGCAGGAATTCTGCTACGGCCCGACGCATGAAGAGGTGATTACCGATTTCGCCCGCAATGAGCTGAAAAGCTACAAACAGTTGCCGGTCAACTTCTATCAGATCCAGACCAAGTTCCGTGACGAGATCCGTCCGCGCTTCGGCGTGATGCGCGCGCGCGAATTCCTGATGAAGGACGCCTATTCGTTTCACCTGTCGCAGGAGTCGCTGGCCGAAACCTATGCCACGATGTATCAGGCTTACGTACGCATCTTCACCCGGCTTGGTTTGACCTTCCGCGCGGTGCAGGCCGATAGCGGGGCCATCGGCGGCAACGCCAGTCATGAATTCCAGGTGCTGGCCGATTCGGGCGAGGACGCGATTGCATTTTCCGACGGCTCCGACTACGCCGCCAACGTCGAGAAAGCCGAGGCGCTGGCCCCCACCGGCGAGCGCCCGGCCGCTTCCGCCAGCCTGCAGCGCGTCGACACCCCGACCCAGAAAACGATCAGCGACGTCGCCAGCTTCCTCAAGGTGCCGCCGCGACAATGTATCAAGACGCTGCTGGTGCGCGGCCGCGATGGCGTGGTCGCGCTGTGCCTGCGTGGCGACCATGCAATCAACGAGGTGAAAGCCGGCAAGCTGGCCGAATTGCCCGGCGCATTGGTGTTGGCCAGCGAAGAGGAAATCCTCGCCGCCTGCGGCACCCGACCGGGTTTCATTGGCCCGGTGGGCCTGCCTGAGTCGATGCCGATCATCGTCGACCGCGATGCGGCGCTGCTGGCGGACTTCGTCTGCGGCGGCAATGCCGACGGCACCCACTACATCGGCGCGAACTGGGAGCGCGATGCGCGGATCACCCGCGTCACCGACCTGCGCAACGTGGTCGAGGGCGATGCCTCACCCGACGGCAACGGCATCCTGCACCTGGCGCGGGGCATCGAGGTAGGCCACGTTTTCCAACTCGGCCGGAAATACGCCGAAGCGCTGCACGCCACCGTGATCGACGAGGGCGGCAAGGCGCAGTTGATGACCATGGGCTGCTATGGGATCGGAATCAGCCGCATCGTCGCGGCCGCCATCGAGCAGCGCCACGATGACGCCGGCATCATCTGGCCCGAGGCGATGGCCCCGTGGCGGGTGGTGGTCTGTGTGATCAACCCCAAAAACGCCTCTGCAGCGGTCAACGAGGCAGCCGATGCCTTGTACCAGGCATTAAGTCAGCGTGGCGTGGAAACCCTGCTGGATGACCGTGGATTGCGCCCCGGCAGCATGTTTGCCGATATGGAACTGATCGGTATTCCACACCGCGTGGTGGTGAGCGAACGCGGACTGGCCGCCGGCACGCTCGAATACCGCGCCCGCGAAGAAAACGAAAGCCGTACGGTCAGCCAGGATGAATTGTTTGCGCTACTGACCTGACTCACCCAGTTCAAGGTAATCGGCGAGCGGCCTACTCCGGCGACCACGGCGGCATTGATAATCGTGTTGAATATGAAGTCCGGTGCATTGTGGTGGTCACCTGTCTTTACAAATATTTGTCAAATGGGCGAGAATCTGTCACGAGTCCGCATTCCGCGCGCCCGCATCGCCCCAATAATCGTGACGCGATATACCGTCCCCACCGAGGAATCCACGCATGGCCGTCGACATCAAGAGTCTCAATCAGAACCAACTCACTGACCTGATCAGCAAGGCACAGGTGCGCCAGGATGAACTGCGCAAGGAAAAGGTCGTCAAGCTGCGTCAAAAGGTTCACGCAATGATTCAGGCCGAGGGTTATACCTTCGAGGATCTTTTCGGTGCGGCGCGCAAGGTCAAGCGCAGCGGTGGCAAGGTCGCGCCGAAGTACCGCAACCCGGCCAATCCGGCACAGACCTGGTCTGGCCGCGGCAAGCGCCCGCATTGGTTCAACGATGCGTTGAAGGCGGGCAAGAAGGAAAAGGATCTGGCGATCTGATTGCCGCCCCGTCGCTTTGATGAAAACGCCGGCTTCGCGCCGGCTTTTTTTTATGTTCGAATATTTTCTTTTGCTCGTCTTCGTCACCCACGGGCAATTCAGCACGCAAGCGAAGAACTGCCTCCTCTTCCCTCAGGGGAGAGGACTGAGGTGAGGGGTGGGTGCTCGCGGGAAAGTGTCAAAGGGCGGCCTCGTAACTGCCACGGGGCCAGATTGGCACCCTCACCCGACCCTCTCGCCAAAGGGGAGAGGGGGTCAAATGTGCCGGGCGGGTTCGCGATCACCTTGCGTACAGTGACGTCGGGCTGCGTGACTCCGGCTGACTCTGTTTCACAAAGACCGCCGGGGCGACACCAGCAGTTCGCCGAACATCAGACCCGCCACCAGCGACACCACCAGGGTCAGCAGCAACACCGCCGTGTCCATGCCGAGCTCGGTATTGCGATCGAGCAGAAACGACATGCTCTGGAAACCGACGCTGCCGGGCACCAGCAGGATGATGCCGGGCTCGCGGATCACCGCGCCGGGGCGCCGCGCATAGCGGGCATAGGCGTTGGCCATCGCGCTCACCAGGAAGCCGCCAAGAAAGACGCCAAACGCGGCGCCCGGTACCTTGCCCGAGATCTGTCCGCCCCAGCGCGTGGCGAGGTAACCGACCACCACGGCGAGCATGACTACCAACCAGTCGCGACGCGCGGCGCGGAACAGGATGGCGAAACCGAAGGCACCCAGCAGCAGCGCCGGGGTGTCCATCCAGCTGGGCAAGGGCGGCAACACATAATCGCGCGCCTGGATCCCCACCGCCGCGCACAGCTGCGTCGCTGCCACCGTGCCAAAGATGAGCTTGAGCATGGTGGTCACTGCCCCGCCCATGCGTGCCATCCCGGAGACCAGATGCTGGCTGGAAAGCTCGCGCACCGCCGTGGTCAGGGACATCCCCGGCACCAGCACGATCAAGCCGGCGAGCACGACCGCCTTGATCGCCAATGGCACCACGAACGCACTCACCAGGATCGCAATGAACGTCGCCGCCATCGCGCTGAGCGCCTCACTGGCGATGGCCAGCCGGGGTCGACGTGCGGCCAGCACGGTGATGCTGCCGATGACCAGGCCGATGAAGCCAGCAGTGAGCAGATCCGGCCAGGAACTGTGCAGGAACAAGGCCACGATACTGGCGGCAGACAAACCATAACTGGCGATCAACGCCATCTGCGTGCGCCGGCTCTCCGGTCGACCCAACTCGCGCAGACGATGAAAGCCCTCATGCAGATCGAGATCGCCGGTAATCACCAGGTCAGCGATCCGATCGGCCTCGCACAACCGCGTCAGGTTCACGTCGCCCGGTGCCAGCCGCATCACCTGGGTGCTCTGCGCCACGCCCTCCTCGCCCTGGGCCAGTTCGGCGAACGAAATGATGATCGCGGTGGGACTGGACCACACGTCGGCCGCCAGACCCATCCGTTGTGCCGCACCGGCAATTGCCATCTCCAGCCGCGGTGCGGCGGTGCCGTACTGGTGCAGTCGTCGCGCCAGCTCCAGCAGGAACGCGATGCGCGTGGTCAACGCGGCGGTGGCGAACAGCGGCGACGTGGCCTCGCCCGGGTTCATGCGCTGGCACGTACCTGCAGCGTGCCAGCGTCGACGCCAATCACTTCAACCGTGCTGCCGACGGGCAGATCCGGTCCGCTGACCAGCCATTGGCCATCGCCCACGCGAGCCTTGCCGCGTCCGTTGACGATGGCCTCGATCAACTCGTAACGCTGGCCGATCATCTGCTCGGCGCGACGGTTGAGGCGCTCGCTGCCCGGCGCACGTCGTTCCAGTTTCGGGCGCAACCAACGCGCGTAGGCGAAGCAGGCGGCCAACGCCAGCAAGCCGAACACGATCGCCTGCGCCAGCAAACTCATCGACGGCACAAGCCACAGCAGCACACCCATCGCCGCCGCCGCCAAGCCGATCCACAACAAGAAATAACCAGGCACCAGCAACTCGCCTGCAATCAGTAGCAGGGCCAGGATCCACCACAGGTAATGCGCAGCAAGCTGCCACATGATCGACGGCTCCCCGGGATCAGCGCAGCGGCGGCTGTGCCGCCGCCAGCGATTTCTGTTGCTGGCCCAGCGATTCCTTGGCCAGCTCGGCGATACCAGCCATGGCGCCGATCACGCCGGTCGCCTCGATCGGCAACAGCAACATTTTCTGGTTGGGCGAGTGCGCCATTTCCTTGAGCGCCTCGATGTAGTTGTTGGCGACAAAGTAGTTCAGCGCGTTGACGTTGCCGCTGGCGATCGCATCGGACACCATGGTGGTGGCCTTGGCTTCGGCCTCGGCGGTGCGTTCGCGCGCCTCGGCGGCGCGGAACGCAGCCTCCTTCTCGCCTTCGGCGGACAGGATCACCGACTGCTTCTCGCCCTCGGCCTTCAGGATCGCGGCCTGGCGGAAACCCTCGGCATCCAGGATGTTGGCGCGCTTCTCGCGCTCGGCTTTCATTTGCCGCGCCATCGCGTCGATCAGGTCGCGCGGCGGCGCGATGTCCTTGATCTCGATGCGGTTGACCTTGACGCCCCACGGATGGGTCGCCTCGTCCACCACCCGCAGCAGCCGCGCATTGATCTCGTCGCGCTTGCTCAGAGACTCGTCCAGGTCCATCGAACCGAGCACGGTACGGATATTGGTCATCACCAGCGCCAGCGACGCCTGCTCCAGGTTCGCCACTTCATACGCGGCCTTGGAGGCATCCAGCACTTGATAGAACACCACGCCGTCGACCCGCACCACCGCGTTGTCCTTGGTGATCACGTCCTGCGAGGGCACGTCGAGCACCTGCTCCATCATGTTGATCTTGCGCCCGACCGCCTGATAGACGGGGATCAGGAAATGCAGGCCCGGGCTCAACGTACTGGTGTATTTGCCGAACGTCTCCACCGTCCACTCGAAACCCTGCGGCACGATGCGCACCAGCTTGACGATCGCCACGACGACCAGAAAAACGATGACCAGTGCGAGAATCTGTCCCATTCCTCTGCCCCTTTTACCCGAATGAAGTTCGCAGTATAGGCGAGTCGGTGCCCTGCCAAGCAGCGGATTCCCGCCTCACTGCCGCACGACAGGATCATGCGGCCTTGCTACGCTCCACGGCCGTTGTCATCCTCACGTAACATTGCCATGTTGAGATGGCGCACGGATCCGACGTGGACAACCCATGCAGAAGCGCATCCTGATCATCGAAGACGAAACCCCGATTCGTGACATGGTGGCGTTTGCGCTGCGCCGAGCGGACATGCTGCCAGTTACCGTCGGGGACGCCGGTGCGGCACAGTTGGCCATCGCCGAGGCGATGCCCGACCTCATCCTGCTCGACTGGATGCTGCCGGGCATCAGCGGCATGGATCTGGCGCGGCGCCTGCGCCGGGACGAGCTGACCCGCGAGCTGCCGATCATCATGCTCACCGCGCGCGGCGAGGAGACCGACCGCGTCGCCGGCCTCGATGCCGGCGTCGACGATTACGTGGTCAAGCCCTTCTCCACGCGCGAGCTGGTGGCGCGGATCAAGGCGGTGCTGCGGCGTAGCCAGGGCGAAGACAGCGCCGGCGTGATCGAGCTGGGCGGCCTGCGCCTCGATGGTCTGGCGCACCGCCTGTTCGTCGGCGACGAGCAGGTGCACCTCGGGCCGACGGAGTACCGGCTGCTGCAGTTCTTCATGACCCACGCCGAGCGCGTCTACTCCCGCGCGCAATTGCTCGACCATGTCTGGGGCGGCAGCGTGTACGTCGAGGAGCGCACCGTCGACGTACACATTCGTCGCCTGCGCAAGACGTTGGAAACGTGGAGCCTGGACGTCTTGATCCAGACCGTGCGCGGCGCCGGCTACCGGTTTTCCGCCCAGCCCGCGCCCGCGCGACCGTAATCGCGAAGTCGGCATATGCGCAGCCCGAACCCCAGGTTTTCCGCGTGGCCCGCAGCCATCCTTTTCATTACCCTGGTGCTGGCCGCCGCGCTGGCCGCGGTATGTGGACTGACGTGGTGGATTTTCGGCGTGGCTCTCGGTGGTCAGCTCATCGTGTTGCTGTGGCTTGGTTTCAGAACTCCAGCCAGGGATCGCGCACTGCACCAGGCACGACATGGGCCCCTCACGCAGGGAAAGCGCCAACACCACCTGCTTGCCCACCTGCGCGACGTGCGGGACGCGGTGGACTCGCTGCCGGATGCGGTGGTGCTACTCGACCGTCGCGGGAATGCGCGCTGGTGCAACGCGGCGGCCACCCGCCTGCTGGGCTTGCGCCAGCGCCACACCGACGGCCCGCTGGCAGAACGACTGGTTGGCAGCGAACTGGGCGCATGGCTGCTGACGGACATGCGCCAGCCGGCCACCGACATGCCGGCTCCCGCGGATGCTTCGCTGCGTCTGGGCGTGACGATCATGCCGTTCGGATCCCAGCTGCGGGTACTCCTGGCGCGCGACATCAGCACGCTCAGCCGCCTGGAACAGGTGCGGCGCGATTTCGTGGCCAACGTTTCGCACGAATTGCGCACCCCGCTGACCGTCATCCACGGTTATCTGGAAGTGCTCGATCCGACGGATGTGCCGGAGCTGGCACCGGTGCTTGGGGAAATGCGCCTGCAGTCTCAGCGCATGGGGCAGATCGTCGAGGACTTGCTGACCCTGTCGCGCCTGGAAACGCGCGAAGCGTTGCCGGACGAAGACGTGGCCATGATCCCGCTGCTGGAGTCGCTGCGCCGCGAGGCTGAAGCACTCAGCCACGGGCGGCACCGCATTACCGTCGACGCGACCACCCACGCGCACCTGCGCGGCTCGATCCACGATCTGCACAGCGCTTTCTCCAATCTCGTCAGCAATGCCGTGCGCTACACGCCCAGCGGCGGAGAAATCATCATCGGCTGGCGGCAAGGTCCGCACGGCAGCGCAGCGTTTTCGGTGCGCGACAGCGGGCTCGGCATCTCGACCGAGCACCTGGGCCGCCTCACCGAGCGCTTCTACCGCGTGTCATCCAGCCGATCACGGGAATCCGGGGGCACCGGCCTGGGGCTGTCTATCGTCAAGCATGTGCTCAGCCTCCATCAGGCACGCCTGGTCGTGGAAAGCGAGCCGGGTCAAGGCTCGACGTTCTCCTGCGTACTGGATGCTGCGCGCGTCGTGCAACCGGGAAGCGGCGAGGCGGCCGCGGAGAACACCCCGGTCGGGTGATATCGCCGTTGGGCGCGACGGTCGTCAGAACTTGACCTCGCCGAACACGCCAACTTCGTCGGTCTTGACGTTTTGCAGGTGCGGCGGGATCGGGGTGTTGACCGAGCGGTCGCCCTTCTCGTGCTTGTACACGGCGGCCAGCTTGAAACCCTTGGTCATTTGGTATTCGAGACCGAGGTTGTAGTAGACGTCCTTGGCCTGCGGATCAATATCCCCGCTCAGATTGGCGTTGTCGTAGCGGGCAAACAGGGCGATGTCGTCGGCCAGGTCGACGCTGCCCCAGAGCGAATACCCATCCGCCTTGTCGGCCCGCGGGCTCAGCCCGTTGTTCCAGTTCTTCGCGGTGAAGTACTCGCCGCCGACACGGAACGCCGTGCCGGCATAAGCCACCATCACGTCACCGCGTTGCGCCGTATGGATTGCGTTGATGTTCCGGGCTTCCTGACCGCGATGGCCGCTGTAACCGCCGACCGCGATCACCATGTTGTCGAACGGCATGAAGCCGACGCGCGCTTCCACGTCCACGCCGTTGCGGCGGCCAGGATTCTTGTAGCCATTGCCGTTGACGACCGACACCGCATAGTTGAGGGACTTGCTGGCACCGATATCGCCACCCAGATGCAGACCCCAATCGGCCGAATTGCCATACTTCAGGCGATCGGTAACGGTTTGCTCGACGTAGCGATAACCGTAGTAGTTCTCGACGAACGGGATCCACGGCATGTCGGCCGAACCGGCGCGGAACACCAGCGCCTGATCGAACCTGCCCTGCACGTAGGCTTTCTTCACGAACAGATTGGTTTCAGCGTCGTTGCTGACGTAGTTGAAATCGGTGGTGAGGTTGGCCGACCAGATATCGTTGAACTTGTGGTCAACGGTCAGATAGAAGCGTTTGACGTCCAGCCCTGTGCCCGAGTTGTTGGTCTTGCCGGTGTCGCTGTTCTTCTGGCTGATGTGGGTGAAGTCGATGTACATCTTGCCGCCGATGGTGGTGTTGTTCACCATCTTCTCCAGCGCGGCCAGGCGTGAATCGGTGGCAGCGGACGGGGTGCTCACGGCCTGGGTCTGCGCCTGCACCTGCTGGTGTTGCATTTGATCAACCCTGGACTGGAGTGCCGCCAGCTGTGCCTTCAGCTGCGCCAGTTCGGTGGCGTTGGCTGGCGCGGTACCGGACATCTGCGCCTGGGCGGCAGCCGCAAAGGAAGTGAATACGCCTGCCCCCAGACCGGCAGCCACCACTACCGCAAGTAGTCTCGAACGCATGTAGTTCTCCGCATGATGGTGAAAATCATCTCAACCGCCACCCGATCGCGATGGTCGGCCAAGCAAAGGATCAGGGGCAGGATGCCGCCGCCCGTTTACCGTTGGATGCCGATTTCATGACAGCTTGAAGACACTTCGGTCGGGTGGAGCATGAGTGCAGGCATGCGCCGGACGACTCGAACCGGGCGTGCTGCGCCTCGCACATGTCGAGGTTGTTGCCGTTATGAGCCGCGACGCGCGATCACCGGGAATCAGCACCGGCGAGCCCGGTCACGCCGCGGCCTCCGGATCGCCGCCTGCATGCGACATCGCCTGGGTGCCGGATGTGAGTGGCTGCACTGGCCGCCGCGCGGTCTCGACACACCCGATGCAGGGAACGGGGAACCGTTTCCGCCCTTGAGCGCTGATGGACACGTGAGAATGATGAGGCCGCAGGATATTTGTCATCTACCTGCAACATTCATCTCATCTAATCGCAACACGCAAGCCCTTAAATGGCGTGGTCCATTCGACGAGCCTCTCAAGGAGCCACCGTGTTGAACTCATGCAAGACATTCGCTGCGACCGCCGCGATCATCGTGGCATCCACGTTCGGCATGGCCGCCCACGCCACCGATGTCACCGGTGCCGGGTCCAGCTTTGTCTATCCGGTGGTTTCCAAATGGTCGGCAATCTATGCCGAGAAAACCGGCAACCAAATCAACTACCAGTCGATCGGCTCCGGCGGCGGCATCGCCCAGATCAAGGCCGGTACGGTCGATTTCGGTGCCTCCGACATGCCACTGAGTGAGGCCACCCTGCAGAAGTTCGGTCTGGGCCAGTTCCCGGACGTGATCGGTGGCATCGTGCCGGTGTTCAACGTGGAGGGTATTAACGCGGGCAAGCTGGTGCTGGACGGCAAGGCCTTGGCCGACATCTACCTGGGCAAAATCACCCACTGGAACGACCCCGCCATCGTGGCGCTGAACCCCGGCGTGAAGCTGCCCGATGCCAAGATCACCGTGGTGCATCGCTCGGACGGTTCGGGCACCACCTTCAACTTCAGTGACTACCTGTCCAAGCTGAGTCCGCAATGGAAGTCCAAGGTCGGGCAAGGCACGGCGGTGCAGTGGCCGGTCGGCATTGGCGGCAAGGGCAACCAGGGCGTGTCGGCTTACGTCAAGCAGATCAGGAATTCGATCGGCTATGTCGAATACGCCTACGCGCTGCAGAACCACCTTGGCTACACCAGGATGAAGAACGCGGCCGGAAAGGTGGTGGCGCCCACGATTGCGTCGTTCCAGGCAGCCGCCGACACGGCCGACTGGAAGAACGCCAGGAACTTCAACCTGCTGATGACCAACGCCCCCGGCGCTGCGGCATGGCCGATCACCGCCACCTCGTGGGTGATCATGTACAAGCAGCCGCGCAATGCCGCCAACGCCAAGGTGGTGATGGACTTCTTCAAGTGGGCTTACGAGCACGGTCAGGAGCAGGCCCGCTCGCTCGACTACGTGCCGCTGCCGAAGAGTCTGGTGACCCAGATCGAGAACTACTGGAAGTCCGATTTCAAGATGTGATGCGCAACGCACGTCACGACTCACGGCGCGCGGGTCGCAGCCATGAAACGCGCCCCGTGCCTCGACTCGAAGGTCAGCGCACGAGGCCACCGTTTTCAACCAGCGGAAACGACCAGTGAACGATTCACGACGATGCAAGTGATCCGTGCCAGAGAGTTCTCCAGCGCCAGCGAGGTCCGCGCGCATGCCGATGCCCGCCACGACCGGATCTTTCGCCGCGTCCTGAAGTTTTGCGCCCTGCTGGTCCTGGCGGCGCTGCTGGGGGCGGCGCTTTCCACGCTATGGGGCGGACGCGACGTGCTGTTTGGTCAAGGTCTGCATTTTCTGACCAGCGACGCCTGGAACCCGGTCGAAAACGACTACGGCGCGTTGTCGCCGATCTTCGGCACCCTGGTCACGTCGCTGATCGCGATCATTCTGGCCGTACCGGTAAGTTTCGGCGTGGCGATGTTCCTGACCGAAATCGCGCCCAACTGGATGCGCGGCCCGATCGCCTCGGCGATCGAACTGCTGGCGGCGATCCCGTCGATCATCTACGGCATGTGGGGCTTGTTTGTCTTCGTGCCGTTCATGGCCAGCATCGAGCCGGCGCTCAGCGACTCGCTGGGCCAGATCCCCTTGATCGGCAAGCTGTTCCAAGGGCCACCGCTGGGGCTGGGCCTGCTCACCGCCGGCATCGTGCTGGCGGTGATGATCCTGCCGTTCATCACCTCGGTGATGCGCGAGGTTTTCCAGACGGTGCCGACGCGCCTGAAGGAGTCCGCCTACGCGCTCGGCTCGACACGCTGGGAAGTGCTGTGGGACATCGTGCTGCCCTACACCCGCTCGGCGGTCATCGGCGGCATCATCCTGGGCCTGGGTCGCGCGCTTGGCGAGACCATGGCGGTGACCTTCGTGTTGGGCAATTCCTACAACATCACCTCGTCGCTGCTGATGCCCGGCACGACGATCTCCTCAAGCATCGCCAACGAGTTCAACGAGGCGGTGGGCGTCCATCGCTCGGCCTTGATCGCGCTGGCCTTCCTGCTGTTCGTGGTGACCTTCATCGTGCTGCTGATGGCGCGGTTGCTGCTGCATCAACTGGCCAAACGGGAGGGCAAGTGATCTCTGCCCAGAGCATCTACACCCGCCGCCGCCTCACCAATATCGTGGCGATGACCCTGGGCGCCGCCGCCACCGTGCTCGGACTGGTGTTCCTGGTGTGGATCCTGTGGCTGACCCTCGTCAACGGCATCAGCGCCATCCACGGCAGCCTGTTCACCAAGATCACCGCCTACGGCCCGCAGGGCGGCCTTTCCAACGCCATCATTGGCAGCCTGATGATGGATCTCATCGCCCTGCTGATATGCGCGCCGATCGGCGTGATGGCCGGCATGTGGCTGGCCGAGTACGCCACGCGCAGCACGCTGGGCACGGTGATCCGCTTTCTCAACGACATCCTGCTGTCCGCGCCCTCGATCGTGCTGGGCCTGTTCGTGTACATGATCATCGTGGTGCCGATGTCGGACCTGACCCATGGCGGCGTCTCGTTCTCCGGCTTTGCCGGCGGCGTGGCGCTGGCGCTGATCGGCCTGCCGGTGATCGTGCGCACCACGGACGAGATGCTGCAGCTGGTGCCCGGCACCCTGCGCGAGGCGGCGTTGTCGCTGGGCGTGCCGCAGTGGAAACTTACCGTGCAGATCCTGCTGCGCGCAGCCAGTTCGGGCGTGGTCACCGGTGTGCTGCTGGCGCTCGCGCGGCTGGCCGGCGAAACCGCGCCGCTGCTGTTCACCGCCTTTGGCAACAACTTCATGACCGTGCGTCCGCTGGACAAGATGGCCAGCGTGCCGGTGGCGATCTACCAGTACACCAATGATCCGGATCCGGCACTGCATGCCATTGCCTGGGCGGGCGCGCTGATGATCACGCTGTTCGTGCTGGCGCTGAGCCTGCTGACGCGTCTGTTCATTTCGAGAAAGAAGGTGAGCTATGGATAACCGCGCTACCGCCGCCCTGGCACCCGCGGCCGATACCGCGCATCGCACCAAGATCCAGGTGCGCGACCTGTATTTCTACTACAGCGGATTTCAGGCGCTGAAGGGCATCAGCATGGATATTCCGCAACGGCAAGTGACCGCCATCGTCGGTCCTTCCGGCTGCGGCAAGTCCACCCTGCTGCGCATCTTCAACCGCATCTACGCGATCTATCCCAGGCAGGAAGCGAAGGGCGAGATCCTGGTCGACGACGAAAACATCCTGGATGCGCGTTACTCAATGAACCGCCTGCGCAGCAAGATCGGCATGGTGTTCCAGAAGCCGGTTCCGTTTCCGATGACGATCTTCGAAAACGTCGCCTACGGTATCCGGCACCACGAGAAGCTGTCGAAAACGGACATGGCCGAGCGCGTCGAGCAGGCTCTGCGCAGCGCCGCGCTGTGGAGCGAAGTCAAGGACAAGCTGAAGCACAACGCGCTGGGCCTGTCCGGCGGTCAGCAGCAGCGCCTGTGCATCGCCCGTGCGATCGCGTTGAAGCCCGAGGTGCTGCTGCTGGACGAACCCACCTCTGCACTCGACCCCGTCGCCACCGGCCGCATCGAGCAACTGGTGGAAGAGCTGAAAGCCCGGTTCACCATCGTCATCGTCACCCACAACATGCAGCAGGCCGCACGCTGTTCCGACCAGACCGCCTTCATGTATCTGGGCGAACTGATCGAGTTCGACCGCACCGAAAAGATCTTCACCAAACCGAACAAGAAGCAGACCGAGGATTACATCACCGGACGGTTTGGCTAGGGAACGCAGGAAACGGGGAACGTACGGCTCTCCGCGAATCTGATGTTCCCTGTTCCCTGTTCCCTGTTCCCTGTTCCCTGTTCCCTGTTCCCTGTTCCCTGTTCTCCGCTCTCCCCCGAGGCAGCGCATGACCACCAGCAAAGACCACATCATCAAGAGTTACGACGCCGAACTGAGCCGCCTGACCGCCGAAATCGTGCGCATGGGCGAGTTGTCGGTGAAGCAACTGGAGGCGGCGATCGACGTGGTCGAACGCCGCGACGAACGCGCGGCCCAGCGCGTGGTCGACAACGACGACGCAATCGACCAGATGGAGCAGGATGTCAGCCACGATGTCGTGCGCCTGCTGGCCTTGCGTGCGCCGATGGCAGGTGACCTGCGCAACGTGTTTGCAGCGCTGCGCATCGCGGCCGACATCGAGCGCATCGGCGACTACGCCGCCAACGTGGCCAAGCGCTCGATCCCGTTGTCGATGGTCGCGCCGGTGCGCCCGGTCACTGGCCTCGAATATCTGGCAAGACTGGCGGCGACCGGCGTGCGCGATGTGCTCACCGCCTACCAGGATCGCGACGCGGAACGCGCCCACGCGGTGTGGAAGAACGACACCGTGCTGGACGAAGCCTATACCGGCTACTTCCGCCAGCTGCTGACCTACATGATGGAAGACCCGCGCAACATCACCCCGTGCACGCATCTGCTGTTCATGGCCAAGAACATCGAACGCATCGGCGACCACGCCACCAATATCGCCGAGAATGTGTGGTTCCAGGTCACTGGCGAGTCATTGCCGGCACAGCGCAGAAAGCTTGACCAGACCGCCAGCGCAGATTTTTCCGGCCTGGCGGTCAAATCCGACCGATCGTAGTCAACCGCGATTCTGCCGGCTGCCGCCGGGCAGCAACAAGGTCACCCGCAAGCCACCGCCCTCGCGGTTGGCCAGCAACACCCGCCCGCCATGCGCCTCGGCGATCTCGCGTGCCAGCGCCAGGCCCAGGCCCGTGCCGGAACGCTTGGTCGAATAGAACGGCAGCAAAGCCTGCGAAAGTACCGCGTCGCTCATGCCGGGCCCGCGATCGGACACTTCAATACGCCATTCGTTGCCGGTCTCCAGGATCGACACGGTGACGTCCTCAGCCGCTCCACCGGCCTCATGGGCGTTCTTGATCAGGTTGATCAATACCTGCTCGACCTGCGCCGGATCGAACCGGCCCGGTCGAGGCGGCAGTGGCGCGACCAGCTCGTAGCGGCAATGCAGGGACAGGCCATCCAGAAAGGCCAACCAGTCGACCAGCACCGGCCGCGGCGTGGGCAGCTTGGCGAAACTCGCATAGCCGGAGATGAAGCCATGCAGATGGCGCGCGCGTTCACCAATGGTGGCGAACACGTTGGGCAAACGTTCGACGTCGCCGCGTCGCGCCAGCTCCGCCCCGGAATGCGCCAGCGAGGAAATCGGTGCCAGCGAATTGTTGAGCTCGTGACTGATCACCCGGATCACCCGCTTCCAGATCGCCACCTCCTGCCGGGACAGCTCGCGCGTCATGCGTCGAAACGAATGCAGCCGGTGCGCGCGCCCCTGCAACCGGAACGCGCGCTGGGACAGGTGGAAGGTTTCCTCGCTGCCGTCCATCTCCACCGTGAGCAGCGCGTCCTCGCCGCTATCCACGGCCTGCCGCAGCACCTGCGGCGCATTGACCAGCAACTCGGCAAAATCCAGCCCGGTCAAACTACGGCCTTCGTTGAACAGATGCCGCGAGGCGATATTCGCGTACGCCACCCGACCACTGGCGTCGGTCAGCACCAGTGCCACCGGCGTGTTCTGCACCACCGTATCGAGTAGCAGCTCGCGCTGCGCCAGATGCTGGCGCTGCTCACGCAGGGTATGGCCCAGGTCATTGTGCATGCGAATCAGCTGGCCCAGCTCGTCGCGGCGGTTGGCGGCGATCGAGAAACTGAAATCACCGTCGCGATAACTGGCCACCGCGCCTTCCAGCGCACGCAGCAGGCGACTGACCGGCGCCATCGCCCGGCGTGCCAGCCAGATCGCGGCCAGCAACAGCAGTACCAGGCAAATCCCCAACGCGGTGTAGGTGTCCAGATGCGGCACGGGCGTTGGCCTGGTCGGCAGCGCGGCATCCGCCTTGACCGTGAGCTGCGCGTGCAACCAGAGCAGGAATTGCGGCAGGGGCCACCGTGTCACCCCCGCATAGATCGCCGCGCCAGCTACGCCGGCGGCGAACAGCAGCAGACTCAGCCGCGCGCGCAACGAATTCAGGCGACGCCACATCGCTGGCCGCCCCCGATCCTGCGCAAGCCGTTCACCGACACGTCGGCTCCCGCGGCTCCAGTGTGCAATCCACCGGCGGACGGCCGTTCTGCCACAGACGCTGCTGACCCATCACGGTGGCCTTGTCGTTGGCCTGCGGCGGCGGTTTGTCGGCCGGCCGGTATCCGGCCGGCTGCTTGAAATGGAACGGACTGTTGGTGCTGCCAGCCGTGCCGGGCAGCAAGCGATCGGCTCGATAGCCCGACGAACTGGCCATCGCCGGCGGAGCGTCCACGCGATCGTTCGACCCGGCTTGGCGCGGCGTCCCGGTTTGTGCGCAGGCCGTGCCGGCAAGCAGCATGATGCAAAAGCACAACGAAGTTCGGACCCACATGGCGCATCTCCTGCGGTTCGGTCACTCATCTTTGTACGCCGGGAGCGGCGCAACAAGTAGCCGCTTCAGCTCGACATCGGAAGCCCATAACGTTCCATGCGTCGGTACAGCGCCTGCCGCGACAGACCCAGCTGTTGTGCCGCGCGGCTGATCACGCCGCCGGCCTTGTGCAGGGCTTCAACCACCGCCTCGCGACTGGGCTCGTCGAGGTTGCGACTGGCATTGGACGAATGCTGCGGCAAGTTGAGCAGCTCCGGCGTAATCGTGTTGCGGCCGGCCAGCAAGGCGGCGCGCTCGATCGCATTTTTCAGCTCGCGCACATTGCCCGGCCACGGGTAGTCGAGCAAGGCCTCGCGTGCGGTGTCGCCCAGCTCGGCGCGGCCGTCGAGGAAGAATTCCGCCAGCGGCAGGATGTCGTCATGACGTTCGGCCAGCGGCGACAGGTTCACTTCAATCACATTGAGCCGGTAGTACAAATCCTCACGGAAGGTACCGGCACGAATCATCGCCTTGAGGTCGGCATTGGTCGCCGACAACACACGCACCTTCGCTTGCCGGGTCTTGCCGGAGCCGAGCCGCTCGAACTGGCCCGTTTCCAGCACGCGCAGCAGCTTCACCTGGCCCGGCAGCGGCAGGTTGCCAATCTCGTCCAGGAACAGCGTGCCGCCGTCGGCCAGTTCGAAGCGCCCCTCGCGCGTCTTGTTCGCGCCGGTGTAGGCACCGGCTTCGGCACCGAACAGTTCCGCCTCGATCAGCTCGCCGGGCAGCGCACCGCAATTGACCGCGATGAACGGTCCGCGCGCAACGGAAGAGTTCGCATGCATGATCGTGGCGATGCGCTCCTTGCCGGTACCGTTCGGACCGGTGATCAGCGCCGACACGGCGGAACCGGCAACCTGGCAGGCCAGGTCAAGGGTGCGCTCCATCGCCTCGGAGGCAAATACCAAACCGTCCAGATCGTATTTTTTGCGCAACTGCTCGCGCCGCTGGCGGCGTTCGCGCCGACTGCGGCTGACTTCCCGACTGGACTCGGACAATTCCAGCAGGTTCTCCACGGTGGCCAGCAGCTTGTTGTCGTCCCACGGCTTGGAAAGGTAATCGGCGGCGCCGGCCTTGACCAGTTCCACCGCGGTCTCCAAGTGCGTCCACGCGGTGAGCAAGATCACCGGCAGGTCCGGATGGCGCTCGCGGATGGCACGGAACAGCGCTACGCCTTCACTGCCCGAGGTGGTATCCGTGGTGAAGTTCATGTCCTGGATCACCACGTCGACCGCCTCGCGCTCGAGCGCCGCCAGGCCTTCATGCGGTGTCAGCGCGCTCAACGGACGAATCTCGTGCAGCGACAGCGCCAGCGACAGCGCCTCGCCCACGGCCGGGTTGTCGTCGATGATCAGGACGGTACGGGTCATTCGTTTTCTGCACATGTGGACATGGATGCCGCTCCGTTCGCAAAGGTTGCCATGACTAGTGGACTATGAGACTGCCGAAGCATGCCCCAACTTGGCCTGCGCCGCTCTTGTCGCTACAGGATCATCCGGGCCGGATCCTGCGAATCCCAGGGCAGACCGCCGCCATGATCGCGTAGTCGATCTGCTGGTCGTTTCGCTGCTTGCATGCAGGCGGGGATGCCCGGCGAGACACGAGCGCCCTGGCCACGCACATCTTCGGTTGCACATGCGGCTGGAAATCAGCACGCCGCCCAAGAGCACCACGCCCTACTCTGGTCGGCATTCTGGGTGGCACGGCTCCAATGTGGCCCGCCCATCAAACCACGGACCGTACCACGTCGCCGTCCACGCGCATCGCGGCGCCGGTGGTCGCGGACGCTTGTTCCGAGGCGAGATGCACGGCGAGGCTGGCGACCCCCTCGACGGTAGCAAGGCGGCGTATCAAGGAGGACGGACGCTGCGTGGCGATGAAGTCACGCTCGACCTGGGCCTCGCTGATGCCTTGCTCGGCAGCAACCCTGGCGATCATGTTGCCGAGGCCTTCGGAGCGCGTCGGGCCAGGCAGGATGGCGTTGACCGTGACACCGGTATCGGCGAGCGTCTCGGCCAAGCCTCGTGAAACCGCAAGTTGCGCGGTCTTGGTCACACCGTAATGCACCATCCCGGCCGGAATCTGTACCGCCGACTCGCTGGAGATGAATTGCACGCGACCCCAGCCACGCTTCGCCATGCCTTGCGCATAGTAACGCGCGAGCCGCACGCCGCTCATCACGTTCACCTCGAAGAAGTGCAGCCAGTCTTCGTCGGGTATGTCGAAGAACGCCTCGGGCTCGAAGATGCCGAGACTGGTCACCAGAATATCGGTCTGCGCTACCGCCGCGATCAGCCGGTCGGTGCCTGCACGCGTACCGAGGTCGCCGGCCACGCCGCTGACGCGCGCACCGGTGACCCGTTGCGAGATGCCGGCGATGGCCACATCGACACGCGCCTGGGTGCGACCGGTGACGACAACCTGCGCGCCGGGGCAGCCAGGCCGCTGGCGATGGCCAGACCAATCCCGGCGGTGGAACCGGCTACGATCGCGTGACGCTTGCTCAAATCAATATGCATAACAGACGCTCCAGACGAAAATGCAGGGCACGGCGTAGAGCTGTGTTACAGATGACGACAGTCGACCTCGACTTGCGCTACTGACGGGTGTTGCCTCGATGCGATGGGCAGGTCCGCAAGCAGCCGTGGAAAGCGCGAGAAATACTGCCGGAGCGTCAGCGGCGCACGCCCCAGCAGGCGCGCGTAGCCGTTAGTCAGCGGGGCCTGCTCAGCGGCGGCGGCGGCGACGGCGTCGCCCCAGCCGATCTTCAACTCCTGCACCCATGGCGGCAATCCGGAACCATCCAGATGGGTGCGAAACGCGTCGCGGCACTCTTCCACAAAGCGGACCATCGTGCCGCTGGTGGCGCTGAAACCGGTCGCGACGTCGGCGAACGTGAGCATTTCCGGGCCGGAAATTTCCGGCGCGCCACCGGGCGGATGCATGGCCGCCTGCGCCACGTCTTCGCGCGAGATGAAGGCACCGCGGCAGGCCGCCGCAGCCGGCCCGCGCAGGACAACTTGCGGGTCGATCATGGACAGGAACATGTCCATATAGAAGCCGACGCGAAGGCAGGTGTTGGCTACGCCAGTCGCGGCAAGAAAGCGCTCGCCCTCGAAATGGTCGCGGTTGTACGGAAACGGCGAGGTGGCGGATGCCCCGCGCAGGGCGACATAGACGATATGCCGCACCCCGGCGCGGGCTGCCGCTTCGAAGGCATTGCGGTGGGTGAGCGCACGGGCGCCAGGCGGCGCCATACCCGATATGACCAAAGCCGTGTCGATTCCGCCGAACGGCTGCAGCAGCGACTGCGGTTGTTCGAAGTCGTCATGAACAACGTCCACGCCGCCCAGCGCCGGCGCCCCGGCAGGCTTGCGCGACGTCAGTCGCAGTTCCGCACCTCGCACATGCAGCAGCTCGGCGACCCGCTGGCCAATTCTTCCCGAAGCTCCGGTAACCAGAATCATGCCTTGCCTCGGTGGTGTCGTGACGCATTGCACATCACGTTTCCACGCACTCCGCGTCAGGCGTGCGGGTGGCTGGCCTTGGGTTGGTAGACACCAGGTGTGGAACGGAACGGAATGGCGAGACGGTTCCAGCCGTTGATCGCAATGATCGCGAGCGACAGGTCGACGATTTCCTTCTCGCTGAACTGCTTGCGGACTTCCGCGTACAGCGCGTCTGACACGTCGTCTTGCGCAATCCGGGTCAGGGCTTCGGTCCACGCCAGCGCGGCGCGCTCACGCTCGTTGTAGAACGGCGTCTCGCGCCAGGCGTTGAGCGCGTACAGGCGTTGTGCGGTTTCACCGGCGGCGCGTGCGTCCTTGCTGTGCATGTCCAGGCAATACGCGCAGCCGTTGATCTGCGAAGCGCGCACCTTCACCAGCTACATCAACGGGTGTTCCAGGCCCGAGTTCTCCACATATTGCTGCAGGCGGTACATGGCCTTGAAGCCATCGGGGGCCGCGTGCGTGTAATTCAATCTCTGAGTCACTACGTTCTCCTTGTGAACTTGACGCTGTTTCGCGTGGGTTGGCACGCGGCCACGAGCCGACCCGTGTCAGGCTGGACGCCGCAGTTCGGCGTCTCGCGTCGGTGCGGCTCTGCGGCACGCCGTTCCAAGATCCGGCGATCCATGCCCCTCCCTTGGGGAGACGAGAACTCGCCGCATTCAGCGTCAAGCAACGGATAGCGCCGATGCCGCGGGAAACGCACGGTCGAGCCACTGCGGCACCGGAATCCCCTTGCTGCGCAGGAACACCGGATTGAACAATTTCTTCGCGTAACGCGTTCCGGCGTCGGCC
>CAJDVU010000090.1_pt1 | contig 23253 bp, 34 predicted proteins | sample 7391431 | NCBI WGS metagenome assembly CAJDVU01 (sample SAMEA7055700, study PRJEB34461) | soil metagenome | biome: terrestrial ecosystem; feature: Peninsula; material: soil | place: Antarctica | collected 2016
CATGGCAAAGGGTAAATTCGAACGGACCAAGCCGCACGTGAACGTCGGCACGATTGGTCACGTGGATCACGGCAAGACGACGCTGACGGCGGCGCTGACGAAGGTTGGTGCGGAACGTTTTGGCGGTGAGTTCAAGGACTATGGCGCGATTGACGCGGCGCCGGAAGAGAAGGCGCGTGGTATCACGATCTCGACCTCGCACGTGGAATACGAGTCGCCGAAGCGCCACTACGCGCACGTGGACTGCCCGGGCCATGCTGACTATGTGAAGAACATGATTACCGGTGCGGCGCAGATGGATGGGGCGATCCTGGTGTGTTCGGCCGCGGACGGTCCGATGCCGCAGACGCGCGAGCACATCTTGCTGAGCCGCCAGGTGGGCGTGCCGTACATCCTGGTTTACCTGAACAAGGCAGACATGGTGGACGACGCGGAGCTGCTTGAGCTGGTCGAGATGGAAGTACGCGAGCTGCTGACCAAGTACGACTTCCCGGGTGACGACACGCCGATCATCGTGGGTTCGGCGTTGAAGGCGCTGGAAGGCGACCAGAGCGAGATCGGTGTGCCTTCGATCATCAAGCTGGTGGACGCGCTGGACAGCTACATCCCGGAGCCGGTGCGCGTGATCGACAAGCCGTTCCTGATGCCGGTGGAAGACGTGTTCTCGATTTCCGGTCGTGGCACGGTGGTGACCGGTCGGATCGAGCGGGGCATCATCAAGGTGGGTGATGAAGTGGAAGTGGTCGGTATCCGCGACACGCAGAAGACCACGGTCACTGGCGTGGAAATGTTCCGCAAGCTGCTGGACCAGGGTCAGGCGGGCGACAACGCCGGCCTGCTGCTGCGCGGCTTGAAGCGTGACGACGTGGAGCGTGGCCAGGTGCTGGCCAAGCCGGGCACGATCACCCCGCACACCGACTTCGAGGCCGAAGTGTACGTGCTGAGCAAGGACGAGGGTGGCCGTCATACGCCGTTCTTCAAGGGCTACCGTCCGCAGTTCTACTTCCGCACCACCGACGTGACCGGTGCGGTGACCCTGCCCGAAGGGGTGGAGATGGTGATGCCGGGTGACAACGTGAAGATGGTGGTGAGCCTGATCCACCCGATTGCGATGGACGAAGGCCTGCGGTTTGCCATTCGCGAAGGCGGCCGCACCGTCGGCGCCGGCGTGGTGGCCAAGGTCGTCAAGTAAGTAACGTTTCCCGGCAGCGAGCTGCCGGGAAACGTGAGTCCGGCGGTATGAATTCGTCGCCAGGCCCTTCACTAAATTGAAACAAGCAGGTATACTTCGCAGCTCACTTGTTGGGAAGGGCTTGCCCCTGACCAATCTACCGCGAAATGAGGCGCAGGATGTGCTTCGAGTTCGCAGGCCGTGGATCGGCCCTCGCGAGTCAACGTGATCATGGGGTGCAGCCCTTCCGATCACGTTTTCTGCGCGATGTAAGGAATTCCAGTCCAGGCGAGCCATTCTCCGTGCTCGCCTGGGCTTTTCGACTGGGGCGTGCGGTTTGCCCCGCGCCATCGGTGCAGCAACAACAGCAAGTGCGAAGCGGTGAGAAGCCGCTTTGCTTCACATTACGTTCTTTCGACAACAGGACACGGTTATGGCCAACCAGAAGATCCGTATTCGGCTGAAGGCGTACGATCACCGTCTGATCGACCGTTCGGCCAGTGAGATCGTCGAGACGGCGAAGCGCACCGGTGCCACGGTACTCGGGCCGATTCCGCTTCCGACCCGGATCGAGCGTTACACCATCCTGACGTCGCCGCACGTCGACAAGGATGCACGCGACCAGTACGAGACTCGTACGCACAAGCGCGTGCTCGACATCGTCGACCCGAACGACAAAACCGTGGACGCGCTCATGAAGCTTGATCTCGCCGCTGGCGTCGATGTTCAGATCAAGCTCGGTTGAGCGACAGACAGGGCATTCCAATGAATAGCGGGAAGATGAATATCGGATTGGTTGGCCGCAAATGCGGCATGAGCCGACTCTTCACTGAAGATGGTCGCTCGATTCCGGTGACGCTGATTGAGGCGACGCCGAACCGCGTGACCCAGTTGAAGACGGATGACAACGATGGCTACAGCGCCGTCCAGGTTTCTGTCGGCACCAAGCGCGCGAACCTGTTGACACAGCCGCTGAAGGGCCACTACGCGAAGGCCAAGGTTGAGCCGGGTCGTGGTTTGTGGGAGTTCCGCGTCGCTGCCGAGGATCTTGGCAAGTATGAGGTCGGCGCCGAGATCAAGGCCGGCGACGTGTTCACGGTTGGGCAGATGGTTGACGTTGCTGGCGTGTCGAAGGGCAAGGGCTTCCAGGGCACGATCAAGCGCTGGCACTTCAAGATGGGCGATGCCACCCACGGCAACTCGCTGTCGCATCGTGCACCCGGTTCCATCGGTCAGCGCCAGACCCCGGGTCGCGTTTTCCCCGGCAAGAAGATGTCCGGCCACATGGGTGCGGTGAACCGCACGCAGCAAGGTCTGGAGGTCGTCAAGGTCGACGCCGAGCGTCACCTGATCGCGGTGAAGGGCGCCGTGCCGGGTGCTACCGGTGGCGACGTCATCGTCCGTCCGACGACGAAGAGCTAAAGGAGAGTCGCCGTGGAACTCAATATCATTGGCGCGTCATCGCCCAACCACACCGCACTCAAGGTTTCCGACGAAGTGTTCGGCGGCGAGTACAAGAAGGCGCTGGTGCACCAGGTCGTGATCGCCTATCAGGCGGCCGGTCGTGCCGGCACCCAGTCGCAGCTGTCGCGCGGCGAGATGTCCGGTACCACCAAGAAGTTCAAGAAGCAAAAGGGCGGCGGCGCCCGTCACGGAGATTACCGCGCGCCGATCTTTGTGGGCGGTGGCCGCACGTTTGCTGCCAAGCCGCGCAGCTATGAGCAAAAAGTGAACCGCAAGTCCTATCGGGTCGCGATTCGTTCGATCTTCGCCGAACTGGTGCGCCAGGACCGCCTGAAGGTGATCGAGAGCTTTGGGGTCGACACGCCGAAGACCTCCGCGATGGTCGCCAAGCTGGCCGAGCTGGAGGTTGCTGGCCGCGTGTTGCTGGTGTCCGAGGACGCGTCGGAGTCGGTGTTTCTGGCGGCGCGCAACATTCCCTACATCCAGGTACTGGATGTGATGGGCCTGAACCCCGTCAGCCTCGTCGGTTCCGACCATGTGCTGGTTACGGTCGAGGCGATGAAGAAGATCGAGGAGTGGCTGGCATGAACAACGAACGCGTTCTCGATACGCTGCGTGCGCCGCACATTTCCGAGAAATCGGCACGTCTTGCCGAGCACAACCAGTATGTATTTGTGGTTGCCCCGACGGCGACCAAGGCCGATGTCCGCGCTGCCGTGGAAGAGCTGTTCGAGGTCAAGGTCGAGCAGGTCAACCTGGTCAATACCAAGGGCAAGGTCAAAGCCTTCCGCCAACGCGCCGGCAGCCGCCAGGGCAAGCGCAAGGCCTATGTGCGTCTCGCCGATGGTCAGTCCATCGACGTGTCCGCCAAGGCCTGAGCCAGGAGTTCTGTGAAATGACATTAATCACCCACAAGCCGACTTCGCCGGGTCGCCGTGATTCGGTCAGTGTCCGTACGGAAGGCCTGTACAAGGGCGCGCCGTACGCGGCGTTGACCGAAGCGCAGTCCCGCACGGGCGGCCGCAATCATCATGGCCGCATCACCGTGCGTCATCACGGCGGCGGGCACAAGCAGCATTACCGCATCATCGACTTCAAGCGTGACAAGGAAGGCATCGCCGCCCGCGTCGAGCGCATCGAATACGATCCGAACCGCACCGCACATATCGCGCTGTTGTGCTATGCCGACGGCGAGCGTCGTTACATCATCGCGCCCGAGGGCGTGAAGGTTGACGATCGCCTGGTGTCGGGCCGCGAGTCCCCGATCAAGGTCGGCAACTGCCTGCAGTTGCGCAACATTCCGATGGGCAGCACGATTCATTGCATCGAACTGCGACCGGGCAAGGGCGCGCAGATCGCCCGCAGCGCGGGTTCGTCTGCGCAGTTGGTCGCCCGCGAGTCCGGCTACGCCACGTTGCGTTTGCGCTCGGGCGAAATGCGCCGCGTTTCGGTTGATTGCCGCGCCACCATCGGTGAGGTCGGCAACGGCGAGCACAGCCTGAAGAAGCTCGGCAAGGCCGGCGCCAACCGCTGGAGGGGTATCCGCCCGACGGTTCGCGGCGTGGTGATGAACCCGGTCGACCATCCGCACGGTGGTGGTGAAGGCAAGACCTCCGGCGGCCGTCATCCGGTCAGCCCGTGGGGCACGCCGACCAAGGGTTACAAGACCCGTAACAACAAGCGCACGCAGCAGTTCATCGTGCGTCATCGTTCCAAGTAACCAAATTATTGAAGAGTCCGGCCATGGATGGCCGGTTTATCCGGTCAGGACGACCATTGGAGAACAGCATGCCGCGTTCATTGAAGAAAGGTCCGTTCGTCGACCTTCACCTCGTAAAGAAAGTGGAAGCTGCGGTTTCCACCCACAACAAGCGTCCGATCAAGACCTGGTCGCGTCGTTCGATGATCCTGCCGGAAATGGTCGGCTTGACCATCGCCATCCACAACGGTCGTCAGCATGTGCCGATCCTGATCAACGAGAACATGGTCGGGCACAAGCTCGGCGAGTTCGCCGTGACCCGCACGTTCAAAGGCCACGTCGGCGACAAGAAGGGCAAGTGATGAGCACTGAAGCCAAAGCGATCTTGCGCGGCGCCCGCATTTCGGCGCAAAAGGCACGCCTGGTGGCTGATCTGGTCCGCGGGCTTCCCGTGGGTCGAGCCAGCGACGTGCTCACCTATACCAACAAGAAGGCTGCGCACCTGGTCCGCAAGGTGTTGCTGTCGGCCGTCGCCAATGCCGAGAACAACCTCGGCGCCGATGTTGACGAATTGAAGGTGTCCAGCATCTTCGTCGATGAAGGTCCGGCGATGAAGCGCATGTTTGCCCGCGCCAAGGGCCGCGGTTCGCGCATCCTGAAACGTACCAGCCACATCACTGTGGTTGTCGGCAACTGACTGAGGATAGAGACGATGGGTCATAAAGTTCATCCCACCGGCATCCGCCTCGGCATTGCCAAGGACTGGAACGCGAAGTGGTTCGCCAACAAGCGCGATTACGCCAAGTATCTCGTGGCTGACATCAAGGTCCGCGAGATGCTGAAGAAGAAGCTGGCTGCGGCCGGCATCTCGAAGATCCTGATCGAGCGTCCGGCCAAGACGGCTCGCGTGACGATCTTCACCGCCCGTCCGGGCGTGGTGATCGGCAAGAAGGGCGAGGATATCGAGAAGCTGCGCAAGGACGTCAGCGACATGATGGGCGTTCCCACGCACATCAATGTCAACGAAGTGCGCAAGCCCGAGCTGGATGCTCAGTTGGTGGCCGAGTCGATCGCGCAGCAGCTGGAGCGTCGCATCATGTTTCGCCGGGCCATGAAACGTTCGGTCGGCAACGCGATGCGCCTGGGCGCGCTGGGCATCAAGATCAACGTCTCTGGCCGCTTGAACGGCGCCGAGATCGCCCGTTCCGAGTGGAATCGCGAAGGCCGCGTGCCGCTGCATACCCTGCGTGCGGATATCGACTACGGCTTTGCCGAAGCCAACACGACCTACGGCATCATCGGCATCAAGGTGTGGGTGTACAAGGGCGAGATCTTCGACCTGGCCGCGTCCACCCAGGAGTCGAAAGACGAGTCGTCGCCGCCGCGCGGTGAAGGCCGTCGTAACGATTCGCGTCGCGAGGCCGGTGACGGCCGCCGCGAGCGGCCTGCGAAGTAAGGAGAGTTGCCATGTTGCAACCCAAGCGAACCAAGTACCGCAAACAGTTCAAAGGTCGTAACGACGGCCTGGCTCAATGCTCCAATCTCGTCAGTTTCGGCGAGTACGGCCTGAAGGCGACCACCCACGGCGCGCTCACCGCTCGCCAGATCGAGGCCGCTCGTCGTTGCATCACTCGCTTCGTCAAGCGTGGCGGCCGGCTGTGGATCCGGGTTTTTCCCGACAAGCCTGTCACCAAGAAGCCGATCGAAGTGCGCATGGGCGCGGGCAAGGGCGCGGTCGAGTTCTGGGTCGCGCCAGTGCAACCCGGCCGCATGTTGTACGAAATCGAGGGTGTCGACGAGCCGACGGCGCGCGAGGCGTTCCGCCTGGCTGCTGCCAAGCTTTCGGTGCAGACCCAGTTTGTGACCCGGGCGGTGATGTGATGGCCAGCAAAGAAATCAAGAACCAGTCGGCGGACGAGCTGAAGCAGAACCTGCTGGACCTGCGCAAGGAGCAGTTCAACTTGCGCATGCAGAAGGGCTCCGGCCAGCTCACCCAACCGCACCAGCTTCGCCGCGTTCGGCGTGACATCGCCCGCACGAAATTCGTGCTCGGCAGCAAGAAGTAAGGGACGGCCGAGATGAGCGAAAACAAAACTCAAGAAGCACAGATTCCATCCGAGAAGAAGAAGGCGCGCACCCTCGAGGGTCGCGTTACCAGCAACAAGATGGACAACACGGTCACCGTGCTGGTCGAGCGCCAGGAGCAACATTGGCTGCTCGGCAAGACGATCCGTCGTTCGACCAAGTTGCATGCGCAGGACGACATGGGCGCGAACGAGGGCGACCTCGTGCGTATCGCGGAGTGTCGTCCATTGTCCAAGACCAAACATCACCGCGTGGTTGAAATCATCACGCGTGCCAACGTCTAAGGGAGGGTGCAGCCATGATTCAGGTGCAAAGCACGCTATCCGCGGCGGACAACAGCGGCGCCAAGGAAATGATGTGCATCAAGGTACTCGGCGGCTCCAAGCGTCGTTACGCCTCGATCGGTGACGTCATCAAGGTCACCGTGAAGGATGCCATTCCCCGCGGCAAGGTGAAGAAAGGCGAGGTGTACAACGCCGTGGTGGTCCGCACCGCCAAGGGCGTGCGCCGCGCCGATGGCTCGCTGATCCGTTTCGACGGCAATGCAGCGGTCCTCCTCAACAACAAGCTCGAGCCGATCGGCACCCGTATTTTCGGGCCGGTCACCCGCGAGCTGCGCACCGAGAAGTTCATGAAGATCGTCTCGCTTGCGCCCGAAGTACTCTGAAGCGGAGTCAACACAATGAACCGTATCCGCAAGGGTGATCAGGTCCTCGTGATCACCGGCAAGAACAAGGGTCAGCGCGGCGACGTGCTGCGCGTTGCAGGCGATCGCGCATTCGTCTCCAATGTGAATCTGGTCAAGCGTCACACCAAGCCGAACCCCCAGGCCAACCAGGCTGGCGGCATCGTCGAGCGTGAAGCCTCGATCCATCTCTCCAATGTGCAGCTGTTCAACCCCGCCACGAACAAGGGTGAACGCGTCGGCACCAAAACGCTCAATGATGGGCGCAAGGTCCGCGTGTTCCGTTCGACTGGCGAGGTCGTGGACGCGTAAGGAACACGATCATGACGCGCCTTGAAACTTTCTACAAAGAGCAGGTAGTCGCCAAGCTCACCGAGCAGTTCGGCTACCAGAACGTGATGCAGGTTCCACGCATCACCAAGATCACGCTGAACATGGGCGTGGGCGAAGCCGCGGGCAACAAGAAAGTGCTCGAGAATGCGGTAGCCGACATGGCCAAGATTGCTGGCCAGAAGCCGATCACGACCAAGGCGCGGGTTTCCGTGGCCTCGTTCAAGATCCGTGAGGATTGGCCGATCGGCTGCAAGGTCACGCTGCGCCGTGCGCAGATGTGGGAGTTCCTGGATCGCCTGGTCAACATCTCGCTGCCGCGCGTGCGCGACTTCCGTGGCGTTTCGGCCAAGGCATTCGACGGTCGCGGCAACTACAACTTCGGTATCAAGGAACAGATCATCTTCCCTGAGATCGACTTCGATCAGGTTGACGCCTTGCGTGGCATGAATATCTCCATCACCACCACGGCCAAGTCCGACGATGAGGCAAAGGCCTTGCTGGCAGCCTTCAGCTTCCCTTTCCGAAATTGAACGATCATCCCTGATCGAAAGAATACCGGCCATCCGTGGCCGGACTGTTCAATAAAGAGCACTTTTATTTATGGCCAAGAAATCAATGGTGAACCGCGATATCAAGCGGGCCAAGCTCATCCAGAAATATTCCGCCAAGCGCGCTGAATTGAAGGCGGTTGTGTTGAGCACCACCGCGTCCTATGACGAAAAGATGCAAGCACAGGCGGGCCTGCAGAAGCTGCCGCGCGATGCCAGCCCCGTGCGCTTGACCACTCGCTGCGCACTGACCGGTCGTCCGCGCGCCGTCTACGCGAAATTTGGCCTGGGCCGCAACAAGTTGCGCGAAGCGACCATGCGCGGCGACGTACCGGGTCTGCGCAAGGCAAGTTGGTAAATCCAGTATCACGGATCGGTGCGGTCGCTTGATGCGCCACACCGATTCACCCCGGCCCGTATCCGGTGCCGTTGCTATGACTATTGCATCGTTATTCGCGGAAGCCGAAAAAAGCTGATATAGTTCGCGGTCTGCATAAAGCAGGCCAACGTATTGTTGGCTCACAATCTGATTGATTTCCGGTTTTCTCGGATATCGGTGCACTCTGAAGGATGTTTTCATGAGCATGACTGATCCCATCGCCGATCTGTTCACGCGCGTACGCAATGCCCAAGCCACGGGCAAGCCGGCCGTGCGGATGCCGTCGTCGAAACTCAAGGTGGCTATCGCCAACCTTCTCAAGAACGAGGGCTACATCCTCGATTCGATGACTGCCGTCGAGGACGGCAAGCCGGTACTCGAGATCAAGCTCAAGTATTTCGAGGGCCAGCCGGCCATCGAGAAGATCTCCCGCGTCAGTCGCTCCGGCCTGCGCGTGTATCGCGGCAAGGGCGAGCTGCCGAAGGTTCTCGGCGGCTTGGGTATCTCGATCATTTCGACTTCCGTTGGTCTGTTGACCGATGCGCAGGCCCGCGCCAAGGGCCTGGGCGGCGAAGTCATCGGCCAGGTGGCATAAGGAGCCCTTCGATGTCACGAGTAGCCAAGCAACCTATTTCTCTCCCGAAGGGTGTCGAAGTTTCGGTCGGAACCGACAGCATCTCGGTGAAGGGACCCAAGGGCACGCTTTCCGTCCATCATCTGCCCGGCGTGACGGTCGCCGTCGACAACGGCGTGGCTCGCGTCAGCGTGGGCGAGGGCGTCGACGACATGTTCGGTGGCACCGCGCGTGCGTTGCTCGCCAATATGGTTACCGGGGTGTCCACCGGATACGAGCGCAAACTTGAGTTGGTCGGTGTCGGTTATCGCGCTGCCATGCAGGGCAAGTCGCTGAACCTCAGCCTCGGCTTTTCTCACCCGGTGGTGTTTGATGCCCCCGCCGGTGTCAGCATCGAGACCCCGAGCCAGACCGAGGTGCTGATCAAGGGCGCCGACAAGCAGGTCGTCGGCCAGGTCGCTGCCAAGATTCGTGGCTTCCGTCCGCCTGAGCCTTACAAGGGCAAGGGCGTGCGTTATGCCGGCGAGAAGATCACCCTGAAGGAAGCCAAGAAGGCGTAAATGAATTAGCACGCTATCCCTGCGTGTGGAAGCGGCCATCCATGGCCGCACTCTTCACAAAGAGCCGCGACTATCAGTTCAAGCCGATCCGCTTTCTAGGAACATTGAGATGAACAAGAACGAAAACCGTCTGCGTCGTGCCAAGTCAACGCGCAGCCACATCCGCAAGCTGGTGGTGGCGAGGCTGTCGGTGCATCGCACTGGCCAGCATCTGTACGCGCAGGTTTTTGACGCGTCCGGCAAGAATGTGGTGGCGGCGGCCTCCACGTTGCAGAAGTCGGTGGCCGAAGGCCTCAAGGGCACCAAGAATCTGGCCGCCGCTGCGGCAGTAGGCAAGGCGGTGGCCGAGCGCGCGATGGCGGCGGGCGTGGAGTCGGTTGCGTTCGATCGGTCCGGTTTCCGCTATCACGGCCGCATCAAGGCTCTGGCCGAAGCAGCCCGGGAAGCTGGCCTGAAGTTTTGATTCAATACTGGCCGGATTCGGCCGCGAGGCGGCCTGACTGGCTCACGCGACACCTACAACTCCAAGCGGCCAAGCCGCAAGCAAAAGTCCTGGTTCGCCGGGCACATGGAATAGAACATGGCTTCTAATGATCGCGAAAATTCGGACGGCTTGCTCGAAAAGCTGATCGCCGTCAACCGCGTGGCCAAGACCGTCAAGGGTGGCCGCCAGATGAGCTTCACTGCGCTGACCGTGGTCGGCGACGGCGAGGGCAAGGTCGGTTTTGGTTATGGCAAGGCGCGCGAAGTGCCGGTGGCCATTTCCAAGGCGATGGAGCGTGCCCGCCGCCAGATGGTGGATATCGAACTGAACAACGGCACGTTGTGGTATGCGATCAAGGCGAATCACGGCGCGGCTCGCGTGTATATGCAGCCCGCGTCCGAAGGTACCGGTGTGATCGCCGGTGGCGCCATGCGCGCGGTGCTGGAAGTGGTGGGTGTGAAGGACGTGCTGGCCAAGGCGGTCGGCTCGCGTAATCCGATCAACCTTGTGCGCGCCACCATCAAGGGCCTGCAGGCGGTTGCCTCGCCCAAGAAGATCGCCGCCAAGCGTGGCAAAACCGTGGAAGAGGTGCTCGGCAATGCCTGACAAGAACGAAACCGCCGCCACCGTGCGCGTGCGCCTGGTCAAGGGCCTGCGCGGCGTGAAGGCGCGCCATCGGCTGAGCGTCAAGGCGCTGGGCCTGGGCAAGATCAACGATCTGCGCGAATTGAAGGACAGCCCGCAGGTGCGTGGCCTGATCAACACGGTCTACTACCTGGTGCGGGTCGAAGACTAATTGCATAGTCCGGTCATGGATGGCCGGGGTTTCAGGCGGGATGCCTGTTTGAGGATGACCAACATGCGTCTGAATGAAATCAAGCCGGCCGCCGGCTCCCACAAGACGCGCCTGCGCGTCGGCCGCGGAATCGGGTCGGGCCTGGGCAAGACCGCCGGTCGTGGCCACAAGGGCCAGCACGCGCGTGCCGGTGGCACCCACAAGTTCGGTTTCGAGGGCGGCCAGATGCCGCTGAACCGCCGTTTGCCGAAGGTCGGTTTTCGCTCGAAGACGAGGGCTCAGAGCCAGGAAGTATTCCTGTACCAACTGGCCAACCTCAAGGTCGATGTGATCGATACCATCGCGCTGCATCAGGCTGGCCTGATCGACAGCCGCGCGAAGAGGGTGAAGGTGGTCCTGAGAGGCGAGATCGGTCGTGCGGTGAAGTTGTCCGGTCTGCTGGCTACCGCCGGCGCCAAGGCAGCCATCGAGGCGGCCGGCGGCAGCGTGGAATAGTCAGATGGCTCAAGCCAGCGTGGAATAGTCAGATGGCTCAAGCCAAGGGCAATGCACTGGGCAAGCTGGGCAAGCTGACCGAGCTTCGTCAGCGCATTTTGTTTGTGGTCGGCGCACTGATGGTGTTCCGCCTCGGTTCGTTCATCCCGGTTCCCGGCGTCAATCCGGAAGCCATGACGAACCTGGTCAACGGCAATGGCCTGATGGACATGTTCAACATGTTCTCGGGCGGTGCGCTGGAGCGGTTCTCTGTATTTGCGCTGGGCGTGATCCCGTACATTTCGGCGTCGATCGTGTTCCAGATGATGGGCTCGGTGGTGCCGAGCCTGCAGGCCCTGCGCAAGGAAGGCGAAGCCGGCAAGCGCAAGATGACGGCATACACCCGCTATGCCACGGTGCTGCTGGCGGCGTTCCAGTCGTTCGGCATTGCGGTGGCGCTGCAGGGCCAGGTGGCCGCGGGCGGCGCGCCGGTGGTCTACACGCCCGGATTCGGATTCGTCTTCTCGTCCGTGGTCGGGCTGACCGCCGGCACCATGTTCCTGATGTGGCTGGGCGAGCAGATGACCGAGCGGGGTGTCGGCAACGGTATCTCCCTGCTGATTTTTGCCGGTATCGTGGCGGGTCTGCCGGGCGCGGTAGTCCAGACTCTGGGCATGTCCAACAACGGCGAATTGTCGTTGATCAAGTTGTTGATGGTGGTCGTGCTGGTGCTCGGCGTGACGGCGTTCGTGGTGTTCATGGAGCGTGCGCAGCGGCGCATCACGGTTAACTACGCAAGGCGTTCAGGCGGGCAGAAGGCTTACCAGAACCAGACCTCCAGCCTCCCGTTGAAGATCAACATGTCGGGTGTGATCCCGCCCATCTTCGCCTCCAGCCTGTTGATGTTCCCGGCAACCGCAGTGAGTTGGTTCAGTACCGGACATCAGTCGCGCTGGATGCAGGATCTGACGCAGTCGCTGAGTCCGGGCAACCCGTTGTATGAAATAACGTTTTCTGTGATGGTCATTGGCTTTGCGTTTTTCTACACCGCGATTGTGTTCAACGCGGATGAGACGGCGGACAACCTGAAGCGTTCAGGTGCGTTGATTCCGGGCATCCGCCCGGGCAAGGCCACGGCGAGCTATATCGATGCGGTGATGACGAGGCTGACGGCCGTGGGCGCGATCTACCTGGCGCTGGTGTGCCTGGTGCCATCGTTCATGCAGAACGCCTGGCACGTGCCGTTCTATTTCGGTGGTACCTCGTTGCTCATCGTGGTGGTAGTGGTGATGGATTTCACGTCGCAGATCCAGGCGCATCTGGTCAGTCACCAGTACGAAAGTTTACTCAAGAAGGCCAATCTGCGCCGCAGCTGACGCAGCAACGCGTCAATCCAAGTCGGGACGTGGCGGCGCTGCGGGATGGCAGGGCTTTCCAGTTCGGTCAATTCAGGCTAGAATTGCGCGTTTGTCGCGCAAGAAACACATTTCGGAGAGAGTTCATCATGGCGCGCATTGCAGGTGTCAATTTGCCGGTCCAGAAACACATCTGGGTTGGTTTGCAAAGCATTTACGGTATCGGTCGCAGTCGTGCCCGGAAGGTCTGCACGGACGCTGGCGTGGTTCCGACCACCCAGGTCAAGTCGCTCAGTGAGGGCGAGGTCGAGAAGATCCGCCTGGAAATTCACAAGTACACCGTGGAAGGCGACCTGCGTCGCGAGGTCGGCATGGCGATCAAGCGCCTGATGGACCTGGGTTGCTATCGCGGCCTGCGTCATCGTCGCGGCTTGCCGGTACGCGGGCAGCGCACCCGTACCAATGCGCGCACCCGCAAGGGACCGCGTCGCGCCATCAGGAAGTAGTTGGACCCGTGCGATCGTCCCTGATCGCGAAGATCAAAGAGCGGCCATCCGTGGTCGCGCTGTTTACCAAGAGCCTCAAAAATTATGGCTAAGCCGGTCAAGACCAAGAAGAAGATCAAGCGCGTCGTCACCGATGCGGTGGCCCACGTGCAGGCCTCCTTCAACAACACCATCGTGACGATCACCGATCGCCAGGGTAACGCCTTGTCGTGGGCGACTGCCGGCGGCGCCGGTTTTCGCGGCTCGCGCAAGTCGACTCCGTTTGCCGCACAGGTAGCCGCGGAGAAGGCCGGCCGTGCTGCCGGCGATTACGGCGTAAAGACGGTGGAAGTGCGCATCAAGGGCCCGGGTCCGGGTCGCGAATCGGCAGTTCGGTCTCTGAACGCGCTGGGCTTCAAGGTGCTCAACATCATCGACGTGACGCCCATTCCACATAACGGTTGCCGGCCTCCCAAGAAGCGCCGGGTCTGAAGTTTTCACGTCGCGATTCCAGCCGGATCGCGGGAATCGAGGCGCGGTCACTCTGGCCGACCTTTTTAGAATAGAGAATCGAACATGGCACGTTATCGTGGACCTACCTGCAAACTCGCCCGGCGTGAGGGTGCAGATCTGAGCCTGAAGAGCCCGGCGCGCGCGCTGGACTCCAAGTGCAAGCTTGAAAACAAGCCGGGACAACATGGCGCCAACAAGCGCATGCGCCTGTCCGACTACGCGGTACAACTGCGCGAGAAACAGAAGGTCAAGCGCATCTACGGTGTGCTCGAGCGCCAATTCAGCAATTACTACACCAAGGCGACGACGATCAAGGGCAACACCGGTGAAAACCTGTTGCGCCTGCTTGAAAGCCGCCTGGACAATGTCGTCTTCCGCATGGGCTTTGCAGTCACCCGTGCGCAGGCCCGTCAGCTGGTGGCGCACAAAGCGGTGCTGGTAAATGGCAACAAGGTCAACATCCCTTCCTATCAGGTACGCGCAGGCGACATGGTTGCGCTGACCGAGAAGGCACGCAGTCAGTTGCGTGTGCAGGAAGCGGCGACCGTCTTCGACACCATGGATTTGCGTCCGGTCTGGGTCGAAGTCGACGCCAAGAAATTTGAAGGTACGTTCAAGTCGGTGCCGGATCGCGGTGATCTGCCGTCCGACATCAATGAAGCATTGATTATCGAGCTTTACTCGAAGTAATTAACCGGAGCTCTGCATGGCAGTTTCGTCAACTAGCGTGCTGCGGCCGCGTGGTCTCAGCGTGGAACAGCTCGGTGCCAACCGCGCGAGAGTGGTGGTCGAACCGCTTGAGCGTGGCTTTGGCCACACCCTCGGCAACGCGCTGCGGCGCGTACTGCTCTCCTCCATCCCCGGCAGCGCCATTGTCGAGGTTGAGATCGACGGCGTACTGCACGAGTACACCACCCTGGAAGGTCTGCAGGAGGACGTCATTGAAGTCCTGTTGAATCTGAAGGAAGTGGCGATTCGGCAGCATTCAGGCGATGAGGTGACCCTGACCCTGTCCAAGAAGGGCAAGGGCGTGGTCACCGCCGGCGACATCGTGGTCGACCACACGGTGGAGATCGTGAACCCCGAGCATGTGTTGTGCCACCTGACCAAGGACGTCGCGCTCAACATGCGTCTGAAGGTGCGCCGCGGCGTCGGCTACGAGCCGGCCAGTGCGCGTCAGCACCCGGATGACGAGGCGCGCCCGATCGGTCGCCTGCAGCTGGACGCCTCGTTCGCGCCGGTGCTGCGCGTGGCCTACGAAGTGGACGCCGCACGTGTCGAGCAGCGGACCAATCTCGACAAGCTGGTGCTGGACGTCGAGACCAATGGCACCATCGACGCCGAGGAAGCGGTGCGCAAGGCGGCCGAGATCATCAACGACCAGTTGTCGGTGTTCGGCGACTTCTCGCATCGCGAGAGCGCCACGGACCAAGCCGAGAAGAGTGGTTTCGAGCCATCAAGGACGTGCTGGGCGGGCGTAGTCTCGCCCTGGGCACCAAGCTTGAGAACTGGCCGCCGCCGGGTCTTTCGCACGGCATGCAGCTGGGCTGATGGGTTTGTTGGGGCGATCGGATTTATTGGTGCGATCGTCCTTGATCGCTGTATAGCAAGGCTTCAACCGGGGTGTGTATCGCGCTTCGGCTGGGCACCAAAGGCGGCCATCCATGGCCGTGAGCAGTCTTTTGCGATCCTCCTTGATCGCTGTGTTGTTCCGGTTTGGTCAGCAGGGGTTTCCCAAGCTTGGCCAGACGCCAAAGGCAGCCATCCCTGGCCGCACGCTCAAATAAGGCCTGTTGCATCTGAGGCTTTCGATAGCGGGTAACCGCGGGGAACCGGACACAGGTGCCGGTTCTTCATAACAACAGACATAGAGACCTTCACCATGCGTCACATGAAATCCGGTCGCAAGCTCAATCGGACCAGCAGCCATCGCGAAGCCATGTTCAAGAACATGGCCTCGTCGCTGGTCAAGCACGAGCTGATCCGCACTACTTTGCCGAAGGCGAAGGAACTCCGTCGTGTTGCCGAGCCGCTGATCACGCTGGCCAAGGTCGACGGCGTCGCCAACCGTCGCCTTGCGTTCGCGCGTATGCGCGACAAGGAAGCCGTCGGCAAGTTGTTCGTCGAACTCGGTCCGCGTTACAAGGATCGTCCCGGCGGTTACCTGCGTATCCTCAAATGCGGTTTCCGGCCCGGTGACAACGCGCCCATGGCGTACGTCGAACTGGTCGGGCGCCCGCAGGTCGAAGCGGTCGACGCCGATTAAGTGGTTCGTGTGAGCTGGCCGGCCGCTTCGGCTGGCCCGACGTTCGAGCGAGATCCAGCAAACCCGGCCGGGCGACCCGCCGGGTTTTTGCTTGTGCGGGCGGTGCGGTTCCGATGTCCGGCGCGCATGGGCGCGGCGATCATGCTGACAGCACCGGCTGGAACGGGTAATGTCGTCTTTCCGCAACGCAACAAAATGTCATGAATCCATTCCGCTGGTCCTACCGTGTCAGTTTTCTTGTCGGCTTCCTGGTCTGCGCCGGCTTGCTGGGGTTTGCGCTTTACGCGGAATACGTCTGGCAGATGTTTCCGTGTCCGTTGTGCATCTTCCAGCGGATCGGCTTCATCGTGATGGGCGTGTTCTTCGTGCTCGGGGCGCTGCATGCGCCACTCGGGGGCATGCGTTGGGTGTATGCGGCAGGTGCATGGTTGGGGGCGGCGTTCGGCATCGTGGTGGCGGCGCGGCACCTGTGGATTCAGTCCCTTCCCGCCGATCAGATCCCTTCCTGTGGTCCCCCGCTGGATTACATGTTCAGCACGTTTCCGTTCGCGAAGGCGCTCCGGATGGTCTTCACCGGTTCGGGCGAATGCGCCACGGTCGAGCCCATCCTCGGTTTGCCGATGCCGGCGTGGTCCTTGCTGTGGTTCATCGCGCTCGCCGTGTTGACGATGTTTGCCGTGCGTCAGAGGTCGCTACGTCGATGAGTATTGCCGAGGTGTTGAAAGACGGTGATCCGGGTGCGGGCGCGTTCGGGGCGGGCGTGGCGTCGTGGGCGCCCGATTCCTGGCAGCAGCGCCAGGCCTTGCAGCAACCCCGTTACGACGACGCCACGGAGCTGGCCCGGGCGGGAGCGCAACTGGCCCAGTTGCCGCCGCTGGTCACCTCGTGGGAGGTGCTGGCGCTCAAGGAGTCGATTGCCGAAGCACAGCAGGGCCGACGCTTCCTGCTGCAAGGCGGCGATTGTGCCGAGACCTTTGCCGACTGCACCAGCCCGGTGATTTCCAATCGCCTGAAGGTGCTGTTGCAGATGAGCCTGGTGCTCGTGCACGGGCTGAAAAAACCGGTGCTGCGCGTCGGTCGCTTCGCGGGGCAGTATGCCAAGCCGCGCTCAACCGATACGGAGACCCGCAACGGGTGCACCTTGCCCAGTTTTCGTGGCGACGTGGTGAATGGCTCGGAATTTACGGCCGCGGCACGCCGCCCGGATCCGCAACGGCTGATCCGGGCGCATGCGCACTCCGCCTTGACCATGAACTTCGTGCGCGCGTTGGTCGACGGCGGCTTTGCCGACCTGCGCCACCCGGAGTACTGGGATCTGGCCTGGGTCGAACATTCGCCACTGGCCGCCGAGTACCGCCAGATGGTGGCCGCCATCGGCGACTCGCTGCAGTTCATGGAGACCTTGGCCGGTCCGATCGCCGGCTTCTCCAAGGTGGATTTCTTCACCTCGCACGAGGCGTTGCTGCTGCACTACGAGCAGGCGTTGACGCGCCAGGTGCCGCGCAACCCCGGTTGGTTCAACTTGTCCACCCATTTCCCGTGGATCGGCATGCGCACGGCCGGGCTGGACGGCGCGCACGTGGAATATTTCCGCGGCATCCGCAACCCGATTGCGGTGAAGGTGGGCCCTGCAGTGACGCCCGATCAGCTGCTGCCGCTGATTGACGTACTGAACCCGCGCGACGAGCCGGGCCGGCTGACCCTGATTCACCGCATGGGCAATGCCCGCATCGCCTCCGCCTTGCCACCACTGCTTGCGGCCGTGAAGCGCGAAGGGCGGCGCGTCTTGTGGGTGGCCGATCCCATGCACGGCAATACCGAGAGCACGTCCAACGGCCACAAGACGCGACGGTTCGATAATATCCGCGGCGAGCTGGACCAGGCCTTCGACATCCATGCGGCAGCCGGCACGCTGCTCGGTGGGGTGCATCTGGAATTGACTGGCGAGGATGTGACCGAGTGCATGGGTGGCGCCCGCGATCTGAGCGAGAGCGATCTGGATCGCGCATACAAATCGATGGTCGACCCGCGCTTGAACTATGAGCAGTCGCTGGAGCTGGCCATGCTGATCGTGCGCAAGTCGGTGGGCGGACGGCGAACGGGTTGAAGCTTGCCAGGCGAGCCCGCTGTTCGGTCCGTGCGCATGCGCTGCCGGGCGCGCGGCGCGTTCGATTGTTCGCAACAAGAGCTCTGCAACAGATTCAGCGGGCACGGCGCGCTGCCGTGCGAGCGGAACGCGCGACCTTGCGCACAGGCCGGATCGGACATCGTGCGCCGCCGGGCTGGCTCGGGCACGGCGGATGAGTTCAGGGTTGCTCCGGTGCCACCGGCTTGCCACCCACCGTATCGAGGAACTTTGGCGGCTGCCAGGCGTGGCTGTGCTGCTCGAAGCCGTAGGCGATCGCGATCAAGGTGGGTTCGCTCCACTTCGCGCCGAACCACACGATGCCCACCGGCAAGCCGTGCGCCCAGCCAGCCGGAACCGTGATCGACGGATAGCCGGCGACGGCGGCAGGTTGCGAGGCGCCGCCGACGGTGGGATCACCACTGACGATGTGGTCGCCGAGCACCAGGTCCGTCATGAAGGCCGGTCCCGACGACGGCGCCAGCAGGGCATCGAGGTGCTGTGCCGTGAGTGCCGCGTCGATGCCTTCCGGCCCGGACAAGCGCTTCGCCGTGGCCAACGCATCCACATAGACCTTGTCACTGAGCGGTCCTTTCTTCGCGGCTTGCTCGAACAGTTCCTGGCCGAACCAGGACATCTCTTCGCTGGCGTGCGCCTGATTGAATGCGATCAGGTCGGCGAGCGTATGCACGGGAAGGCCGATGCGGGTGGCGAGGTAGGCATCGAGATCGTGCTTGAAGTCATACAGCAGCACAGTCATTTCGGGATCGCCGAGTTCGCTCAGGTGCGGCAACACCACCGGGTCCACGATGATCGCGCCTTGCGCCTTCATCGTGCCGATCGCCGCATCGAGCACGCGGTCTGCGTTCGGTTCGTTGCCGGCGAGTTGGCGCACCACGCCGATGCGCCTGCCGCGCAGGCCATCCGGATCGAGGAAGCGCGTGTAGTCGGTGGCGTGTTTGCCTGCGTCGACGGTGGCCGGGTCGCGTGGATCGGTGCCGGCGATGACCGAGAGCAGGGCGGCCGCATCGGATACATTGCGCGCCATCGGGCCGGCGGTGTCCTGGTTGTGGCTGATCGGCACGATGCCGGCACGGCTGACCAGGCCCAGCGTAGGCTTGATCCCGACGATGCCGTTCATCGCCGCGGGGCAGATGATCGAACCGTCGGTCTCGGTGCCGATCGCCACCGTGGTCAGTCCCGCGGCGACCGCTGCGGCCGAGCCCGCGCTGGAACCGCAGGGGTTGCGGTCGAGCGCGTACGGGTTGCGCGTCTGTCCGCCCACGCCGCTCCAGCCGCTGCTGGCATGGCTGGAGCGGAAATTGGCCCATTCGCTGAGGTTGGTCTTGCCCAGGATCAGCGCACCGGCCTTGCGCAAGCGCTCGACCAGACCGGCATCGCGCGGTGCCGGCGCAGCGGTCAGCGCGAGTGAGCCGGCGGTGGTGAGCATGCGGTCGCCGGTATCGATATTGTCCTTGAGCAGCACCGGGATGCCGTACATCGAATGGTTCGGTTTCGCTCCGCCGCGCGCCCGATCCAGCGCCTCGGCCAGCTGCGTCGCGGCGGGATTCGTCTCGATGATCGCGCGCAGGGCCGGCCCGGACTGGTCGAACTGCCGGATGCGTTCAAGCAGCTGATCGGCAAGCTGGCGGGTGTCCAGCGTGCCCGCGTTCATGCGCTGCTGCAGTTGCCCGACGGACGCATACGCGACGTCGTGAGCCGCCGGTCCGGCAGCTGCCGCCGCCCAGGTCGCGCCGCTGAGCAACGCGGTGACAAGTGCAGCGAGATGGACGGCTGAACGATGCATGGTCATCCCCGAATTTGATGATGCGGCAGGTTGTGCGCGGCTGCAGCTTAGCGCCGCGCGCGGCCGGGCGCAGCGGCAACCAGCGTACAATGGGCGGATGATTTGGTCCGCTCGCCTGTTTCGCGCCAGACCATTCGGTCTCGCCGTTGTTTTCGTGACCGCATGGCTTGCCGGAACTCCCAGCCTTGCCGCGGACACGCCGCCGATCCCCGACACGCTGCAACAACGCATCGCTGCGTGCACCACGTGTCACGGTGTGCATGGCGAAGGGCGCGCGGCCAGCGGCTATTTTCCGCGCCTCGCTGGCAAACCGGCGGCGTATCTGGCGCGGCAGATGCAGGATTTCCACGATGGCCTGCGCAAGTACGCGCCGATGGAGTACACGGTGCGCCATCTGAGCCCGGCGTACATGCACGAGATTGCGGACTACTTCGCCGCGCAGCAGGTTCCCTATGCGCGTTCGCCGGTGCCGTCGGTCCCAACCGCTGTCTTGCAACGCGGCGAACAGCTGCTCAGCAAGGGTGATCCCTCGCGCAAGATCCCGGCCTGCGTCAAATGCCACGGCCGCCAGTTGACCGGCGTGGAGCCGTCCACGCCAGGGCTGGTGGGCTTGCCCTACAACTACATCAGCGCGCAGCTGGGCTCCTGGCGTACGCACACGCGCGCCACGGTCGCGCCCGATTGCATGGCCGAGGTGGCCAACCGGCTCAGCGAGTCCGATATCACGGCGGTCGCCGTGGCACTGGCCAGTCGCGAACTTCCCGCCGATACCCATGCGCAGCCAGCCGGTTCGGTGAAGCCGCCGTTGCGCTGCGGCGTGCTGGGCGCCACGGGAGGGACGCCATGAAGCGCTGGTGGTGGCTGGTGGCGGTCGTCGTGCTGCTGATCGTGCTGGCGTCGTTCTGGCTGCTGGGTGGCGGCAGCCATGCGCCGGCCCCGTCCGCAGCCAGCGCGTTGACACCGGCGACGTTGCACGAACCGGCGCTGATTGCCCGCGGTGAATACCTCACGACGGTCGGTGATTGCGCCGGCTGTCACACGGCCCAGGGCGGCGCCCGTTTTGCCGGCGGACGCGTGGTGCCCACGCCATTCGGCAACATCAGCGTGCCCAACATCACGCCTGACCGCAAGACCGGTCTGGGTGACTGGAGCTTCGCGGATTTCTGGCGCGCCCTGCATGCGGGCAAGGGGCGCCATGGCGAGTTGCTGTATCCGGCATTCTCGTACACCTCGTACACCAAGGTGCATCGTGACGATGCGTTGGCCATCTTCGCCTATCTGCAATCATTGCCACCGGTCCACCAGATCGACGTGGCGCCGGCACTCGAGTTCCCCTACAGCGTGCGCCGCAGCCTGGTGGCGTGGCGCGCCCTGTATTTCCACGAAGGTGAATACAAGAGCGACCCGGCGCAGTCGGCGCAGTGGAATCGCGGCGCTTATCTGGTGCAGGGCCTGGGCCACTGCAACGAGTGCCACGCGGCGCGCGGTTCGTTCGGCGGCATCGCCAGCGGCCAGCACCTGACCGGTGGCGAGATTCCGATGCAGGACTGGTATGCACCGGATCTCAGCACGCGACAGAACGGTGGCTTGCAGGGTTGGAGCGAGCAGGACATCGTCGACTTGCTGAAAAACGGTCAGTCGGCGCGGGGCGCCGCGTTTGGTCCGATGGCGGACGTGGTGGCAGGCAGCACCCAGCACCTGACCGGCGACGACTTGCGCGCGATCGCCACTTATCTGCGCTCATTGCCGCCGCGCGCAGCGACAGCGAAATCGTCGCGGTGGTTCGTACCCAAGCCCGTCCTGGTGCAGGGCGAGAAGATTTATGCCAAGCAGTGTGCCGATTGCCACGGCAAGCGCGGAGAGGGCGTCGCCGGGATCTACCCGCCGCTGGACGGCAATTCCACAGTGACCGAACCGAGCGGCATCAACGCCACACGGATGGTTCTGCTGGGCGGGTTCCCGCCAGTCACGGTGGGTAACCCTCGCCCGTACTCGATGCCGCCATTCGCCCAGCAGCTCGACGATGGCGAGGTGTCAGCGGTGGTCAGCTACATCCGTCATGCGTGGAGCAACCGTGTCGCACCGGTCCGACCGGACCAAGTGGCCAGGTACCGACACACGCCGATCGATTGAGTCTTTGCACGTCGTCAACGCGGATCCACGCTGCGGTACAGCTCGCCCAGAGCGAGCCACGGCGCCAGGCTCCAGTGTCCACGTGCCTGGCCGGAGGGCGAGGGCAGCACGAAGAGCGAGGTGCCCTCCAGGATTTCATCTTGCAGGCCGTAGTTGACGGCATGGCCGAGGGCGGCGCGTGCGGCGTTCTTGCTGGTGAAGGCGAGCAGGCGCGGGCGGTAGCGCGTGATCTTGGCGCGCAGGGCAGCGATATCGAATGCATCGCGTGGCAGATCGGCGTCGTTGCCGCTGTGGCGTTTGGCCAGGTCGGTAAGACCGATGCCAAGCTGCCGCAGTTGCGGAAACTCGACGGGAGCCAGCAGGCGAGGCGTCAGTCCCGCCTCGAACAGTGCGCGCCAGAACAGGTTGCCCGGGTGCGCGTAATAGGCGTGTTCAGCCGCCGAACGCCTGCCCGCGGCGGTGCCGCAGAAAACCAGCTTCAGCCCGGGCCCGAGAACGTCAGGCAGGACGTGACGGTCAGCCCTGGCCGGCATGCTCGTCGAGCAGGAAGTCGGTGAACTGGAAACGCTCGTCGCGCAGCACCGATTCGCCACGGCGCAGCTTGAGCGGCTGGCGAAACAGCGGTCCGGCATAACTCAGCGTGTGGAACTCGCCGCGCTCGCCACACGGGTCCACGCCGGCCGGCAGCGAATCGAGCAGGGCGGCATCGTAGTGGCGGCCGCAGTAGCCGGCGTCCAGTTGCTGGGTATCCACGCAGCACAGCATGGCGCGATGACCTGCGCTGATGAAGCGGCGCGAGAGTGCACCCGTGTCCTCGCCCCACAGGGGAAACACCGCGCGCCAGTTCTCGCGGCCAAGCTGGCGCACGCGGTAGTCACGCACGTCCTCGAGGAACAGGTCGCCGAATGCACAATGACGGATCCCCGGCCAGCGCATGCGAGCGTCCGCCAGGATCCTGGCGTGCGCCTCCTCGTAGGCTTCGTTGCTACCCGGCCAATCCAGCAGCACTTCGATCAAGGGCAGCCCGAGCGCGGCGGTCTGCGCGAGCAGGACCTCGCGCTGCACGCCGTGCATGGCAACCCGCCGGTAGTTGCGGTTGATCGTGGTCAGCAGGCCAACCACTTGCCACGCCGGATCGGCGCGCAGCCGCTCAAGCGCCAGCAGGCAGTCCTTGCCGCCGCTCCAGGCCAGCAGTATCGGGGTGGTCATGCTCGGCGGGCTCCAGAGTAGTGGGCGGGCGTGGTGGCCGGCATCGGCGATCGGGGCGGTCGACCGCCGAAGTGGAGAGGGGTGGCAGCGGAAGCGGAGCTATTCTGC
>CAJDVU010000044.1_pt1 | contig 22819 bp, 12 predicted proteins | sample 7391431 | NCBI WGS metagenome assembly CAJDVU01 (sample SAMEA7055700, study PRJEB34461) | soil metagenome | biome: terrestrial ecosystem; feature: Peninsula; material: soil | place: Antarctica | collected 2016
AACGAATTGTCGACCGCGCTCGTGACGTCCGTAAAACGTCATGGCATCGGAACAGGAAGTGGCGTGCTGGCTCGCCTGAGGGTATCAAGGCAATGCGGCGGGCCGCCAGACAAAACGGCCCGGACCGTCGAGGGAAACGATCCGGGCCAACTGGAGCACGCAGAGGTCTAGAAGATGTACTTGGCCTGCAGATTGACTTCACTACCCTCGATCGAGCGAGCCATGATCACGCCGCCGATGCCGGTATTGACACCGAAGACCCTCGAGTTGCCTTCAGTCAGACCGATCTCGTTGGTCAAGTTGGTGCCGCGCAAGGTGAACCGCCAGTTTTGCTGAACATTGGCGACAATGCCCGCATCCAGGGTGTGGTACGGACCCAGCGGCTGCAAACCGGACTGATCCTCGTAGCGCTGGCCAACATGCGTGTAGGTCACATAGCCGGTGATGTCGCCCCAACTGGTCACGATCCGGTAGCTGGGCGTGAACATGTAGCGAATCTTCGGCTGACGCTGCAGCGGCTGCCCGTTCAAGCCGACGCATTGCGTATTGCCGTTGATGTCGGTGAATGGCGCACAGCCGTTGTAGTTCGTGTAGTGGCCATCCATGTAGTTGCCGATCAGGGCCAGTTTGAGGTTCTCGATCGGCGACCAGGTCGTGTTGAGGTTCAGGCCCTTGGTCGATGAACCGTAGTTGGAGATCGCGCTGATCGGCACACCCGAGCTGGTGGTTTCCTGATACTGCAGACCGGTGAATTTCCTCAGGTAGACACTGGCGTCGACGTACAACTGCGCCGACTGGTACTTGAAGCCGCCTTCCAGGTTGCGAATCTTCTCCATCGGCGCGAAATCGCCGCCGCTGCCCCGTATGCCATTGTCGAAGTCGTCGAAATGACCGCCGGTGTTGCCGCGGATGTAAACGCTCATGTTGCTGGCCAGCTCGTAGTTCGCGCCTACGGTGAACGACGGGTGGGTCTTGTTGTAGTCCAGATGCGTGAACGAGCCATCGCAAATGGAGACGGCGTTGTCGTAAAGGGTGTTGAGGTTGCCATCCAGATCGACGGTCTTGAAGTTGCACGCGTTATGGGACACATGCTGGTTTTCCAGCCGTCCGGAAGCATCCAGCAACCAAGGACCCATTCTCCAGGAATCGGACAGATAGAACGCCTTGTTGACCGCCACGCCGTTCTCGGACATGTTGAAGTTTCCGTTGAAATCCACGAAACCCTGCGGGTTGGTGTCATATTTGGTCACTCCGTTTTCGACATGACTCACGGTGATCGGCGTGGCATTGTTGGTGTTGGTCATCAACAGCTGGTTACCCAGCGACCAGTTGTCGTGGTCGGTGGAACGCGCGTAGTAGAAACCGGCGGTCAGCGTATTGCCGTCGAATATCTGCCTGCTGAGACGGAAATCGTTGTTGAAGGTGTGCAACTCCTTCTGGATGTACCACCAGCCCTGGTGGATGACGCTCTGATCCAGCGGCACCGCACCGCCGCCGACATAGTTGGCCTGCGCGTTGTAGCTGGTCGGGTAGTTCAGCGTGTCGCCGTCGACCGGCTTGTTGCTCGCGTCGCAGAAACCGGCCGGCTGGGCCATGTTGCAACCGTACAGGTAGTAGCTCAGCGGCTTCGGGTTGGGGCCGGAGAACAGCCCATTGGTATTGAGCTGGCCGCCGCCGACGACGAAGTGATCGTCCACCGTCCACTCGCCGAAGGTGCCGTTGTAACTGCCACCGAAATAGTTCAGCTTGCCGCCGCGGCCGTTGGCAAGGTTGGCGTTCAACATGTTGCCGTACGGCCCCGGTACCTGGACGTGCTGCATGGCCTTGCTGTAGTAGGTGCCGGTCAACGCATCAATGCCGGGGAAACTGGAGTAGTTGTTGCCATTGCCCTGGATGATCGCAGTCGGGGTGATGAACTGGTTCTTGTCGTCCAGCGCACGCGCCCAGAACAGCAAGCTGCCGTTGTCCATGTCGTGCGACACCGTCGCGGTCAACTGGCCACCTTTGTCGGCAGGGAACTGCGGATCGCGCACACCATCGGACCGGCGGTAGAAACCGCCAATGCTGCCGTACCAACCTTGCGCGATCGGAAAGCCGAAGAAACCGTCCAGGCGATACATGCCTTCATTGCCGTAGGTCACGCCCACGTCGCCCGATGGCACGTCCGTGCCCTGGCGCAGGATGAAGTTCGCCGTGGCACCCATCTGGCCGGGACCGAAGATGGCGCCCGGGCCGCCCTGCACGATTTCCACGCGATCGATCGTGTCGTCGAGACGGAACAGCGAGCTGCTGTCCATGAACGACAGCGAGGGCAGGCCATACAACGGCGTGCCATTGACCATCATGGTGAAGAACGGCGCATCGCCGCCACCCGGGAAACCGGCGATCTCGATGTTGGCGCCAGTCTGACCGCCGCTGGATTCCGGCCAGATTCCGGGCGAGATCTTCAGCAAATCGGCGGTGCTCTTCGGGTTGGCATCCGTGATCTGCTGTCGATCGGCGGTGACGACGTTATAGCTCGCGTCGATCTTCTTGACGCCGCCGACGTTGGCGGTCACCACGACGGCTTGCAGGGATTTGACGTCCTTGAGTTGCCCTTTGGGCGCCCTCTTGTTGGCAGGCGTAGTGGCGGGCTGCGTTTCGGCCTGAGTGTCGGCCTGCGCCGTCGCTGCAGATCCGGCGGGCGCTGCCGCCCAGACCATCTGCGGGAGCGCCGCGGTGATCGCCGTCACCAGCGCCAGTCTGATTAATTCGGGGTGGTTCATGATGCTCCCTCCTCAGGATGGTGTCGGAACACCGGTTGTGATCGAAAGTTACGTACGTTCGGACTTGCCGACAGCCGATCCGGCGACGGACCCACTCCCAGCCTCACACCACAAAACGCTCAAGCTTGAACGACGCCAGGTTGGGCAACACGGCATCAGCCTCCCGCAATACCCCGGCGTCACCGATACCCAGGGCTGCCATGCCCGCGGACTTGATCGCCGCCACTCCGGCTTGCGCATCTTCGACGCCAAGACACATGGCAGGGTCGACACCCAGTGCGGTGGCGGCGCACTGGAAAATCTCCGGATCAGGTTTTGCCCGAGTCACCGTCGACGCATCGACGATGTGATCGAAGAAGCCACCAATCCCCATGCGTTCGACCAGTTCGCCCGCGCTACGGCTGGCCGACGCCAGCGCAATTTTCAGATGGGCGCCACGCGCTGCCTGCAGCACCTCGAGTGCGCCCGGCAACAGATCGGCGGTCGAAAGCGATCCGATCGCCTTGCGGTAGTAGCCGTTCTTTCGATCGGCAAGCTGCCGCTTCTGCTCGGGCGTGTAGTTGCCGGTGGCCGGGCCGAGCACAAGCTCGAGTGATGCGGCGCGATCGACTCCCTTGAGCTTTTCGCCAAGATCACCGTCCCAGGGCAGGCCGAGTTCGTCCGCAAGCCGCTTCCAGGCAGCCTCGTGCAGCGGGGCCGTGTCGGCCAGCACGCCGTCGAGGTCAAACACGATGGCCTGGAACGGGCGCGGGAAGTTGGCCCCGGCACGTGACGCGCGCGCCGCGGAGCCGGTGTGATCCACTAGTGCCAGCGAAACGGTGGTGCCTTCTCGCAACCGTGCAGGCTGGCCGGCATGCACAATACCCAGCGATGCTCCCTCCACGAGGGTGTAGTGGGCCGCGACGGCATCGACCACGATGGTGATGCGCCGATGCTTCCAGAACACGCCGAAGCGGTAGCCCCGCCATGCCGGCGGCAGCACCGGATCGAAGCGCAGGCAGCCGGCTTCGACGCGCAGTCCGCCAAAGCCCCAGGTCAGCGCGAGCCAGCTTCCCGCCATCGCGGCCATGTGTGCGCCGTGACTGGTGTTCGCGTGTCGGTCGTCGAGATCGACGCGCAAGCTGTCCATGAAATATTCCTGCGCCTTCCGAACGTGGCCGATCTCGGCGGCAAGTACGGCGAACGACGACGCGGACAGGGTCGAGTCGTGAACCGTGATCGCCTCGTAATAATCAAAGCTGCGACGCCGCACGTCGCGGTCGACGTTGCTGCCCGCGAGCACCAGCGCGAGCAGCGCGTCGGCCTGTTTGCATACCTGGTGCCGATACAGCGTCAGCGGGTGATAGTGCATCAGGAGCGGATATTGGTCGGGTGGCGTGCCGTCGAAATCCCAGCGCGGCTTGTCCAGAAACGTATCGTCCTGGGCGATGATGCCAAGGCGCTCGTCGTACGGCAGGTACATCGCATCCGCCGCGCGTGCCCACTCTTCAATCTCCTGCCCGGAGAGCGCCAGTTTGTTGCGGAGTGCGGCAAACAACTCCGGAGTCTGGTCGGCCAGTTCCCGCATCACCTCGACGGTATAGCGAAGATGCTCTTGCGCCATGCGGTTGGTGTAGTAATTGTTGTCGACCAGCGCGGTGTACTCGTCCGGCCCGGTGACGTCGTGGATGCAGAATGCACCCCCGCGGCGCGCACTGAAATGCCCTACCTGCAGCCAGATCCGCGCGGTTTCGGCGAGAAGCTCGGCGCCGCCCTCTTCCAGAAAAGTGCGATCCTCGCTCGCCGCCACGTACAGCTTGACCGCAAACGCGATCGCGGCATTGATGTGGTACTGCGCCGAGCCGCTGGGATAATGCGCCGAGCACTCGTCGCCGCTGATCGTGCGCCAGGGGTACAGCGCACCGCGCGTATGGTTCATCTCGCGGGCATGGGCGCGTGCCCGCTCGAGCGTGCGCACTCGCCACAGCAGGCTCGGCTTCACCAACGTCGGATCAACAAGCGCCAGTGCAGGCAGCACGAAGGTTTCCGAATCCCAGAACACATGGCCTTCATAGCCTTCACCGGTCAGGCCCTTCGCCGCGATCCCGCCAAGCCCGTCGCGCCCGGCCGACTGGAATAGGTGGAACAAGTTGAACCTGAGTGCCTGCTCGCTCGGTCCATCACCATCGATCGCAAGGTCGGCGCACGCCCAGAATGCGGCAAGGTCTCGCGCCTGCTCGTGCACCAGCAGATCGAACCCCGTGTTGATGGCACGCTCGAGCACGGCGGCGGCACGCGCGCGCAACGCCGCGCCGGAAATATCCTGCTGCGACTGGCTCCACGCATAGGCGACGAACTTCTCCATGGCGACGCTGCCACCGGCATCGATGTGCCCGGCATACGTCTGGCCGACACGACCCGCTTCTTTTGTCGCGTCCGAAAATGCCAGCCCGTGGACCTGGTGGCGCTGCAGGCAGACCACGCCGATGGCGCTTTCGCGGGTGCGCTGCTCAAGCCACGCCTCCTCCTGCGTGGCAACGACCCCCGCTACCCGCATCGCCAGGCCATCACCGGCACCGAAGCGTGGATCATCGCCTTGCGCCGCCGCGGCCTGGTTGCCGAGGATGATCGATTCGAAACTGATCGGGCCGGCGTAGTCGATCGACCGCAAACGCATGCGGATCGCCATCATGCCGGGTTGTGCGATCGGCAGGACGCGCTCCGTGTCCAGCTCGAAGGTGTGACCCTGCCTGGTGCACCAGCGCACATGGCGCTCAAGCCGTCCTTCGCGCAGGTCAAGCGCCCGATGGAACACGAGGATGTCACCCTCGGTCGGGTCGATCAGGTTTTCTCCCACGCGGATGCGTATGCCGGTCGCCTCGGCGACCGGTACCCGAGTGTCCGTGGTTCGCGCAAATCCAAAGTGGCGCTCGTGGTAATGGATCGGCACCCGCTCCCAGGCGCCAGCGAGAAAGCTCGCCTGGGTGGGGCTGGCGGACTCTTCGAAACCGCCGCGCACGCCCAGCGCTCCATTGGCCAGCGCGTACAGGGTCTCGTCGCGGGCGGCATGTTCCGGCTGCCACTGCGACTGGACCAACCGCCACCGTCCAACATCCGGTCCAGGTGCGTCGAAGCTGCCGGCGGGCGAGTGTGCCGCTGCGGCCGTGGTGCTTTCGTGCAACGCAAAACCGCTCCGGGCAACGGGGTTGTCCGCGTTCATGAACGCCACCGCGCACGGCCTGCCGCGACTTGCACGCCTGCTCCACGCGGCCGCGCACGAGTCTCGACACCTGCTGATGAAAGCTTCCGGATCAACCGTCCCTCCACTTGGCAGCCCTTGTCGAGCGCCCTTGCGGCCCGCCCAGGCCGCTCCCAACGCAAACCTAACATCTAAATGATATCGATATCAAGTTATCGATATCATCAGCATGATGGACGTTAGCGCCGACTGGACGTCCGGAAGGTGTCGTCATTCCGACCCGATCGGCTTGGCAGCTATTTGCCGGCAAGAAATGCGCGGGCCCGTTGCGCCCCTTGCGGGCTCCTCAAAGAACTCCTCGTCGCCGCATGGCACTTCCTCAAATACGTCATCGTGCGAGACGCCTTTCAATGGCTGAGGAACTGGTCGAACCAAGACCCGGCGCCTCTGGCCGCCAGCAAGTTGCGCAGCCCGTGCGCGCCTGCTTGACCAGCCCTGCGGCTGTCGAGAGCCGCAGGAATGACGGAGAACCCGGCCTTGCGCCCAAGTTGAAGTCCATTCGCTTTTCCGTCCCTTCCAATGGGTCCAGTCCGGCATGCATCCATGCCTGGCTGTGCCAAATCAGGCACGTGCCACGTCTGACTTGCCTTGAACCACCGATGGCCCGCCGGTGTGGTGCTGCGCCCTTGATGGAACATTGGAACGCGCGCGATTTCGCCAGCCAAGGCGCGCGGCGGAGTCATGGCCGTAGCTATGGCGCCAACCAGCAGCGCAAGCTGGCGGGAAAGGGCGCCGTACCAAGTTCCAGATAGCGCGCGGCACTGCACTACGTCGAGCGAACCACCAGACTCACCGGCAGCGTCTCCGACGCCGCCGACTCACCCCGAATCAGCGCCAGCACCTTGCGTGCCAGCAGCATGCCGCCCTCCTGCCAGTCCTGGTGTACCACCGAGACATCGCCGGGTACCGTGCGGCCCACTTCCTGGAGGCCACGAATCGCGCCCATCGCCAGCAGGTCGCTGCAGGCGAAGATCGCATCGAAATCAACCCCGCGGGCATGCAACGAGTGCACGGCACCGGTGCCGGAATCGGGCGTGAACTCGTCGCGTCGCATCAGCAGGGGTTTGATGCCGTGGACGCCCAGCGCGGCCACGAATCCGTCGAGGCGATCATGGATCTCCGGATGGCTGGGATTGCCGATGAACACCGGACGCCGACGCCCCAGCCGAAAGAAGTACTCGGCCACCACGGATCCACCCAACCGGTTGTCGCTGCCGACCACCACAGGCGAATCGCCATCCAGATCCGCACCCCACACCACCATCGGCACACCGAGTTTGCGGAACCGGTGCACGGCATCCTGATGCGCCCCCTGGCCAAGCAGGATCAGCCCGTCGGCCGCCTGCACCGCGGCGGCGGCGGCGCCCTGCCGCGTGGTCAGCAGGACGCTGTAGCCGGCTGCCGTCAGCTCCTGCGAAATTCCCCCGAGCAAGCCCAGCGGGTAAGGGTCGAACATGGTGCGGTCGCTGGACGGCTTCATCTCGACGATCACCGCCACCGTGTGGCTGCGTCGAAGGCGCAGGTTGCGCGCGCTGATATTGAACTTGTAGCCGTGCGTCTGCGCCAGTTCGCGGATCCGTTCGCGTGTCTGCGGATTCACCAGCGGACTGTCCCCCAGCGCTCTGGAGACGGTAATCTTCGACAGCCCCGCCAACTTCGCCAGATCCGCCATCGTCGGGCCGGCCGAAGGCAGCTTGCGGCCCTGTTCCTTGCTTGTCCGGCTCAATACCCGGCCCTCCTGTTTTCAGCTCGGTTCATGCTCAGCCAGGCCAGTGTGGCCAGTGACGTCGAGGCCGTCCATGCCAATCCCCACCGAGCTTCCATGCGGCGACAGCACAGGCTCGAGTATGCCCGCACTCTTCCACGAAATGATACCGTTACCATAACTTGATACCGATACCATTTGTCGGCACACTCCGGACTCGACCCTTGATTTCGTTGCGCGCCGGCATCGCGCATCGCATCCCGTTGCGATGCACGCCATGGCATCCGCGCGGATTCACCACGAAGCAGGTGCCCATGAACCGACTCCGCATGATCGTCGCGTTGGCGCTGATCTACATGGTGTTCGCGATCCTGCTCAACAGCGTCGGCACGGTGATTCTGCAGGCGATCGTCAGCTTCGGCGTGGACAAGCCCCAGGCGAGTCTGCTCGAGTTGTTCAAGGATCTGACGATCGCGGCGACTTCGCTGCTGGTCGCCTCCTTCCTGCCCCTGCTGGGCTATCGCCGCGCGATGATGCTGGCGCTGGTGATCGTCGGCTGCGCCTGCGTGTTGATGCCGCTCTACCCCGGTTTCCACACTACCGAACTGCTGTTCACCTGCGTCGGCGTCGGGTTCGCGCTGACCAAGGTGGCGGTGTACTCGTCGATCGGACTGCTGACCAGCAACAAGGCCGAGCACGGCCGGCTGACCAACACCATCGAGGGCCTGTTCATGGTCGGCGTGCTGGCCGGCGGCTGGATCTTCAGCGCCTTCATCGATAGCGCCGCGCCGGCCAACCCGTCCTGGTTGAACGTCTACTGGTTGCTGGCCGGGATGTGCGTGCTGGTGATCGTGTTGCTGGCCGGCTCGCAGATGGACGAATCGGCGGCTCATAACGAGCACACCAGGTCAATGCGCGGCTCGCTGCTGGAGATGCTGCAGCTGTTCCTGCGCCCGCTGGTCTACGTGTTCCTGATCTCGGCGTTCCTGTATGTGCTGATCGAGCAGAGCTTCGGCACCTGGCTGCCCACGTTCAACAACGAGGTGCTGAAACTGCCCAACGCGATGAGCGTGCAGATCGCCACCATCCTGGCCGGCACCACCGCGATCGGTCGCCTGCTTGCCGGCCAGGTGCTGCGGCGGGTGCCGTGGTACGTGCTGCTGAACATCTGTGTGTTCGGCATGGGATTGCTGGTGGTGGTGACCCTGCCGCTGGCCGAGCATGTGGTCACCCGGGCGAATGTCGGCTGGTTCAATGCGCCGGTCGCGGCCTACCTGATTCCGCTGATCGGCCTGCTGATGGCGCCGATCTACCCGGTAATCAATTCGGTGGCGCTGAGTTCGCTGCCCAAGCCGTCGCATGCGGCGATGACCGGGCTGATCGTGATTTTCTCGGCGCTCGGCGGCACCTTCGGCTCGCGCATCACGGCGATCGTGTTCGCGCGCTTCGGCGGCATCCACGCCTTCTACTTTTCGTTGATCCCGATGACGCTGCTGCTGGTCTCGCTGTTCCTGTTCAAGCGCGAGACCGATCGCGAGGGCGCAGCCATCCCGGCCAGCATCCGCCTCACGACCAAATAGGCGTGGCCCGCACGGGGACATACCTTGCCACGCCTGGAGCCCACATGAAAATCCGCCATACCCTGTTCAGCTGCCTGTGCCTGCTCGCCACCGTCGCACCCCTGGCTGCGCTCGGCCAGACTGACCCCAGCTTCTTGCTGACCGGCACTGCCGCCAATTTCGGCACCTATTTCCCCAGCTATCTGGCCAATGGCTATTTCTCGACGATGACCTCACCGCGCGGCACCGAGCCGGACATGGGGTACATGGTCGCGTTCATGGATTACACGAAGGGCGACATCTCGCGTCCGGCGGCGATCCCCGGCTGGAGCGAGATCGACTACAACCCCGGTGGCGGCTGGCTCAATGCGATCCGGCTGGATCCGAAGATCTTCGCCGATTACACGCAGACGCTGGACATGCATGACGGCACGCTGTCGACCCGCTACCGCTTCGACTATGCCAACAAGTCGACCGACGTGCGGGTGACCACCTTCGTCAGCCAGGCCGATCCACACCTGGCGGCCACCCAACTGACCATCACTCCGCAGTTCGACGGGAAGGTGCAGCTGACGTTCCCGTTCCGACTGTGGTCGGACCACCAGCCGCGCTTCCCGATCGCCACCATGACCGGCGACCAGATGATCAATGCGGTGATCGCCAGCGGCCAGAACCTGCAGAACAAGCCGGTGCCCACACCGGATCGCGCGGCGGTCTGGTATCCCGGCCATACCCGTATCCTTGCCAGCGACGGCGACGCGAAGCAGTTCCTGCTGTGGCTGGACGGCCAGGCCGAACAGGGCCTGCACATGGCCGAAGCCGCCGCCATCGGCCTGCCTGCAGGCATCAAGGTCGATGTGGCGAGTCTGGAGAAAGGGCCTGACAAGCTGTCGCTGAACCTCACCGTCAGCGTGCAGAAAGGCAAGACCTACGTCTTCACCAAGTACATCGCCGCCTCCCGCCAGGACTGGGGCGGGGATGCCAAGGCCGACCTGAAGCTGGCCGAGGCGGCGCGCGCTACCGGCTTCGAGCGCCTGCTCGCGCGCCATGTCGCCGCCTGGCATGCGTTGTGGCAGGCCGACATCGTGGTCGACGGCGACCCCGCGGTGCAGCAGGCGGTGCATTCGGACCTGTACTACCTGCTGTCCAACAGCACGGTCGGCACCGCCTGGCCGATGGGTGCCTGCGCGCTGACGCCCAACTATGCCGGCCACGCGTTCTGGGACAGCGATTCATGGGTATTCCCCGCCCTGCTGTTGCTGCATCCTGACCGGGCCAAGCCGATCGTGATGTTCCGCGACCGCACCATGCAGCCGGCGCGCGAGCGGGCAAAACAGTACGGGGCGAAGGGCACCATGTATCCGTGGGAAGCCGATCCGCAGACCGGCGTCGACAACACGCCGCATTTCGCCTACGGCGTGTTCCGCGAGATCCACGTCAACGCCGACATCGCGATCGCACAGTGGCAGTACTACCTCGCCAGTGGCGACAAGGCGTGGCTGAAGGAACATGGCTGGCCGGTGATCCGCGAGATCGCCGAGTTCTGGAAAAGCCGGGTGACCTGGAATCCTTCCGCCGATCGCTACGAAATCCTGCACGTCACCTCACCCGACGAAGCCTACGATGACGTGCCGAACGACTCGTTCACCAACGCCGCCGCGCGCAAGGCGCTGGAGATCGCCAACCAGGCCGCCACCGCCGTGGGCGCCAAGCCCGATCCGAAGTGGGCACAGATCGCTGCGAAAATGTACATACCGTTCGATGCGGCGCATCAGCGCCACCTCGACTTCGACGCCTCGGTGCCGCACGACAAGATCACCTGGATGGGTTCGTCGCTGGTCTGGCTGATGTACCCGAACCTCGACCTGCCGATGACGGAGCAGGTGCGCCGCAACGACTTCGCGTTCCAGTTGCAGGAGCTCAAGACCCACGGCGACGATCCGAACGAGATGATGATGGTGATGCTCGCCGTCGGCGAAGCCGAACTCGGCAATGGCAAGGCCGCGGGCGAATGGATTCAGCGCAACCTGGTCGGCTTCCTGAAGCCGCCGTTCAATGTGCGCACCGAGACGGTCGCCAACAACGCCGGGTATCTCCTGGCCACCTCGGCCGGATTCGTGCAGAGCTTTGTCTACGGCCTGTCCGGCCTGCGCATCGAGGACCAGGGACTGATCGAGGCGTACCCCCCGGTACTGCCGCCGTCGTGGACATCGCTGAGCCTCCGACACGTCAGCTTCCGCGGAAAACATTACGACATCAGCATCCACCGCGATGCCGGCGGCAAGGTGGTGTTGACCCGCAAGGAGCTTTGAATCGACCGGGCCGAACACCGCCGCGGCACCATCCATCCATTGCACAGAACGAAAGAGGTGACCATGCGACACCGGAACCATCCGCTGGCCTGGCTCGTCGCGATCGTGTTCGGCTGCGCCGCGCCCGTGGCGCAGGCCGCCACCGATCCAGGCTTCCTGCTGACCGCTAGCTCGGACGACTTCGCCAGCTACTTCCCGGGACAGCTGGCCAACGGCTATCTGTCCACCCTGACTGGGCCGCGCGGTACCGAAGGCAATCTGGCCTATCTGGTCGGCCTGATGGATTACGGCAAGGACGATATCTCCAGGCCGGCCGCCATTCCCGGCTGGAGCGAGATCGACTACAGCACCGGCCAGTCCGACGCGGGCCACTTCTGGATGAACCAGGTCGAGCTGGACCCAACGGTGTTCCAGGACTACCGGCAGGTGCTGAACCTGCACGACGCGACCCTCACCACCGCTTACCGTTACCGCGACCACGGCCGCATCACCGCCGTCCGGGTGGTGTCGCTGGTCAGCCAGGCCTCAACGCACCTGGCCGCGAGCCAGCTCTCGATCACGCCTGAATTCGACGGCGTGGTGCAACTGTCCTTCGCGCTCAACTTGTGGGCGCCACACCAGCCGCGGCTGCCGCTGGCGAAGTTGAGCGGCGACGAAATGCAGATCGCCGTGGCCGCCAACAACCTGAGGCTGCGTGCGATCGCGCCAGCCACGCCGGATCGCGCCGCCCTTTGGTACCACGGCGACACCCACGTACTGGCCGACGCCGGTGACCGCAACGACCTCACCGTGCAGCTCGACGGCCGCGCCGAACAGGGCCTGGGCATGGCCGAAGGCGCCGCCGTCGGCCTGCCGCCCGGACTGCAGCCGGTCGAGGTCACGCTGGTCCGGAGCCCGTACCGGTTGTCGCTGGATCTGCGCATCCGGGTCCGCAAAGGCCAGACCTATACCTTCAGCAAGTACGTCGCGATATCGCGCGCCGGCTGGGGCGGCGATGCCAGGGCGGATCTCGCGCTGGCCAAGGCTGCCCGCGCCGGCGGCTTCGCTGCCCTGCTTGACGCGCACAAGGCCGCGTGGGCCAAACTCTGGAAGAGCGATATCCGTATCGACGGCGATCCGCAACTGCAGCGGGTCGTGCATTCGGATCTGTACTACCTGCTGGCCAACGCGACGCCGGACACCGCCTGGGCAATCGGCGCCTGCGGGCTGACCACCGGCTACGTCGGCCACATCTTCTGGGACAGCGACTCGTGGATCTTCCCGGCGCTGGTACTGCTGCATCCGCAACGCGCCAAGTCGCTGGTGATGTTCCGCGAGCGCACCCTGCGCGCCGCGCAGCGGCGTGCACGCGAACGCGGCCTCGAAGGCGCGATGTACCCGTGGGAAGCCGACCCCGAGAACGGCAGCGAGCAGACCCCGCATTTCGCCTGGGTGCTGGGCGAGCGCGAGAACCACGTCAACGCCGACATTGCCATCGCACAATGGCAGTACTACCTGGCCAGTGGCGACAAGGCCTGGCTGAAACGGCATGGCTGGCCGGTGATCCGCGACATCGCGCGCTACTGGACCAGCCGGGCGAGCTGGAATGCCGGCAAGCAACGTTACGACATCCTGCACGTCACCTCGCTCGAGGAAAACTACAACGATGTGCCCAACGACACCTTCACCAATGCCGATGCAGCCCGGGCACTGACCATCGCGAGCGCCGCCGCGGCGGTGGTCGGCGAACCGCCCGATCCCCGCTGGACCGATGTCGCGAACAGGCTCTACCTGCCGTTTTCCGCCAGCGGCCAGCGCCACCTGGACATGGACGAACGCGTGTTACACGACCCCGGTGACAGCGACCTCGCCTTCCTGTCCCTTCCCTCGCTCGATCTGCCGATGCGCCGGCAAGTGCGGCGCAACGACTATCTGATCGCAACGCAAGCCATGAGCCACGGGGATCGCACGCCCAACACCATGGGCCTGGCCCCCATCGCGATCGCCGCGGCTGCCGCCGGCGACACGGCGGGCGCGACACGATGGATCGAGCGCAACGCGACAGCGGACATGTTCAAGCCGCCGTTCAACGTGCGCCCCGAGACCGCCGCCAACAACACCGGCTATTTTCTCACCGGCTCGGGTGGATTCGTGCAGGGCCTGCTCTACGGCTTGACCGGGCTGCGCCTCGAACCGGAGGGCCTGCTTGAAGCCTATCCGCCGGTGCTGCCGTCGACATGGAAATCCATGACCCTGAAAGACATCACGTTTCGCGGCCGGCATTACGACATCACCATCGATCGCGATGCCGGCGGGAAGACACGCCTGACGCGGAAATCTCTCTAGACGCCTCACCACAGATGTACTGACACTGATCGGCCCCAACACACTTCGCATTTGACCCATCGGACGCACGACATGGCATACACGCAACGCTCCGCCCGCGAACAGACCCGAACCGCGCACGCGGGCATCCGCAGGCCCTGTCGCTCGGCGAAGAGCGGATTGCGCACCTTGCTGCTGCTGGCGGCACTGACGTTCGCGACCGGTGCAGCGGTGGCAAACCGCCCTGACCCGGTCAAGACCCGCGCCTACATCGATCACGCGTGGAACACCCTGACCCGCTCGCTGAACGATTGCTCGGCGCTGGCCGACAGCAAGGTGAACACGCATGCAGTGCTCTATCTGCCCGCGCAGTTGCCGGTGCCGGCAGAGCTTCGCGCGATTACGAAACGCTGCGGCGTCGGCCTTCGCACCTTGCCACGCGTCATCGACAAGCTCGGCGACATCAACCCTGCGCAACTGCCGTTGCAGGGGCTGCTCTATCTGCCCCATCCCTATGTCGTGCCAGGCGGTTTCTTCAACGAGATGTATGGCTGGGACAGCTATTTCATCGTGCTGGGGCTGATCGCCGACCATCGCACCGAACTCGCGCGAGGCATGGTCGACAACGCCCTGTTCGAGGTCGAGTACTACGGCGGCGTGTTGAATGCGAACCGCACCTACTATCTCAGTCGTTCGCAGCCGCCCTTTCTCACGGCCATGATGTCCACGCTACTCGGCGACCCGGCCAGCTTTCACAGCAAGGCGGACATGCTGACATGGCTCGCACAGGCGTATCCGTTGGCTGTGCGCAACCACGATATCTGGACCCGTACCGAGCATCGCGCCGGTGATACTGGCCTGGCGCGTTACTTCGACCTTGGCACCGGCCCGGTGCTGGAGGCGCGCAACGCCGACTACTACCGCGGCGTGATCAAGTGGCTGCTCGCGCACCCCGCCAAAAATCCCGGCTATCTGGTGAAGGCATCGCAACATCCCGCTGACGCCGAAGCCGCACACCTGAAGCTGGAGAGCTGCGATGTGCACACCTCGAAGGTGTGCGCCGACGCGTGGCTGGGAGGCTTTCGGCTGAGCGCCGACTACTATCTCGGTGATCGCGCCATGCGTGAATCGGGCTTCGACGTCAATTTCCACTTCGGTCCGTTTGCGGGATCTACCCATCACTACGCGCCGGTGGGCCTGAACAGCCTGCTCTACCGCTATGAAATGGATCTGCACGACTTTGCGCTGAAGCTCGGCAAGACCGCCGACGCCACGCACTGGGCGCAGACCGCGCAGATGCGCAAGCAGGCCATGAACAAGTACCTGTGGCAGCCCCACACGGGGCTGTATATGGACTACGACTTCGTCAGTGGCAAACCTGCAGCCTATCCCTACATCACGACCTTCTATCCGCTCTGGGCACACGCGGCCTCCACCGCGCAGGCCGCCGCCGTGCGTGACCACCTGGCAATCTTTGAACGCACAGGCGGCCTGGCGATGGACGATCACCCGAGCGGAGCGCAATGGGATGCGCCCTTCGGTTGGGCTCCCACCAATTGGCTCGCCGTCTCCGGCCTCGATGCCTATGGCTTCCAGGCCGATGCACGCCGCATCGCCGGCGAGTTCTGTGCGACCGTCGACCGCGGCGTCGCCACCGACGGAACCATTCGCGAGAAATACAACATGGCATCAGGCAGCGCGGACGTCCATATCAGCGCCGGATATACCCAGAACGTCGTCGGCTTCGGCTGGACCAATGGTGTGTACCTGAAACTGCAGGAGATCCTGCACAGCGGCGCCAAGTCCTCGCTCGCCCATCCCGCATCGGCAGAGAACGCGAACTGACACCCGCCCAACGCACCGGTGAATTGCCTTTATCCGGCGTGACTACCCCAGACCGGCAACCCGTGAGGAACACCATGCATACACCACGGCTTTCACGCATCTTGACGTTCATCCTGCTTTGCGCGGGCCTGTCCGGCACGACGATATCCGCGCAGGCCGCATCGCCGCGCGTCAAGGCTGATGGCAGTGTGACATCGCCCGCACTGACCATCCCGTATTCGGATCTTGCCTCGCCGGAAGCACGCGCTTTCTTCCCGAAGATGATCGCTGCCGGCAGCAAGGCGCCTCCCTTGAATGCGCCGATTGCACAGAGCCGCGCGTTCTACGACCGCATGAACAGCGATCGCGCCGCGCGCATGGAGAAAATCTACCCGGTGAACATCCACGCGGAAATCATCGGCGGAGTGCACACCGATGTCGTGCTGCCTGCCCACGGCATCGCGGCCGCGCAAACGCAGCGGGTGTTGATCAATTTGCATGGAGGCGCCTTTCTGTGGGGTGCGCACAGCGGCGGCCTGGTGGAGTCGATCCCGGTGGCCAGCCTGGGCAGGATCAAGGTCATCAGCGTCGACTACCGTCAAGGACCGGAGCATGTTTTTCCAGCAGCCAGCGAGGATGTCGCGGCGGTCTACCGTGCCCTGCTCCGGCACTATCCGGCGAAGAACATCGGTATCTACGGCTGTTCCGCCGGCGGCGTGCTCACCGCCGAATCGGTGGCCTGGATCATCACGAAAAAGCTGCCAGTGCCCGGCGCCGTCGGCACCTTCTGCGGCTCGGTCTCCGAGCTGGGCGGCGATTCGGCCTACTTCGCCCCGGTACTCAACGGCGAACCCGCCCCAACGACGATACTGAAGCTCACCGCCCTGCCTTATTTCAAGGGGGCCAAAGCCACCGATCCGCTGGTGTTCCCGGCCAACTCGTCGGCCATGCTGGCGCAGTTCCCGCCGACCCTGCTGATCACCGGCACCCGCGATTTCACCATGAGCTCGGTGATCCAGAGCCAGCGCCTGCTCAGCGCCGCAGGCGTCGATGCCGAACTGCATGTCTGGGACGGCATGTGGCACTCGTTCTTTTCCGATCCCGAATTGCCCGAGTCGCGCGAGGCCTACAAGGTGATCGTGGATTTCTTCGAGCGCAAGCTGGGTCGATAGGCCGCCATCCGAGTCTGCCAGCTGAACTGGGGCGGGCAGGCCGAACGCCCACGCCACACTTGCGTCCGGCTTTGCTCTTGCCAGCAGCGACGGGTATTCTCTGCGCACCATCCGCTACGCGACGAACCATGAGCCTGCAGACCGTGCTGGTCATCGACGATGAACGCGACATCCGCGAACTGCTGACCATCACGCTGGGGCGAATGGATCTTCAAGTCGAAGCGGTCGGTACCGTGGCTGACGCGCGGCGTGCGCTGAACGAGAACACGTACGAACTGTGCTTCACCGACATGCGCCTGCCGGACGGCAATGGCCAGGAAATCATCGAGTTGATCGCCGCGACCTGTCCGGACACCCCGGTGGCGATGATCACCGCCTACGGCAACGTCGACGCCGCGGTGAACGCACTCAAGGCGGGAGCGTTTGATTTCGTCTCCAAGCCGGTCGATATCCAGATGCTGCGTGGCCTGGTGCGTACCGCGCTGCGGCTGGCCGAGGAACGCCGCGACGGCGGCGGCGCGGCCAAGGCCAGAGGCTCGAACGACCGCTTGATCGGCGACTCGCCGGCAATGGACCAGGTGCGTGCCACCATCACCAAGCTGGCACGCAACCAGGCCCCGGTGTATATCGCCGGCGAGTCGGGCGTCGGCAAGGAGTTGGTGGCGCGGCTGATTCACGAACAGGGTCCGCGCGCCAGCGGCCCGTTCGTGCCGGTCAACTGCGGCGCGATTCCATCCGAACTGATGGAAAGCGAGTTTTTCGGTCATCGCAAGGGCAGCTTCACCGGCGCCGGTGCCGACAAGGAGGGACTGTTCCAGGCCGCCCAGGGCGGTACCTTGTTTCTGGATGAGGTTGCCGAGTTGCCGCTGCACATGCAGGTGAAGCTGCTGCGCGCGATCCAGGAGAAAGCGGTGCGCCCGATCGGCGGGCGCGACGAAATTCCGGTGGACGTGCGCATCCTGTCCGCCACCCACAAGAACCTGGGCCAGCTGGTCGAGCAGGGCCAATTCCGCCAGGATCTGTTCTACCGCATCAACGTGATCGAGCTGCGCGTGCCGCCGCTGCGTGAGCGCCGCGGTGACGTACCTCAATTGGCCAGCTTCATTCTCAAGGCGCTGGCCAGCAAGAGCGGCGAAGAGGTCGGCCAGCTTTCGACCAGCGCGATCGAAGCATTGGAAGCATACGATTTCCCGGGCAACGTGCGCGAGCTGGAGAACATCCTCGAGCGCGCGATGGCGATGTGTGACCACTCCAGCATCGACGCTGCGGACTTGATGCTGCCTCAACGCAGTGCGCGCCTGGTGCACGACGACGCCTCCGCGCCAGCCGCCGACCACGCCGCGGCACCCGCGCCAGCAGCACCCACCGCGGCCAATGGCGGGCTCGACGACTACATCAGCAACATCGAGCGCACGGCCATCGTCAAGGCGCTGGAAGAATCGCGCTACAACAAGACCGCCGCTGCCCGCAAACTCGGCATCACGTTCCGTGCGTTGCGCTACAAGCTGAAGAAACTCGGTATCGACTGACACCGCGCGCTGCCCACGCGCGATACCGTCCGCGTTGTCTGCGTGGCTACTTGTCGTTGCTTTGTGGCGCCGCGCCCGTGGCGCCGGAAAGCGCCTTGTGCAGCGCGCGCAACAGCGCACGGGTGGTGACCGGCTTGTCGATCACGAGCAGCCGCTCCAGCCGCGGCAACTCGTGCATGTCCGGGGGTGAATCCGGGTGCGCCAGCAGGATCACGGCGCCCTGGTAGCCGCGATCGAGCAGCGCCGACAGCGTGCGCACGCCGGTAAACAAATTCATGTCCGCATCCAGCACCACCAGATCAGGCAAGCCGCAAGCCTCGATCCACTGCAAGGCGGCGGTACCGCTCTGACTGGCGTCGGCCTGGTAGCCCCACGCGTTCAGGGTGCCCACCAGGATCGACAGCTGGGCAGCCTCTTCCATCACCACCAGCACCCGCTCGGCATCGCCTTCCAGACCCGTCGTGTCGTCGAGCGAGGCAGCATCGCGGGCCAGGTCCTCCAGCGGGACGTACATGTCGAAGCGGGTGCCGCTGCCGGGCTTGCTGTGCACCCGCATCACGCCACCATGCGCGACGACGATGCGCTGGCACGACACCAGGCCCAGCCCGGTGCCGGTCTCCTTGGTGGTGAAGAACGGTTCGAACAGGTGTTGCAGCGCCGCCTCATCCATGCCGGGTCCGCCATCGATCACGCTGATGCGCAAGTACGGCCCGCATCGTGACTGCTCGTCGGGCAGGAAGAAATCGTCCGACAACCGCGTTTGCGAAGTCTCGATGCGCAACTTGCCGCCGTCCGGCATCGCCTGGATCGCGTTGAGGCACAGGTTGAGCAGGCATTGCTGCAACTCGGTGTGGTTGCCTTCGAACGAGAGTTCCGGATCTTCAATGCTCACTTCCATCTTTACTGAACGGGGCACACTGCCTTGCATCAGCAACTGGAACGCACTGATCAGCGCGCCCAGCCGCACCTGCTCGGCCCGCCGCGCCCCGCGTGCAAACGACAGCATCGATTGCACCATGTCCAGGCCGCGCTTGCCGCAATCGCGCACCAGCTTGCCCAGCCGCGCCAGACGCGGATCGTCCTGATAGTCCTGCAGGCTGTCGCCGGCCAGCAGCAACGGTTGCAGCAGGTTGCGCAAGTCGTGGCTGAGTCCGCCGGCCAGCATCGCCAGGCTCTCGAATCGCTGCGCACGCATCAGTTCGGCTTCGGCGCGACGACTGGCCCTGAGCGCATCGGCCTCGACCAGCGCACGGCGTACGGCGCTGGCCAACCGGACCGGATTTTGCTTGAGGATGTAGTCGGTGGCTCCGTTGCGCAGGGCCTCGATGGCTGCGTCCTCGCCCAGCGTGGCGGAGACGAAGATGAAGGGCAGATCCTCGTCGCGCTCGCGCAGCAGCTCCAGCGCATGCTGGCCGGAGAACCCCGGCAGGCTCAGATCCGACAGCACGATGTGCGGTTTGAACTCGTCCAGCGCAGCAAGGTAGCCAGTCTCGTCGCCGACCACGCGCGCGTCATGGTGGATGTCATCAGCATCGAGCTCAGCCAGCACCAGCTCGGCATCGAGTTCGTTGTCCTCCACCTGCAAGACGCGGATGGTCAGCATCGCGTGCGGCGATCGCTTTGGCATGGTATTCCCCGCTACGTCATTGGAACGCCGGACGCTCCTGCAAGCAGGGCTTCCGGCCGCCGTCCTCGTCCACTTCTATCGTGCCTCAATCCGCATCGGGCGCCTCGTTCAACACTGCCCAGAACCGGCCGAGGGTACGCACGGCTTCAAAAAACTGATCCACATCGACTGGCTTGATCACATAAGCGTTCACGCCCAGATCCCAGCTTCGTGCCAGATCGGTCTCCTCGCGCGACGAAGACAGGATCACCACCGGGATCCGCCGCATCCGTTCGTCCGAGCGCATTTCGGTCAGCACATCCAACCCGTTCTTGCGCGGCATCTTGATGTCCAGCAGCACCACCGCCGGATCGCCTGGCCCGCGCCCGGCCCAGGCGCCACGCATGTAAAGGTAATCAAGGCAATCCACGCCGTCTTCGACATGTACCACCGGGTTGGCCAGATGAGCCTCGGCCAGCGCATCCATCGCCATCTCGGCATCGGCCAGGCTGTCTTCCGCCAGCAACACGACGCGCAGCTCTTTCTTGTTCATGCCGCCGACTCTCCGTTGTGCGTCCCGGCCACATCGGTTGCCGGCAGCGAGAAATGGAATCTTGCACCCTGGTCCGGTTCTGCCTCGGCCCAAGCCCGGCCGCCATGGCGCGTCACGATGCGGCGTACGTTGGCCAGCCCGATGCCGTTGCCGGGAAACTCCGACGCGCGGTGCAGGCGTTGAAATACGCCGAACAATTTTTCCGCATACTGCATGTCGAAACCGGCCCCATTGTCCGCCACGGTAAACTCGTAATCGCCGCGTTTGCCCCGACTCGCGCTCACCTCGATGCGCGCCACCTCGCGGTGCCCAGTGTACTTGACGGCATTGCCGAGCAGGTTTTGCCACACCGTGCGCAACATGTTGGCATCGCCGATCACCATCGGCAACGTGTCGATCGTCCACACGATGCGCCGACCTTCATGGCTCGACTCGGCCAGTGCGCTGGCCTCCTCCACCAGCGACTGCATGTCCACCGCCTGCAGCCGCAACGGGCCACGTCCCAGTCGCGAAAATACCAGCAGGTCATCGATCAACTGGGCCATGTGCTGGGCGGAGCTGTTGACCACGCTGATGTAGTGGGCCGCCTTGTCGTCCATCCGCTCGCCGAGGTGGTGCTCCAGCTTGCGCACGAACCCGGCGATGTGGCGCAGTGGCGCACGCAGGTCATGCGACACCGAGTAGCTGAATGCCTCCAGTTCGCGATTGATGTCCGAGATCTGCGCCACCTTGCCCTCGAGCTGGCGGTTGAGTTCGGTCACCTGCTTCTCGATCAGCGCACGCACCGTGACATCGCTCGCCGTCAGCAGCAACGTGGGCTCGTCGTTTTCCTGTTGCTGCAGGCGGCGCGCGTTCACCACCACGTGCCGCTCCTGTTCGCCGTCGATGCGTTGCACGATGTCGTAATCCCACAGCTCGCGATCGCGCAGCAGGACGTCCTTGAGTCGCTGCAGCAAGGCGGCGTCGTTCCACACGCCGCCGCCGATCTCCGTCAACGGTCGCGACGTCTGCTGCAAATCCTCACCGTACAGCTCGCCGAACGCATTGTTCACCAGCAGCGTGCGCAGGTCGGCATCGAACAAGGCGATCGGCTCGCGTACGGACTGCAGGATCAGGCGCGCGCGCTGGACCGCTCGTCCTTCGCGACTCTCGGCCCGTCGCCGTCGGCCGATCTGCTGTTCGGAGGCGATCACGATGATCGCCAGCAGCACCAATTGGGCCAGCGCGGTGATGGCCAGCACCATCCGTCCATTGAACGCCCGGTGGGCAGCAATCTCCACGCGCGAGGCCAGCAGCTGATTCTCGTTTTGTACGATGTTTGCTATCTCGGCGTTGACCGGGAACAAGTCGCCGGCCGTGCGCAGCGACTCCCGCGCACCCACCGCATTGCCCTGCCGCAGTCGCTCGCGCGCCTGCTTCATCATGGCAATACGACCATTGACGCTGTTCTCCAGCGCGCCGATCCGGACTTGTTGTTCCGGATTGTCGCCAGTCATGGATCGCAGCTGTCGCAACAGGTCCGGCACGTTTTCCGCGGCGCGCGCGGCGCGGGCCCGAGTGAGATCGTCCTGGTCGCCGATCAGCAGGCGATAGGTTGCCGCCTCGCTGTCGTGGGAGATGCTGGCGATACGATACGCGAGCGACCGCACCGCGGTAGAGTGCGTGACCCAGTCCCCGGCCTGCTGGGTCTCCCGCGTGTTTTCGCTGGTGACGACATAGGGCAGCCCGACGATGATCACGATGGCCAGCAACAGGCCGGCAACCCGCCAACGGATGATGCCGCTGTATTTCATTCAGCCCGTCCCATCAGTACACCCGACCCGTCAACTCGCCGTATTCTGGCACGTCCATCCACGATGCCGGGGCGCCGACTCGCCGCGTTCAATCGCCGCCGCGACGGTTCAGGCGTGACGGCGCTGCCTCGCCGGCGCCCCAAAGGCGGTTCGGCGCCGACTGCATGCTGAAATGAAGTTCGCCGCCGGCCAGAATGTCCGCGTGCCGCAAAAACGGGCGGCCCAGCGGCTTGCCATTGAGCGTAACCGCGCCAACCCATGGGTGCGCAGGGTCCAGCGGCGAGGCGCTGACGATGAAGCTGCGCCCGTTGGACAAGTGAATCGTGGCCCGGCGCACGAACGGTCGCCCGATCGCGTACACGTCACTGGCTGGCGTCACCGGATAGAAGCCCAGCGCGGTGAAGATGTACCAGGCCGACATCTGGCCCAAGTCGTCGTTGCCGCTGAGGCCATCCGGCC
>CAJDVU010000055.1_pt1 | contig 22604 bp, 22 predicted proteins | sample 7391431 | NCBI WGS metagenome assembly CAJDVU01 (sample SAMEA7055700, study PRJEB34461) | soil metagenome | biome: terrestrial ecosystem; feature: Peninsula; material: soil | place: Antarctica | collected 2016
TGCATGGATCTGACCCACCCCGACTTCATCTCCGGCCTGCTGGCCATCATTCTGCTGGACCTGGTGCTGGCTGGCGACAACGCCATCGTTATCGCCATGGCAGCCAGCCGGTTGCCGAAGGAACTGCAATTCAAGGCGGTGTTCTGGGGCACGTTCGGCGCCATCGCGGTGCGCTTTGGCTTGACCGCGATCGTGGTCTACTTGCTGAAACTGCCGGGCTTGCTGCTCGCGGGCGGGCTGCTGTTGTTGCCGATCGCCTGGAACCTGCTGCGTCACCGCAGTAGTGACGACCCGACGGTTCGGGTGGCCCATACCTTCTGGCAAGCGCTGCGCACGATCATCATCGCCGACGCCCTGATGGGCCTGGACAATGTGCTGGCCATCGCCGGCGCCTCGAAAGGCCACCTGGGCCTGGTGATCATCGGCCTGTTGATCACGGTGCCGCTGATCGTATGGGGATCCACGCTGATCATGAAGCTGCTCGAACGATTCCCGATCATCATCTATATCGGCGCCGCCGCCATTGCGTGGACGTCAGCGCGGATGATCTCCAGCGATCATCTGTTCCGTCCCTGGTTCGAAAGCCATGACTGGGCGGTGTGGACGCTGGACGCGGTGCTGGTGATTGGCATCTGCGGGCTGGGCTGGTGGGCCCAGCAGCGTCAATCCGCGACGCAGAATTAAAACTGTTGCACGATGTATATTTATTGTTTTATGATAATTATACATCGTCAACAGGGAACACCGTCATGTCGCTCGGCACCCGTGTAAATCGCCTCTGGAGCTATTTCACCAAGGCGCGCGGCCCATTTGCCAAGCGCGCCCTCTCTCGAACCCAGCGCCGCGCTCGTACCCTCATGTCATTGGCCAGCCTGTTCGGTTTCTGCGCGGTCGTCTGGTGGTTGATGATTGCCTTTATCGTATGGAGCGCCAGTGGCGCCAACTCCATCGACCCTCCCTCGTCGCAAAAGCTCCTTGAATACTGGCATTGGGCGGTGGCGAACAAGCCAGTAAACGCGTCCATGCTCGCGTTGGCGTGGTTATTGACGTTGGTCGCCACGCTGGCACCGATCGTGTGTCTGCGCCGACTTGGCTACGCGCTATATACGCAAGCCCCACTCAGTTTCATCGTGGCCCGGCGCTTCGCGTGGTTGGGGCGTGCCTTGATCGCCAATCTCGTCATCGGCTTCGTCGCGGGATCGATCGCGGCCAGTCAGGTCAAAAAATACGACTTGAGCTTCAGCCTCGGCTTCTGGGGCACGGTCCTCGCAGCCATTCTGGCCTACGTGGTCGCCGACGTCATTCGCGAAGGCGCTCTTGCAGCCGAGGAAAACCGGGAGTTCGTCTGATGCCGATCATCGTGCAGTTGGACGTGATGCTGGCCCGGCGCAAGATGAAATCCAAGGATCTGGCGGCGACTATCGGGATCACCGAGGCCAACCTGTCGCTGCTCAAGCAGGGCAAGGTGAAGGGCGTGCGCTTCGGCACGCTCGAAGCGATCTGCGCCGCCCTGGATTGTCAGCCGGGCGACTTGCTCGAATTCGTCGCGGACGATCAGGCAGCGCTCTCCCCGCCCTGAAACGAACAACGGCGCCAGAGCATGGCCCCACGTTGCGCGGTGACCGCGGTGTCGATGGTGAGCCGGGCAGAGCGGGCAACGCCCGGTACGCCCGGACTCCAGCCGGTGTCATCGTCACGCGGCGTTTCTCGTGACCGGGATCGTATGGCGGGCAGTACCTCACCCATTTCGCCATAACCCGGACCGCGGCCAGTCGGATCGCGGAAGGTCAGCTCATCCTCAACTACGGACTCCGAGGCATGTGAAATCCGGACGTCTGGCAGGTAGGCATCGGGATCGCTGGGGCAACGACCGAGAACCAACGGTTCGCTAGTACGTCGTCGGCACGCGCACCGTGACGGTGACGTCGGGTGTATCCCGGGTCACGCCGACTCCGAGCGCGAAGTTCAAGGTGCGCTTGTCGTTCAGGCGATACGAGCCGCCGACCAGCAAGCTGCCGAGGACGGACTTCGCGGAGCCTGCCACCGTCCGGTTGTTCTGCTTGGTGATGCCGACGAAGCTCTGGTCATATCCCAGGCTGATGGAGGCCCTGTCGTTGAGCGCGAAACCCATGCCCAGGCTGAGGTCGACGACATCTCCCACTCTGATTGTGCCCAACGGCTCGACACCGCCCTGCAAGACATGCCGGCTGACACCATGGCGCGCGAAGTTGTGCAAATAGCTGACGTTGCCGAAGAACACCACCGGATCGGACGGATACAGCCAGGTCAGCCCCGGCTGCAGCGAATAAAACCCGGAGCCCGTCGGAACCTGAAGCGGCAGGCCGGTGCCGGTCGCATTTTGCACGCAACGGGTGACGCAATCCGTGGTGACCTCGAACGGGTCCGTTCCGGTGCGTGACTTGAAGCGCAACCAGCCGATGTAATAGGGCTTGTCCGCACCGCCATCATTGATCTGGTAGCGCGCCGTGGCCTCCACGTCGCCGATGCCATGGCCGCTGCTCGAGAAGACCCGGTCCTCCGCGCTGCCGGTGAAGATCTCGCGGCTGATCGTGTCGGTGTGGTTGTACAGGTACGGCACCCGCAGCTCGAACTCCAGTCGGTTGGTGAGCCCGTAGCGCAGTGCCAGAGCGCCAGTCTGTGTCGTCGTCTTGACCTGGCGCGCGTCAATCAGCCCGATCAAGATCGCCGGAATCACCGTGTAGCCGATCAGGTCCACCCGGTCCGCCGATGAATAGCCAAACTGGTAGGACGGCTCAACCACCAGTTTGCCGCGCGGGGTCAGCACGCCGGGCTGGTTGAAGATCGGCGCCACTGCCGGCGGTCCGGGGGTGCGCTCGGGAGCCTGGCCGACCGGCTGGTCTGGTTGGTTCTGTTGCGGCAGGTCGGTCACCCGACCGGGTGGCAGGGGTGGTGCCGTCGCCATCGGGCCAGCGACCCTCACATCGCTGCCACGCTGTCGGTCGAGTGCGTCCATCCCCACCGCATGACGCAGCGCGCGATATTCGGCTTCCTGCACCGCCAGCGCACGCTGCATGGCGTTTATCTGCTGGATCTGCACGGCGATCTGGCTGCGCATCGCATCCAGACGCTCGCCCTGCGCGATCACACTCCTTCTGATTGCGTCGGACAAATGTGCCGAGTCCGACTGCACCGGACCATTGCCATTGCCGGGGGGCGCCCCGCCCTGGGCGGAGCCTGCCGCGTCCTGCGCGTGCGCCACCCCGCCAAGCACTGCCAATCCGAAACAACCAGCGAAGCATCTGCTACACCATGAATTCCGTGTCATCACGTTTCCTCGCGAGAGAACTTGGCTCAAGCGGTGCAGCGTGCACCAGTGACATCAAAGACAGATGACTCGGCTGGCGCCCCAGCGGTTGTTTTCGCGCAGCCATTCCATTCAGTGCCCCAGCGACCCGATCAAGGCCGCCTGCAGGCTGTTGGCCAGATTGATGTTTCGCAGCTCGTTCAGAGTATTCACCGAGGTATTGATCGTGGTCAGACTCTGGATGTTCTGCTGGTTCAGCGTGTTCTGGATCACCGTCGCCGCAATCGTGTGGTTCAACATGCCGGGGGCGAACGTGTTGTCCGGGCCATTCTGGATCAGGTTGACTGTGCCGAGGACGCTCGCCAGCGCACTCGCCTGCGCCGCGTCCATGCGACCGACATCGGGAATGTTCACGCTGGTGCTGCTGACCAGATTGCCGTTGATGTAGACCACTCGCGCAATACCAAAAGACGCCATCAGCCCATGGCCGCCGTCGAAACCGCCGCGCATCGCGTCCAGGTCTTGATCACTGACGGCCGACCACACCTCCGTGGCGTCGACCGGCACGCTGGCAGGCGCTGTCACAGTCACCGATGGCATCGCCGAACTGACGACAGTCACCGTCTCCTGCCCCTGCGCCACGCCGATCCCCGCCAGTGCGAGGGTGAACAGCGTCATCCAGCAGGAAAGCCTGACCATATCGTCCCGTTTCATCGCGCTCACTCCGGCATCCCTCGCTCAGATATCTCCCGGACCGCGCTTGGGCAACGTGATATTGCTCAATCCGGTGCGGTCGATGGCGGAACCCAGGGGCGCCAGCGGTGCGGCGCGCCAGTCATTGACACTGTTGAACACCGCCAGCGCACGCCGGTTGTGAATGACGAACAGCAGCTTGTTGGTCCATTCGCGGTGAAACTGCGCGAGCGAAATCGAACGCGTACCGCGGGCTGGATCGCCTACCAGCACGCGGCCGTACAGCACCCCCTTGATCACCACGAAATGGTGGTAGCCCTTTTCGTCGATCAGCACGATTGCGGGCAGGTGCTCGTGTTGCAGCTTTTCGAGCGGCACGTAGAAGCCGTCCGCGTCGAATCCGTTGGCCTGCAGGAATCGCTTGATGTCCAGCAACGAGAAGCCGTCCTTCCGGATCCTCGCCCGGTCGCCATGGTTGTACATCTGCTCGAACACCCACTGCTCGTTGACCGGATAGCCGTACTGGTAAGTCAACAACGTGGCGACCGCCGCCGAGCCGCAGCTGAAATCGTATTTTTGCCGGATGGTGTTGCGGAAGCGTGCCTCTTTCAGGCTGGTGACATGGAGCGCATAGCTGTTTCCCTGTATGCCCGGCACCGCCATGGTGGCCGCCACCGCCATGCCGAGCGGCAGTAGTGCGGCGATCAGCACCATGAGCAATCGACGTTTCACGGCTTGAATTGCACGTTGATGTTGGTGGCGTTCTGGATCAGCACGTTGTTGCCGCTGTTCTGGATCACCATCGGTACACCCGCAGCGCCGCTGAATGCGTCGCCGTTGATCAGGTTGAATCCGGTCACCACCTGATTGTCGGTGTTGTGGTCCACCGATCCGGTGAGTGTCATGGTCTCGGTGATCTGGGTGCCACCGCGCATTTGCGCCAGGGCGGCCGCACTCACGCTTGCGCCAAAATTGCCGACAGAGGCAGCCTTCGTCGCGATCGGAGCGTATGCCGCCGCCGCAGGGGAGCCCTGGGGTGATGCGACCGCCGGGCGGCCCGGCTCCGTACCCAGCACATTCAAAGTCACGACGCTGAGGAGCAAGGCGAGGCCGGAACGGAATCTGAGCATTTGCATGACTGGGTACTCCCAAAGGTCGTATGCGGTGGACGCCAAGGGCGCAGCATTTGCGGGCCATCACGCAGCCGACGATTGGCGTGCGCAAAACGCAGTGGAGTGCAAGCACCCCACCGCGCGAGGTCTTGCTCAGTGACCAACGCTGAGGTTGGCCTGGACGCTCACACTCTGCTGCACCAGCGAAGCCGCTCCGCTGTTCTGCGCCATCACCGCGATCCCAGCCGCCGACTGAGCCGTGTTGTTCATCTGGTTGGACATGTCGAAGCTGCCGGCATCCGCGTAGGTCGTGCCGCCGTTGCCGGCCATCCCACCCGTGCCCGAGCCACCACTGCCACCCATGCCGCCAGCACCACCGGTGCTGCTGTCGGAGCCGCTGGCGCCGCCCGTGGCCGACGCACTGCCACTACTCGCATCCGCGCTGCCACTGGTTGCCGCGCCGCCTGTCCACATGCCGGCGCCACCCATGGCCGAGCCCGCACCATGGTTTCTGGCGCTGCCGTCGTTATTACCGTTGCTTTGGCCGCCGTTCGCCGCACTGGATCCACCCGTGGCGGCGCTGAGGCCCAAGGCGGTTCCACCGGCACCGCTACCGCTGGACGCATTGCCGCCACTGCCACCGGCGGCAGAGGTGGCGCCCAAGCCCACACCGCCATTGCCGCCGCGGGCGTTGCCGGCATTCAAGGCCGCGTTGCCGATGCCTGAAACGGTGACCCCGGTTACCTGCAACGCCGCAGAACCGTCTTGAGCATTCGTGCCGCCGGCGTTGTTTTGATGCTGGTGGTTGTGATTTGCCGCCATGGCCGGAAGCGTGAGCCCCAAGCTCAGGCCGATCGCCATAACGATAACTGTCTTGCGCATGTTCGTTCTCCTTGTAGAAAGCCCCATCAAGCCTTGCATCGCATTCCGGCAAACGCCGGAATACGCTCCCTGCAGCGTCAGACTCCACCGCCGCGTTCCGGCCTGCGCCGAAACGTGGCTTTGTGCGGAGATCCACGGTCGGATGCCCAGCGAATCCCCACGTCGCGTCTTGCCCCTGCAGCAACCTCTCCTAAGCATGCGCGGTGCCAAATCGTCGCAGCGTCATCAACCCATGCAAAATCAACGCGTTGAAATAACTTCTGCCGATCCATCCAGCCGGTTCGCCGCGACAACCGTATCGCCACGGTTACACCCGGCGACGATCACGCATGGCCAATACCCGCCCCACGCCGTGCGGTACAGGGATTTCCGCGACAGACGACGCGATCAGGCGCGTTGTCTCAACGTCGACACACGTGTCAAGCGCGCGTGCAGCCATCGACGAACGCTCCGTCGATCAATGTCGCCTCCAGCACACGCCAACGCCCCACCTCGGTCCCCTGCCAGGTGACGACAGGTTGCTGCCCACTCGCTCGCCTCAAGTCGATCCCGGGACCTGACGTCGGGTGCCAATCCGACATATCGCGCATCCCCGCAAACGATTACAATGCGCGCTCCAATCACGTTTTCCGACTATGACTTGTCGCGGTATCCAGGTCGGGGATTTGCGTGATGCAGGTGCGCAGCACTCGGAACCTCGGGAAGGGAGGGGCGATGACCGCCACGAGTTCGATGCACAGAGGTTGCATAGTCTGGTTCGGGCAGCCCACGCAGGATGAATGCAGCGGTCTGGCCAGGGCCGGGTGGTGCATCCGGGTGGCCGGGATGTCTGCCAATGCCGGCGTCCGTGCGGGCCCCGGTGACTGCGTGGTGGCAATGGCGGATCTGCGCTATTGCGATGCAGGCTCGTTGCAGGCGATGCAGCAACTGATGGTCGACCATGCGAACCTGCCATGGATTGCCTTGGTGTCGCTCCACACACCGGCGCAGGAACCGCAGATCAGGTACATGCTGCAGGGCTGCCACGATTTCTTCACGACGCCGATCGACATGCCCCGACTGCTCGCGGCCCTGACGCGCGCCAACGGAGACCCGCCGCGCGCGATCGATGTCGGTGTCGACGACGACGACATGCCGGAGATGGCGGGGCGTGGCCCGGTGATGGCCGCCGTGGCTACCGTCCTGCGCAAATTTGCACCCATCGATCTACCCGTGCTGATCGTCGGCGAAACCGGCACCGGCAAGGAAGTGGCCGCCCGCGCACTGCACCGGCTTTCGGCCCGCTCCGCGCACCCGTTCGTGCCTATCAACTGTGGTGCGATGGCGCTCCATCTGGTGCAGTCCGAACTGTTCGGTCACGAGCGTGGGGCGTTCACCGATGCCAACGTGCGGCGTATCGGTCACATCGAGAGTGCGGCGGGCGGCACGATCCTGCTCGACGAAATCGGTGATCTGCAACTGGAAGCCCAAACCAACCTGCTGCGTTTTTTGCAGGAAGGCATGCTCGAGCGCGTCGGCAGCAGCCAGCCGATCAAGGTCGACGTGCGTGTGCTGGCGGCAACCCATATCGATCTGGAAAAGGCCGTAGCGAACGGGCGTTTCCGCGAGGATCTGTACTTCCGGCTCAACGTGTTGCGGCTGCAGATGCCGCCACTGCGCGAACGCGGCAACGACGTGGATCTGCTGGCGCACCAGTTTCTCGACCACTTCCGTGAGCAGCACCCGGATTGCGCGCACGGCTTCACCAGTGCCGCCATGCATGCGATGCGCCGCTTCGACTGGCCGGGCAACGTGCGTGAACTGCTGAATCGAGTGCAACGTGCCGCGGTGCTGGCGGATGGCGTGCGGATCAGTGCGACCGATTTGGGCCTCCCGTCAGGCGCCGAAGCCGACGGCAATTTTCTCCCGACCAGCCTGGATGTTTCGCGCATATCGGCCGAACGAAAAGCGATTCTCGCTTGTCTGCGCGAAAGCAAGTTCAACATCAGCGAGTGTGCACGGCGCCTGCAGATATCCCGGGTCACCGTCTACCGGCTGTGCAAGAAACATCGGCTGGACCTGGACGATCTGCGCTGAGAAGCCCTGCGAGAACCGCTCGCCGCGCGCTCCGCCGCGGACAAGCGGGAACCCTCGGGATCGTTCAAAACACGCTTGCCGAACAGATCAGCGCACCCGCGAACAGGGGCGCTGATCGGGCGACTCAGCGCCTGTCGATCGGCACGTAGGCGAGGTCTTCCGGGCCGGTGTAGTTGGCGCTGGGGCGGATGATCTTGCCGTCCTGGCGCTGCTCGATCACGGTAGGTACTGGCCGAGAACCAGTCGAGGTTGGGGAACATCTTCTTCACCTGGGCCATCACCTGCTCGATCCGCTCCGAAACATCGAACAAGGTCGGGTTGCCGCCCTCGGTGCACAGTTTGCGCGAGATCTCCTTGATGATCTCGTTGCGCGGATCGGACACGGTGTAGACCGGGTGACCGAACCCGATGATGATTTCCTTGCGCTCGACCCGGGCGCGGATGTCCGCTTCCGCACCGTCGGCGCTGCGGTAGCGCGAAATGATCCCCATCGCCACCTCGTTGGCGCCACCATGCTTGGGACCGCGCAAGGCACCAATTGCCCCGGTGATCGCCGAATACATGTCCGAGCCGGTGCCGGCGATGACGCGGGCGGCAAACGTCGAGGCATTGAACTCATGTTCGGCATACAGGATCAGCGACTTGTCCAACGCCTGGGCGTGCAGCTCGCTGGGCGGCTTGCCGTGCAGCAGGTGCAGGAAATGCGCGGCAATCGAGTCGTCCTCGCTCTCGGTCTCGATGCGCTTGCCGTTGTGGCTGAAGTGGTACCAGTACAGCAGCATCGAGCCGAAGCTGGCCATCAGGCGGTCGGCGATTTCCTGCGCGCCAATCGTGTTGTGGTCATCCTTCTCCGGCCGCACCGTACCGAGCATCGAGCAGCCGGTGCGCAGCACGTCCATCGGATGGGTTGCGGCGGGGAGCAGTTCCATCACCGCCTTCACCGGTGCCGGCAGGCCGCGCAGGCGCTTGAGCTTGGCCTTGTAGTTCTGCAGCTCGGTCCAGGTCGGCAGCACGCCATGGACCAGCAGGTAGGCCACCTCCTCGAAACAGCCCTTCGCCGCCAGGTCATGGATGTCGTAGCCGCGGTAGTGCAGGTCGTTGCCGCTACGACCGACGGTGCACAGTGCGGTGTTGCCGGCGGCCACGCCGGAGAGGGCGACTGACTTCTTGGGTTTGGGCAGGGACGTGTTCGTTTCGCTCATCGTGGAAACCTCGATCGAGAAAGTTTCGTCAACAACAATATTTCAGTCAGTCCGGCTTGCCCGCGCCGAACAGCTCGTCGAGCTTGCGTTCGTAGGCGTGATAGCCAAGAAAGTCGTACAGCTCCTCGCGCGTCTGCATGGTCGGCACGGCTGCCTTCTGGGTGCCGTCGCGTCGCACGGTCTCGTAGAAGTTCAACGCCGCCTTGTTCATCGCACGATAGGCACCGCAGCAATACAGGATGATGTCCACGTTCGCGCCAGCCAGTTCCTCGCGGGTGAACAACGGGGTCAGACCGAACTCGGTGATGTTGGCCAGGATCGGCACCTTCACCGCCGCCTTGAACTGGCGGTATTGCTCCAACGTATAGATCGCCTCGGGAAAAATCATGTCGGCGCCGGCCTCGACGCAGGCCAGCGCACGTTCGATCGCCGATTCCAGGCCTTCCACCGCGATGGAATCGGTGCGCGCCATGACCACGAACTGATCGTCGGTGCGTGCATCCACCGCCGCCTTGACCCGGTCGACCATCTCGTCCTTCGACACGATCGCCTTGCCCGGCCGGTGACCGCAGCGCTTGGCCGCCACCTGGTCTTCGATATGCAGGGCACCGGCCCCGGCCTTGATCAGCGAGCGCACGGTGCGGGCGATGTTGAACGCCCCACCCCAACCGGTGTCCACGTCCACCAGCAACGGCAGGTCGCAGGCGTCCGTGATGCGGCGGATGTCGGTGAGCACATCCTCCATCGTGCTGATGCCCAGGTCCGGCACGCCCAGGGAGTTCGCCGCGACCCCACCGCCGGACAGGTAGATTGCCTTGAAGCCGGTACGCTGCGCCATCCGCGCCGCATACGCGGTGATCGCGCCGACCACCTGCAGCGGTGGCTCTTCGGCGACGGCCGCGCGAAAGCGCGCACCTGGGGATGCTGATTGACCCATGACACCTCCGTGTTAAACCGGCATCTTAGCGCATCTCGAACATCTTGCCGGCCTAGTTTCAGGTGACGAACCGGCAAGGGCCACGTACATTCGGACTATGAGCAAATCCACGCCGCTGGCCACACGCATCCTCTGGGGTCTCGCCATCGGCGTCGTGGCCGCCGTCATCACCCTGGGTATGGGGGAAATCTTCCCGCCGGTACTGGACGTGATGCGCCGGGTCTCGGTCGCCGTGCTCGACCCGTTCGGGCAGATTTTTCTGCGCATGCTGTTTTTCGTGGTGATCCCGCTGGTGTTCGCCTCGCTCGCTTCCGGCGTGGCGCAACTCGGCGATCTGGAGAAGCTGGGCCCGTTGGCCGGGCGCACCTTTGGCCTGTTCGCAGTCAACATGTTGATCGCCGTGGCGCTCGGGCTGCTGATGATGAACCTGCTGCAGCCCGGCCATCATCTGGCCAAGGAGGCACAGGATTTGCTGATGCACGAGTACGGCGGCAGCGCCATGCAGGCGGTCGACACGGAAGCCAGCCAGCCAGGCATGAGTTTTGCGACCGTGGTCGAGATGTTCATGCCACGCAACCTGTTCGGCGCCTTTGTGGGCAACAGCCGTGGTGCGCTGGGCGATGTCCTGCCTTTGATCCTGTTCGCGATCCTGGTCGGCGCCGCGGCGACCAGGCTGCCAGAGGACAAGCGCCTGAAGCTGCAGGGCGCACTGGACATGATCAGCGAGGTGATGACCGGCATCGTGGGGTTCGCCCTGCGGTTGGCACCTTATGCGGTACCGGCGCTGATCTACAGCGTGATCGTCAAGGTCGGCCTGGACATCCTGCTGACGCTGTCGGTCTTCGTCGCCGGCTGCGCCGTCGCGCTGATGCTGCACCTGTTCGGCACGATGTCCCTGTGGCTGCGCTTCCTGGCCCACCAATCTCCGCTGGCGTTCTTCCGCAAAGTACGCCCGCTGCTGGTCACCGCGTTCTCGACCAGCTCCAGCAGTGCCACGTTGCCCGCCGCGCTGGCCACCGCGCACGACGATCTGAAGCTGTCGCCCAGCACCGCCGGCTTCGTGCTGCCGCTGGGCGCGACCATGAACATGAGCGGCACCGCCTTGTTCGAAGGCTGCGTGGTGCTGTTCGTGGCACAGGCCTTCGGCGTCGAGCTGTCGCTGACCCATCAGCTGGTGCTGATGCTGCTGGCCGTATTGAGCGCGGTAGCGGTGGCCGGGATCCCCGGCGGCTCGCTGCCGCTGATTGCCGGCCTGCTGGCCACCTTCGGCGTACCGCCCGAGGGCATCGGCATCATCATCGGCGTCGATCGCATCCTGGACATGCTGCGCACCACGGTGAACGTGGGCAGTGACATCGTCACCGCCGCCGTGGTCGACTACCAGTTGCGCGATCGCCTCGCGGCGCCTCCATAGCGCCACGCCTGTTCCCGCAGCTTCCCGCGACTTGAGGCGCCGTCCCGTGACCTCAAATTTAGATAGTCACGGTCAATCCACGCGATGCCTATAATCAATTGGATATATCGCCTCGATGGCCGTAGCATGGCCTCCATTCTTCAACCACCACGGGAAGCAAACCAAGATGTCCCTGATCAATACCGAAGTGAAACCGTTCAAGGCCCAGGCACTCAAGGGCGGCAAATTCATCGAAGTTTCCGAGGCCGACCTGAAGGGCAAGTGGTCGGTCGTGTTCTTCTACCCGGCCGACTTCACCTTCGTCTGCCCGACCGAGCTCGAGGACCTGGCCGACAACTACGCCGAGTTCCAGAAACTGGGTGTGGAAATTTACAGCGTGTCGACCGACACGCACTTCTCGCACAAGGCATGGCATGACACGTCCGCTGCAATCAAGAAGATCAAGTACACCATGGTCGGCGATCCGACCCACGCCCTCTCGCGCAACTTCGAGGTGCTGATCGAAGACGCCGGTGTCGCCGATCGCGGCACCTTCGTGATCGACCCGGATGGCAAGATCCAGATCATCGAGATCAATGCCGGCGGTATCGGGCGCGACGCTTCCGAGTTGTTGCGCAAGGTCCACGCCGCCCAGTACGTGGCCGCCCACCCGAACGAGGTGTGCCCGGCCAAGTGGAAGGAAGGTGACAAGACTCTCGCGCCGTCGCTGGACCTGGTCGGCAAGATCTGAAGTTTTCCCCGCTTCACGCTGTGCGGGCCCGGGCGCTGCGGCGCCCGGGCCCCACTTTCAGGAAACTTGTGCCAGAGGCCGGCGCCGGGCTCCGCACTCCGCTGGCGGCCGCCGCTCCCCGTGGCGTCGCCGCTGCCACAAGCTTCCCATCGGTATCCCGCCTTTCTCGCATCCCCATCCGGAGTGGTCGCCATGCTCGACGAAACCCTCAAGTCACAGTTGCAGGCTTATCTGGAAAAGCTGACCCTGCCGATTGAACTGGTCGCCGCGCTGGACGACGGCGCCAAGTCGCGCGAGCTGGACGCATTGCTGCACGAGATCGCCGCGCTGTCCGACAAGATCAGCCTGCGCCGCGACGACAGCGATGCGCGCAAGCCCTCGTTCGCGATCAACCGCGTCGGCAGCGACATCGGCGTGCGTTTCGCCGGCATCCCGATGGGCCACGAATTCTCCTCGCTGGTGCTGGCCCTGCTGCAGGTCGGCGGCCATCCGTCCAAGGCTGCGGCGGACACCATCGAGCAGGTGCGCAACCTCGAGGGTGATTTTCGCTTTGAAACCTATTTCTCGCTGTCCTGCCAGAACTGCCCCGACGTGGTGCAGGCGATCAACCTGATGAGCGTGCTCAACCCGCGCATCCAGCACGTGGCCATCGATGGCGCGCTGTATCAGGACGAAGTCGAGACGCGTCAGGTGATGTCGGTGCCGACCGTGTTCCTCAACGGCGAGGTGTTCGACCAGGGCCGCATGAGCCTGGAACAGATCGTGGCCAGACTGGACACCGGCGCCAGCGCCCGCGAAACGGAGAAGATCAAGGCCAGGAAGGCGTTTGACGTGCTCGTGGTCGGTGGCGGTCCGGCCGGTGCCGCGGCGGCGATCTACGCGGCTCGCAAGGGCATCCGCACCGGCGTGGCAGCGGAGCGCTTCGGCGGCCAGGTGCTGGACACCATGGGCATCGAAAATTTCACCTCGGTGAGCTACACGGAAGGCCCCAAGCTTGCCGCCGCGCTCGAGCAACACGTGCATGATTACGACGTGGACGTGATGAACCTGCAGCGCGCGGAGAAACTGGTACCCGCCAGCGACGCCACCGCTGGCTTGGTCGAGATCCAGCTGGCCAACGGCGCCACCCTGAAATCCAGGACGATCGTGCTCGCCACCGGCGCCCGCTGGCGCCAGATGGGTGTGCCCGGTGAAAGCGAGTACCGCAACAAGGGCGTGGCCTATTGCCCACACTGCGACGGCCCGCTGTTCAAGGGCAAGCGCGTGGCGGTGATCGGCGGCGGCAATTCCGGGGTCGAGGCGGCCATTGACCTGGCCGGCATCGTGTCCCACGTCACCCTGATCGAATTCGACGGCAAGCTGCGCGCCGACGAGGTTCTGCAGCGCAAGCTGCGCAGCCTGTCCAACGTCGGCATCATCGTCAGCGCACAGAGCACCGAGGTGCTTGGCGACGGCCAGCGCGTCAACGCTCTGGTCTACAAGGATCGCGTCGATGGCGTCATGCACAGGATCGAGCTGGAAGGCATCTTCGTGCAGATCGGCCTGCTGCCGAACACGGAATGGCTGCAGGGCACGATCGAGCTTTCACCGCGCGGCGAGATCGTGATCGACGAACGCGGCCAGACCTCGCTGCCAGGCGTGTTCGCGGCCGGTGACGCCACCACGGTGCCGTACAAACAGATCGTGGTCGCGATGGGCGCCGGTTCCACCGCCGCCTTGAGCGCGTTCGACCACATCATCCGCAGCCCCCTGCCCGTCGAGGCCACGGCCGAAGCTGAGGTGGCCTGACCTCTTGACCGTGGCCGCCACCAACAACCGTCGCGAGGATGCCACGGCGGCGAGTCATGTGCGGACGGCTCGCCACCGGCGGCGGTGTCCAACCGACGACACATGAGCCCGCTGCAACAATTCATCGAGACCTATCCGCGCCTGTTCGTGCTGACCGGCGCCGGATGCAGTACCGACTCCGGCATCCCGGACTACCGTGACCGCGAGGGCGAGTGGAAGCGTGCGCCACCGGTGACGCTGCAGGCCTTCATGCACGAATCAGCCACGCGCCAGCGCTACTGGGCGCGCAGCATGATCGGTTGGCCGCGTTTCGGTCGTGCATCGCCAAACACGGCGCACTTTGCGCTGGCGCAGCTGGAGCATCGCGGGCAGATCGAACTGCTGGTTACCCAGAATGTCGACCGCCTGCATCAACGCGCCGGCAGCGAGCGCGTGATCGACCTGCATGGGCGACTCGATGAAGTGCGTTGCATGGCTTGCGACTGGCGCCTGCCCCGCGACGCATTCCAGCACCGCCTGATCGAGCTGAACCCGGCGTGGCAGCACCTCGACGCGGCAACCGCGCCGGATGGCGACGCGGATCTTGAAGGCCACGACTTCACCGATTTTGAGGTACCGCCGTGTCCGCACTGCGGCGGCATCGTGAAGCCGGACGTGGTGTTCTTCGGCGAGGCCGTGCCGCGCGAACGGGTGGACGCGGCCACGCGAGCCTTGCACGCGGCCGGCGCGGTGCTGGTGGTCGGCTCCTCGCTGATGGTGTACTCCGGCTACCGCTTCGTGCAGGCGGCCGCGAAAGGCGGCAAACCGGTGGCGGCGCTGACCCTGGGCCGTACCCGCGCCGATCCTTTGCTCAGCCTCAAGGTCGATGCTGATTGCAGCGACGCGCTGGCTTTCCTGCTTGCACCCGAACTCCCGGTCAAACACTGATCAGATCGACGCGGCGATGCGCCCGACCTCGGCCAGCACCGCGCTGCGCTGCTTGCCGTGTGCCGAAGAGCCCGCGTAATAGACCGTCACCAGAATCGGTTGGCGCTGGGGTGGCCAGAAGATCGCCACGTCATTGCTTTCACCTTGCGCGCCGCTGCCGGTCTTGTCGCCCGCCTGCCAGCCGGCGGGCGCTCCGGCGCGCAGTTTGTCGAGGCCCGTGGTGCATGCACGCATCCAGGCGACCAACCGCGCGCGCGAGGCGCTCGTCAACACCTGCCCAAGTAACAGTCGCTGCAAGGTATCCAACATCGCATTCGGCGTGGTGGTATCGCGTATGTCGCCGGGGCTGCCCTGGTTGAGCTCAGGCTCGATGCGATCGAGGCGAGTCACGGGATCGCCCAGGCCGCGCACGAAACGCGTGACGGCGGCCGGCCCGCCGACACTGGCCAGCAGCAGGTTGGCCGCGGTGTTGTCGCTCAGCGTGACCGCCGCCTCGCACAGCGCAGCCACGGTCATGCCCGGCGCGCCGACGTGCTGGCGAGTCACCGGCGCATAGTCCAACAGGGCCTCGGGCCCAAACACGATACGGCGATCCAGCCTCTCCTTGCCGGCGTCGACCCGCGCCAGCACCGCCGCCACGGCCAGCACCTTGAATGTGCTGCACAACAAGAATCGCTGGTTGCCGTGCTGAGTGATGCGCCGCCCCGTGCCGATATCCAGCATGGCCACGCCGAGACGCCCGCCATGAAGGCGTTGCAACGCAGCCAGCCTGGCCACAGCGTCTGGAACTCCTGCGGCACGTGACACCAGCGGATGCAGGAAGAGTGCAGAGGCTCCGAACAGGCCGTTCTTGAGCAGGTTTCGGCGATTCATGCGGCCACCTCGGGGAAAGTTGTCGTGGAACAATGCACCGGGGCGCGGGCGAACCAAGGCACGATGCATGGCCATTCAAGGGCAATCCGAGGCGGCCCCGGCCAGCCCGTCAGGTGCGGGCGCATGCTCGCAGGCGACCTTGGATCGACTCGAGCGAACCCCATATATATCGCGTTGTCCGGGACACTGGGCAAACCCTTGCCACCCGCGCCTCGGAGACCACCATGTCGAACTACCACAAGACTCCTGAAGCCGTCGCCCGGCTCACCCCCGAGCAGTACCGCGTCACCCAGGAAGCCGCTACCGAACGTCCCTTCGACAACCTCTACAACGCGAACGAGGCGGCGGGGCTGTACGTCGATATCGTCTCCGGCGAGCCACTGTTCACCTCGCTCGACAAGTTCCAGAGCAGCTGCGGCTGGCCCAGCTTTACCCGCCCGCTGCAAAACGAGCATGTGATGGAGCATCACGACAGCAGCCACGGCATGGCCCGCACCGAGGTGCGCTCGCGCGATGGCGACAGCCACCTCGGTCACGTCTTTCCGGACGGTCCGCGCGCGAGCGGCGGCCTGCGCTATTGCATCAACTCCGCCTCGCTGCGCTTCATCCCGCTCGACCAGCTTGAAAGCGAAGGTTACGGCGAGTATCGCCAGCTGTTCGACACTGATCACCCGGAGTCTGCGTCATGAACAACGCCAGCGAACGCGCCGTTCTCGCCGGCGGCTGTTTCTGGGGCATGCAGGAGCTGATCCGCCAGCAGCCGGGCGTGCTCTCTACCCGCGTGGGCTATTCCGGCGGCGACGTGCCCAACGCCACCTACCGCCACCATGGCACGCATGCCGAGGCGATCGAGATCACGTTCGACCCGCAGCGGATCAGCTACCGCACGCTGCTGGAATTCTTCTTCCAGATCCACGACCCGAGCACGCCTGACCGGCAAGGCAACGATCGCGGCGCAAGCTACCGCTCGGCCATTTTCTATACCAGTGACGAACAAAAACACGTGGCCGAAGACACCATTGCCGACGTAGATGCTTCCGGCCTGTGGCCAGGCAACGCGGTCACCCAACTGGCGCCCGCCGGCGATTTCTGGGAGGCGGAACCCGAGCACCAGGATTACCTCCGGCATGTCCCCAGCGGTTACACCTGCCACTTCATCCGGCCGGACTGGAAACTCCCGCGGCGGGCTTAGGCGCGTGGTCGGTGGCGCTCATCGAGCATCATCCGCGGCACTGCGCAGTATCCGCTCGATGCGCCGATCCGAAATCAGCCACAGCAGCGCCGTCAGCGCATACACGAGCGGTGCCCACCACGGACGTCAGAACGCCAGCGCGATGCCAGGCACGTACGGCACAGGCGAAAGCGTACCGTTCCAGTTCGCGCCTACCGCACGTCGGAACAGCGAGCCAGTACCATCCGCTGCCATCAAGGTCTGCTGAAGAACTCCGCAAGCGATCGCGGCCACCAATAGCACCACGCCATCGGCGACGACCGGCGGCACGTGAGGCTTTGGCGCACCCATGCGGTGGTGAACGGAAACAGCGACAACCAGAACAGCAGATCCAGGTTGGCCCACAGCAGCAGCACCGCTGGCACCCGGCGGTTGGTGGCTGCCGGCTGGTGGAGAGCATGTGGCGGTGGTGGTTCCAGTAGAGGCCGAACTAGACGAGGCCGGGCACATAGCTGAGCATGACCGATGCGGGCGGCCACAGGTCCTCCAGCGTGTGCTCGGTCGGCACTTTCAGTTCCAGCACCCTGATCGTGAGGATGAACGCGATGACGCTGTCGCTGAACGCTTTCAGCCTGCCCGTGCCCACATGCACCCGCCCGCAAGCCATTGCCAGTCGATCGGGCACCTGCTTGCCTGATTTGCAACGCAGACGTTCCGGTGATCACCGGACGCAAGGATGACCGTCGAATCCGTCTGAGCCGTTCGTACAACAGCGCCCCTTTTTCGACCGCGAACTCAGTGATCCGTGGATTCGTGCCCGTACACGATGCGCCAACCCTGCGGCAGCTTTTTCCAGATCGAGGTGACCATCAGACTGGCCGCGCTGATCTTCCCGCCCGCCAAGGTCCGGTGCGAGACGAGATGACTGGTGGTCACCCACAGGTGCGCGCCGAGCGGCATGAAATGCGTCTTGCCGACTTCCGTATAAACGACGTCGGACTTGCCGTTCTGCCACCACTTGAGTTGTTGCGCATGCAGATCGTCCCAGCCGTGGATGAGGTGACCATTGAACACAAATACCAGACCCGGCTCGCGCAGGTAGGCGGACATGAAGCGGTCGGTGTCATGCGCCTTGGCCGCGCTCACCATCCCGCGCCAAACCTGCTGGATCTGCCGCTGCGCCGACACGTCGGCATCCGCTGCGTGCGCGCCTGCCGACGCGCCAGCACACACCAGCACAAGGGTAATCAAGAGTGGTATCCGCACGTCGATCCTCCTGAGGGCGCCCTCCCGTCAGGGCTTGAGCGTAGCGGCATACGCCGCCACCGAAATCATGTCCTCGAGCGTGAGGCGCAAGACCACCTGCTGCATCGGCTGCACCGGTGCGCCCTGCCGGTTGCCCAATGCAACCTGTACCAGTTGCCGCGCCAGATACGTCGGCGAACGGCCGGCCAGCGGCGGCACCTTGGCGACCCCGCGCAGGTCCGCGCCGTGACAGGACGTGCAGGCCATGATCCCGTTTGCACCGCCGGATGCCAGCACGCGACCGCGCGCGACGCTGCCCGGCGGCACGTAAGCGATGAAACGCGCACGCGAATCGCCGATCCGCACTTGTTCCGGATCAAGTGGCAATTCGATGATCCGAGCGCCGATCGGCTCGCTCCCGCGATCCTTGGTGGGTACGAGCATCCACGATTCGATGTGCGTGGCCGGCACCCGCTCGGCTTCGATGATGCGTGCGCGGCCCGCTGCCAGGTGCAATCCGGAGAAATACGCGGCCGCCTGCTGTACATCCGCGTCACTGACATGGGATGCCTCGAAATGCATCTCGTCATTGTCCCGCGAACCGTCACGAAAACTCTCCACCTGTTCGATGATGTAGGCAGCTGGCAGGCCGGTCAGTGTCGCCGTATGGGGTATACCTGACCCGGTGAGTCCATGGCATTCGGCGCACGGCATCCCCTTGTCGCGTCCTGTAGCCACGATTGTCGGCGTCGGCGGATGGTCCTGCGGCCACCAATCCGGTATCGAGGCGCTCAGCTGTTCACGACGATATGTCCGGGTGCTTCCGGGCAGGTGCAACAAGGCCTTCTGATCCTTTCGCGGCTGGCGCTCGTCGAGCGCCTTCTCCTGCGCTTCACTCCACGGCGTTGCCAGCCAGTCCATCGCCGCGCGCATTTGCGCATGCGCGTGCGAGGGCACATTCGCGGTCAAACCCGGTGTCGGCACCGCGGCCAACACCATCATCAAGCAGCTTCCAGCACACACCATCAAGCGATGCACGTTCATGGTCTGTCCCCGATCGGTGGATCCCCAACCGCCAGCAACGCCTGGCTGCGCCCGTTCGCAAGAAGCGGATAGTACGACCAAAACCAGCAAATAATCCATGCCGCAGCGGCCCGGATACTGCGCAGGCGGCCGTCGGGGAGAAAAGGGTAATCTGGGCACTGTTTGGGCAGGGCAACTCCATGAGCAAAGGCACCCACGACTACCCGCGCGATCCACGCAACGAAGCGATCCGGATCAGCGTCAACGGCGAGCTGTTTCCACGCAATGAAGCGCGCGTGTCAGTGTTCGACTCAGGCTTCGTGCTCGGCGACGGCGTGTGGGAGGGTCTGCGCCTGCATGATGGTGGCCTGCCCTTCCTCGACCAGCACCTGGATCGATTGTACGAAGGCGCACGCGCGATCGATCTGGACATCGGTCTCAGCCGTGGGCAACTGACCCAGCGTATCCTCGACACCTTGCGCGCCAACGCGATGCAGTCCGACGTGCACATCCGTTTGATGATCACTCGCGGCATCAAGGCCACACCGCATCAGGATCCGCGCTTCGTGATCGGTCAGTCGACCATCGTCATCATCCCCGAGTACAAGCAGCCGCTGCCGGCTACGCTGGAGCGAGGCATCCGGCTGTTCACCGTGCACGTGCGCCGCGGCGCGCCCGACGTGCAGGATCCGAAACTCAACAGCCACTCCAAACTCAATTGCATCCTCGCCTGCATCCAGGCGCAGAAGGCCGGTTACGACGAGGCACTGATGCTCGACCCGCACGGCTTCGTGGCCACCTGCAACTCCACCCACTTCTTCATCGTGCGCCACGGCGAGGTGTGGACCTCCAGCGGGGACTACTGCCTGGGTGGGATCACCCGCGCCAACGTGATCGGGCTGTGCCGCGCCAACGCCATCCCGATACTCGAGAAGAACTTCAGCCTCACCGAGGTCTACGGTGCGCACGAAGCCTTCGTCACCGGCACCTTCGCCGGCGTGGTGCCGGCCAGCGAGATCGATGGCCGTCGCATGGGTGAGGGCAGGCGCGGCCCGCTGGTCGAACGGTTGCAACAGCTCTACATCGAGCTGGTGAAAAAGGAGAGCCGGTTCGGACCCCGCGTATGAGCGTGCCACGCGATGGGCTGCGCATCGCGATGTGGTCGGGCCCGCGCAATATCTCCACCGCAATGATGCGCGCCTGGGAAAACCGCGAGGACACTGTCGTCATCGACGAGCCGTTCTACGCGCATTACTTGCTCGCCACCGGCGTCCAGCACCCGGGCCGCGAGGACGTGATTGCCGCGCAAAACAATGATGCCGTCGGCATCGCCGCGATGCTGGCCGGCGCGATCCCGGACGGTCAGCCGATCTGGTATCAGAAACACATGACCCAGCACATGCTGCCGGACATGCCGCTGGGCTGGCTCGCTGAGGTCAGCAACTGCTTCCTGATTCGCCAGCCGGCAGCGGTGGCGGCCTCGTTCACGATCCAGCGCCCCGATGCCGCAGCATGGGAACTCGGCTTCGAGCAGCAGGCACGTCTGTTCGACCACGTCTGCGACCGGCTGGGCGCAGTACCACCGGTAATCGATGCCGACGACGTATTGAAGAATCCCGCAGGGATACTGACCGCCCTGTGCGCGCGCATAGGCGTTCCCTTCAGCCAGCGCATGCTGCAATGGCCACCCGGCCCGCGCCCCAGCGACGGCGTGTGGGCGCCGCACTGGTACGCGGCGGTAGAGCGCTCAACCGGCTTCGCGCCGTACCGGGAGCACGCCAGCCACCTGAATCGCTTCCAGCGCAAGCTCGTCGATCAGTGTCAGGCATATTACGACCGGCTTTCACCACACCGGCTGGCTGCCGCCCACCCGCCCGGCGATTGAGAGAGAGCGAAGCGATCAGTCCCGTGACAAGCCGCCGCGCATACCAGACCACCCCAGCGGCAGGACGACTGATAGCGGAGCGTTACCAGTTGCTCCTTCGTCGCCAACGTGTGCACTGGCGCTGAGGCGCCAGCGGAATGATCGGTACACAGACGGACACGCAACGACATCACCCGGCCATCGTCATGACGCGGACTGGAGAGGCCGCGACGATTGATCTCGCCGCGCTTGGGCAACGAGGCCGCTGGCAGCGACTCGACCACAGCTCGCTCGTCGGGGAGTGAGTCCACCCGATCGAGACGCCCAGCGTAATGCAACAACGATTTACCCACCGTCCAGGTGCTGGTGCCTTGCTTGCCGTGGCAATGGATCCCGAGCACATTTATTCCTTGCCAGCCAGTGGGGTACATGTACGGAGGAAAACCAGCAACGCATCACCGCAGATCAGGAGTGCAGTGCCCGTCACGAGCACGACCGCGGTCCTGGTTTGAAGCCATCCCAACCAGGCCGCCCACGGACAAACCCGGGTTGCCGCCCAGCATGCAGACGGTGGACGTTGGCCCGGCGCGCGCGCTTGACTATCGCGCCAGCGTGGCCGCCTTGTGTGCCTGCACGACTTGCGCATGCCCAGCCGCGACCAGGTGCCCGAAAGCACTCAGGCCATCGCCAAAGACTTCCTCACCGGGAGTTCGCCGAGGTTCGACGTTGGCCTTTTCCGCGATCGGCAGTCGGGAAGCGGGAAATCTGCTCGACACCATCACCGACTGGACTCTTGAAACCGCACCCGGCCTATCGGCGCGACCTGACTTCTGCTCCCATCGCAGGCGTGCCAAGCACTGCAAATGTCCCCAATCATGCAAGCACCCGCTGGGGTTCGTCACAAATCAGGGCAACCGTTCACCGCAAGCGAACTTAATTCTGATAGCTTTCGACACGAACTACGGTCGTGATAACCGCGTCACCACCGAACACCACGACCGCTGCCGAGAGATGACCCCGACGCTACCGCCGCTTGCCGACGTGCTCGACCTGATGCCCGATGCCGTGTGCGTGGTCGATATCGACGGACGCATGCTGTTCGTCAATGCCAGTTTCCAGCGCATCTTCGGCTACGCACCCGAGGAAGTGCTTGGCCGACGGATTTTCGACCTGGTTCATCCCGATGATCGCGCGGCCACCACCGCCCAAGCCGACGCGGTGGTGGCCGGGAAACTCCAGCGTCATTTCCGGAATCGCTACGTCCACAAGGATGGTCACAGTGTGGACATCCAGTGGTCCGCCCGCTGGTTGCCAGAACATCGCGTGCGCATCGGTGTTGGCCGCGAGGTAACCGAGCTTCGCCGTCTCGAGCGTGTGCTGG
>CAJDVU010000121.1_pt1 | contig 22389 bp, 15 predicted proteins | sample 7391431 | NCBI WGS metagenome assembly CAJDVU01 (sample SAMEA7055700, study PRJEB34461) | soil metagenome | biome: terrestrial ecosystem; feature: Peninsula; material: soil | place: Antarctica | collected 2016
ATCGTTCTGATCCCGGTGATCGTTGTGATCTTGATGATCGTTCTGACCATCGTGGTTCTGATAATCCTGCGCAGACGGCGATGCAACCGCCATGGCGGTACCTGAGATCAACAATGCACCAAAAGCCATCGACAGCAATTGCCTTTTCATCGCTTACTCCTCGTGAAGGGAACTGGAACTCCGAACCACGCGGTGTCGCTTCTGGGCGGGGCCAACAGTTGCCGTCATGATGTCTCCGGGCTGTGTGCACGACCGATGAATTTGCACTGCGTTGTTCATGCCGTATCCCGATCCGTCTGCCTGCCACCGATGGTTGAGGTGACTGGGCGGATCCTCAGCTAAAATGCGGCTTTTCACATGTTTCACGAGGACCTCATGCAACTCAATCAAGTCAAGGCGATCATCACCGGCGGCGCCTCCGGTCTCGGCCACGCGGTGGCGCAGCACTTCGTTGCCCACGGCGGCAAAGTCGCATTGTTTGATGTCAATGACGAGAAGGGCCACGCCGCGGCGCAGGAACTGGGCGACGCCGCCCGCTTCCTGCGCACCGACGTCACCTCCGAAGATGGCGTGGCCACCAACGTCGCTGCCGCGCATCACGCGATGGGCGGCCTCAATGTGGTGATCAGCTGTGCGGGCATTCTTGGCGCGGGCCGCGTACTGGGCAAGCAAGGCCCGATGCCGCTGGCCAATTTCTCCGGCACCGTGATGGTGAACCTGGTCGGCAGCTTCAACGTGGCCAAGGCCGGCGCCGCGCTGATGCAGAACAACGAGGCCGGCGAGGACGACGAACGTGGTGTGATCATCAACACCGCCTCCGTCGCTGCCTACGAAGGGCAGATCGGCCAAGCCGCCTACTCCGCTTCCAAGGGCGGTATCGTCAGCATGACGCTGCCAATGGCGCGCGAACTGGCCCGCTTCGGGATTCGCGTCGTAACCATCGCACCAGGCATCTTCTGGACCCCGATGGTCGACAGCATGCCCGAGTCCCTCCGCCAGTCGCTGTCCGCCTCGATTCCGTTTCCCTCGCGCCTGGGCCAACCGGTCGAATACGCCAGCACCGTCGCCTTCATTCTGGGCAACCGCTACATCAACGGTGAGACGATCCGGCTGGATGGCGCGGTGCGGTTGCAATCCAAGTAAGAAGCGGGCAACGGGGAACAGGGAACGGAAAGAGCCATGGCCATCGCGTCGCCGCTTTTTCCTTTGTTTCCTGCTCCCTGCTCCCTGCTCCCTGCTCCCTGCTCCCTGCTCCCTGTTCCCTGTTCCCTGTTCCCTGTTCCCTGTTCCCTGTTCCCTGTTCCCTGTTCCCTGTTCCCTGTTCCCTGTTTCCTGTTTCCTGTTTCCCGTTTCCCGTTCTCCGCTCTCCGTTCCCTGCTAAGATTCAAACACTCGTTTGAGGTGAGCCCATGAAGGGACTGCTACGCGGATTGCTGTTGATCCTGCTCGGCGCCGGCCTGGCTGCCTGCGGGCCGGCGAAGAAGAGCGTGTATCCGCCCACGCTGAGCATCCAGCAACTGACCGTGCTGCCAAATGGCCAGTGGCGAGTGACCGTGCGCATCCAGAACAACAGCTACGGCGAGATGGATTTCACCTCGCTGGAGGGCCAGCTGCAGATGGGCGCGCTGGCCCCGATCCGACTGCATGCCACCTTCGAACGCGACATCCCCGAGCTGGCCGGCGACGTGCTTCCGATCGAGGTGCTGCCGACCGCCGCGATGAACCAGACACTGCACGCCGCCGCCGGCAAGGGCAGCGCGGGCTCCGTGGCATATCACATCAAGGGCAGCACCCACGCCAGGCCGGAACAGGAAAAGCACGCCCGCGACTTCGACTTCGACGGCAACGGCTGGATATCGCCGGTACCCGGCATCCCGAACACTTGGCGCTGAGCCGCGCCACACGACGACTCTCAAGCTGAGGAACCCACATGACTGCTTACAACGCCCCCCTCGACGATTTGCGCTTTGCCCTGTTTGACGTGCTCGGCGCCGAACCGATCCTGACCGCGCTGCAAGCCGGCCAAGGGCACAGCCGCGACCTGCTCGATGCGGTACTGGAAGAAGCCGGCCGGCTCAGCGAACAGTTGCTGGCCCCGACCAATGCTCCTGCCGACGCGGAAGGCTGCCATTTCGACAAGGCCACCCACGCGGTGACCACGCCGAAGAGTTTCAAGGAATCGTTCCGCCAGTTCGCCGAAGGCGGCTGGACCGGCCTGACCAATCCCGAGGCCTACGGCGGCCAGGCGTTGCCTGGCGTGCTGGGGACCGCCACCACCGAGATCTTCCAGTCCGGCAACCTGGCTTGGAGCTTGTATCCGCTGTTGTCCGAAGGCGCCACCCACGCGCTGGAACGGCACGGCGAAGAATGGCAGCGTGAGTTTTACATGAGGCCGATCGTGGCCGGCCGGTGGACCGGCACCATGTGCCTGACCGAACCGCAGGCCGGCTCCGACCTGGGCCTGCTCAAGACCCGCGCCGAACCGGGCGACGCCGATGCCAACGGCCACCCGACCTGGAAGCTCACCGGCACCAAGATCTTCATCAGCGCCGGCGAGCATGACCTCGCCGAGAACATCGTGCATCTGGTGCTGGCGCGACTGCCCGACGCACCCGCAGGCAGCGGCGGCATCTCGATGTTCATCGTGCCCAAGTTCAAGCTCAATGCGGATGGCTCGCCGGGCGAGCGCAACGGCATCGCGGCCGGCGCGATCGAGCACAAGATGGGCATCCACGCGTGCTCCACCTGCGTGATGAACCTGGACGGCGCCGAAGGCTATTTGATCGGCAAGCCGAACAAGGGTCTGATGGCGATGTTCACCATGATGAATGCGGCGCGCCTGTCGGTCGGCGTGCAGGGTCTGGCGCTGGCCGAGCGTGCGCTGCAGAACAGCCTAAATTACGCCCGCGAGCGGCTGCAATCGCGTTCGTTGTCCGGCCCGAAATTCCCCGACAAGCCAGCCGACAACCTGCTGGTGCAGCCGGACGTGCGCCGCATGCTGCTGACCCAGCGCGCCTTCGTGGAAGGCTCGCGCGTGTTGGTGCTGTACACCGCACTGCAGACCGACATCGAGCATCGCGGCACCGACGAGGCGGCACGCAAGAAGGCCGGCGAGCTGGTCGCGTTCCTGATCCCGATCGCCAAGGGCATGGTCACCGAGTGGGGGCAAGAGTGCACCAAGGAAGCGCTGCAGATCTACGGTGGCCACGGCTACATCGCCGAGAACGGCATGGAGCAGTTCGTCCGCGACGCGCGCATCATCACCCTGTACGAAGGCACCACCGGCATCCAGGCGGCCGACCTGCTCGGGCGCAAGATTCTCCAGTTGCAAGGCGTGGGCTTCAAACACTTCCTGGAGGAGATCAGCGCGTTCTGCCAGACGCACGCCCGGACCGAATCGATGAAAGCATTCATCGGCCCGCTGGCGGTGGCTGCTCGCAACTGGAGTGATCTGACCTTGGCGGTGGCGGAGCGTGCCCGGGCCAACCCGGAAGAACTCGGCGCCGCCGCCAACGACTACCTGTATTACTCCGGCTATGTGGCGCTGGCTTACTTGTGGGCGCGCAGCGTGCTCGCGGCCGAAACCGGCGCGCAATCGGCGGCATTCAAGCAGGCCAAACGCGACACCGCGACGTATTATTTCGCGCGCATCCTGCCGCGCACCCTCGCGCATCAAGCCGCGATCGAGGCCGGTATCGACAGCCTGCCGATGCTGAGCTGAGTCACTGCCCGGACCGCGCAGCACGGATCCGTTCATTGCCAATGCACAGTTTCAAAATCCGGTCTCCACCGGCGGTGCGGCTATCGTCGGTCCGCAGAGGATCGCGACGGTGAATAACCGCATGCCGTTTTCCCCGCGAGACCCCTTGGCACAGCCGATGGATCGCCGAGGTCGTGCCTCAGCCATTCCGGAAATCTGGCTCATCTATGTGAGGGCCGCTCGCCCGTTCCGGGTGCTGGAACGGACGAGCGGGCACGAGCTTACATCTTGAACTTCACGCCAAGGTTGTAGAAGCGCCCGACCACGCCCGCCTGTGACCAGGTGGGGTTGTAGTTGGCACCGGCACCTGCGTAGTTCGACGGGTCGAACGGCGGGTTGCGGTCAAACAGATTCATCACCGAGGCGGTAATGCTGAAGTGGTCGTTCAGCGCGTAACTGCCGGTCAGGTCGAAGTCGTAGAACTGTCCGACGTGGCAGCTTGACGGGAAGTTCGTGCCGCTTGGCGTGGTCGACAGGCAGTCGCCGTCAAACAAGCCGAGCACACCCACATCGGCGGCAATGTCCTTGTAACCGCTGGTGTAGTACAGCGTGCCGGTGATGGTGAACGGCCCTTCTTGCAGCGTATTCGCCCACGAAGCCCGGGTGCGCGGCGTGCCGGCGCCCGAGGACAGGTTGTACGGACCCTGGGTGCCAACGTAGCTCTGCTCGGTACCGTCAGGTTGCCTGAGCTGCCACTGGAAGATCTGCGTGCCACTCAGCTCGGAGATGTAATGCCAGTTGCCGGCGAAGTCGAAGTTGGCTCGCAGGTCGATGTCGATGCCGGTGGTCTTCAGCGCCTGCGCATTGAGGTAGGAGCCGATGATTTCGGACGGGCGCGGCTGCGCGGTGGGATTGTCCGGATCAGGCAGGTCGGGGATCACGGTCACGCCTGGTTCCTGCGCGGTGCCGGCGTAGTAGTTGGCCAGCGCCGCCGAGGTATCGGCCTGCACGATGAGGTTGGACTTCTTGATGTGGTAGTAGTCGACCGACGCGTTCAGCCAGCTGGTCGGCTGCAACACCACGCCAAGGGTGAAACTGTTGGACTTCTCCGGTTTGATGGCCTTGTTGGCCTGGGTGAATTCCGACAGACCATACGGAATGGTTGCGTACGGGCTGCCGCCATGCAGGGACTGAAACGCCGGCGGCGGCGTGTAGGTGATGAAGCCCTGGGTGGAGCTCGATCCGTTCTCGGCGAACGCCGGCGCGCGGAAACCCCTGGACCAGGTGCCGCGCAACGCGATCCAGTCGGTCGGCTTGAACTTGAGGCCGACTTTTGGCGAGAAGTTGTTGCCGGCGTCGGTGTAGTGGTCGAAGCGGCCGGAGACATCCGCCTCCAGCGACTGCAGCAGTGGAAGATCCATCTCGGCAAATGCGCCGCTGACGTCGCGGGTACCCTTGGTCTGCGCGTTGCCCAGGCCCTGGAATTCGAAATTCGGGTTCAGGGTCGGGTCGTTCTGCGCCTCATGCCGCAGTTGCGCACCGATGGCCAGGCCGGCTGAGCCACCGGGCAAGTCCCACAGCACGCGGTTGGCGCTCAGGTCCAGCGAGTCGAGGTCGGTGGTTGAAGTCTTGTTGTAGCCGGGAGCCAGCGCTCCGCGCACTGCTGCCGAATTGCTCGATGGATTGGCAAAGTTGTAGCTGCCATCGGCCACTGCGTCGAGCAGAGGCTGGTAGCTGATGAAGCCGTACTGGGTGGTGTCGAGCCAGGCATGGTTGATCACCAGCGTCGCATCCCAGTTCCAGTCGTCGAGCTGACCCTTGACGTCACCGACGATGCGCGCGTTGTGGTTGTTGTAGTTGAAGCCGTTCGGAATGTCGCCGAAGCCGTAGCTGATCAGCGCCGGCACAGCGAACGGATTGGAGGGGTTGCCCACCGGCAGGGTGATGTTGCCGGTGTTGTGCGGTGTGCTGTTCTGGATCGGTCGCGGAGCACCCGGCGTCTCCGTCTTCGACTCCATGTAACTGGCGTCCAGATACGCCGTGGTCTTGTCGTCCAGCTTGATTGTGAAGCGGCCGGACACGCCGCCTTGTTCCATCGCCGGCTGCAACTGGCTGTACAGATTGACCGGGTCATAACGGCAGTAGCTGCCACTGGCGTCGGTGATTTGCGGACCCGAGGTGCACGCGCTCAACGGTTGCCACAGGCCACTGCCATCGTTGGGCTTGATAGCCCCGTTGGTGCCGCCGGCACGGGCTGCCGGACCGCCCAGACCCGGACCACCCATCGAGCTCAGGTCACCCGTGTTGAACGGAAAACTGCGCTGGTTGGCCATGATGGAATTGTCTTTCTGGTATTGCACGCTCAGGTAGCCGTTGTAGCCGTTCGTATCAAGATCACCTCCGCCGGCCAGCAGGGTGGCCTTGCGCGTGAATCCGCCGCCGTGCTGCGAGGTGCCCACATCAGCCGTGGCCTGAACGCCGTTGAAGCTGGGCCGCATGATGATGTTGACCACACCGGCGATTGCGTCAGCTCCGTAGAGCGACGAGGCGCCGTCCTTGAGCACCTCGATGCGCTCGACGGCAGCCAGCGGGATCGTGTTGAGGTCGACGAAGGAACGCTCGCCGTCATCGGCCACCGGGTAGTTGGTGATGCGGTGACCATCGATCAACACCAGGGTGGAGTTGACGGTGAGGCCGCGCAGGGCGACGCCCGAGGAGCCTGCGGCAAAGCCGTTGGTGAACGAGTTGGGAATTGACCCGCTGTTGTCGGCGGAAACCGCACGGACCACATCGGATATCGTGGTGAGGCCACTGCGCTGGATCTGCGCGGCGGTGATCACGGTCACCGGAGAAGGCGTCTCCGCGTCAATCCGCGGGATCGCCGTACCGGTCACGGTGATGGTTTGAAGCTGTTGCACATTCTTGCTGACTGGCGGCGGTGCATTCTGCGTCGTGGACGCAGGTGGTGGCTGCGGAGCATCCTGGGCAAACGCGGCGGCCAGCGGCGTCAGGGCTAATCCAAGCAGGGAAAACGCCATCGAATGTTTCATGTGTACATCTCCAGTTGCTGGCGGGCGATCGGTCCGGACGGAATCCACAAGAGAGCCTGACTGTCGACAAGAAAGCAGGCTGCACCGATGACGTACGGAAATCACGGGTCGGGGAAGTCCTCGGCCGCAGATGGTTTAACACCACATTTACACTCGTTCAATCCAGGTTATTTCGCAGGTTTTTGTACATTCATGGTTTGTCGCAAAGGCTTGCGAAAAGGCGGGAAACCAGAATCGTGTCACCGACGATCCTTGACATGAGGCCGGCCGAAGCAGAGTCGAACTCATGCGCGTCAGCACGATGGCCATGGCGCATCGACTCGCCTGCGGATCCCGCTTGGATACTTGCACCCTCCATCGTCGTGCCGAACGGCGCCGAACGGCGCCCATCGCGCAGCAGGGCGCACGACGCTGGAAATCCGCGGCCGGCGTCCACCGCCGTGGCCACCGCGGGATCTGCTGATCATCGCGGACGAGATCTTCCTCACCGGGGAAAACGAAACCGATCCGGGCGGTATCGCGATTGCCATCGTGGATAGCGTGAATGGTCGTCCCTGGCAATCCGCGGAGTTGGCGCCAGCGGGTGCCAGCCGGCGGACTCCGGACAGGTGGGCGTGGCAGGTTGCACCGGTCGGGCCGCTCCGCAGTCGGTTCCCGTTCGCAGGGTGGGCGCAGGTGGTACGAGGTAGTGGTCGATGAACCTTCGTTCGCAGCGGTGCGGCCGGCTGGATGATTGCACGGGCGGTCAAACTTTCCCTGGCACCACGGCTATCCTGGCGCCGCGGTCGCGCAAGTGAGTTCCGACGTGCCGTTCCTTCCGGACCCGCCGCGCCATGGCAGCGCCATGCCAACGAGAGTGCTGCAGTCGATCGTCGCGGCGATCTTCTTCACCGCGCACTTCCGCTTCATCAATGTGCACCACTTCAAGCATGAGCTGCGTTTGGTCCGGGGAATTGTCACCCCCGCCACGACTAGAGTCCGTCGGCTCGTTGGTGGTCGAGTCGAGAATTCGACCATGTGAGGAGAAGTCAGAACGTCGGCTCATAGTTGTGACTCCCTCGCAAGTTTTTCATCCGGGCCCACTGGAAAGTTGCAGTGCCGACAGCTGCGCCGTCTCGCTGAGCCCGGATACTGCCCGCGCCTTCGCGGAGGTCCAGAACCCGCCTTCAGTTCGACCCCGGTTTGATCACTGATCCGGCGGGTGATCAGCTCGGAATGAGGGCACCGCGACTGTCATTCGCAACGCCCTCAGTCACGCCCGTGTTTTGAGTCTTGTTGGCCGGATGACTCGCCATCGGCGCCAGGGTCCAATCCACCGGTGAGGCGAGCAGCCGACGTCACATCAGGTCAGGTCAAGCCAGGTGCCGAAGCGGGTCACGTTTGGCTCAAATGCGACATCGCGCTGGCCACGGATGGCCTACTCGTCGCAGGCTTCCCGAAACGACTCCCCACGCATGCGCAGATACTGCTGGATCATCTCTTCGTGGATCGGCGCAGACTGCAGCAGTTCGCGGGCCAGCGCTTCCTGCGCCGTGGTTATGCTGAGCGCCGGCGGCGTGGTGGCCGCAGCGGTGCAGTCGGCCCTGACAGCCCGCAGCCCAGGCGCAGCGGCCTGCTGGAGCTCGACGTCGAAGAAATGCGAGATGTCGTAGGCGATGTCGTTCATGCCTGAAGTCATGCAACAGGCTTGCCAACGCCCGCCAGCGGCTGCCTCTCGTGTCTTCGACCAACGCCGATACGTGCGCGAACTCGGGCAGCTATAGTGGATTTTCGATGCCGCGTCGCCGCCAACGCCGGCCAGCGACACTTGCAAAGCGCTTTCACGGGAGATGGTGATGAAATGGCTACTGGCGTTCGTGGCGGGATTCTTTTCCACCCTGATCTTCCATCAGGGTCTGCTTGAACTACTGCACCTGGCCGGCGCCTTCCCGCGCGCGGCCTGGAATCTGGCGCCGGTGCCGCCATGGAACGTGCCATCGGTCATCTCGCTGGCGTTCTGGGGCGGTCTGTGGGGCATCGTGCTGTGGGCGCTGATCCGCAACTTGCGTGGTGGCAAGCGCTGGTTATGGGGCGCCATCTGGGGCGCATTGCTGCCAAGCATCGTGGCGCTGTTCGTGGTGTTTCCGCTGAAAGGCGGCCCGATGGGCGGCGGCTACGACCCGAAGATCATCATCGGCGCGTTGCTGCTCAACGGCGTGTGGGGGCTGGGCGTGGTGGCGTTGATGAAGCTGTACCGGCAGGCGTGAGCCTGCGTCGGAGCAGTCTTCGCGACGTGGCAGCGGCGAGATGACTGACAGACTGTGGACGATCGGTCGTACGATCCTGCTTGCGCTGATGGTGCTGCTGGTGGTGGGTTCGGGAACCTGGGCGGCGCTGGCGTTGTGGTATCGGCTACCGGGCGGCAGCGGCGCTCGTGCGCTCGGCAGCGCGGTGTGGATACTGCTGGTGCTGCTATTGGCCGCGCTGGCGGTCGACGAGCGAACCTGGTGGCCATGGCTCGTCTTGGTGGTGCTCCACGCCGTGTTGTTGCGGTGGTGGATCCGCATCGTTCCCTCCGGCCGGAAACCCTGGCGCGATGATGTTGCGCGGCTGTTGACGGGTACGGCGCATGGCAACCAGGTGCAGTTGGACAATGTGCGCAATTTTCGCTGGCGCAGCGATTCTGACTATGACGTCCGCTGGGAACACCGCGAGTACGACCTGAACCGGCTGACAGGTGCCGATGCGGTACTGTCCTACTGGAGTGGCCAGGCGATTGCCCACGCGATGATTTCGTTCGGGTTCGACGACGGGCGCCATCTGGTGTTCTCGGCGGAAGTCCGCAAGCGCCGCGACCAGCAGTACTCCTCGCTCGGCGGCTTCTTCAAGCAATTCGAAACGATCCTGATCGCAGCCGACGAAAGCGACATCATCCGTGTGCGTACCAATGTTCGCGGCGAGGACGACTACCTGTATCCGCTGCGGATGGACCACGCCACGTTGCGCGCACTGTTCCTGTCGTACGTGCACGCCGCCAACCAACTTGCCGCAAAGCCAGCCTTCTACAACACGTTCACGTCCAACTGCACCACCATCGTCTACCGCATGGCGCGCCAGATCGATGCCGGCCTGCCATGGGACGTACGGCTGCTGCTGACCGGCTATCTGCCGGAATACCTGCACCGGGTCGGCGCCGTCGACCCGGACGTGCCCGTGAAGGTCTTGCGCCAGCGTGGCCGCATCAGCGAACGGGCACGGACGAGCGCCAGCGACGCCGATTTCTCGCGCGCGATCAGGCGAACGGATGCGACCGCCTGATCAGACCAGTGGACCAACAGCGCGCGGATCACCGAGCGAGGCGTCGTCAACGCGCCCGGTCTGCACGCCGGCACCGGGAAGCTCGGCATGCGACGCTGACTGACCAGCAAAATCAGGGCATGCCTGAGCCCGCACGCGTCGATCCGGCCAGCACGAAGCCTGTCGTCCTCGTGGCCGGATCGGCCGCCACCAGGGTCACCGTGACGTCGGCGCCCAGCGACAACGCCGACGGTCCGCTCACGCCGGCCTCGACCGCGGGCTCGCGCAGCATCACCACGCCGTGACTGGCCAGCGCCGCGGCCTCGACGATGGCACCCTCGAACTGTTCGCCAACGCGCGACGCCAGCGCCGCGGCCTCAGCCCGATCAAGCACGGCCGTTTCATACGGGCGCGCACAGTGTCCGGACGGCTGCATCGTGACCGGCAAGCCTGGCAGGGCGGCCAGCACCCATTCCGGCACCGGCTGCTTTGCGCACAACGCCAAACACATCTCGCCGGTGTAGCGATCAACCAGCCGACGCAACGGCGCGGTGGCGTGTGTGTACTCGGCGGCAATCGCCGATTGCATACGTTGCGCAGGCAAGTTGCCGTTGCACGCGGCATAGCCCGCACCGCGCAGCACCGACGTACAGGTGGTCAGCATCGCCAGGTGACGATCGTGGCGGGGAGCGAGCGAGCGGATGACTCCCGGATCATCCAACGTAGCGGGCCAGTCGATCTCCAGCTCCTTGGCGGTGATCCGCAATCGCTGCAACGCATGCGAATCAGGCTACGGCAAGCGTGGGTTCGCCGCCGCCGCGGCTTCGACCTCGGGCGCAAACGCAGTGGGCAATTTCATCTCGCGCTGGATATTCGCCATGCCCTGCACCAGCACGGCGTTGTCGGTGGGCTGCAGGTGGATCCGGCGCGCGGTGGACAAGGTGGACTCCCGTCGACTTGATGGCTGGCGGCCACCCCGTGACAAAGCGGTGCACGTCAGCGTGGCGACCCCGGCGGAATGTACCTGCCGTGCGGGCACGGGCCCTGTACGCGATGGTCTCCAACGCCAGGACGCCCAAACAACGAAGCCGCCCGCAGGCGGCTTCGTGCTGGCGAGCGTGTGATGCGAGCCGGTCAGTTGGTGCGGGCGCTGGCAGATGCCGCCGTGTCGGCCTGCTCGCGCAAGCCCAGCCGCTGGGCGAGACGATCGATATTGGCCAGCGACAGCAGGTGTGCGTACACCCAGCCGAGCAAGCCCTCGCGCATCAGCTCATGGGTGACTTTCTCGTCCAGCGCACGCAGTTTCTGCTCGTTGACCATGAACAGGCCATTGAGGGTGATGCCCTGGCCCGCGTCCGCCTCGCCCTTGCGCAACTGCACGTTGCGCGGCTCCAGCAGGTCGTGCTTGACCAGTTGCTGCATGAACAACCGGGTGCGCTCGATGTTCTGCTGGAATTCGGACAGGAAACCCACCGCCTGAGTCAGCATTTCGGTATCGGTGCCGTCTTCATTGAACAGACGCTGGCCTTCGGTGGCATTGAAACCCTCGTAGCCATCGTCGAGGAACACCGTGAAATCACCCTCTTCCTGGCCGGGCGGCTTCTCGCCCAGCACGAACGGATAGCGGCGCACGAATGCCGGAATATAGGTGTTCGGTGCCCACTGCCCGGCCGCATCGATGTACAGGTTCTCATTTTCGCGCAAGCCAAGCAGGGCAATCGGGCCGGCATTGGCGGCATCGGTGCCGGCAAACACGATCATCAGGTCGCGCGCCGCCAGCGGGAACTCCGCACAGGTCAACGGCACCGAATGCGCGTTCATCGCGAACTTCATGCTGGGCACGCCCTTCAGCCGAAGATCCTTGTGTTCGGTTCGATTGAGCGGCACCGGGTGCTCGTAGAAAATGACTTCAGCCACGTTGATCCACCTCTGTCCTCCGCCGCGCCGGGCCGCCGCGGCAGCGCCCCTGTCAAACCCGGCGTCGGGTTTGTGTAAGACCGGCGATGATATCAGCGCACGCTGGCCCCTGCGAATATCAAAGCTGCCGGCTACACCTGCTGCGCATGCGGGTCGATCCGGAATTGTTCTATGCTGCAGGCGGACAGTCGACTCACGCCGCCTGAACGTGCTCTGGAAGCCGTGGCTGTAGGACAACCCACATGCTGATGAATGTGCCAAAGCCCGCCAATCTCCACGCGACCCGCGTCTTGTCGCTGGACGCGGGCGGCCGCATCCTGGACTGGATCAGCTGGCAGGACGCAGTCTGCCTGTACGTCCGCGATGCGGTGGCATGGACCCTGGGCGACCCTTGCCTCACCGTGCACGGCGGCCACAATCGGCTGCTCGGGGCGCAGAGCACGCTGCAATTGCATCCGATCATCGCCAGCACCGGGCATTGCCGCCAACACGCGATCGATCCGGCCCCGGCGCTGACCAACACTGCACTGTTCGCACGCGACCGCTACATCTGCATGTATTGCGGCGAGCACTTCACCCGTCTGGAGCTGACCCGTGATCACGTGCTGCCGATTTCGCGCCAAGGCAAGGATGAGTGGGAGAACGTGGTCAGCGCCTGCCTCCCATGCAACCTGAAAAAGAGCAACCGCACCCCGCAGCAGGCCATCATGCCGCTGCTGGCGATACCGTACCGGCCGAGCTGGGTCGAGCACCTGATCCTGTCCAACCGCAACATCCTCGCCGACCAGATGGAGTTTCTGATCAGCCGCCTGCCGCGCGACCGGCGCCACGCCGCGGCCGCTTGATCCGTCGACGACACGAGATCCGCCTGGCAGGGCTGGCCGCTTTTCGGCGAGACCTTCCTGGTCGCCTTGTCTAGGATGGTCTCCGGTTCCCCGATCCCGCATCTTTCGCGGCGCGGCTTTTTACGCTGGCTCTCAACGGCCCGGGACACTCTTCGTGCTCTGCTAATGGGGCGGCGAGCCACTCTAGGCACGAGGTCAGTCAATGCTGCCTCAAGGAGTCCACGGCTTCCCCGGAAACAAAACAGATATAGACAAAACTGGAATACGAAATCAAGGTACAAGGAGTCTGTTGGGCTTTGGCTGGCCGGTCTGCGAATCCACCGGTGTAAGGCGGCACCCGACGACTCGCCGGTCCATCGTGGTTCCATGGACCAAGAATCGGCGGGAATATGGACCACACAGCCGAATTCGCAGACCGGCCAGCAAGCGGTAACGCCCCGGCCGCAGAAAGAGCGCGCTGCGCCCGAAAGTCTGGATAAAAGCGTAGCGATCGGCGGCGGGGGCATCGTCCGGCTCGTCAAGATAGTGGGCGTCGATCACGCACGGAACCTGCTCCCTGCATAACACCGTACTGATCGAAAATGCCCGGCGTCGCCCGCCCAAAGTCAGCCAGGTCGGCCGCCGAAATTCGTCAAAGGCCACCAGCGCACCCGAGTTCGTGACAAGGCGGCCCGAGTCCTCGACATTATCGCGTTCCGCACCACCAAACCCGCTCACGTGCTCATTGCCGAAAGTTCCTGCGGCGAGAGCCGTCGGCAGCAATACGTTGAGGTCATAACGCTCCGGCATGGCACTCCAGGGCGTACCGGTGAACCGATTGATCAGCACCTCGGGCGCGCGCGCAGGAAATCGGCGCACGAGTTCGTGGTAGGCGTCGGCGTGGTCTGAACCAGATTCAAGGAACTGGGTCTGGTCGATGGATAGCGGATCAAGACCGGTCAACTTCGCCAGTTGCATCGCCATCGGATCGACGTCACCCAGGCGCCCCCGCGCCTTGTCGATATGCGCATAGCCCGCCTCCACGAACAGCCGCGCATCGGGGTGTTGGGCAAACACCTTGGCGTAGAGATTTTGCGCTTGCTCTGCCTCGCGAATATGCATGTCACTGCTGCCGCTGTCGTACGGCACCAAAACAAAACCGAGGCGTATTGCCTCGCGCACGATCTCGCCATAGATGGGCTCGCGCAGGTATTCGGTGCCGCTGGACTTGATCGGGTAGCCGCGCTTCATCAGGCCCGGGTCCTGGTCGCCCAGTGCCTCGGCGGCAAAGTAGCTGAAGCCCAGTGCCCGCAGGCGTGGCAGCAGCGTCAGCGTGAGCACGCGAGTGTGGGCGTCATGGTGCGCCTCGTTGATCATCACGATGTGGCGATCGGCAGCAAGTTTGGTGATGATGTCGAGCGCGTCGGCACCCTTCCATTTCGCCGCAGGCGGCAGCACCAGGTCCGGTGGCTGCGCGCTCTTCAGCGGAAAGGCCAGCACGGCCTGGTTGTAGATGCCCAACTCATTCAGGGTGAAGCTCAGAAATTGGTCGGCCACCACCTTGTCCTCAGCGGACAGATGCGGAAGGAGTCGAACCAGGTATGCGTATCGTGCCAGCGCGTTGGGTGATCGCCGCACGGTCTGGAACATGTCAATCTCGGCCTTGTCATAGGCCTGCGCCACGACGCTGGCCGAGGTCAGCAGCGCGAGAACGCACCAAACCGCGATGAAAGCCTTGCGTGGCATGTTCTCCACTGACCGGAGGCGACGAACACAGTATGCGCCGGCGCTCCATCACCGGACAGCGCACCGCGTGACGACCCACAAGCCGAACCGCGCCATGCCCGTGACAACGAGTTCCCGGTGTGCGCCGGCAAGCGTTTTCAGAATCCGATCGATGCGATGAACACTTGGTGAGCCCACTTTGGTGCCGATCTCGCCATCACGAATTCGGTACCACGCATGACCCGCTCGTTCAGCCGGCAACAGGTGGAACGCCTGGTCAACCGGTTGCCCGGCCGGTTGACCCATCGCGTCTGCTCATACAGGCGCCTGATGGGAATCGCCGACATTTTGGCCACCAGCGTCGCCCTCGTCGTCGTTGTGCAGGTCCTGCGCGTCCCGTTCGATCGTGTCGATGCTATCGCGAGCATTCTTGGCCAATTCCCAATAGTGCTTGCGGATCCGGTCCAGATCGTCGTCGTCAAGCTCCTCCAGGTTCAGCAGCGCATTGTGTGCCTTGCTGGTGCGAATCAGCTCGTCCAGCTTGATCTGCAGCGCTCCGGTATCGCGGTTCTGGCTGCTCTGGATCAGGAACACCATCAGGAAGGTGATAATCGTGGTCGTGGTGTTGATCACCAGTTGCCAGGTGTTGCCGTAGTGAAACAACGGGCCGGTGGCCGCCCAGGCGACGACCAGCGCCACGGCCAGGATGAATGCCAGCGGCTTGCCGGCCTGGCGCGAGGTGGCTTCGGCAAAGCGGCGGAACAGTTTGCGCGTGGACATAGACCCATTCCCCAGTTTGAAGTACTCGAAAAGCGCCCTCGCAGCCGCGTGTGCGCCATGTGCAGAAACCTCTGCCTCAGCCAGTTCACCTCTCCGCCCTTGCTCCGCCCCGCCGCTGGGCCAACAATACGCCGATGAATGACCTCAGCCACTACCCGCACCTGGCGCCGATCGACACCCCGGCCGATCTGCGCCGCGTCCCCGACGCCGAACTGCCGGCGGTGGCCGACGAGCTGCGCCAATACCTGATCGAGGCGGTGGCCAGCTCCGGCGGCCATTTCGGCGCCGGCCTGGGCGTGGTGGAACTGACCGTGGCCCTGCACCACGAATTCGACACGCCGCACGACCGGCTGGTCTGGGACGTCGGCCATCAGTGCTACCCACACAAGATCCTCACCGGTCGCCGCGATCGCATCACCACGATCAAGAAAAAAGGTGGTCTGGCGCCGTTTCCGCGGCGCGAGGAGAGCGAATACGACACCTTTGGCGTCGGCCACTCCTCCACTTCGATCTCGGCCGCGCTGGGCATGGCGATCGCCGCGCAGCGCCGGGGCGACCATCGCAAGGTGGTGGCCGTGATCGGCGATGGCGCGATGACGGCAGGCATCGCGTTCGAGGCGCTCGACCACGCCGGCGACGTCGAGCCGGACATGCTGGTGGTGTTCAACGACAACGGCATGTCGATCAGCGAAAACGTCGGCGCATTGACCAAGATGATGGCCCGCGCGATGGCCAGCCGCCGCCTCAACGAATGGCGCGAGCGGGCCAAGCGGGCGATCCCGAAGCAATCCTTCTTTGGCCGCTGGTTCAAGCGCTGGGAGGAGCACGCCAAGGGCATGTTCGTGCCGAGCACGTTGTTCGAGGAACTGGGCTTTCACTACACCGGCCCGATCGACGGCCACAACATCCCGCAATTGCTGCAGGCGCTGCGCACGGTGAAAAACCTGCCCGGTCCGCAGTTGTTGCATGTGATCACCACCAAAGGCAAGGGCTACGCACCCGCGGAACGCGCGCAGATCGAGTACCACGCGGTCGGACCATTCGACCCGACCGCGGGCGTAGTGAAGACGCCATCGGCCAAGCTGACCTACACCCAGGTTTTCGGCGACTGGTTGTGCGACATGGCGGCAGCGGACAGCCGACTGCTCGGCATCACGCCGGCCATGCGCGAAGGCTCCGGGCTGGTGCGCTTCTCACACGAATTTCCCGAGCGCTATTTCGATGTCGGCATTGCCGAGCAACACGCCGTGACGCTGGCCGCCGGCATGGCGTGCGAAGGCGCCAAGCCCGTCGTGGCGATCTACTCCACCTTCCTGCAGCGCGCCTACGACCAGGCGATCCATGACGTCGCGCTGCAGAATCTCGACGTCACCTTCGCGATCGACCGCGCCGGCGTCGTCGGCCCGGACGGCCCGACCCATTGCGGCAGCTTCGACCTGACCTACCTGCGCTGCCTGCCGAACATGATGATCATGGCGCCCGCCGACGAACGCGAGTGCCGCATGATGCTGAGCACCGGCTTCCAGCATCCCGGGCCAGCCGCCATACGCTACCCGCGCGGCACCGGCCCCGGCGTGGCCATCCATCGTGAACTGGAAACCTTGCCAATCGGCAAGGCCGAGCTGCGTCGGCGCGGCCATGGTCTGGCCCTGCTCAGTTTCGGCGCAATGCTGGCGCCAGCGGCCACCATCGCCGCCGAGCTCGGCGCCACCCTCGTCAACATGCGTTTCGTGAAGCCGCTGGACGAAGCGCTGATCGTGAAGCTGGCGGAAAGCCACGACGGCTTTGTCACTCTGGAAGACAATGCCATCGCTGGCGGTGCGGGCTCGGCGGTCGCCGAATGCCTGGCCGCGCACGCGGTCAGCCTGCCGATCCTTCATCTTGGCCTTCCAGACGTCTACCTGGAGCATGGAAGCCGCGAGGAAGTGCTGGCGATGGCCGGACTCGACGTGGACGGCATCCGCCGGGCGATCCACGCGCGTTTCCCCCAAATGCAAGCGCTCAGCCAGGCGCACGCCTGAGCATTGCGCGCCTGCGACGATCCAGCCGCGCCGCACACACCGCGCGCGACACGGCTGATTCGCCGAACTGGCGTGCGCAATGTCCACGCCGGCGATGATGCTCAACGACGCGCGCCGCTCACCCGATCGCGCTGCTCCAGATCCCGGGCGGTAAACACCTCGGTGTAACCGGCATCGCGCAGCAATCCACGCGCCGCATCGCCCTGGCCCCAGCCATGCTCGAACAGCAACCAGCTGCCTGGATCGAGATGGCTGCCCGCGCCATCGACGATGCGACGGATATCGTCCAGGCCATCGCGGCCCGAGGCCAGCGCGCAGACCGGCTCGAAGCGAAGGTCGCCGCGCGTCAGGTGCAGGTCGGCCGCTTCGATATACGGCGGGTTGGAGACGATCAGCTTGAAGCGTTGATCCGCCAGCGGCGCCAGCCAGTCGCCGTGCACGAAGCTGACGTTGCCGATGGCGTGACGTTGCGCATTGCGCCGCGCGACCTCGAGCGCGGCGAGGCTGGCATCCGTGGCGACGACTTGCGCCTGCGGACGTTCGCGCGCGATGGCCAGCGCAATCGCGCCGCTGCCGGTGCCGAGATCTGCCACGCTGCCGCTGAAATGCGGCGACAGGCGCTGCAAGGCCAGCTCCACCAGCAGCTCGGTTTCCGGACGCGGAATCAACGTCGCCGGAGTCACTTCCAGGTCAAGTGACCAGAACCCGCGGCGGCCAGTGATATACGCCACCGGCTCACCGCGCAGGCGCCGTTCAACTATCTCTGCGTAAGCCGCAACCACGTCCGCACTCGCCATGTCCAGCGCATGCGTAAACAGCCAGCTGCGTGGCTGTTGCAACACATGCAGCAACAGCGCCGCGGCATCGGCGCGATCCCCGAGCGTTCGGGCCGCGCTGGACAGCGTCTCGCGGATGTCAGCCATTGCAGTTTGACCAGTCGGCGGCCGTCAACCGCGATACCGCCGGACATGCCTCCGCACAAGGCAACCCGTTCGATCGACGAAACATGCTGCTCTCCCGGTATGCCGGTCAACCAGCGAAGTGTAAGCGGAACGCGGCGCACGCACGAAGCTGGCGGCAGCCTCCAGCCAACAAAACATCTATGTCATGGACAGGCGCGCGCACACCCGGACACCCAACGATACTCACCAGGCGCCGCCCCTGGCACGACATTCGTCCGATCCACAAGGAAATGGCATGTCGACCAACCCGAAGGTTCCATCCGGTCAGTTATCGAACCGCGGCGTGGTCGCCACACTCCTACTGCTGCTCGGCAGCGGCCTGCTCAAGGGTTGCCAGGCGGGCTGTTCCGCAGCCTCAATGCCGCCGCCAGCAAGGCGCATATCGTGCTGCGGCACGACGCAGTCGTCGACCGCACGGATCAACTGGCGCTCGATGTCTACCGACTACGCGACGCCCATGAGGCCGCGGTCGTGGTGTTCTCCCCGGGCGGCAGCTGAAATCCGGCAAGCGCCAGTGGTACCACTGGGTCGGCTAAGCCCTGGCCAGGCACGGACTGGTGCTGGTGATCCCCGCCTACGGCCTGTGGCCCTCGGTGCGTCTGGACGGGTTCATGCAGGACGCCGCTCACGCCGTGGCGTGGACCCACGCGCACGCCAGTGAATGCGATGGCGATCCGTCGTCGCTCTCACTGATGGTCCATTCCGCCGGCGCCCACATCGGCGCTCTGTTCGCGACCGACGGACACTGGCTCGCCGGCGTCGTCATGCATCCGCGCCGGCTGGCAGGCTTCATCGGCCTGACTGGCCCGTACGACTTCCTGCCGCTGAAGGACCCCGACTTCATCGACATCTTCAGCTCCACGCATCAGGCGCAGCGGTGCTCGCAACCTGTGCACTTCGTCAGCGGCGACGAACCCGCGGTGCTGCTGATGCAAGGCAGCGCCGACAAGATGGGTGCAGCCACGCAACGCCATATCACTCGCCGCGACAATGCAACACGAAGGCGAGTCGGCCGCGGTGAAGATCTTTCCGGGCGTCGGCCACGTCGCCATCCTGTTGGCGAGGTCGCAGCCGTTTCGCGAAAAGACGCCGGTGCTGGATGACACCGTTGCGTTCATCCAGAACCATACGGCGGAGACCGTCGGACATAACTATCTGCTCGGACCCGCCATGCAAATGCTGCAAGCGCCGGTCATTGAGATGACGCCGCGTTCCGCCTGAACGTGGTCAACGCAAGGGCTTTCGTGCGACGGCGGCGCGCGACCTGTTTTCTCTTTGGCGACCAGTCAAAACATCCCGTTCAAAGGTCTCCGTGCCGCCGCACGAGGATCAAGGGCAGTGGAAAATGATCCTCGATGGCGTCGAACTGACGCGCAAGCGCTGAGCGCCGCTTTCCATCTTCCATGCCGATTCACCGCTTCCCCACGACAACAAGCATCGTCCACCCTCGCCATCGCGGTGATTTCGACACGACGGCAACAACAGCTGTATCGGCGAGATCCAAAACGCGATCCGCACGCCAACCTCACGGCCGACGCGTCGCATGACCCGCTCCGCGATTATCTCAAAAGCGCCGCGGGATCCTGTGCCTTCTTCAACGCCGTGCACAGCTGGATCGATTCGCCGGTCTGCGCCAGGCCACGCGAAATGCCGGCCGCGTCTTGCATGCGCGGCTTGAAGAACGCCTGCAAACGCTCGACCTCGGGCGTGGAGCAACCGCCACCGGCGGCCAGACGCGGCAAACGACCGCCGGCGAAACTGCCGGTACGAGCCAGCACCTGCTGGTAGTGCCCGGTGAACCACTGCCACATCGCATCACGTCCGGCGGCGGTATCGCGCCCGCCCGACAGCAGCGAATCCATCTCACCCAGCTTGACCTGCTTGTCCAGGGCAAAATCGCGCACTTGCGTGGTCAGGGACGGATCATCCACCTGAGCCAGGCCACCGAGGATACCGTTGCGCAAGGCCGCGTCGCTGGTCTTGGGCAACGCGGCGATCAGGGCATCCACCGCGCTCTTGCCCTGCGTCTGCACGGCCACGCCCAGCGCATCGCCGAGCAGGTCCGGATCGGCCGCGGCGAAATCGAGGGTGCCGTCGGCGCCGGGCTTGAGCACAGCCTCACCTTGCTTCAGCAAGGCCGCACGCACCTCGGGCAGCTTGAAGTCGAACGCCAGCGCGCCAGCGAGCGTGCTGCGCAGCAGGGAATCATCGTCCGATTCGCCGGCCTTGCGCTGATAGCCGAGCTGCTCCAGACGCGGCAGATAGGCATCCTTCACCCACGCGGTGAGGCGCGCGCGCTGCGCATCAGTGCGTGCTTCGTGGTGATAGATCCATTCCACCTGATCGAGCGGCGCGGTGGCCACGGCAGGAACCTTCGAGGCAGTCAGCGGTTTGAACGCGGCCAGCACATTGCCGGCATCCAGGTCGCCGCGATGGAAGCTGGCGCCGACGGCATCGGCATAGGCCAACTGCTCGGCGTCGCTGAGCTTGCCCACGTGGGCGGTCAGGTCGGCCAGTTGTGGCTTGCCCAGGCTGAAGCGGTAATAGCCGCTGGCGTTGGCGTTGGGCATGATCCAGGTCGGCTGGCTGGCGCCGGTCAGCACCATCGACCCGCTGGCCTGGTCGAGCATTTCGCAGTCGACCTTGCTGCCGTTCGTGGTGCCGTAGCGCACGCATACCGGCAAGCCCCAGAGTCGCTTTGAATCACCCCTGCTGCCCAACGGAAGATAGCGATCCTGGCTCAACTGCAGCACGGTCTTGCCGTCCTTGTGCTCGAGCCTGGTTTGTACATAGGGCACGCCGGACTGGTTGAGGAAACTGTTGAACGCGTGCTTGAACGCATCGCTCTTGCCCGCCGCGGTGGCAATCGCACCGACCAGGTCGCTGGCGGTGGCGTTGCCAAACTTGTGCGCCTGGATGTAGGCGCGCATGCCTTTCTGGAAGACTTTCGGACCCACATAATTCTCGAACATCGCGATCACGCTGGCACCCTTCTGGTAGGTGATGCCATCGAACGCGGTGAGGATGTCGCCGTTGCCGGTGATCGGCTGGCGGATGCTGCGGGCGCTGACCAGGGCGTCGCTCTTCATCGCCCCTTCCGCGCCGCGCACCCGATCGAGGTCGGCGCGGTATTCCGGGTGCACTTCCATGGTGACCTTCTGTTCCATCCAGGTGGCGAACGCTTCGTTCAACCAGATGTCGTTCCACCATTCGAGCGTGACGGTGTCGCCGGTCCACTGATGGGCCAACTCATGTGCTGTGACCTCGAACGAGCCGCGTACGTTACGCGCCGGCGAATCCTTGTCGAGCAGCAGCAGCCAGTCACGGAAGGTGACCAGGCCGGCGTTCTCCATCGCGCCGGCGGCAAAGTCCGGCGCCGCCAGCAGGTCCAGCTTGTCGAACGGATAGCCGAAGCCGTAATAGTGCTCCAGCGCGTGGATGATGCTCGGCGTCTCGCCCAGCACGTGGTCCATGCGGTGCCCCTGGCCGAGCGGCGCGATGCCGCGCAACGGCAGCGGTTTCGCACGATACGCATCCGGGGCGATATCCGGCGCGGTATTGATGCTCCACGGGCCGACCGCAAACGCCACCAGATAGGTCGGCAGCGGCAACGTCGGCGCGAAGGTCAGCGTCTTCCAGCCCTTGCCGGCCGGGGCTTCCTTTACCTGACTGGTATTGGCGACGCCGACCGCACCGTCCGGGATGGTCAGGCTGATGTCGAACGGAGTCTTGAAGCCGGGCTCGTCGAAGCTGGGGAAGGCGTAGCGCGCACTGATCGGTTCCATCTGCGTCATTGCATACGGCTGGCCTTTGGCACTGACTTTGTACAAGCCCTGCAGTTGCGCGTTGAGCGGCGCGCGGTACTGGAATTCCATGCTCAGTTCCTGCGGCTGCAGCGTGCTGCCGAAATCCACCCGCACCACGCCGGCCGCCGGATCGGCGTCGACGTAGGTGCCCGCATGCACCTTGCCGGCGGCGTCGGTGATCGTCACTTTCGCCACCTTCAGATCCTTGCCGTCCAGCCACAGGTGATCAGAAGCCTTGGTCAGCTTCACCTTGATCGTGGTGGTACCGGAAAAATCCTGCTGTGCTGGATCAACCTTGAACGCAATCTGGTACGACTGCGGCACCGCC
>CAJDVU010000032.1_pt1 | contig 22347 bp, 21 predicted proteins | sample 7391431 | NCBI WGS metagenome assembly CAJDVU01 (sample SAMEA7055700, study PRJEB34461) | soil metagenome | biome: terrestrial ecosystem; feature: Peninsula; material: soil | place: Antarctica | collected 2016
GCTCGCGCCATTTGTTTTTTTTCTTGCTGCGCCGAGTGCCTTCGCGAGGATCGTATTCGATCCCGGCCCGGTCCCGAACGAGGTCGTCACACCCGCTCCGAACTACATCTGCAATGTAGGCGGTAACGCGCCGTGCGACATCGGCGTAGCCGGCCAAACCTATCAGGTGGCTTATTTGCCTTGCGCTCTCGTACTGCCCTCGGCCTTGGTTGGGAATGTGCAGGCGGCATATCCCGGTTTTGCCGCTGTGTCCTGCCTGTGGCTGAATCAGGTAACGAACAGCCCGATGCTCAACACGTTTACTTTTGACTTGACGCCCGTCGCTGGGCTTGGCAGTCCCGTCGATTGCGTGGGCTACCCAACCCAGATGTCTTTACGACACGCCTGCCCGTCGCAAACAGTGAACGGCGTGTATACAGCCACGTTCTACGCGCCCGTCTTTCAAGGCGATAATTTTTATATCTTTACCGACTTCGCCACGACGGGATTCGCGGGCGTAACCGCATCACTGACGGTACCCGAGCCCGGTGAGTTGGGCTTGTTTGGCCTAGGATTGCTGGGCATCGGCGTGGGCTACGGCTGGAAAAAGCGGCGCGAGAGCCGCCGGACCAATTACGCGGCGTAACGCGTGGCGCCGCCGTTGGGGTAAACCACGGCCAACTGGAATCGGAACTCGAAGCAATCCCCGGCAACGGGGATTGCCTTTTTGCTGCGTCAGATATGGCGCGCAGCACGTCGCTGCAAGCGTTCGCCGCTGTCCGTCCGAAGTTGATGCTGCAACGATCCTCGATTGGCCACGTGATTGAGGGGGATGGCGTCGTGAGCACCCGAATCAGAGTCGACGATGCCGGAGGTGCAGACCGGAGTGCATTGAACGTCACGGCAGGCTGGCTCGCCGACGCGTACGAAACTCGCCATGTCGCATCGGGAGCGAGTCACCACCTTCGCCGCCAGAACCACTGCATTTGATGGCGCACGGTCAGGCGGTCCCGGCAATCATGTACGCGCGGCCAGCGTGTGAAGTCCACCCGTACGCAGGGTCGCGACGGCGCGATGACAGCTCCCGCAGTAAGATGACGCGCTCGGATCGGACGGCATAGATGCTTATGCCGTGCCGGATATTTTCGTCACAGGTTTCTCGCGGGGAGGGAAAGTGAGCCAACCACAGACACAAGGTCATCGCACCGTTCTGGTCACCGGCGGCGCCGGCTACATCGGCAGTCACGTCGTCCTGCAGCTCATCGAGGCGGGCGAACACGTAGTGGTGCTGGATAACCTCAGCACCGGCTTTCGTGATGCCGTCAGCGGTGCTGAATTGATCGTCGGCAATGTGGGCGATCAGGCTTTGGTGTCGCAGGTCTTGCGCGAACATGCCGTCGATACGGTGATGCACTTCGCCGCGCGCACGATCGTGCCGGAGTCGGTGGCCGACCCCTTGCGTTACTACGGCAACAACACCTGCGCGACCCGCAGTCTGCTGGAATGCTGCAAGAACGCCGGCGTCGCGCAGATCGTGTTTTCCTCGACGGCGGCGGTGTATGGCATTCCGGAGGGCGGGGTGGCCGCCGAGGACACGCCCACCGCGCCGATCAATCCCTACGGCAGTTCCAAGCTGATGAGCGAGTGGATGTTGCGCGATCTGGCCGCGGCCGGCGGCCCGCGCTACGTCGCGCTGCGTTACTTCAATGTGGCAGGCTGCGACCCCGAAGGCCGCATCGGCCAGTCCACCAAGAACGCCACCTTGCTGCTCAAGGTCGCCTGTGAAGCGGCGCTCGGCAAGCGCCCGCAGCTGTCGATCTTCGGCACCGATTACCCGACGCCCGATGGCACCGGCATCCGCGACTACATCCACGTCGTCGACCTGGCGCGTGCGCACCTCGATGCGTTGCGCTATCTGCGTGAGGGCGGTGCCTCGACCACGCTGAATTGCGGCTATGGGCGCGGCTATTCGGTGCGCGAGGTACTGGCGGCGGTGGGTCGGGCGCACGGTGCGCCCGTGCCGTACACGGAAGAGCCCCGGCGCGCGGGTGACCCACCCTCGCTGATTGCCGCGTCCGATCGCATCAAAAGCACACTCGGCTGGCAGCCGCGCCACAATGACCTCGATTTCATCGCGCGTACGTCGCTCGCCTGGGAACAAAAGTTGCCGAAGGCGGACGGCTAGCCGCCCAGCGTCCGCCAGAAGCGGCTTCAGGCCCCGCGGCAACGTTGACAAGATTCGACCGTTCTGACCAACCAGGGCGCGGCTGCCGTGCGCGCTCCGCTCGTGCAGAACCGCGTGGATGCCCGATTGCGGTGAGGTCAAAAGCGCGTTGATGTGGGCGTCCGTGAACACGTCGGCATAGACCACGACGTCATGGGTGTTCGCGGCATTGCAGAGTAGGTCGCAGCAGTGTCGGCGGTCGATATCGTCCATGAAGATGGCGCGCCGATTCAGGCCACGTTGGATCTGTGGAGTGGGGCACCTGGCAGTTCGACGCGAGAGGGACGCGGCACGTCGCCATCGAAACGCAGCCTACGCACCTACGCCACCCGTCTGGTCCCGGTGAAGGTGCGGCTCCCGCTGGTGCGCTGGCGCTGCGGTCCCGGGTGTTCCAGGGGGTTCTTGATCATGAGGAATGCGCTTGGCAGAGCGAGCGGTCGCACCGCCACGATCCATTACACCAGCTGGCGGAACGCCACCGCCCGCGCCAGCCAACGATTGTCGGAATGCTTTACGCAACGGCCCGCACAAAACCGCCATTCCCGCTGATGGGTGTCGGGAAACCTTACAAAAATATACGTTCGTGATATCTCGAAGACTTCCAAGTGCATGATCTTCCTACTCTATTTTGAACGGTACGGTTAATGCTTTGAATAATCCTGCACCACCGTCCAAACACAGCAGATATTCCCTGTATTTCCGGAGGCAAACACCATGCGATCACAAGCACGTACGGCGATTCTCCTGGCGTTGGCGCTGGCTGGGGTCACCCTGGCCGGGTCGGCATCAGCTACGTTGACGTCCTTCCAGACGTACACCGGTAATGTCGGATATTCCTCCGATGGCTTTGGCTCCGTCACCCAATCCGGAACCATCTCCGCCAGCGTCCCGACCGGCTCGACCGTTCTGGCTGCGTACCTTTATTCGGCAACGAACTTTCAAGTGGGTTTTGCGGGCGGAACGTTGAACGGCACGGCGCTCAGCTATGGCCCTGCGGTCGTCAACACCGACGCCTGTTGCGACATCGCGTCACAGCGGATGGACGTGACCTCGATCGTCAAGCCGGTTATCGATGGCGGAGCCGGAGGCATTTACACCTTTCCGATCACCGAGACCAGCAGCTCTCAGGATGGCGAAGCGCTGGTGGTCATATACAGCAATCCACTGCTTCCAACCGGAACCTTCGGAATGCTCGACGGCTTCGCCCGCACGTCCGGCGACACGACGGCGATCAATTTCGGAGCGCCACTGGATCCCAGCGCTCCGGGCTTCTTCGCCGAAATGTTTATCGGCGACGGGTTTAGCTGCTGCGACCAAGCGTCCACCATCACGGTGAACGGGACAACGATCACGAACTCCGCGGGCAACAACGACGATAGCATTGACGCTTCGCCAGCAAACGGCAACCTCATCACCGTAGGCGGTTTCAACGATCCTTACTCACCGTTCTTGCCGACCTACGATCAGGATCACGAGCGATACAATCTCGTGCCATACATCACGGCAGGGGACACCTCAATCTCGGTCACGACGTTCAACAGCTCCCATGACGACAACATCTTCCTGGCCGGCTTCTACGTGAGCGGCGTGGCCGGTATCAATACTCCGCCGACGGGTGTCCCCGAACCCGGCAGCCTCGGGCTCTTTGGTCTCGGCCTTGGCGCACTGGTCTTTGGCTTGACTCGGAGGAATCGTCGGCGTCCAGTTGCCTGAGAGCCGGGTTCTGCTGCATGCGCGCAGCGGCATCCGTCCGCAGTAGCGTGAGCCCGCTGCACATGCAAGCCCCGAACTGCTGGCGCAGTTCGGGGCTTTTTTTACTGGGGATGCGGTCGTGCGGTCCAGCGTCGCCGTAAAGTGCCGCGGTGCGCTCCCGCTGATTCATCGGCCCTGGATGCCGGGCATTCAGTGCCGCGGCTACGCGCACCGCCGAGGTTGGCCCCCGGCATTTTCAGCGTGGTAGCGCACAGCGAAGGATACCCTGCCTCTCTCACGGCGCCTTTCTACAAGTCGCTGTATTACATGGTGGCCGGGGACGGAATCGAACCGCCGACACGGGGATTTTCAATCCCCTGCTCTACCAACTGAGCTACCCGGCCGGAAACTGGCTGCCACGGGCAATCGCGTGGATGATCAACGATGCGTGGAGCCGTGCATTAGACTGAATACGCGCGGCTTCGTCAAGACTCGTCGCTGGGCGGGGTGAAGCCGGCGGCTTGGGCGACGTCGCCGCCGAACAGGAAATTCTCCATCTGTCCGGCGAGGTATTTGCGCGATTTCGCGTCGAGCGGATTGAGCCGGTATTCGTTGATCAGGGTGGTCTGGTGGGCCAGCCATTGTTGCCACGCCGGCTTGGAGATCTCGGCGTAGATGCGTTGGCCGAGAGGGCCGGGCCAAGGCGCGAAGTCGAGGCCTTCGGCGTCGATGTCGAGCTTGCTGCAGTGGATGGTGCGACTCATGATTTGATTCCTGTGCGACCCGTGTGGGCGGGCTTCGGACTTTGCCGACCCAAGAGTGTGCGGCAGCGGTCCGGCCGGCGTCGTTGATCTGCAGCAAGGGGCATGTGGGCGATCATCCGTTGCAGCTCCACGCTCCGCTCGCACCCTCATCCGGCGCTTCGCGCCACTTTCTCACCCACAAGGGGACTCCCAAGGTCGCCGGCGAAGCGCACTGGCAGCACTCAACGTTGCGGCTTCACGCTTCGCTCGCACCCTCATCCGGCGCTTCGCGCCACCTTCTCCCGGGGGGAGAAGGGCCATGGTAGCTGAGGTTTCACGCTGATCGGGATGCCCTGTGGTCCGCACGGGCCATCATGACGGCCGCTAGACGTGCTCCCGGGCATGTCGGTGACGGCCTGGAGAATGCCAGCGAGAGAGCTTTACGCCGCCGCTTGTTTCCCGTTGGCGGAGGCATAGACCTGATCGGCCCATTGCGTCGCACTCAAATACACCGCAGCCATGCGCTGGATACGTTGGGGCGTGGCGAAGTTGCTGGTCATTTCGCCGGCTTCCCAGCTGATGATCTGTTTGAGCAACGAGCCGAATGGACCACTGTGGTCGGTCAACGCATCGCTGACCTCCGGGACCAGCCGCAGTTGGCTCAGCAGGAAGTCCATCGGCGCACACATCAAGGTGTCCAGCAGGGAGAACAGGCCCACCGTGAACGCTGTCTCCGACGCGCCGTTCGGCATGCCGCTGGCCAGCTTCTCGCACATGTGCGCACGGATCAGGGCGGCACGCAGGAGTTCGGGCGGATGGTCGTCCATGCTGCACAAGGACATGGTTTCGATCCAGTTGCGCATGCGCGTCACGCCGAAGAAGATCGCCGCCTGCTGCACCGATTTCAGTTGGCGCGGCAGTGCAAAATAAGCGGAGTTCACGCAACTGAGCAGTTTGTAGCTGAGCACCGCATCGTCGCGGATGATCTTGCCCAGTTCCACCGGCCCGGGGTTGTTCTGTTGCAGCGCGCCCATCAGGCGCAGCATGCTCATGCGATTGCCGGTGAGCACCGGCAGCGCGACCGCCTGGGGCATCAGCAGGTAGCGGCCCTGGATCGCCTGGACGGGCAGCGTGAGGCAACGCTCATAGGTGGGATGGTCGTTGACCTGGCCGACGATCACGCGCAAGCCTCGCGCATGCAGCGACTCGGTGCGCTCTTTCAGTACTTCCGGCGTCAGCGCGCTCGCGTCCAGCCGTACCAACTGCACCATCTGCAGCAGCGGCAGCAGCGAGTGGCTCGCTTCAGGATCGACATCACCGGCTTCGAGCAGGAGCTGACAGCCGCGCTCGGCCATCTGTTGCAGACGCTTCATCCAGGGTTGGTCGTCAGCAACCGATGGTCGCAGCACCACGCCGAGGCGGGGTTGGTGCAGCAGTACGTCGGAATCCTCGGGCAGCAATTCGGGCGGCAGGTTGAGGAAGGCACGGTTGCCGCGAACCAGGCGCGTCAGTGCACCATCGGTAATGGTCGACAGCACGCTGCGCAGCAGCCTCGCCTCGTCACCCGGGTCCAGGTGAAACACGATCTCGTAGGCAAACAGGTTGCGCTCGCCATCGAGCATCGGCGTGCGCAGTACCGGCAGGGGAGTGGACGCCGGAACGACGGTCTGGTCGGGCGTCGGCCTGGCAGTGGCGGAGGGGTTCGAGGCGGCGATGTGGGAGGTTTGGAGGTTGCTCATGAGCGGTCGTCGCGGTCGGCGCAAAGGCAAGCCAGAGGCTGCTTCGCTGTCAGTGGGTGAACCGCCTGGTGACAGCTGGCGGGGTCGTGATGTTGGATGGCCGGATCATGCCGCGGCGCGTACCTGCGAGCGCAGACTGCCGCACAGTTCGCCGGAGCGGCCGTAAAGTTCGCTGTCGCCGGTGTGCCCGGTGAGGATCGCGAGCGCCTGGCGTACCTGGGCCAGACGCTGATTGACGGCACGGCCGTTGCGCTGGTTGAGCGTGTGGCACTGCCGCAGCGACTGCAGCACGTGCTGCCACTCCGAATCCAGCGCGGCCTGCCTGACGGGTTGTTCGCGGCACAGCAACTGGCGCTCGCCGTCGAGCTGTTCCAGCTGTTGCATGCGTGCCTGCTTCTGGGTGCTGGCGTGGTCCAGTGCTTCAACGCTGGCGCTGTCCAGCGCGGCGCGCTCGGCTTCCAGCACGATGAGCAATTGGTCGGTCACCTGCTGCATGTCGTCCAGAACGGACGCGAGCGCATCGTTCAGTTCGTGCTGCAGGGATGCCTTCATGCCTTGTCCGCGCCGCCGAGCTGGTGGTCCATGGCAATCATGCGGTCGGCGATGCGGCTGGCATCGATCTTGTAGCTGCCGTCGGCCAGTGCGCGGCGCAGCTGCTCCACGCGTTTGGTATCGACCGGCGAAGCGTCTTGCTGTCGTGCTGCCATCTGCAGTGCCTGCGCTGAGTCGGTCAACTTCAGTTGGTCGCCGTTGCGCGGCGTCGCCGCAGCGCTCTCTGCCGACGCGGTCGCGCTGGCCGAGGAACTGCTTGCCGGGTTGCTGGTGGCTTGCGGAAACTTGGGCAAACCGTTGTTGGTGATCGTCGTATTCATGGATCCATTCCCGCTGGAGTGCGCCCTGTAGCTGGTTGATCGGCCGGTGTGGCAGAAACTTTAGGGCCGGTTTGAAAGATCGACGGATTGCGGTTTGGGAGACCCGGTTTCATGGCAACGCCACCACCACACCGGGTGCGCTGACCATGGCGTCGATGACCCGGCCCGAGCTGGCGTTGCGTACCCGCAGGCGCGCGCCGTTGTCGCCGCTGCCCAAGGCCAGGCCCTCGGCACGAACCTCGATGCCGTCCAGCCGTGCGACTACCTGGACATGGTCGCCAGCGCGCACCATGTGTCGCCCACCCAGCACACCGGGGCTGAGCACGGTGCCGCGAGCCAGCGCCCGGGCCAGCGAGCGCCCGGCGATTTGCTGGAAGTTGTCGATGTAACCGTAGCCGAGCCGGGTGACGTCGCGATCCTCGGCATGTACGTCCGCCGCGCCGATGCCGTCGCCGCGCAACAGGGCGCGGCTGGTCACCAATACCGAACGAAACAGCTGCAGCCGGACCGGCACGCGCACGGTCCAGCCATCGGGTTGGGGGCACTGCACCGGAACGGACATGCGCGAGCGGGCCTGGACCTGGTCGGGAATGATCACGCGCAAGGGCTGTTGACACGCTGCCAGCTGCAGGCGCAGGTCCAACGGCTCGGCCGTGACCACGCTACGACTGCCCGGCTGCGCATAGTGACTTTGCATGGCCTGTTCGGCTGCCGCTCGCACGCTGTCCAGCGATTGCACGGCGTCGGAGGCGTTGCTGGCAGCCACCGGGCAGGCCAGCGTCAGCCCCAGCGCAAGGGCCAATCCGGCGCAAACGGTCCGCAGGCGCAGGTTCATGCCGCGGCCAAGGCAGCGCCGAGCTGCGTCAGCAAAGCTTCCCGGCCGGCTTCGAGCTGCTGCGCAAGCGCGCTGGCCTGTTCGAGCTGGCCCTCACCCAAAAGTGCAATGAAGCGGTTGCCTTGTTCGCCCAGTCGCGCGCCGGCGTCACTGAGCGTGGCTGCGTCGCTCGACCCATGACGCAGCAGCGCAAGCCGCTCGATGCTGCGCACCAGGGTGCGGGTGTCGAACCAGCGCCGGTCCAGCGCGCCGGGTTCGAGCAGGGCCACCGCCATGGCCTGACGCAGGTTCATGGTCGCCTCGCGCACGGTCAAGCTGAGGCTGGCCGCGTCGTTGCCGCTCTCGCCTTCCAGCCAGTCCAATCCCAATCGATGGGCCAGCAGGGCGGCCCGGTGCAGCGACTCGGACTGCCGCCGCGCCTCGGTGCTGCGGCGCTGCAGCGCGCCCAACGCGGCCTGGGTCGCGGTGGCGCACGCATGCTGGGTGTGATGGTTCTGTTGCAGCGCGTGGATGCATTCGCTGGCGGCGCGCAGCGTCGCGCTGCCTTCATCCAGCAGGTTGCCGGACCGGCTGGTCCCGGCTTGCGCGCGCTCCAGCTGGTGCAGGCTGTGGCTCACGTCGTCATCGAGCTGCAGCGAGAAGTCGCCGATCAAACCGGTGACGGCCTCGATCTCGGCGGTGGTCAAGGTGGTTTTCTCGGCCAGTTGCTTGACCTCGTCGGCGACCACCGCGAAACCGCGCCTGGCGTCGCCGGCACGGGCCGCCTCGATCGCGGCGTTCAGCGCCACCAGGTTGGTCTGATGCGCTATCTCCTGCACCGTGCCGGTCAGCTGGCGAATCTGCGCGACCTGTTCGGCCAGATGGCTCTGGTTGCGGTTCATCGCCCTCAGTGCCGTGCGCAGCAGTCGCAACTGGCCGTCCAGTTCACGGACCCCGGCGCCCCCGGCGGCACTGGCTTGGCTGGCCTGGTGGAGATATGCGTCGACTTGTTGCAACGCCGTCGAAATCCCGGCGCTTCCCTGCGTCAAGCGATCGACGCTGGCGCGGCTGTCGGCAGCGGCCTGCTCCAACGCGACCTGTTCACTGGACAGCTGCCTGATCGCACCGAGCACCATGCTTTGCTGTTCCAGTGTCTGCAGCGCCACCGGGGCGGGCGGCCGACTGGCGACCCGGGCGAGCAAGGGTGCCAATGTCTGTGCCGCCCGCGGATGCTTGCGTCGCAGCGCCGCCAGCTCGGTAGCGTCGCCATGGACGGCGGTCTCTACCAGGGCGACGATATGCTGTTTCCAGATCAAACTCATGGCGCGGGCATCATCTCGAGTCGGGGCAGGTACGGTTGCTGCATCGTCAGCAACGCTCGGAGCTTGAGCAAGCAAGCCGCGTGCCAGTGTCAAACCTGAAGCCGCCGGAAGCCGGGGCAGTAGCCAGACAAGCCGTCACGCGGGCGGCGCGGCAGGCGAGGAAGCCGCACAGGCGGCACTTGGTTGGAAAGGGTGGCGGGCGACACGCGGATGGCCGGCCACCAACGGGTCGCGATGCTGCCATTCCGGCTCGGCGACGTACCGTTGTTCGGTATCAATAGTGCTGGCTTGGTGCCGAGCCTCAGCCTTCGAGCGCGCATCTTCCGTCGGCGATCCGGTGGAGTCCTCTTGCCGGTGAGAGAGGTTGGGAGGTTCGGGCGGAGCGATTGGTTGCAGCACTCCACGTTGCGACTTCACGCTTCGCGCGTACCCTTCATCCGGCGCTGCGCGCCACCTTCTCACCGGCAAAGGGACTCCCACGGTCGCCGAGCGGAGAACGGAGATTGCGGCGGGTACTGCACACTTCGCTCAGCGGCCCGTCCAACGCGGCGATGATCACTAAAGTCGCCGCGGACCCGTCCCGTCGCCACGTACCTACCCGACCTGCTGCGCAGGCGGCGATGGAGCGGTTGTCGGAGGCTCCGGCGGTGTCGGCAAGCTGACGCCCGCGCACGTCGCGGCGCCAGCGTCAACAAATCGTCTTCCCGTGCCGGCAGGCGCCCGTCGCCACCGGCGTCTGGCTGGTAACCCTCGTAAATACAATTACTTGCATAGGGTGGCATGCAAATTGCCTTTCGCTATCGTGCAGCAACCGCACGTGGAGCGACGCAATGATTCCAGGCACCGACAATCTATTTGGCATTCACACCAAGGCGCTCGACGTATGGCAGCGCCGTACCGAGGTGCTGGCCAACAATCTGGCCAATGCCGACACCCCCGGCTATCTCGCCCGCGATGTCGATTTTCGCAAGGCGCTGGCCTCAGCCAGCGGCCAGTCCGGCGACCTGACGTTGCATACCGACGCGCCCAGCCAGATCAGCACCGCCGATCAGGCCACCGGGGCGCTGGCCTATCGCGTGCCGACCCAGCCGAGCATGGATGGCAACACCGTCGACGCGCAGGTCGAGCAGGCCGCGTTTGCCGCCAACGGCGTGCATTACCAGGCCAGCCTGTCCTTCATCACCGCGCAGATCCGCATGCTGCGCACCGTCATCAGCGGAGGCCAGAGCTGATGTCACTCTTTTCCGTATTCAATGTAGCCGGCTCCGGCATGGCGGCGCAGTCGACACGGCTGAACACCGTGGCCAGCAACCTGGCCAATGCCGACAGCGTTTCCAGCACGCCTGAAGGAGCCTATCGTTCGCGCGAGCCATTGTTTGCTGCAGTGAAGAGCCGGTTCGATGCCGGCAACAACGCCGCCGGCCAAGGCGCGGCGCAGGCCGAAGGCGTGCAGGTGCTCGGCATTACCGAGAGCCAGGCCGCCATCCCCAGCCGCTACGAACCGGGCAACGCGCTGGCCAACGCCGACGGCTATGTGTTTGCCAGCAACGTCAATCCGGTCGACGAGCTGGTCAACATGATCTCCGCCTCGCGCTCGTATCAACAAAACGTCGAGGTGATGAACACCACCAAGCAATTGATGGTGAAGACTCTCAGTCTCGGCAGCTAACCCATACGGAGCACAGCATGTCCATCAACACCCATAACGTCGTGACGAGTCCCGCCACTGCAGGCGCCGTGGCGAGTTCGACCGTCAGCTCGGCACTGTCCAATGGCATGACGCAAAGTGATTTCCTGCGGCTGCTGACGGCGCAGCTGCAGGCCCAGGATCCGACCAAACCGGTCGACAATTCCCAGTTCGTGTCCCAGATGGCGCAGTTCAGCCAGCTCTCGGCCACCCAGGATCTGCTGAGTTCGGTGAACTCGCTGGGCAGCACGGTCGGCGGCGCATTGCAGACCTCGCAGACGCTGGGTGCATCGAGTGCGCTCGGTCACCAGGTGCTGGTGCCGGCAACCTCGATCAGCTATCTCGGCACGGCCGCCACCGGTGGCGTCAATGTCTCCACGCCCGGCAACGTCACCGTCACGATCGCCGATGCCACCGGCAAGGTGGTGCGCACGCTGGACCTGGGCAACCAGGACAGCGGCCTGTCCCAGTTCAGCTGGGACGGCAACAACGACAGCGGCAATCCCGTCGCCCAGGGCGTGTACAGCATCGCTGCAACCGGCGGCGCCAATGCGGCGCTGGATACCTACGTGGCGGGCAAGGTCACGGCGGTCGGCTATGGCGGCAGCACGGTGGGTACTTATTTGCAGGTGGCTGGAGTGGGCGGCGTCGCGCTCAGCCAGGTGGCCCAGATTCTCTGACGCACGCGACCAACGCAACCTTTCATCACCGAGGAATAAAGCATGGCTCTGAATACAGCGCTCAGTGGAATCAATGCGGCCCAGTCGGACCTCAATGTGATTGCCAACAATATCGCGAACGCGAACACCACTGGTTTCAAGGGTTCGCGCGCGGAATTCGCCGACGTCTTCGCCGTCACCGGGCTCAACCTGAACTCCACGGCGGTCGGCAGTGGCGCCCGGTTGCAGGACGTGGCCCAGCAGTTCGCCCAGGGCGACATCGAAACCACCAACAACAGCATGGACCTGGCGATCAGCGGTAATGGCTTCTTTGTCATCAACAGTGGTCAAGGTCCGATCTATACCCGTGCGGGAGCGTTCCTGCCGGACCCCAACGGCTTCGTGGTGAACAATGCCGGCGCGAAGTTGCAGGTGTATCCGTCCAATGGTGCGGGTGGTTTCGACACCAGCACGTTGAGCGATCTGAAGCTGGTTACCGCGCAGAGCTCGGCGAAGGCGACTTCGTTGGTCACCATGAGCTCGAACCTGCCGGCCAACGCGGCGGTGCCTGCGCTGCCATTCAGCGCCAGCGATTCGACCACGTACAACGCGGCCACGCCGGTGACGGTCTACGATTCGCAGGGCGGCGCCCACCAGGGCACGGTCTACTACATCAAGTCCGGTACGAACACCTGGAGCGCGGACCTGCAGGTCGATGGCACCGACGCCGGAACCCAGCCGCTGACGTTTGCCACCAATGGCAAGCTGACCACTCCGGCCGATGGCAACCTGGCGTTCAGTCCGGTCGCGCTGACGAACGGCGCGGACCCGCTGACGCTGACCGTCAACATCGCGAACACGACCCAGTTCGGTACCGACTATTCGCCCGGCGCGATCGCCCAGAACGGTTACGAAGCCGGGATCCTGTCGAATATCGACATCGACAGCAAGGGCGTGGTGACCGCGAACTATTCGAACAACCAGAGCAGCCAGATCGGCCAGCTGGCGATCGCGAATTTTTCCAACCTGCAGGGCCTGCGCCAGCTCGGCAACACGAACTGGGCGTCCAGCAGCGACTCCGGTGCACCGGTGATGGGAACGGCGGGTACCGGCCAGTTCGGCGCGATTCAATCGGGTGCGCTGGAGACCTCCAACACGTCCGATACCACCGCGCAGCTGGTCAACATGATCAAGGCGCAGCGCAACTACCAGGCCAATGCCCAGGTGCTGTCCACCGACAACACGCTGGCGACGACCCTGTTCAACGCGGTCTCCAGGTAATCGACAGCCATGGATCGTTCACTGTATGTCGCGATGACCGGAGCCACGCAGATCATGCGCAGCCAGGCGACGGTCAGCAATAACCTGGCCAATGCCAGCACGGTGGGCTTCAAGAGTGAGCTCACCGCCTTTCACAGTCTGCCGGTGCAGGGCAATGGCTTGCCGACACGCATCAATGCGGTGGCACAGGGTATCGGTCTGGACCCCGGCCAGGGTGCCAGCATCAGCACCGGACGTCCGCTGGACGTGGCCGTCAAGGGCCCCGGCTGGATTGCCGTGCAGGCACCGGATGGCTCCGAGGCCTACACCCGCGCCGGCGACTTGCAGTTGACCGCCAGCGGTCAGCTGACCGACGCCAGGGGCGATCCGGTGATCGGCAATTCCGGCCCGATCAATCTGCCCGACAGTGGACAGGTCAGTATCGGCGAGGATGGCACGATCTCCGCCGTGGGCACCGGTGCCACGCCCAGTTCGATTGCCGTGCTGGACCGGCTCAAGCTGGTCAATCCCGGACCGGACAGCCTCGTCCAGGGGGGCGATGGCCTGATGCACACCGCCGACGGCTCGCCCGCGAGTACCGATCCGCAGGTGACAGTCACCTCCGGCGCGCTGGAGAGCAGCAACGTCAACCCCTCCGCCGAGCTGGTCAAGATGATCGCGTTGTCGCGTCAGTACGACATGCAGATCAAGTCGATCAAGGCTGGCGAGGATAACGCCGACTCTTCTCTCAAATTGCTGCAGTCAAACTGACTGCCAGATCACGATTCCACGTACCAGGAGTGACTCATGCTTTCTTCCCTCTGGATTGCCAAGACCGGCCTCGATGCGCAGCAGACGCGCATGGACGTCATCTCCAACAACCTGGCCAATGCCAACACCACCGGCTTCAAGAGTTCGCGTGCCGCGTTCCAGGATCTGATCTACCAGAACAAGAGCCAGCCGGGTGGCCAGACCACCGAGCAGACCATGTCGCCCTCGGGGTTGATGCTGGGAACCGGCGTGCGGGTGGTCGGCACCGAAAAGCTGTTCACCCAGGGCAATATCACGCAAACCGGCAACTCCCTCGATGTCGCCATCCAGGGCAACGGCTTCCTGCAGGTCAGCATGCCCGATGGAACCACGGCCTACACCCGTGACGGATCCCTGCATACCGATCCCAACGGGCAACTGGTGACTGCCAATGGCTATCCGCTCGATCCGGCGGTCACCCTGCCGCCCAATGTGCAAAGCATCACGATCGGCGCCGACGGCACCGTCTCGGCCACCACCGCCGGTTCGGCCGCGTCAGTGCAGGTCGGCACCCTGCAACTCGCCGGCTTCGTCAATTCCGCTGGTTTGCAGCCGCAGGGCAACAACCTGTATCTGGAAACCGCTTCCAGCGGCACGCCGCAAACCGGCCAGCCCGGCATCAACGGCATGGGTACGCTGCTGCAGGGTTCGCTCGAATCCTCCAACGTCAATGTGGTGGAGGAGATGGTCAACATGATCGAGACCCAGCGTACCTACGAGATGAATTCCAAGGCCGTCAGCAGCGCCGATCAGATGCTGCAAGACCTGACCGACAAGATGTGAGGCAAGGCGATGACTGCAATACATCATGTTCTGCGCGGGGCGGTCGCCATCGGCCTGCTGCTGCTGGCCGGCTGCGTCATGCCGACGCGGGCCCCCGATGACGCGCAGTGGGCACCCACCGCGCCGGTCGCGTCGGCGGCCGCGCCGGTGGCCGACGGCTCGATCTATCACGATGTGCAGAACATGGAGCTGTTTGTCGATCCCCACGCCCATCGCGTGGGCGACATCCTCACGGTCGTGCTGCAGGAGAGTACCCAGGCCAGCAAGAAGGCGACCACCAGCACCAGCAAGGACGACAGCGTGGCGATGGATGCGCCGACCCTCCTGGGTCAGGCGGTGACGTTGCGCGGCAAGCCTCTGAGCAGCTCGCTCGGCAGCAAGAACTCCTTCGACGGCGCCGGCTCCAGCACCCAGAGCAACCAGCTCGCCGGCCAGATCACCGTGACGGTGGCGCAGCGACTGTCCAACGGCAATCTGGTGGTTCGCGGGGAAAAATGGCTGACCATCAACCAGGGCCAGGAGCTGGTACGCATCTCCGGGATCGTGCGCCCGCAGGACATTTCACCGGACAACACGATCCTCTCCGCTCGCGTGGCGGACGCGCGCATTGCCTATACCGGTCGCGGATCCCTGGCCGATGCGAACACCCAGGGCTGGCTGGCACGCTTCTTCAACTCCAAATGGATGCCCTTTTGAATGAACGCCTATACGTCCAATGGCTTGACCGGTGCGCAAAGGCACGAGGGTGCGAACCCGCACGGCACGTTCGCTCCTTCTCCCTTCCCGAGCAAAGATCGGGATGGGGCGCGGGTGCTCGCGGAGAATCGTGCGGCTTCTCTCCTGGGGGGAGCAGACCGGGATGAGGCACCGATTGGCGCGGGCAAATCCGGGTTTGCGCGCAACACCGTTGCGTTTGCGCGCCGCCTGAGCCACCTTTTTCGCAATCACGCTCCCTCGTCTCGACCCTCGACTACCGGCAAGGGGACTCCTTGCGGTCGGCGCAGGCGAGCGGCAGTTGCCGCGCACCTCTCGCTGGGCATGGCGCTTTGCCTCCTCGTCGCCGCCCCGGCACATGCCGACAAGATCCGCGACCTGGTGCAGGTGGCCGGCGTGCGCAGCAACCAGCTGATTGGCTACGGCCTGGTGGTGGGCCTGGATGGCTCCGGTGACCAGACCACGCAGGCACCGTTCACCACCCAGAGCCTGGAGAACATGCTGCAGCAGTTCGGCATCACGGTGCCGGCCAATGCGCGGCCGCAGCTGAAGAACGCCGCGGCAGTGATGGTCACCGCTGACCTGCCCGCGTTCGCCAAACCCGGCCAGACGATCGACGTCACCGTGGCCTCGATCGGCAATGCCAAGAGTATCCGTGGAGGGCAGCTGTTGATGGCGCCGCTGCGCGGTGCCGATGGCAACGTCTACGCGGTGGCACAAGGCAGCGTGGTGGTGGGTGGCATCAGCGCGCAGGGCAAGAGCGGTTCCAGCGTGCAGGTCAATATTTCCGCCAGCGGTCGGATTCCCAACGGCGCCTCGGTGGAGCGCGTGGTGGCTTCGTCGTTCTCCGGCGGTGGCGCCCTGATGCTGAACCTCAATACGGCCGACTTCACCACGGCCAACCGCATCGCCACGGCGATCAACAAGGCTTACGGTGCAGGCACCGCCCAACCTGTGGACGGTGGCACGGTGTCGGTGCGCGGCCCGCAGGACGCGGCGCAGAAAGTGGCCTGGCTGGGCGACATCGAGAGTCTCGACGTGCAGCCGGGCGACGCCCCGGCGCGCATCGTGGTCAACTCGCGCACCGGCACGGTGGTGATCGGTTCGGATGTGCGGGTCACTGCGGCCGCGGTGGCGCACGGCGCGATCCAGGTGACGATTTCCGAACAGCCACAAGTCAGCCAGCCGGCGCCATTCAGCAACGGTCAGACCGCGATCGTGCCCAACAGCAGTGTGCAGGTCAGCGAGGATGGTGCGCACATGTTCAAGTTCGGCCCTGGTGTAAGCCTGGATACGATCGTGCGCGCGGTGAACCAGGTGGGTGCCACGCCCAGCGACCTGATCTCGATTCTGCAGGCGCTGAAGCAGGCTGGCGCGCTTCATGCAGACCTTGTCGTGATCTGATCGACGTGACGGAATCATGACGCCTCTGAACAGCACCTCGCCGGCACTGGATACCTGGACTGAACTGTCCGGGTTCCAGCAATTGCGTGCGCAGGCGCGCAGCGACGGTGGCAAGGCCGCGCTGCCGGCGGTGGCCAAGCAGTTCGAGGCGATCTTCACCCAGATGATGCTGAAGTCGATGCGCCAGGCCAATGCCAGCATGGGCTCGGGCATGGGCGACAGCCAGGAAGGCGACAGCTATCGCGACCTCTTCGATCAACAGTTGTCGTTGACCCTCGCCAACGGCAGCAACGGTATCGGTATCGCCAGGATGCTGGTACGCCAGCTTGGGGGCAAGGACGACGCGGGACAGGCTGCCGCGGGTCCGGACCAGGGGCTGACGCTCCCCACCACCAACGTGATCAACGCCAACGTCCGCGCCTTGCTGCAACTGGGGGCCGATCGCCCGGCGGACGAGGGCAGTGCGGCATCGACCGACGCCCTCGGCATGCCATCCACGGCGGCGGCCGGATCGGCATGGCAAGGCACGCTCGGCCGCATGGTGCGTGGTGCAATGGACGTGGCGGACACCGCCGCCAAGGTGTTGCCTGGCGGGGACCCGCTGAGCTTCGTGCGCGCGCTGGCGCCGCAAGCGGCGGTCGCGGCGAAGAAACTTGGCGTGTCGGTGCGTGCACTGCTGGCGCAGGCCGCGCTGGAAACCGGCTGGGGCAAGCACCTGCCCAGCCATGGCGACGGCAGCAGCAGCAACAATCTGTTCGGGATCAAGGCGGGCAGCAGCTGGGAGGGCGACAAGGTCAGCGTGCCGACGCTGGAATACGAGAACGGCGTCGCGGTGCGCCGGCGCGATGCGTTCCGCGCCTACGATTCGCCCTCCGATTCGTTTGCCGATTACGCACGCCTGATTGCCGACAGCCCGCGCTATGCGCAGGCGCTGGGGCAGGGCGAGAACATTGCCGGCTTCGTGCGGGGACTGATGCGGGGCGGATACGCCACGGATCCCTCGTACGCGGCCAAGATCACCGCCATTGCGAACAGCCCGCAGATGCGCGCGGCACTGGCGGCGCTCAAGAACGGCGCGGCGACGCCGACATCCACTGAGGGGCTGTGAATTGAACAGTCTCTCAGTGAGGTTACGGACGGCCGGTCGCGGATCAGGCACGCAAGTGGCTGATTCGTGGGAGCGCGTACGGACAGGCGCCGGAGGCGCGACGAGAAAATTCCACAGGATGTGGAATTTTTCACAAGCATTGTGTAGAGCACCCAGGCAGGCCCATGGCTAATTTGCTGAACATTGGAATATCCGGCCTCGCCGCGGCCCAGGTCGGGCTGAATACGGTTGGCAACAACATCAGCAATTCCAACACCGATGGCTACAGCATGCAGTTGGTGCAGCAGACAGCACGCCTGGGCACCGGCGTCGGTCGGCTTACCGTGGGCAGCGGCGTCGACGTGACGTCGGTGCAGCGCGCCTACAGCCACTACCTCGCCAATGCGGTGTGGAGCAGCAATGCCGGCATGCAGCGGGCGACCACGTTCAACAACCTCACCAGCACCCTCAACAGCACGCTCAGCAGCAGCGGCGACCTGCAGGGCGCGCTGGACAATCTCTACGGCGCGTTCAGCACGGTCGCGAGCGCCCCCGGCAGCACCCCTGATCGCCAGGCGCTGCTCGGCAGCGCGAGTTCGTTGACGGCGGTGTTCAACACGCTCGGCCAGCAGTTGGGCATGCAGCAAAGCCAGGTCAACAGCCAGATCGCCGGCACGGTGGCCAGCGTCAACAGCATCATCGGCAACATTGCCAGCCTGAACCAGCAGATCCGCCAAACCTCGATCGGCGGTGCACCCAATGCCCTGCTCGATCAACGCGACGGGCTGGTCAAGACGCTTTCGGGTTATCTCGGGGTGAGCGCGGTCACCGAAAGCGATGGCAGCATGAGCGTCTACACGGCGAGCGGGCAAAGCCTGGTCAGCGGCAGCAACGCCTATCCGATCGCGAGTGGCAACGATGTCTACGACACCGGTCGTACCGATGTCTACGATACCTCCGGCAATGACATCACCGGCCGCTTGAGCGGCGGTTCGCTCGGCGCGCTGCTGGATTACCGCAGCAACGTGCTCGATCCGATGCAGAACCAGCTGGGCCAGGCCGCGCTGGCGCTGGCTAGCAGTGTCAACGGCCAGCAAGCCAAGGGGCTCGACCTCAGCGGCAACCAGGGTGCACCGATCTTCAGCGTGCCGACGCCGGCCGTGCTCGACGCCACCACCAATCAGGGCAGCGCGACGGTCGCGGCCACGGTCAGCGATGTGTCCCAGCTGAGCGCGTCCGACTATGTGTTGCGCTACGACGGCAGCGCGTGGAACCTGCATACCGCCGCCGGGCAGGGCGTGCCCCTGACCACCAATGGCGACGGCAGCCTGTCGGCCGCGGGCCTCACCTTTACCGTCGCTGGCGCCGCGCAGGCCGGCGACAGTTATCAGATCCAGCCGACCCGCAACGCCGCCGCCGGCCTCGCGGTGAGCATGACCGACCCGGCGGGTATCGCCGCCGCCGCCGCGCTCACCGGCAGCGCCGCCAGCGCGAACACCGGCACCGGCAGCGTCGCCGCGGTGAACGTGACCGATGCCGGCAACGCCAACCTGCTGGGCACCGCGACGATCAGTTTCAGCGCCCCGGGTACCTACCAGATCACCGACTCCAGTGGCACCGTGACCGGCGCCTATACCGCCGGCCAGCCGATCAGCGCGAACGGTTGGAGCGTGACCCTGGCCGGTACGCCGGCGGCCGGCGACACGTTCACCGTTGCGGCGAACACGAACGGTCTCAACGACAACAGCAATGCGCTGACGCTGGCCAATCTCGCGAATACCGGCGTCATCGCCGGTGGCAGCATCAGCGTGTTGACCGCCTACGCGAACATCACCACGCAGATCGGCACCGCTGGCAGCCAGGCGGCCACCACGCTGACCACGCAGACCGCGCTGTACAACCAGGCGACGGCCTCGCAGCAAAGTCTTTCCGGCGTCAACCTCGACGAAGAGGCGGCCAAGCTGGTCAATTACCAGCAGTCCTACCAAGCTTCGGCCCAGGTCATCGCCGCCTCACAAACCATCTTCAGCAGCCTGCTGAACGCGATCCGGACGGCATAAGGATCAGGACTATCGCCATGCGCCTTTCGACCAACTGGATGTTCCAGCAATCCGTGAACACCATGCTCAGCCAGCAGAGTGCGCTGGCGGCCACGCAGAACGAGGTGACCACGGGCAAGCGGATCAACGTCGCGTCGGACGACCCGGCCGGCGCGGGCATGGTGGTCAACCTGAACCACATCCTGGCGGCGAATACCCAGTATTCGGCGAATATCGACAGCGCGAACACCCGGCTGTCCACCGAGCAGAGCACACTGACTGCGGTCACCAACGTGCTGAACAGCACGCGCTCACTGGCGGTGCAGGGCATCAACGGCACGCTCGCGCCCAGCGATCGCGGCGACATGGCGATGCAGCTGGTGCAGATGCGCGACCAGTTGGTGCAGCTGGCGAACACCACCGACAGCAACGGCGACGCGCTGTTCGCCGGCAGCAGCACCACCAAGGTGCCGTTCGTGAAAAGTGCGGACGGCACGGTCAACTATGGCGGCAACGACACCGCCCGCATGACCGCGATCGGCGCCGGCCTGCAGATCCATTCAGGCGACGCCGGCAGCGCGGTGTTCATGCACGTGCCGGCCGGCAACGGCAGCTTCGTCGCCAGCGCCGGCGCCGGCAACACCGGTACGCTGGTGGTCGGGGCGAACTCGATCAGCGATCCGGCGGCGTGGGCCAGCGGCCAGGCCGCCAGCGGCGGCGGCTACACCATCACTTTCGGCGCCGCCAGCAGCTGGAGCGCGACCGACGCAAGCGGCAATCCGGTGCTCGATGCCAGCGGCAATCCGGTTGGCGGCAGCTACCAGGATGGCGGCGACATCAGTTTCAACGGCATGACGATCACGCTCAGCGGTGCGCCGGCGGCGGGCGACACGGTGTCGGTCCAGGCCGGCGGCACGCAGGACATCTTCAGCACGCTGAACAACATGATCGCGTTGCTGCAGGGCAACGGCAGCAACGCGCAGCTCACGAACGGCCTCAGTCGGCAGATGGAAGCCCTCGACCAGGGCCAGGCCAGCGTAAGCAAGGTCGAGGTGGCGATCGGTGGGCGCATGAACACGCTGACCCAGCAGCAGAGCACGTACTCCGATCTCAGCGTGACATACCAGAGCGCGCTGGCCGACGTGCAGGGTGCGGATGCCTATTCGGCGATCAGCAAGTTGTCGCAGCAGGCCACGGCCTTGCAGGCCTCGCAGCAGGTGTTCGCCCAGGTCAAGTCGCTGAGCCTGTTCAACTACATCAAGTAGCGGCGCTCGCAAGATCGGCGTGCGGCCTTGACCCGCTCCGGATGCTTGCCGGAGCGCGATCGCCGGCGTGCAGGGTCTGTCGTTCGCGCTGTCGGGTACGGGCCTGCTCATCATGGTCGGTGTGGCGCTCGACACCTTGCGTCAACTCGAATCGCAGTTGATGATGCGTCACTACGAAGGCTTCGTTGCCAAAGGGCGGATCCGCGGTCGTGGGAGGCGCTTCTAAGTGCAGAGTGAGCGTATCGAGCCCGAAGTGCTGCTGCTGATGGGTCCCCCGGGTGCCGGCAAAGGCACCCAGGCCGACCTGCTGGCGCAGACCCGGGGGCTGACGAAACTCTCCACCGGTGACATGCTGCGCGATCATGTCCGCCGCGGCACCGAGCTCGGCCAACAAGCCAAGGCCTTGATGGACGAAGGCGTGCTGGTGGCCGACGACATCATCATCGGCATGGTGAGCAGTGAGTTAGCCGAGATGAACCCCATCCGGGTGTTGCTCGACGGCTTCCCGCGCACCACGGCCCAGGCCGAGGCGCTCGACGAACTGCTCAGCGGTTATGAGGTGGCAGTTAACGCCGCCGTCGAGTTGGTCGTCGACGAGGACGAACTGGTTCGCCGCTTGAAATCGCGGGCGGACCAAGAGGGCCGTAGCGACGATAACGTTGACACCATCCGCACCCGGATGCGCGTCTACCGCGAGCAGACCTCACCACTGCTCGACTACTACCGAGAGCAAGGCAAGTTGCTGTCGTTGCCGGGCGAGGGCAGCACCAGTGAGGTGCGCTCCCGTATCGAGGCCGCGTTGGAGCGTCAACCAACATGGTGATCAAACGGCGCAGCGAACTCGACATCATGGCCGAGGCCGCGGTTATAAACCGTGAGGCCTTAGAGCAGGTGGAGAAGGCCATCGCGGTTGGTGTTACCACCGCCGAGTTGAACGCCGTGGCTGAAAATGCTATCATCTCTCGCGGTGGGAAGCCCGCTTTCAAGGGCTATAACGGTTTTCCCGCCTCGATCTGCGCCTCTCCTAATGAGGTGGTCGTTCACGGTTTTCCGGACGACCGGCCTTTACAGGAAGGCGATATTCTGTCCGTCGACATCGGGACCTTCTACCGCGGGTACGCCGCCGACATGGCACGCACGTATCCGATAGGGAAGATCACTGTCGAAGCCCAACGCTTGCTAGACGTTACGGAACGGTCCCTGACCGCCGGCATCGAACAGGCGCACGTGGGTAATCGCTTAGGTGACGTTTCC
>CAJDVU010000026.1_pt1 | contig 22214 bp, 21 predicted proteins | sample 7391431 | NCBI WGS metagenome assembly CAJDVU01 (sample SAMEA7055700, study PRJEB34461) | soil metagenome | biome: terrestrial ecosystem; feature: Peninsula; material: soil | place: Antarctica | collected 2016
CGCGCATGATTGCGCGGCGTTTCCGAAGAATCGCGCAGACGGCCACCATCTGGTCAATCGTGGTGCAGAGATGGCCGTCTATCTGGAGATCGGCAGCCGCAGCAAGAACGATCGCTGCCACTACCCGGACATCGATCTGCACTGGGACAGCGCCGCCGACGTCTACACACACAAGAATGGCTTGCCGTATCCGTGAGATCGGCCGTCGCCGCTCACTTCGTGCCGGCGTTCGCCGGTCGCACTGTCGTGCTCGGCGCGGCCGGGTGCAGATGCTGACCAACCAACAGGCTGCGGATGATGCGCAGTTTGGCCTTGATTTTCGCCGCGTTGGCCGGCCCCGTGCGCAGCAGCAGGCGCTGGCCGGACGAGAGCGATTCCAGGCTGGGGTCCGCGTAGATGTAGTAACCCTTGCCGGAGCGCTGCAGCACGGGTGACTGGGCCGGCTGTGGCGTGGCCAGCAGATTGTCGACCACCACGACCAGGCGATCGTTGAAATAGCCGTGCGAATAGCCGAGTTTCCGATAGGCCTGCTGGAACAGCGGATAGGCGTGCACGTACCAGCTGACCAGCGCCTGCGGATCGACGTGTTCGACGACCGCCATGTACGGCGCGTAGCGCGCCGCATTGTCCTTACCGATCACCGTGCTGCCATCGCCATCCTGGGTGACGAAATCTCCCTTCGGTGTGCGCGCCGGCAGCATGAAGCCGGCAAGGCTGCGGCCCGGCATGGCGTCGATGCTGGCCACGATCCGCGCGATGAGCTGCGGCCGCACCAGCAGCGAGGACAGTCTGCCGTTGCCTGCCAATCGCTCAAGGGCAGCTGTCACGTCGGCATCACTTTCGTCCAGCGCTGGCAGGGCAGCCGTGGACGCGCTGAGCGGAGCCGCCTGCGCTTGCGCGATCGGATGCTGTATCGGTGTGGTGGCGCTACTCGTGGTGGCGGGCGCGGTGGCGACTGGCGAAGGTGGCGTCGACTGGTCGGCATGCATCACCTTGTAGGCCAGGAACACACCTGCCGCGATCACCACCAGCACCACGACTACCGCGGCGACCCAGCTGCCCATTGAACCGTGCCTGCGCATGATCTTCCCCGTTGCGGCGTCGCGATGCGTGGTTCGACTCACTGAAGCACCAAACGTTCCTTCTGCCGCCCGGTCGTTCAAGCCGCGTTGATGGAACGCTTCCTTCGCACACTGGCGGATAGAATGGCCCTCAGTTCGTTTTGTTCCTGCGTCTCAGCGGCGACCTACGCCATGCTCCGGCCCATGCACGACCCGCTGACGCACCCGTCGGCGGCACATCCAGCGAGCGAGCGCCCGTGCCTGGTTATCAAACCCGCCAACTGATCGTACGTCTCGGCAATCGCGATTTTCGAATTCGCGCGCTGAGTGACCTGCAGCAGTTTGCCGACCCGCTGCTGCTGGCCGAAGGCATCGGCATCTCGTCCGCGCAGTGGAGCCTGTTCGGGCAGATCTGGCCGGCCGGCCGCGTGCTGGCTGAAGCGATGTCCAGCCACGACATCCTCGGCAAGCGCATCCTGGAACTCGGTTGCGGCCTGGGACTGTCCAGTCTGGTGCTGCAGCAGCGTCGCGCCGACATCACCGCCAGCGATCACCATCCGCTGGCCGACTCCTTCCTGCGCCACAACGCCGCACAAAACCATTTGCCGACGATCACCTACTGCGATCTGCGCTGGGAAGTGTTGGACGCCACGCTGGGCCGATTCGACCTGATCATCGGCAGCGACATCCTCTACGAAGGCGCTCATGCGGGCCTGCTCGCGGCGATCGTCGAGCGACATGCCCTGCCCGACGCCGAGGTACTGATCACCGATCCGGGCCGTGGCAACAGTGCTGCGTTCACTCGCGCCCTGGTGGCCGGCCAGGGTTTCACCGCACGCGAACTGCGCCGCCGTTTCAACGAAACTGACATCGCGCCATTTCGCGGCCGCCTGCTCAGCTACCGGCGCGGCAACGTGATGGCCGATGGTGTGCCGACCACCGTCCAGCAGGACACCACGTTGGGGGCGGCATCGAACAAATTCGAGGCCGACGGTGCATCGCGCCGGCCCCTTCCGATCGCAGGGTTGCTGCGGAGCGTCGCATTCGCTTCCGCTGCCTGGCGGCAGTCATCGGCAGGATTGCCGATGCTTGCAGCGGACGCTGCGCAAAGGTCAAGCCATCGGGATGTCGCGAGTACAAGCTGCCCGGAGAGCTGATGGGAGCGCGTTGGCCATGCAACACTGGAGATCAAGAGCGCCCCCTTCCGCCTTCGGCACCGTCCCCCGCCACGCAGGAAGGATCGGCGATCGGCCACATCACCTGCAAACTTGTGCCTTGGATTCGTCCACAACGGCTGCCAACACGACCATTCGGCGGCGAACGCAGCATGCCGGCGATTGCTTCACGGCGATCAGGCTTTCAGCCGGTAACCGCTGTGGAAAATCCACCACACCAGCGCCAGACAGACGCCGAGGAACACCAAGGTCATGCCCAGGCTGACCCCCACGCTGACGTCGGAGACGCCGTAGAAGCTCCAGCGAAAGCCGCTGATGAGGTACACCACCGGATTGAACAGGGTAACCTTCTGCCACAACGGCGGCAGCATGCGGATGGAATAGAAACTGCCGCCAAGGAAGGTCAACGGCGTCACGATCAGCAGTGGCACCAGTTGCAGTTTTTCGAAGTTGTCCGCCCAGATGCCGATGATGAAGCCGAACAGACTGAACGTCACCGCGGTCAGCACCAGGAACGCGACCATCCAGAACGGATGCGCGATGCCGAAGGTGACGAACAGCCGTGCCGTGACGAGAATGAGGGCGCCCAGCGCGATCGTTTTGCTGGCCGCCGCGCCGACGTAACCGGCGACGATCTCCAACGGTGACACTGGCGCCGACAGGATCTCGTAGATGGTGCCCACGAATTTCGGGAAATAAATCCCGAACGAGGCATTGGAGATACTTTCCGTCAGCAGCGACAGCATCACCAGCCCGGGCACGATGAAAGCGCCATAGCTGACCCCATCGATGCCGTTCATGTGTGAACCGATCGCCGCGCCAAACACCACGAAATACAGCGAGGTGGAGATCACCGGCGAGACGATGCTCTGCAGCAGGGTGCGCCGGGTGCGCGCCATCTCGAAGCCGTAGATCGCCCGGATGCCGTGAATGTTCATGCGCGCTCCGTGACCAGGTCCACGAAGATGTCTTCCAGCGAGCTCTGGCTGGTCTTGAGGTCGTTGAAGTGGATGCCGGCTTCGGCCAGCCGTCGCAGCAGCACGTCGATGCCGGTGCGCTCGCTCTGCGCGTCGAAGCTGTAGACCTCGGAGAGTTCCAGCGCATACTCGTCGAGAGCCGCCGGGATGGTTTGCAGCGGGTCCTGCAACTGCAGGGTCAGCTGCTTGCGGCCGAGCTTGTTCATCAACTCGGCCTTGTCCTCGACCAGGATCAGCTCGCCCTTGTTGATCACCCCGATGCGGTCGGCCATCTCCTCGGCCTCGACGATGTAGTGCGTGGTCAGGATGATGGTGACGCCGCTGGCGCGCAGCGCACGCACCATCTCCCACATGTCGCGGCGCAGCTCCACGTCCACGCCGGCGGTGGGCTCGTCCAGGAACAGGATCCGCGGCTCGTGCGACAACGCCTTGGCGATCATCACCCGGCGTTTCATGCCGCCGGACAGGGTGATCATCTTGTTGTCCTTTTTGTCCCACAACGAGAGGTCGCGCAACACCTTCTCGATGTGCGCCGGATTGGCCGGCTTGCCGAACAGGCCACGGCTGAAGCTCACCGTGTTCCACACTGTCTCGAACGAGTCGGTGGTGAGCTCCTGCGGCACCAGGCCGATCTTCGAGCGCGCGGCGCGGTAGTCGCGCACCACATCGTGCCCGTCGGCCCGCACCGTGCCGCTGCTCGGATTGACGAGGCCGCAAATGATGCTGATCAGAGTGGTCTTGCCGGCGCCGTTGGGGCCCAGCAGCGCAAAGATCTCGCCCTTTTCGATCTCAAGGTCGATCGGTTTCAAGGCCTGGAAGCCGGACGCATAGGTTTTGCTGAGTTGCTGGACGGAGATGATCGGCGGCACGCGAGCTCCGGAGGCGGCGAGGAGGACGCTGATGGTATGTCGAGCGCGGTTGCTGCGGCCAGCAGCATACGTCGTACGGCCGCGGTATTCTCTGGACGCAGCGGCCACGCGACGGTCATGACCGCCGACGTGAGGCCCGACCCACCCTGCGCAAGAGCGGCATGAATTCAATCGAAGTAGCGTTGGCGATGCTCTTGGCCGTGGTGGGCAGCGGCTACCTGGTGCGCATGCTGCCATTCTCGCTGCCGCTGCCGCTGGTCCAGATCGCACTCGGCGCGGTGATCTCCGGCGTGTTCAAGCACGGCGTGGCGCTGGACCCGGAGATCTTTTTCCTGCTGTTTCTGCCGCCGTTGCTGTTCCTCGACGGCTGGCGCATTCCCAAGGAAGGGCTCCGCCGAGACGGCGAGACGATCCTCGCGCTGGCACTGGGCCTGGTCGTGTTCACCGTCGTCGGCGCGGGTTTCCTGATCCACTGGCTGATTCCGGCGATGCCGGTGGGCATAGCCTTTGCGCTGGCCGCGATCGTGTCGCCAACAGACCCGGTGGCGGTGTCCTCGATCGCCGCGCGCGTGCCGATCCCGAAGCGGCTGATGCACATTCTCGAGGGCGAGTCGTTGCTCAACGATGCCACCGGCCTGGTCTGCTTCCGCTTCGCCGTGGCAGCCGCGATGACCGGCAGTTTTTCGCTGGTCTCGGCCTCCCTGACTTTCTTGTGGGTGGCCCTGGTCGGACTCACGGTCGGCGTGTTGTTCACGCTGGGCGTGAGTTTTGTGCAGCGCTGGCTGTCGCGCCACTTCGGCCAGGAAGCCGGCTCGCCGATCCTGATCAGCCTGCTGATTCCCTTTGGCGCGTATCTGCTGGCCGAACGCCTGCAGGCCTCGGGCATCCTGGCGGCGGTGGCAGCGGGCATAACGATGAGCCGCGTTGAACTCAGCGGCCGCCTGCTGGCCACCACGCGGGTGCAGCGCGCCGCCGTGTGGGGCACCGTGCAATTCGCCTTGAATGGCGTCGTGTTCGTGCTGCTGGGCGAGCAACTGCCCGCAAGCCTGCAGAGCGCGGTGGCCTCGGTGGCGCAGAGCGGACACCGCAACCCCTGGTGGCTGCTGGTCTACGCGCTGGCGATCAATCTCGGCCTGGCGCTGCTGCGTCTGTTGTGGGTCTGGATCGCCTTGCGCATAAGCGTGTTCAAGGCACGCCACCGCGGCAATCGCGGCAGCAAACCATCGTGGCGCTTGCTGCTGGCGACCTCGCTGGCCGGCGCGCGCGGCGCGGTCACGCTGGCCGGCGTCATGACCTTGCCGCTGCTGCTCCCGAGCGGCGCGCCCTTGCCAACCCGCGACCTGGCGATCTTCCTGGCGACGGCGGTGATCGTGCTGTCGCTGCTCGCGGCGAGCATCGGCCTGCCGCCCTTGCTCAGAGGCCTGCAATTGGCACCCGAGCCCACGGCTCGGCAGGAAGAGAACCTGGCCCGCCGCGCTGCTGCCACTGCGGCCATCGCCGCCGTCGAGCAGAGCCAGCACGAGTTGCTCGAAAAAGCGCCCACCGCCGAGGTCGACACCTACACCCGTGCGGCCACCCGCGTGATCGCGCTGTACCAGCACTGGCTGGACGAGGACGCGTCCGGAGAAGACGAGGCGCTGCGGCTGCGCAAGGGCGACGCGGCCGAACGCGAACTGCGCCTGGCAGCGCTGCAGGGCCAGCGGGAGGCGATCTTCGACCTCGCGCGCCGCCGCCGCATCTCCGATGAAGTCTCGCGCCGGCTGGTGCGCGAGATCGACCTGCAGGAAGCGCGCTATCGCTGAGTCGCCGTCGTCATCACCGGGCGCAAGCGCAGCGCGCGGTCCCCGGTGGACGCGACGAGCAATCGGTTCACGTCGCCATCGCGCACGTGATCTCGAACGTCGCCCTCGCGCAGGGCATCGCCAGGTTCATCGACGAATGCCGGCCCAGCATCGGGATGTGCACGCTCTGCCCGGAAAGGTCCGGCAGGGCCTGGCTCACGCCGGTGTTCTCCGAACCGAGGACCAGACAGATCCGGTCCGCTGCACTGACGGCCGGCTTGCGGATGTCGATGCTGGCGCTGGTGAGCTCCAGGCTGATGATGCGATAGCCGGAGCCCTTCGACTCCTGCAGGATCGGGACCGGGTCTGCGGCGTGGCTGAAAGGCACGTATCGCTCCTCCGCGCGCGAGGTCTTCCGCAACTTGCCGTTGGGCGGGACAGGCGACCTGCCCGTCAGGTCGATCTTTTCCACGCGCAGCGCGTCGGCAAGCCGGAACAGGCTGCCGGCATTCGTCGGCAGGCCGAGATCGTGCGCCAGGTAGCACAGCCCGAAGGCGCTGCGCGCTGGTCGATGCTGCCGATGGTCGAGCTGGAGGTTCTGCACGGTCAGATCCGCTGGCGCGATCGGCGAAGACGCCAGGGGCGCACAGCGCCGCGCCTGCGCTAAGCTCGATCGCCATGAAGGCATCGTTCGACCATCCCGTCGTGATGTGCTGGCGTCGCTGCTGGCAAGCGAGCCTGTTGCTGCTTGCGCTGACCGCGCTCGGCGCGTGTGCCGCCGGCGGCGATGTAACCCGTCCGATCCCCACGCAACTGATCCATGCGCCGCAACCAGCGCGACGCGTGGTGGTGATGCTGCCCGGTCGCGGCGACGATCTGGCCGGTCTGCAACGACATCACGTGGCCCAGCTGATCCAGCAGGCGTGGCCGGATGCGGACGTGATCCTCACCGGATTGACGATGCCCTGGTATCGCGCCGGGGTCGCCACCGCCCGCCTGCACGACGAGATAATCGCACCGCTCGAGGCGCGCGGCCATCGGCCGGTGTGGCTGGCCGGCATCTCGCTCGGTGGCCTCGGCGCGCTGCTCTACGACCAGGCCTATCCCGGCCAGGTGGATGGCATGCTGTTGCTGTCGCCTTATCTGGGCGAGGCGGCGATCCAGCGCGAGATCCGCGCTGCCGGCGGACTGGCGGCATGGCAACCTGGCCCCGCGCAACCAATCGGCCCCGACACAGTCCAGCGTGAATTGTGGCGCTACCTCAAGCACTGGTCGGTCGATCGGGCGCGCACCCAGACGGTATGGCTGGCCTATGGCGCCAGCGAGCGTTTCCGCGCTGCGATCGAGCTGATGAGCCCCTCGTTGCCAGCCGGCCACGTGTTCATGTTGCCAGGCCACCACAACTGGACGCTGTGGCAGCCGGCATTGCGCAAACTTCTGCATGCGGCCGCCGGGACGCCCAGTGGTAATGCGCCCACCGGGCGCGCGGCCTCCGATCCCCCAAGCCATCTGCTCACGCCGACATCTGGCGCGGATGGTCAAGGGCCGCCAGGATCCTGAACTTTACAGGCTGCACCGGCGCCAGTTTCATTGCCTGCAGCAGCGCATGACATGGCCCGGGCAACGCTGGCGGTGGTTCACCTGCAGGAGGCAGCCGGACTTCGGCACGACGGCCGGCGAATCCGGCTGTGCGGTCCATATCCCTGTCGATTCTTGCTCCATAGAACGACTGGGGGCCGGTGAATCGTCAGGAATCGATCCTTGCACAGCCGAATGCTCGGCTCGGCCACCGAAGCCCGACCGCCTCCCGGGGTTCGGAAACGTCAGCGTTGGTCGCCCGCACCACGGACGGTGCGCCGGGTAGTAAATCCCTGGCGTTGCCGTGGCGTGGCAACGCGGGCTGTGCTCAGAACCGCAACAGCGCCAACGGCACGGCCAGCCCGCGGGCCAGCACGGCGCCAAACAAACCGGACCGGTGGCCGGAGCGCCACGCCATGTACAGCCCGCCCAGCACCAAGGCCAACAGGCCCAGCGCAATCAACGCGAAGGAAACCGTTATCGGCAAGGGATTGCGACTCGACTTGCTGGCGATGTCAGCACGCGGCACGGCGCGGGGTGCGGTCGACTGCGCCGGTGCGATGGCCAGCGCCGGCGCGAGGCGCAGCTTGCCGGGCGGCCCCACGATATTCTGCTTCTTGTGCCGTTGCGCCGCGGTGGCCAGTCCGACCGGCGCCATGTAGCTGCTGCCACGGCTGGTGTCGTGCAGACTGAAAGTCTGCAGCCCCCGTCACGGCGAAGAAAAGCAGCATTGGCGCGGTGAATGCGCCGAGATGGAGATGAATCGTGCGGACGAATCCGGACCAGCGATGGGAGGGCGGCATGACGTCCGGATCGTGCATGGGAAGTGGCACACGCTACCCGTGGCGCCGCCCGTGAGCCAAGGTTGGCGCACCAATCCGGACTGCTGTTACGCTGATCACTGGTCGCCAGCGACGCTTGGTGCCCGTGGGTCCCCGTTGGAGCAAGCGCGTGGCTTTTGAAATCGAAGAGCGCCCGATCGACGTGGCCGACCTGCAGCTGGGCATGTTTGTATGCCGGCTGGACCGGCCTTGGGAAGAGACACCCTTCCCGCTGCAAGGCATCGCACTGACCCGGCTGGAGGACATTGAGGCGTTGCAGCGCCTGTGTCATGAGGTTTATATCGACGCCCGGCGACTGGTTCCCTACCAGCGGACGCAGGCGCTCACCCTCGCCGATGTATCGCGCGCTCGCTTCAGCAACAGCACACACTATGCCGATCTCGCGGCGGTCGAGGACGAAGCGCCCCGCGCGCGCGCGGCGCTCGAGACCGCCTCGCAGATCGTGGATGAGCTGTTCGCGGACATCATCAGTGGCCGGGAATTGTCGGTGGAGCACGTCGAGCAGGCCGTGCGCCCGCTGTTGAACACGGTGCTGCGCAGCGCCGATGCGTTCTTTCTGGTCGAGGGCCTGCGTCGCAGCGACAGCTATTCCTACAGCCACGCCATCAGTTGCAGCGCGCTGGCGGCAGCTTTCGGGCGGCACATGGGCTTCGACGAGGAGACCATCTTCAACCTGGCGGCTGGCGGGCTGCTGATGGACGTGGGCAAGACGCGCCTGCCGGCGGAACTGCTGCAATACCAGGGATCGCTGGCACCGAGCGAGGTCGATGTCATCCGCTCGCACATCGACCAGGGCCTGGCGTTGCTGGCCGAGTCAGGTATCGCCAACCTCGACGTACACGACATCGTGCGCACCCATCACGAGCGTCACGACGGCAGCGGTTACCCCGAAGGCCTGGCTGGCTATGCGATCCCGGTCAGCGGACGGATGCTCGGCATCATCGACAGCTACGACGCGATGTCCAGCGCGCGCCCGTATCGTGCCGCCATCTCGCGCCACCAGGCACTGCAGCAGATCTACGCATCGCGCAACCGGCTGTACCAGGCCGAGATGGTCGAACAATTCCAGGTTTGCCTGGGCGTCTACCCGACCGGCTCACTGGTCGAGCTGAGCACGGGCGAAGTGGCGATCGTGATGGCGCAGAACCAGGTGCGCCGGCTGCGTCCGCGGGTGGCCATCCTCAGCGCGCCGAACAAGCAGCCACTGGACGATTTCCGTCCGGTTGACCTGATGAAGCTGGGCGACAAGGACGGCGTCGACATCATGCGCAGCCTGGCGGTCGGCGACTACGGTATCGATGCGAGCCGCTTCTTCCTGTAATGATGACGTCCGTGAACCACGCTTCCCTCCACCTCGACTGCCCCGGACGCATCGGCGCATGCTGAACCGCGAACACATTTTCAGCGAGATCGAGGCACATATTGCAACCAGCGCCGGCGAGCGCTTTGCGGTGCTGGCGCTGCGTCTACCCGGCCTGCGTGAGATCAGCCTGCGCTTCGGCTACACCCAGGGCGAGCAGGCCGAGGACAAGGCGCACGTGCTGATCCAGCGCTCGCTGCGTCCGATCGACCGGGTCTTCCGCGCCGGCGACGACAGCTTCGTGGTGCTGCTGCCGGCCATGCTCAGCCGCAACCACGCTCTGCTCGCCAGCACCCGGCTGGTCAACGCGTTCGAGCACCCACTGGATGGCACCGTCTCGCCATGGCTGGTGCGGCCGGTGATGGGCATCGCGCTGTACCCCGAACACGGCCCCAGCGCCGACCACCTGTGCCGCCGCGCCGGCATGGCTCTGGACGAGGCGCAACGACGCGGCGAGCTGTGCGTGGTTTACGAGCCACACGACACCCAGGTCGAGATTCTCTACGACGAACTGCGCGAGGCGCTGGACGCCAACCGCCTGCAGGTATTCTTCCAGCCGATCTGGGATCTGCAGGAGAACCGCATCGTCGGCGCGGAGTCGCTGGCGCGCTGGACCAGCGCCAACCACGGCGAGGTCTCGCCCGCCAGTTTCGTGCCGTTTTCCGAACAGAGCGACCTGATTTCGGTGCTGACCCGCTGGAGCGTGAACACCACCTTGCGCCACGTCGCCAGCCTGCCGCCCAACCACGACCTTCGCTTCGCGATCAACTACTCGCCGCGCGTCCTGTCGCGGCCAGGCGTAGTCGAGCAACTGCTCGGTGCGCTCGATATCTGGGGTGTTCCAGCGTCCTCGGTGATCGTGGAGATCACCGAAACCGCATTGATCAACGACCTCGAACTGAGTGTGCAAGTGCTGCGGCGACTGCGCGATCACGGCATCCGCATTGCGATCGACGATTTCGGCACCGGTTACGCCTCGATCGCCTACCTGCGGCAGTTCCCGGCCACCGAGCTGAAGATCGACCAGTCGCTGGTCGTCGCCATGCGCAGCGAGCCGCGCACCGCCAAGCTGGTCCGCGCCATCATCAGCATGGCCCACAACCTGGATCTGACCACCACCGCCGAAGGCATCGAGGATGCGGCCACCCACAACCTGCTGACCGGCATGGGCTGCGATTTCGGCCAGGGTTTTCATCTGGGTCGGCCCGAGCCGGCAGTGGAGTTCCTCGCTCGCTTCGCCGCTGGCGGAACCTCGCCGTGAGGCTTCGCCCGCGACCGCAGCCACGTCGTTCCACCAGGGCCAGGGCCGATGCCCGCCACGCCACCGGCTGAAGCCGCCACCGGCATCCGGTTCACGATCGAGCAGGCCAGCAAGCATTACGACCAGGTGGTGGCGCTGGACCGGATCGACCTGGCATTCGCCACCGGCCGCACCACCGCGCTGATCGGCAGCAGCGGTTCGGGCAAGTCCACCGTGCTCCGTTTGCTGCTGGGCCTGGAATGGCCCGACACCGGTTGCGTGAAGATTGACGGCCACGTGCTGGAACGCGCCGATGTACTCGCACTGCGCCGACGCGTGGGCTATGTGATCCAGGAAGGCGGCCTGTTCCCGCATCTCACCACCCTGGGCAACCTGGCCCTGCTGCCACGCTACCTGGGCTGGGAAAGTGTGCGCATCCACGAGCGCGCCGAAGCACTGACGACGCTGACCCACCTGCCCGCGGATGTGCTGGGGCGCTACCCCGCCGAACTGTCCGGCGGCCAGCGCCAGCGTGTGGCCCTGATGCGCGGCCTGATGGTCGATCCCGATGCGTTGCTGCTGGACGAGCCGCTGGGCGCGCTCGACCCGATCGTACGCCATGAACTGCAGGACGAACTGAAGCAGATCTTCACCCGGCTGGGCAAGACCGTGATCGTGGTCACCCACGACCTGGCCGAAGCGGCCTGGTTCGCCGATCGGCTGGTGCTGTTGAGCCATGGCGCGGTGGTGCAGGAGGGCAGCTTCGCGGACCTGCGCGACCATCCCGCCAGCGACTTCGTGCGCCAGTTCGTGCAGGCGCAACGACGCCTGCCGGAGTCGTCGTGATGCGCCGCGCATCCACCCTCGCAGTGCTGCTCGGCACCCTCGCCTCGCTCGCGTTGCCTGTGTGGGCACAGTCGGAGCCGGTGCGCATTGGTTCCAAGCAGTTCACCGAATCGGTGATCCTGGGCGAAATCGCCCGCCTCAGCGCCCGCGACGCCGGCATTGATGCCGTGCACCGGCGCGAACTGGGCGGCACCAGCATCTTGTGGAAGGCGTTGCAGCAAGGCGACATCGACGCCTACCCGGAGTACACCGGCACGCTGACCCAGGAACTGCTGAAGGGCGTGCCGGCCAACGCCGACATTCCCACGCTGCGCGCGAAATTGAAACCGCTGGGCATCGGCATCACCGACTCGCTCGGCTTCGACAATACCTATGCGATCGGCATGCGTGCCGCCGAGGCGGCACGACTGGGCATCAAACGCATCTCCGACCTGCGCGACCACCCGCAGCTGCGCTTCGGCTTTTCCAACGAGTTCATGAATCGCGGCGACGGCTGGCCGGGGCTGCAACGCGCCTATGCGCTGCCGCAGACGAAGGTCAGCGGCATGGACCACGCCCTGTCGTACCGCGCCGTCGCCAGCGGTGCGGTGGACGCGATCGACCTGTACAGCACGGATGCTGAAATCCCCTACTACCATCTGCGCACCCTGGTCGACGACCGTCATTATTTTCCCCGCTACGAGGCGGTGTATCTGTATCGCCTGTCGCTCACGCAGAGCTCGCCGGTCTTCGTGGCGGTGCTGCAGAAGCTCACCGGCCGCATCGACGAGCAGACCATGCGCGCCCTGAATGCCGCAGTGAAACTCCAAGGTCACAGCGACAGCGCGGTCGCCGCCGATTTCCTGGGCACCCATGTCGAACACGGTCGGCACGGCCTGTGGCAGCGCCTGCGTCAGCGCAGCGTGGAGCACATCAGACTGGTGGCGATCTCGCTGGGGTTGGCGCTGCTGTTTGCGATCCCGCTGGGGATCCTCGCGGCACGTCTGCGCCGGCTGGGGCAAGTGGTGATCGGCGCGACCGGCATCCTGCAGACCGTGCCGTCGCTGGCAATGTTCGTGTTCATGATCCCGCTGCTGGGCATCGGCACCTGGCCAGCCGTCGCGGCGTTGTTCCTGTACAGCCTGCTGCCGATCGTGCGCAATACCCATGCCGGCCTGGTTGGCATCGCGCCTGAGCTGCGCGAGTCGGCCGCCGCGCTGGGCTTGCCGCGCTACGTGCGCCTGCGCCGGATCGAACTGCCGCTGGCGATGCGCTCGATCCTCGCCGGCGTCAAGATCGCCGCGGTGATCAACGTGGGCACCGCCACACTGGCGGCTCTGATCGGCGCAGGCGGTTACGGCCAGCCGATCCTCACCGGGATACGCCTGGACAGCATCGCGCTGATCCTGGAAGGCGCGATTCCGGCGGCAGTGCTGGCGTTGCTGGTGCAAGGCCTGTTCGAGCTGGTCGAGCGCGCCCTGACCCCGCGCGGGCTGCGCCTGCAGGCACGGCAGTAGATCCTCTTGTTCAGCGCCTGAACCCAACGCGGTATCCGTTCTCCCTGTGGGAAAAGGTGGCGCGCAGCGCCGGATGAGGCTACAGGCAACGCGTGGAACTGCACTCTTGCGTCTCGCCGCTTGACGCTCCGACCGGCTCGTCACCGCAACCGCTCGCCGGCGGTGTTTGTCCCCGCGACATGGTGGACGGGTGTCGGACGCGGCCTGGGTAGATCCTTGCCGAAGTCGCCCCTTCTGCAGGATGCTGTCACGCCGGCCACCGCCCGGAGACCTTACAACGCTGCTCGACAGACTGCGACTGCGGTCGACTCGGTTATGCTTGTCGGCAGTTCGCCGCGAGATACCCACTATGTTCCGACCCCTGATGTTTTTGGTGCTGGCCGCCGCCCCGCTCACCACGCCGGCTGAAGCCGCACTGGCCGCGTTGCGGAACGTTTCGTTTCCCGGGCCGTATCGGGTAGCGTCCGGCGGACTGCAGGCAGGCGACGTCGCTACGCTGAAACACGCCGGCGTCAAACAGGTCATCGACCTGAGACTCGATGCCGAAACACCCGGCTTCGACGAAGCGGCCGCGATGCGCGCGGCCGGAATCACCTACCACAACCTGCCGATCAGCGGCGCCAACGACCTGACCCGCGAGAACGTGACGCAATTCGATCGGCTTCTGAATGACGCCGGCAACCAGCGCACCCTGGTGCACTGCGCCAGCAGCAACCGGGTGGGCGCAATGATCGCGCTGCGCGCTGCTCTGATCGATGGCCAGTCGAGCGAGGCGGCGCTGACCGAAGGTCGCCGCTGGGGCCTGCAGAGTCTGGAGCCGGCCGTGCGCGAGCGCTTGCGGGAATGGTCTGGCGATACACCGGGACACGTTCCGACCGTCGAGCATTGAGTGACTCGAACGGCGATCCGGAATGACCACGCGCGCCACTTCCCGTGCTCGCACAGCACGGCCTTGAATCCACAGCCAGCAACACCGCATTCACCGCCACGAGTCTGGTCCCTTCGCTGACCCGTGCATGAGCGGCGCGGTGACCATCGGCATCAAGTCACGGATCGGTGGCAAGCGCGCGCCGAGCCACCCATCCGACGCTCATCATCCGCACCGATCACGCTTCGTCGGTAAACTCCGGCAAGTCCGGCAGGTTGGCCAGCTCGGCCAGCATGTCGGTCACCTCCGGCTCTGGCTCGCGCGCCAGCGGCCAGCACCCGATCACCTCATGCCGGTACTGGCCGAAGTAGCTGCGCAGCAGCACGAACTCACGCGCATGCCACTGGACTGGCGTGATCGCCTCCTCGATCGCGTCGATCGCCGGGCCGAACTGCAGCGCCACATGCGGATGGAAGCTGGAAACGCCGCCAACGTGCAGGCCGACTCCGCGTTGCGCCTCGGCAATCGCCTTGCGCAAGGCCAAGGCAGCCTGGGTGGTGGCGTGGTCGGCGCACAGCACGAACGGGAACTGTCCGTCCTTGCCAATGCAGCGCATCGCCGTATCGAGGGTGGCGACGAAACCCGTGGCGCCCACTTTTTCGCCGGCCGTCAGCAAGGCCTGCTCCAGCGGATGGCGGAGTAGCTCCGTTCGCCCCATCGGACACAGCGACAGATGCAGACTTTCCACCGGCACCGACACACCACTGACCCGCTGCGCCTTGCGGAAGCGCGCGGCCGCCTCGGCGATCGCTGATCGCGCCTGGTCGTCCGGCCGCAACGCAAAGAAGTAGTCGATGCCGGCGGGCAGTTCAGCAGGGGGCGACGAAGTCGAAATGGCCTGTACCTCCACGGCAATCGCACTCACAAACGGTTGGCTTGGGCAACGATACTCTTTCCGCACGACCGGCAGATGCGACTTGCGTCGCCCGATGGCCCGGGCCGTGGGCGTTCCGCATGCATCGCAACCCGGCCCGCGGCGAACGGCATGTTTTCCGTGGGCAGGCTTCTTTATGCTGGCTGGCAAAGATCCGCTCACGGGAGCCACCCGATGCAGCATACGTGGAAGTGTCCGATCGTCGTGCTGTAGGGTTCGCTGCTGTTTGGCTCGTGCAGCGCCATGGCCAGCGAGACGGCCCATGCCGATAACGCCGCTGCGGCCCACGACGCATGACTGAAAAATGCCGTGACAAGCCTTTGCGTCATGCCGGACACAGACGCCCTGGTCAGCGCCCGCGTGCTCGCGGGAATGTGGCCGAACTATGGACGCTCGCGTCGTCGACCTGCTCGACAGGCCGGTCGCGTCCGCGCCGCAAGCGGCCGACATCGGCCTGCTCGACATCACCGCGTGCTGGCAGCAACCCGCCTGCGATGCGCTGCAGCGCGAGGCGCGCACCGTTTCGTCGATCCACGCAATGGCAATTTCTGGATCATTGCGCGGCACGACGCTTCGAAGCGCACCGACGAAGTGCGCATCGACATGGTGCTGGCCCGGATCGCGCAAAACACCAGTCTCGACCTGCAGTTCGCTTCGCCGGGCTGGCGCCTGCGGGTCGCCCTGAAGCGCATTCCACCCGCTCCGGGCATGGCGACACACCAGTCGATGTGGCGTAGCTGGTGCAAGCGAGAAACCTGGCCATGGCCTTCGCGATGCCACCGATGCAGGATCTGGTTGAGGCGTGCAAACCTGGCACGCCGGCCGGCGGTGCCCGTCGCAAATCCTGCCGCGCCATCGCCGGGTCGCGGCGTCACAGCGACTCGCCGATCACCAACGCAATCGGGTTGCGGCTGCAGGAATGGGCCGCCTGCGATGCCGCAGACAGCAACGCTGCCGCTGGCCGCGCCGCGCCGCCTGCAGTGGAAAATGCGCCAGTTGGCCGCCGTCAGCGTGAACTCTACCGTGTCGCCAGCCAACGATGCCGGCACCATGCTGGCCCACCAGAGCGAAGTGGATGGCATCGACGCGCTGATTCGCGCGACCGCCCGCCCGCTGGATCCACCAGCAGACTGGCAACCCGCCCGGCCGGAGCCCGCAACCGCCGCGCGACCGCTTTCCTGACTCGGTACGACACGACGCGCCAACGGCACCAGCAGGGTGGCCGGACTGCCGTCGCGCAAACACGTTTCGCGTGACACTTGGACGGTCGGTGACCGCAGTCAAGGGCCGCTTCGAAGGTGCAGATACCGTCAAATTCAAACAGTTCGACGAAATGAGCTGACGTGGGCGGTGCGGCGGTGCTGAGAGGCCGCAGAAAAGTCGGGCGCCCGCTGCGAGCGATGACTTCCCAGGTTCTCAGCGCAACTGACTGTCTTTGCTGCCGCGGCGGTTGTACAAGCCGACGCCGCGGCCTTCTGCATCCGCCGCTTCCTGGCAGGCCACGCACAGGCGCACCCCGGGCACGGCCTTGCGCCGCGCGGCCGGAATCGACGCATCGCATTCTTCGCAATGGGTCAGGCCGGGGCCACGACGCAATTGCTCACGCGCACGCTGCACGCCATCGTTGACGGTGGCATCAATCTGATCCTGTACGGCGCCGTCGCCAGCCCAGCCGATTGCCATGGGAAACCTCCACAACTGCCAATACCTGTAACGATACCCTCGATGCCGGCCCAAGCCCAATCGACGACACGCGCTCGTTCAGATGCGAGTGGCCATGCCGCTCGGCGCCTGGCACTGATCGCCAACGATCAGGTCACGATCACACCTGCTACCACGATGATTGCGTGTCGCGTGAAGTTCACGTTCATCGGGGCGCCGCATGTTGACGCCGGGGTTGTGCATGGCGCCCGAGGCTGTGATTATCAAGGCACACTCCACCGCGTCCGCCCACCTGTCGGTTTGCCATCCCGTTTCCGGGCGCCCTCTCCCCGCCCCGACACAGGAAGCGACCATGGAGAATCCCGGTTCCACCCTTCACCGCAAGGCCAGCGATGATCGCCGCCTGAAGCGCGACATCGGCACCGTCGGTCTGTTGTTCACCGCAGTCGGTTCGATCATCGGCTCGGGCTGGCTGTTCGGCGCATTGAGCGCGGCGCAGATCGCCGGGCCGGCTTCGACCATCGCCTGGGGCCTGGGCGGGGCGATGGTCATCCTGATCGGACTCTGCTACGCGGAACTGAGCACGATGTTCCCGGTCTCCGGCGGCGTCGTGCGTTTCCCGCACTTCGCGTTCGGCTCGTTCGCCAGTTACACGCTGGGCTGGATCACCTGGCTGGCGGTGGCCTCCACCACCTCGATCGAGGTACTGGCCGCGCTGCAATACTCCACCAACTACGTGCCCTGGCTGCAGCGGCTGCAAGACGGCGTGCCAGTGCTCACGATGCCGGGGCTGGCGGTGGCGATCGGCGCTCTTGCACTGTTCAGTCTGATCAACGTGGTCGGTATCCGCTGGTTCGCACGGCTGAACAACGCGCTGGTGTGGTGGAAGCTGTTCATCATCGTGCTGGTCATCGTGACGTTCCTGTTGACCGCCTTCCACGGGCGCAATTTCGCCAACGTCGACGCCGGCGGGTTCATGCCGTTCGGCTGGGCCGGCGTGTTCTCCTCGATCGCCACCGCCGGCATCGTGTTTTCCTTCCTCGGCTTTCGCCAGGGTGTGGAGCTGGCCGGCGAAACCAGCAACCCGCAGCGCAATGTGCCGCTGGCGATCATCGGTTCGATCCTGATCACCGGAGTGATCTACGTCGCGCTGCAGATCGCCTTTATCGGCGCGCTGCCGACCGAGGCGCTGGCCAATGGCTGGGCCCACATAGGCACCAGCTTCAGCGCGGGCCTGAGCGACATCGCGGCCACCTTCGGGCCGCTGGCCGCGCTGGCCGGCGTGATGGGACTGACCTGGCTGGCCGTGCTGCTGTACATCGACGCGGTGATCTCGCCGGCGGACACCAGCCTGATCTACACCACGGTCACCTCGCGCATCTCCTATGCGATGGGTCGCAACGGCAACGCCCCGCGCAGCCTGGCCAAGGTCAATGAGCGCGGGGTGCCGTGGGTCAGCGTGATCGTGACCTTTGTCGCCGGCACCATCTTTTTCCTGCCGTTTCCGGGCTGGCAGAAGCTGGTCGGCTTTGTCACCTCGGCCACCGTGTTGTCGTTCGGCTCCGGCCCGTTGGCGCTGATCGCCATGCGCAAGCAGTTGCCGCGACAAGCGCGGCCATTTCGCCTGCCGGCGGGCAACCTGATCGCCTACCTCGGCTTCCTGTCGTCCAACCTGATCGTGTACTGGTCAGGGTGGGAGACCACCTGGAAGCTGCTGATTGCCGTGGTCATCGGTTACATCATCCTGCTGGTGCACGAGTTGCGCTACCGGGCGACCACGCCGCCGCTGGAGTTCCGTTCCGGCTTGTGGGTGCCGGTTTGGCTGTGCGGGCTGGCGGTGATCAGTTGGCTGGGTGAATACCCGGCGCTTGCCGACGGCGCAGGCAACGTGGGCTTTCTCGGCTTCGGCTGGGCCATCCTCGTGCTGGCGGTGTTCTCGGCCCTGATTCTGTGGCTGGCCACCGCGCTGTGCCTGCTACCGGAACGGATGGAACAGCACCTGGCCGACCCGGCCAGCGGCACGCCGGCCGAATCGAAGACCGACCGCGCGCCACCAGGCTCGACCGGGTAAATCATCGCGCGGCCTGATGGAGGCCCGGGCGTCCGGCGCGCCGAAACCGCCTGCCCAGCGCCGATTCGCAGCAACGCCCAGCATGGCGAAAATGCCATGATAAAACCTTGGACGTCTGCCCGGAGCGGCGTCGTGCGCTCGATCCCCGGCCAGACTGCTGCCCCACGCCGCGACGAAAGCGTCGCCAAGCAGTTGTCCCTGGGCAACAGCGTGGAAGAGAACTTGTTCCCGTACCCGGAAATCCTTGCACGCGGCCAGGAAATGCTGGGCGCGATGACCGCTGCGATCGACCCATTCCTCGGCGACAAGAGCGCCGAACTGAAGCAGTACGACCGCGATGCCGAGCAGCCGGCCGAGTTCATCCAGGCGCTGCGCGACATGGGCCTGTCGGGCTGATCATTCCCGAGCAGTTCGGCGGCCCCGAACTGTCCCACGGCGCTTACGCCCGCGTGTTGGCGCAGACCAGCAGTCACGACAGCTCGGTTTCGCTGACCATCGGCGCGCACAGATCGATTGGCATGAAGCCTGTTGCTGTTTCGCACGGACGAAAAAAAACCGCGCTACCTGCCGACACTGGCCACCGGCAAGATGATCGCCGCGTTCTGCCTGACCGAGTCCGACGCCGGTTCCGACGCGACTTCGATCGGCACCAGAGCCGGGCGCAACGTCGACGACAGCTGGACGCTTTCCGGTAAAAAGATCTGGATTACCAATGGCGATATCGCCGACTTCTACACCGTGTTCGCGCACACCGATACGCCCGAAGGCAAGATCACCGCCTTTCTCCTCGAGGCCGCGTGGCCTGGCGTCAGCCACGGTCCGCACGAGGACAAGATGGGTATCCGCGCCTCGTCCGCCACCACCGTCGCGTTCGCCGACGTGCGGGTGCCACCGGAAAACGTGCTCGGGCCGGTCGGCAAGGGTTTCAAGGGGGCGATGAGCATCTTGAGCAGCGGCCGCACCGGCCTGGGCGGCGGCGGCGGCGGCGGCGGGCGGCGTGCGTTCGCTGATTCGTGTGGCTTGCGCCCAGGCGAAGGAGCGCAAACAGTTTGGCCGGCCGATCGCGGAATTCGGCCTGGTGCGCGAGCAGATCGCGCAGATGACGGTGGATTGCTTGGCCACCGAAAGCGCGGTGTGGATGGTGGCGCATCTGATCGACAGCGGCGTACGCGACTATGTGATCGAGGCGGCGATAAGCAACGTGTTCGCCAGCGAAGCGGTGCAGGATGCCTCGTACGAGGCATTGCAGATCGCCGCCGGCTACGGCTTCATGCACGAGTCCCCGTACGAGCAGATCACCCGCGACACCCCCACCCTGTCGATCTACCAAGGCACCCACCAGATCCTGCACGTATAGATAGCCCTGTCCGGCCTGAAGGGCGTAGGCGCGGGACTGAGCGAACTGAGGTCCACCGTGGGCGAAATTTTCAATGACCCGATCGAGGACTTCGGCGTACTCGCAACCTACACCGGCCGGCGCATGCGCGAAGCCACCGGTGACGCTATCGACCGGATCGCACACGCGCTGTCGCCGCGGCTGCGCAAGGTAGCCGGCAGGTATGAAAAGTACACGGTGGAACTATCCAACTCGTGCAACCAGTTGTGGCGCCGCTACGGCAAGAACACCATCGACAGGCAACACGCGCAGCAGCGCCTGGCCGATATCGCGATCGATCGGTTTGTGGGCCTGTGCGTCCTGTCGCGTGCCGACAGCCTTGAAAAGAAATCGCATCCCGGAACCGACGAAACGGTCAGCATCGCGGAAGTGTTCGCCAGGCAGGCGCGCCGGCGCATGGCACGCAACGTCCGCGGACTGGATCGCAATGAGGACGCGGCGATCGAGCCGCTGGCCGGTGCCGTTCTGGCATATGACGACTACAGGCGGGATGTGGTCCAGGCGCGCCCTGAAAACGGTTCTGACACCGCACCGGTCGCAAGTCCGCACAGGCTCTTCGTCAAGGGGCCCGGACGCGGTTTGACAGCCTGAATCAGCGGGGCCATAGTTCCCGCGTCTTGACCGGATGGGGACTGTCATGATCCTTCAGAATGTCATCTGGACCATCGCACTGGTCGGCATGGGCCTGGTCGCGCTGGGTTTCATCCACGTGATCCGTCAGGCCGGCAAACCCGCCGACGATGCAGCGACGCGCAAGACCGCGCACACCTCCAACATACTGCGACGATGGCTGTTCGGCGCGTTGCTGGTCATCTTCGTCGGTGGCACCTACGCCACCCTCCACCGCTTCCCGATTCCTCCGCAGAACGCACCGTTGGGCGTCCACCAGGTGGTCGACGTGGTCGGCCAGCAATGGTCATGGCGGATCACGCCGGACACGGTTCGCACCGGCTCTCCGGTCGAATTCCGGGTGACCAGCCGGGACGTGAACCACGGTTTTGCGATCTACGCGCCGGACGGCCGCATCGAGACCCAGACCCAGGCCATGCCGGGTTTCATCAACAAGATGGTGCACACGTTCACGCAACCGGGCACCTACAAGGTCATGTGTCTGGAGTACTGCGGCATCGGCCACGTACCGATGACGTCGGAGATCAAGGTAGTCGCAGCGAGCGGAGACTGATCATGGCTGCACTGACGATGTATCCGGACAACGAGCGTCTCGAGGGCGGCAACCGGGTCGCCTTCAATCTGTACATGATTTCGGCCGTGGCGTTGTTCTTGCTGATGATGCTGCTCGGCCTGGCCATGCGCATGGGACAGGCCACCTGGCTGACGGTGCCGCCCGATCTCTTCTATCGCATCCTTTCGATGCATGGCGCCGGGATGGTCGGTACCGCCGCACTGGCCACCACGGCGGTGATGTGGTTCTTCCTGCGCAAGTACGTACGGCTGCACCTGTGGGCGTTCCTCGCCAACTACGTGCTGTTCCTGCTTGGGGCGTTGTGCATCATCTTCGCGATCTTCGTCGACGGCTACGGCGCGCTGTGGACGTTCCTGTATCCGTTGCCGGTGCACGGCATGGGGCTGTGGAGCCCGAATGCCGCGGCGCTGTTCATGCTGGGCTACCTGCTGATCGGCGTGGGCATGCTGGTGTTCTATCTGGACGCCGCCGCCGGCATCATCAAGGTGCACGGCAACCTCGGGCGCGCGCTGGGCCTGCAGTGGCTGTTCGGCGGCACGATCGACCCGGATCACCCCAAGACCGTGGTGGCCAGCACCATGGTGATCATCGCCAACGTACTGGGTATCCTGGCCGGTGCGGTGGTGCTGGTGATGAGCCTGGTAAATATCTATTACCCGGAGATGGCGCTGAACGCGCTGGTAGCCAAGAACCTGATTTACTGGTTCGGCCACATGTACATCAACGCCACGATCTACATGGGCGTGATCGCCGTGTACGAACTGCTGGCGCGCTATTCGGGCAAGCCGTATCCGATCTCGCGGGCATTCCTGTGGTCGTGGTCGGCCAGCACGTTGTTCTCGATCATCGTGTTT
>CAJDVU010000017.1_pt1 | contig 21359 bp, 21 predicted proteins | sample 7391431 | NCBI WGS metagenome assembly CAJDVU01 (sample SAMEA7055700, study PRJEB34461) | soil metagenome | biome: terrestrial ecosystem; feature: Peninsula; material: soil | place: Antarctica | collected 2016
GCGGACTGCAGGTGGTGGTCGGCAACGTGATCGATTTCTAGGGAGATCGTGCATCCGTACGCTGATGCGCGTGGATGCAGCGCCAGTATCTGCGTGGAAGTGCCGTTGTCCCGAAAGGGTAACGGCGAACGCCACTGGCTCACTTCATGCTCGTTGTGCGGCTCGCGCATCAGACGCCGCGCGTTGCCGGTTTCCGTACGTATCCCGGCGGGCGCACGTCGGGCAGAAACACCGCGAACAGTCCCAGCAACGGCAGGAACGCGCAGATCTGGTACACAAACACGATGCCGAAGTGATCCGCCACCACGCCGAGCACCGCCGCGCCGATGCCGCCCAGGCCGAACGACAGTCCGTAGAACATGCCCGAGATCATGCCGACGCGATGCGGCATCATGTCCTGCGCGTAGACGATGATGGCCGGGAACGCCGAGGCCAGCACCAAGCCGATCACCACGCTGAGCCCGACCGTCCACTGCAGTCCGACATACGGCAGCAGCAAGGTGAACGGGGCAATCCCGAGGATGGAAAACCAGATCACCTGCTTGCGACCGATATGGTCGCCGATCGGGCCGCCGATCAGCGTGCCGGCCGCCACTGCCATCAGGAACACGGCGAGCAGATGGGTCGCGGTGGTCATCGACAAGCCGAAATGGTGAATCAGGTAAAACTCGTAATAGCTGCTGATACTCGCCAGGTAGAAGAACTTGGAGAACATCAGCACCATCAACACGCTGATCGTGCGGCGCACGACCGCAGCCGGGAACATCGGCTGATCCGTCGGCAGGCGTTTTCGCACGCGCTCGTTGACGTGGTGGCTGTACCAGCGGCTGACTTGCAACAGGACTACGATGCCGAGCAGCGCCGCCAGGCCGAACCAGCCCACGTGCGAACGCCCGTATGTCAGCACGATGCCGGCGGCCAGTAGTGGACCCAGCGCCTGGCCCAGGTTGCCGCCGATCTGGAATACCGATTGGGCGAGACCGTATCGCCCGCCCGACGCCATGCGCGCGACGCGTGACGATTCCGGGTGGAACACCGACGAGCCGCAGCCGATCAGCCCGACCGAAAGCAGCAGGATCGGGTAGCTCGGTGCGACCGACAGCAACAACAAGCCAGCCAGGGTGAAGCACATGCCGATCGGTAGCGAATACGGCAGCGGGCGTTTGTCCGTGACCATGCCGACCACCGGCTGCAACAGCGAGGCGGTCAGCTGGAAGGTCAAGGTGATCGCACCAATCTGGAAAAAGCTCAGCGCGAACTCGCCCTTGAGCAGGGGATAGATCGCCACGATCACCGACTGCATCATGTCGTTGAGCACATGCACGAAACTGACCGCGCCAAGCACGCTGTAGCGGGTCGGCGAGACGGCTGCGACCGATGTCGTCGAAATCACGGGCGGCGCGCTGCCGGCTTCGGCGTCAGCGATCAGAGGTTGCGCGCTGGAGGCTGTTTCGTTCATGCAGGTGAGATCAGTGCGGGGCCGTGCGGTGTCGATCGGCCAAGCCGCGTAGGATACGCCCCGGCGGGTTGGCTCGTCCAAGCGCTGACGCACCTTTCCGGTGCCTTTCAAAGGTGGGCGGACCCTTGCGGGGCGCGTCGTTGCCTGCAGTTTGCGCGCGGGTGTTAACGTGGACAGATCGCATCTACCAGCAGGAGTTCGTCATGCCCGTTTGCTCTCCCAGCCGGTGGCGTGCGGCCGTGAGTTCCACGACGGTGCGTCTCGTCCTGGCTTTGGCGCTGGCGTTCGCAGCGAGTGCCGCTTCCGCCCAGCAGCAACGCAGCGCCCAGGTGCCGCCGCCGCAGGACACGCCGTATCCGGGCACGATCACCCTGCAAGTCGATGCCAGTGACACCGCACAGGGCATCTTCCGGGTGCACGAAACGATCCCGGTCGCGGCTGGCCCGATGACGCTGCTGTATCCCCAGTGGATTCCCGGCACCCACTCGCCGGTCGGCCCGATCGACATGCTCGCCGGGCTCAAGCTCAGCGCCAACGGCAAGCCGATCAAGTGGAAGCGCGACAAGTACAACGTCTACGCGTTCCATATCGAGGTGCCCGCGGGCGTCGCCACGCTCGACACGAACTTCCAGTACCTGTCCCCGCGCACCGGCGGGTTCGAGATCACCGACCGCATGATGGACATGAACTGGAGCAACACGGCATTGTATCCGGCCGGCTATTTCTCACGCGACATCACGTTCGCGCCCAGCGTGAAGTTGGCGCCGGACTGGCAGCTCGGCACCGCGCTGGAGACGGCGTCACGGTCGGGCGATACGGTGACGTTCAAGCCGGTCACGTTCAACACGCTGGTTGATTCGCCGATCTACGCAGGTCGCTATTTCAAACGCGTCGATCTCAATCCCGGCAGCAAGGTACCGGTGCATCTGGACATTGTCGCCGACGCGCCGAAATACCTGGAGATGACGCCCGACCAGCTGAAGGTGCATCGCGCGCTGGTCACCCAGGCAGTGAAGCTGTTCGCCTCGCAGCATTACGATCACTACGACTTCCTGTTTTCGCTCTCCGACGTGCTGGCCGGCAACGGCACCGAGCATCATCAGTCCAGTGAGGACGGCATGGGTGCGGACTACTTCACCGGCTGGGCCGACAACGCGCCGAACCGCGATCTGCTGGCGCATGAGTACACCCATTCCTGGAACGGCAAGTTCCGTCGCCCCGCCGACCTGTGGACACCCAATTTCAACGTGCCGATGGGCGATTCGCTGCTGTGGGTGTACGAAGGCCAGACCCAGTACTGGGGCTTTGTGTTGACCGCGCGAGCGGGCATGTGGACGCCGCAGCAGTTCCGCGACGCCTTGGCCATGGTCGCGGCCAACTACGATCGCAACCGCCCCGGGTTTGGCTGGCGCACGCTGGAAGACACCACCAACGATCCCACGGCGGCGATGCGCTCGGGCCTGCCGTATCGCAGCTGGCAGATGAGCGAGGAGTACTACAGCGGCGGCCAGATGATGTGGCTGGCGGTGGACGCCAAGATCCGTGCACTCACGCATGACCACAAATCACTGGACGACTTTGCTCGCGCGTTCTTCGGCATGGACAACGGCAGCTTCGTCACCAAGACCTACACCTTCGACGATGTCGTGGCGGCACTGAACGGCGTCGTGAACAACGACTGGACCGGCTTTCTGCGAGCACGCGTGGACACACTCGACCCGCCGCTGCAAAGTGGTCTGGCGGCGTCCGGCTGGAAGCTGGTCTACACCGACCAGGAAAGCCCGTACGAAAAGCAATACAACAGCCACAAGGAATCACCGCGCCACCTGTTCAATTTCACCTGGTCGATCGGCCTGACCATGGCCAAGGATGGGGAGATCAACGACGTGCGCTGGGACGGGCCGGCGTTCAAGGCCGGCGTCAGCACCGGTGCCACCCTCGTGTCGGTCAACGGCAAGGCCTATACGCAGGACGTGCTGAAGGACGCCATCACGGCGGCGAAGAGCGACAAGACGCCGATCCAGCTGCTGCTGAAGTACCAGGGCGGCTTCAAGACTGTGCCGGTGGATTACCGCGACGGCCTGCAATATCCGCATCTGGTTCGCGTTGAGGGGACGCCGGATTACCTGAGCCAGATCATCACGGCGCGGAAGTAGGATGAAAGTGACGACAAACGCAGCGGCGCAGCCGAGGTCGGACATGCCCGCTCAACTTCATGGGTTGCCCGGAGCTGTGCAATGAACCTGCGCCACTGGATTTCAATGCTTGCCTGCGCGCTGGCGATGGGGTCGGCCGGCCCGGCGGTTGCGGCTGACGCCCCACCACTTCGGGTGATGACGTTCAACGTTCGCGTGCCGGTGGATACCGGCATGAACGCGTGGGCGAATCGCCGCGACCTGATGGTGCAGGTGATCAAGGACGAGCATCCCGACGTGCTCGGCACCCAGGAGCTGACCGAGGAGCAGGGCGAATACCTCGCCGCGCATCTGCCCGGCTATGCCTGGTTCGGGCAGGGGCGGGAAGGAGGCACCAAAGGCGAACACATGGGCGTGTTCTATCGCACGGACCGATTGAAGGTAGTGCGTTCCGGCAACTTCTGGCTCTCTGACACCCCGGATGTGCCGGGCAGCAAAACTTGGGGCCAGCCGTATCCACGCATGGTGACGTGGGCGCACTTTGAGGTGCGCCATGGCGGCGGCACGTTCGACTATTTCAATACGCATTTCCCCTACCTGCCCGAGGATGTCCACGCGCGCATGCTCAGCGCGAACGAAATCCTGCAGCGGATCGGCAAGCTGCCGCCGAGCGCGCGGGTGATTCTGGCGGGGGACTTCAATTGCAGCCCTGATACCCCGGTCCACGCGAAGCTGACCCAGGGTTTGCACGATGCCTGGATCACGGCGACCTCGCGCTCCGGTCCGGCGAAGACCTTCCACAATTTCACCGGCATTCCTGATCAGCGCATCGACTGGATCCTGTCGCGCGGCTTCACGGCCCGCCATGTGCGCACCGTCACCACTCACGAAGGCGCGCGTTATCCGTCCGACCATTTTGCGGTGGTGGCCGAGCTTGTTCCGTCGGGCAAGTGATCAGGGAACGGCGCGTACTCATCTCATGTCGGCGACGCGCAGCAGCCGACACGGTTGAGGCGAGGCATCGACGTCTTGGCTGATGGCCTGGCTGCAACGAGAGGATGGTGCCCTACCGATGACTGGAACAGGATTGAAGATCGGCATCAGTGGCAGCGGCGTGGCTGGTCCGGCGCTGGCGTACTGGCTGCTGCGTTGTGGCCATCGACCGACCCTGATTGAGCAGGCTCTGCATCCGCGCAGCGGGGGCTACGTGATCGACTTCTGGGGAGTGGGCTACGAGGTCGCGCAACGCATGGGCATCGAGCCGGCGCTGCGTCGGGCCGGCTATCAGGTGAGACGCCTGGATGCGGTCGATCGCAACGGCCGTGTGCGCGCCAGCATGGACATGGGCGCGCTGCAGGAGGTCACCCACGGCCGCTTCACCAGCCTGCCGCGCAGCGACGTGTCCGCAGCGATTTCCACCGTCATCGAGGGCCACGTCGAGACGTTGTTTGGGGACAGCATCGCGAGCATCGACGTGGGCGACGACCGTGTGCGAGTGCAACTGGAACACGGCGGCGCACGCGAGTTTGATCTGCTGATCGGTGCCGACGGACTGCATTCGAATGTGCGCCGGCTGATGTTCGGTCCGGACGAAAGATTCGAGAAGTACCTGGGTTGCCGGGTGGCGGCGTGCGTTATCAAGGGATACCAGCCACGCGACGAGCTGGTCTACATCACCCACAACCTGCCCGACAAGCAGATCGCCCGTTTCACCTTGCGCGACGACCGCACCCTGGTGCTGTTCGTGTTTCGCTCGCACGGCGAGATCGCCGATGATCTGCGATCGCACAAGGCCGCTCTACGGCGGGAGTTTGCCGATGCGGGCTGGGAATCCCCAGCCATCCTTGCGGCACTGGACACGGTGGATGAACTGTACTTCGACGTGGTCAGCCAGATCCGCATGGATACCTGGTCGCGCGGACGTGTAGCGCTGATCGGTGACGCATCGGCGTGCATTTCGCTGCTGGGCGGCGAAGGGACCGGCCTGGCCATCACCGAGGCTTACGTGATGGCCGGCGAACTGCATCGCGCCGGCGGTGACTGGCGTGCAGCTTTCGAGCGGTATGAGTCGCGTTTGCGCCCGTTCATCCATGGCAAGCAAGCCAGCGCCGAGCGATTCCTCGCTTTCTTCACCGCACACACGCGGCTGGGCATCTGGTTGCGCAATCAGGCGATCCGGGCGATGGGCGCCGGTCCGCTGGTCAAGCTGTTTGCGGGGCGCAGCCTGCGCGATGATTTCGCGTTGCCGGATTACGGGATGTAGGAGCGACTGTGCACGAAGGCGAGACCGGGATTTGCCGTGTCCCACCAGCTCGATGCCACACTGAGAAGTGTGGTCACTCAGGTAAACCGCTGGAATCGGCTCGTCGGCCCTGGTCAGCTTCAGTTCGAGCGGCCGCGCGTGGCCCGGAAACGGACAGAATCGAGGAAGGCTACTAGAGGCCTGCACGCGAATCGACACACGCAGCGCGTGCCACGTGCCGAGCAAACGTGCGCGCTCAGCGGCATCGACACTACGTGACAACGGCACTTGCGCCGCATGCTTGGGAGCCGGTCGGACCGTGGTCCGCCGGCCCGCGAATTCGCCTGAGCGGGCCGTGGTTTTGCCCTCGCTCAGCCGAATCCTCGACTCGCCCACCAAAGGCCGACAGGTTCCTAGAACAGCTTTTCCGCTCTGGCCGACTCCTTGCTGCCGCGGAACACCAGCGGCTTCAGCTTTTTCTCGTTTTGTGGAAGTTGCGCTGTCGCGACGACTGCCAGGACGGCGCCGTGGTGGGGCGACTTGTCGCAAACCGGGTCGGCGTTCGCCGGATCGCCGGTCAACATGTACGCCTGGCAGCGGCAACCGCCGAGGTCGTCGAAGCGCTCCGCGCAACTGCGACAGGGTTCCTTCATCCAGCCGGTGCCGCGGTAGCGGTTGAAACCCTCGGAGTCATACCAGATCTCGCGCACACCTGTCTCGTTTACGTTCGGGAACGGCGCCCCGGGCAGCATGCGCGCGGTGTGGCACGGCAACGCAACACCGTCGGGCGCGATAGTCAGGAAAACATTGGCCCAGCCGTTCATGCATTTTTTCGGTCGCGTCTCGTAGTAGTCCGGCACGATGAAGAAAAGTCGCATCTGGTTGCCGAGCTTTTCGCGCCAGCGGTTGGTGATTGCCTCGGCGCGCACGAGCTGCTCGCGCGTCGGCATCAGGCGCTCGATATTGATGTGTGCCCATGAGTAGTACTGCGCGTTGGCGAGTTCGAGATAGTTGGCGTCGATCTCCACTGCGAACTTGATGATTTCGTCAACGTGGTCGATGTTCATGCGGTGGATCACGCAATTCATCACCATCTCGAAATCGTACTTCTTGATCAGCCTCGCGGCCTCGCGCTTCAAGTCGAAGGTGCGCGTCGAGGACAGGAAGTCGTTGACCTCCCGCGTCGAGTCCTGAAACGAGAGCTGGATGTGATCGAGCCCGGCTTGCTTGAGCGCAGCAATGCGCTTTTCATTGAGACCGATGCCGGAGGTGAGCAGGTTGGTGTAGTAGCCGAGCCGATGCGCCTCGGCCACGAGCACCTCCAGGTCCTTGCGCTGCAGCGGCTCGCCACCGGAAAAGCCACATTGCACCGAGCCGATCGCGCGTGCCTCGCGCAGCACGCGCAGCCAGTCGTCGGTCGAGAGTTCGGTCTTCTGTTTTGCGAAGTCGACCGGGTTGTAGCAGAACGGACAATGCAGCGGACACTCATAGGTAAGTTCGGCCAGCAGCCAGAACGGCGGCCCGATCGTGGTTTCAGGCGTCGCAGGTTCTACTTGTGCATTCATGTGCGTTCCACCCATCGTTGTTCGCACGCAAGGTCGAGGAAGGCGATCACGTCCGCATCCAGTCCAGTTTGATCGAATAGCTTTTCAAGTTCGGCGACGATCGCCGCAACTGGCTTCACGCCGTCGCAGCGCGAGAGAATCTCGCTGGCGGTGCCATTGAGCTTGACCATGCCTTCGGGATACAGCAGCACATGGGCTTTCTGTACCGGTTCCCATTGCAGACGAAAGCCGCGACCTACGCGCGGGATGCTGTGGGGTGCAAAGCCCGCGGTTTCGTCGGCAGGTACCGTAACGACATTCATGCTTTCAGCTCCACTCCGTACTTCAGCGCCATCGCGTCGTTCATTGCCCACAGGACGTCGAGTTTGAATTGCAGGGTGTCGAGCGCATGTTGCTGCTGCGCCGGCGTGACGAAGTAAGTCAGCGTGACTTCGAGCGCCTGTTCCACGTCGCGGCGTGCCTGCGAGACGCGATTGCGGAAGTACTGCAGACCCTTGCTTTCGATCCACGGATAGTGCTTCGGCCAATTGGCAAGGCGTTCCTTGTGAATCGTCGGCGCGAACAGCTCGGTCAGTGCCGAGCACACCGCTTCCTGCCACGGTGCGCGGCGCGCGAAGTTCACATAGGCGTCGACCGCAAAGCGCACGCCGGGCGCAACGTGGCGCAGATCCTCGAGTTCCTCGCGCGCGAGTCCGGTTGCCAACCCGAGCTGTGCCCAGGCCTCGATGCCGCCGGGGTCGTCGCCATGGCCGTCGTGATCGAGAATGCGCTGCACCCACTGCCGGCGTACGGCCCGATCCGGACAGTTGGACAGGATCGCGGCATCCTTTACCGGGATCGAAATCTGGTAGTAGTAGCGATTTGCGACCCAGCCGCGGATCTGCTCGGGCGTGGCCCGACCCTCGTTGAGCAGCCGATTGAACGGGTGGTGGATGTGATAGGCAGCGCCTCGTTCACGGAGCTTCGCCTCGAATTCTTCGCGGTTCCAGGCCTTCGTGTTCATAGTTGAAAATCCATGCCGTCGTGTGCCAGTTCGACCGCCGCCGCCAGCACCTGCGCGTGCTCCGGGCTGTCCTCGTCCAGGATTGGGTTCGTGTTGTTGATGTGAATCAGGATCCGGCGCGTCGCCGCCGGCAGCTCGGCAAGTAGCGCGAGCATGCCGTGCGCGCCATCCAGGGCGCGATGGCCCATGTCGCGCGCTCGCTTCTTCGACAATCCGAGCAAGATCATCTCGTCGTCGCGCCAGCAGGTGCCGTCGACCATGACGCAATCCGCATGCCGCATAGCCGCGCGCGTATGCGCGTCGATTTCACCGAGCCCCGGCGCGTAAAACAGCCGCTTGCCGCTCGCGCTGTCCTCGACCAGGATGCCCACGTTGTCGCCGGGTGCCGGATGGTCGCGGCGCGGCGAATACGGAGGAGCGTTGCTGGTAAGCGGCAATGCGGTGAAACGCAGACCGGGGACACCATCCACCTCGAAGGGGTCGCCGTCGATCGGGACGCGGTGCCAGTGGACGCCACAGTAGTGACCAAGCAGCCGGAACAGCGGATTGCCGCCCTCAAGATCCTCGCGTACCGGCTCGGTACACCAGATGTCCAGCGGTTGGCGATGCTCGCGCAACATGTACAGTCCGGTCGTGTGGTCGACCTGCGCGTCCATCAGCAACACCGCCCGAATGGCGGTGTCGCGAACTGCACGTGCAGGTTGCAGCGCGGGAAATGTCCGCAGCTGCGCAAGAATGTCCGGGGACGCGTTGCACAGTAACCAGTTGGTCTGGTCGCCGCTCAGCACGATCGACGATTGTGTGCGCGGCTTGGCATTGAGCATGCCGCTACGGACGCCATGGCACAGGCGACAGTTGCAGTTCCACTGGGGGAAGCCGCCGCCAGCGGCGGAGCCGAGAACGTGAACGTGCATGTGTCAAGCCGTCATGGTCAAGGGTGCAAACGTGTTGCCGGACGCTTGCACGTCCGGCAACACGTCGTTTGCATCAGCCAGCTTCAACGACGCGCGATATACATCGTGATTTCGAAGCCGAAACGGCAGTCCATCGCTTTCGGAGTTTCCCATTTCATTGGTAGGTCCTCGGTTGCGAACCTGCGCGCATGGAAACCGCAGGCCCTAGTCAAATCGCACAGAAACTTTCCATGCGTGCTTGAAGCTGCGCTTACGCAGCACCCGGTACATCGCTATAACACCGATTGCGAGCTAGCGATTTTCGTGATTTGACCATTCCGTTCGCCGCGGCACGAGGATGCAGTAGGATCAAAGCATGTCTGCGGGCCTCTCGACGGTTGCATCCATTCCGCCCTCGGCGCCGGATGCCGGCTGGCTCGACGTTGGCACCGGCCACTCCATTTATTACGAGCAACACGGCGTAGCCGGTGGAATCCCCGCGCTGTTGCTGCATGGTGGACCTGGCTCTTCGAGCACGCCGGGACAACGCGAATTTCTCGACGCCACCCGCTTCCGTAGCATTCAGTTCGACCAGCGCGGTTGCGGGCGCAGCACGCCACTCGGAGAAACTGCGCACAACCATACGGACGCACTGATCGAGGACATTGAGACCCTGCGTCGACATCTGCATGTCGAGCGCTGGCTCGTCATCGGTGGCTCGTGGGGCGCCGCACTCGCACTGGCGTATGCGGCACGCTATCGCGAACGGGTGGACGGTGTGCTGCTCCGCGGGACATTCCTTACCGGACACGCCGATCTCGAATGGTTCTTCCACGGCGTCGGCGCACTGGTGCCGCAGCTCAACGCCGACTTCATGGCGGTGATTCCGCGGCGCTGGCGTCGCAGCGTGGTCACCTGGCTCAACCGCTGCTTCGCCGACGCGGACGCCGATCGCGAGCGTGCGCTGCACGTTGCGCTGGCGTGGCAGGCCTACGAGCGGGGAATCGGCGGACCGCATTCCGGGCGCGCGCCGCCGGCCGCGCCGGACGCCGAGCAGGCGCAACGATTGATCGCCAAGTATCGCGTGCAAGCGCACTACCTTGCGCGTCGGTGTTTCCTCGGCGAGGCGGCGGTGCTGCGGGCCGCTGGTGGGTTGCACGGCATTCCACTCGCGCTCGTGCACGGCACGCAAGACCGGGTGTGTCGACCGTGCAACGCCTGGCGCGTGCAGTGCACGTGTGTGGGTAGTCGCCTGGCCTGGGCCGAGCAGGCCGGGCACGATCCGACGCATCCGGCGACGTCGCGGCTGCTGCGCAGCGCCACCGAGGCTTTTGCGGCGACGCGCGACTTCTCGCGCTGGGCCGCTGCTGCGAACGCGGCAGCACCATGAGCCTGCGCCTCCAGTTCAACTTGCTGGTCGCGGTGTTGATGGTGGTGTTCACTGCGGTGGTGCTCGCGTTTCAGCTCACCGACACGCGCGCCCGGGTACGCGAAGATACCGATTCGGCGAACAAGGTCGCGGCCCAGTTGCTCACCTATTTCGTGGATGCCTACGCGGACGCCAGCGAGCCGGTGGAACGCCAGTCGTTGCAGCGACTCGGCCACGTGCGTTCGACTGACATCACCCTGCACGATGCGCACGGACGCGTGGTATACCGGTCGCCGCCTTCGCCCTACAAAGTCGGTCTCAACGCGCCGGGGTGGTACGCCGCGTTGGTCGCGCCGGCTCCACTGCATTACCAGCTGCCCCTCGCCGGCAGCGTGCTCGATATCCAGGCAAATTCGTCACGCGCGGTGCTGGATGGCTGGGATGACACGGTCCACCTGCTGCAGCTCGGCGTCATCGTGATGGTGTTGGGCAACTTGCTTGTGTTCTGGCTGGTCGGGCGCACGCTTCGCCCGCTCCGGGATATCGTCCGTGGTCTGGAGGACATGCAGGGCGGCCTGTACCGTACGCGCCTGCCCGAGTTCAAAAGCCGTGAAGCGCGCGCGATCGCGCAGGCATTCAACCGCATGGCGCAGGCTGTCGAGGACAGTCTGGATGCACGCCGCGAGATGGTTGAGTCGAAGCTGCGCCTTGAGCAGAGCCGGGACCTCGCCGCCGTGGTGCAGAGCCGCATCGAAGACGAACGCCGCCAGATAGCGCGGGAGTTGCACGATGAGACCGGGCAGAGCATCACTGCGATCAAGAGCATGGCGCTGTTCCTGACACGGCACAGCACGGGTCGCGATGAGGAGGCGCGTGAAGCGGCACAGTTGATCGCCGATACCGCCGGCAAGCTATATGCTTCGATGCACGATCTGATTCCTCGTCTGAGTCCTCTCACGCTGGACAACCTGGAACTGGCCGACGCGATCGAGGATCGCGTCATCGCGTGGCGGCAGCAACAGCCGCAAATTGAATTCGCCCTGAAGCTCGGTTCCTTGCCCCCCAACTTGGGCGAGAGCTATGCGCTGGCCGCGTATCGCATCGTGCAGGAAGCGGTCACCAATGCGTTGCGGCACGCGCAGGCTCGGTGTATCGAGATCGAGCTCGGTAGCGATCCACATGCATTGCATATCGACGTGCGCGATGATGGCCGTGGTCTTGCGCCCGACTGGCAGCGACCCGGCCACTACGGCGTACGTGGCATGCGTGATCGAGCACGTGCGCTGGGCGGCGATATCGAGATCGAGAACATCGAAGCCGGCGGCGTGCGCATGCATGCACGCCTGCCGCTGGAATAAAACATGACGGCGACGACAAAAATCCGCGTCATGCTGGTCGATGATCACGCCGTCGTGCGAGTAGGCTTCCGCATGTTGCTGTCGGCTACTGGCGACATTGAAGTCGTCGCCGAAGCGGATAGCGGTGAAGTCGCCTACCAGCGCTACTCGGAAGTTCGACCGGACGTGGTGATCATGGACCTGTCGATGCCCGGCATCGGCGGGATCGACGCGGTACGTCGCCTGCTCGCCAAGGACAAGACTGCGCGCGTACTGGTGCTTTCCGCCCACGAGGATACTGCGCATCCACGGCGCGCGCTCCGTGCCGGAGCGCTCGGCTACCTGTCCAAGCGTACTGCACCGGAAGAATTGATCGAGGCCGTGTATGCAGTCTCGGCCGGGCGCAGCTATCTCGATGTGGAAATCGCACGCAAGCTGGCGATGCAAGGTTTGGGGGGAGTGCCGGGTGGCGTCGAAGCATTGTCGGAACGCGAGTTCTCGGTTTTCCTGCAGCTCGCGCGCGGTCAGTCGGTGCGGCAGATCGCGGAAAGCATGAACCTGTCGCCCAACACCGTCGGTACGCATCTCTACAACATCAAGCAGAAGCTCGGGGCGGGTAATCAGGCTGAGCTGACCCTGATCGCGGTCCGGAATGGATTGATCGAAACCTGAATCCGCTAGCAGGAAACATCAGTGGGCGTGGATCGGTTTTTTCTGCACCAACAACGCGTCGTCACCTGGGTGTCGGCGCACCGCTTCGCTGGCTTGGCGCGCTATCTATCCGCCGTAGCTGTTGACGCTCAAGCTCGGCGCCCGGCACTCCCTCTGCTCGGTCACATCTGCCGATGACACTGATTGACCAAACACATGCGTGATGCCTGGATGGAAGCAGCCTCGCGTTTCGGTCCGGCAAAGACATTCCATAATTCCCCGAGGCCGCTCCGACCAACGCACCGATTGGATCCTCACGCGTGGCTTCACCGTGCGCCGTGTACGCAGCATCACCACTCACGCCCGATTCGTCAGGCCACTGTCTGCTGGTGGCCAAAGTCCTTCCGTTGGACGGGTGGCAAAGAAGCGCTGCAAACGGGCGATCTGGGTTGGCTTCCGGGTATTCGTTTCACACCTGAGATACACGAAGAGTACGCGGCCATTGACCCCGCCGGTGCAAGGCCTCGACTGCTCCCTCCGTCGGCTTGCTGCACGGGGAGCGGTGATGCGGGTCTGGATGCCTGGAACAGGCTTGAGGATTGGCAGCAGCGGCAGCGCCATGGCTCGCGCAAAGCGGCATCCGCCGCCGCCCGGCCAACCTGCGCGATGATGGCCGGGCTGAGGGCGGCTCGTGGCGTCGCCTATTTGTCGGAGTTCTTCTGTTTCTGCTTCTTGGCCTTCTCCAGGTATTCCTTGGAGCCGGCCTTGCGTTGTTCGGCATGATCGCGCGACGCCGCGGCTTCCTGCTCTTGCTTGGTGTTGTTGGCACCGCGCTTTGCCATGTCCTGATCTTTGACTTTCATGCGGCTCTCGTCTGGAGTGGGAGGTCCCTCAGCGTGCAGTGCCGAGAGTGAAGATTGCATCACCGTTGCGTCGACACCGGCGGCGTCCGTAGCGCTTGGGTGTGCGAGGAGGCCTGGTCCGCCACCACGTTGGGAAACACGAACAGCTTTTCCAACGTCTGTTTACGCCGTCTCGAACAGCGCCATGAAACCGAAGTCCATGTGGCTTTGCATGTGGCAATGGAACAGGGTCAGGCCGGGTTGATCGGCGGTGAAGTCGACTTCGGTGATCTGGAACGGTGGCACCAGCACCACGTCCTTCATCACTCCGGCGGTCGCCTGTCCCATGACGCTGGTGATCTCGAAGCTGTGGCGATGCAGGTGCAGCGGGTGGATGTCGTCGCTCGCGTTGCGGAAGCGCAAGCGGTAGCGCCGCCCGAGCTTGAGTTTGCGGGTGACTGGCATCGTTTTCCAGTCGTAGGGGGTGCCGTTGATGGACCACAGGTCGAAGCCGCGTGCTGCGCTCTGGCGCGAGGTGATCAGGAGATCGATGATCTGGTCCGGCGCAGGCGTGATGCGCTGCGGGTCCGCGAACAGCCGGTAATCCCATTTGAACCCGGTGGGCGGCGACTGCCATTGTGGCTTGCCGCTGGCGCCCGCGTACTCGACCACGATTCCCATGCCGCCCTCGCGGTCGGTGTCGGCGGTATCACCGAGTATCCAGATGCCTGGATGTCGCATCTCGACCATCGCGGACACGCGCTCGGCGGTCCCGAGCCAGAGCACCGGCACGGTTGCCGGGCGCGGCACCAGGTTGCCGTCCAGGGCGATCACCTTGAACGTATGTCCGGGCAGCGCGAGGCTGCGGTTTTCGGAGGCGCTGGCGTTGACCACGTGCAGCAGCAGTCGTTCGCCCTGTTTGACCTTGATCGGTTCGCCGTGCCCCAGCATCTTGCCGTTGATGGCGAACGAGCCGTAGGCAAGTTCGTAACCCGGCGCTACCGCGCCGGCGGCGGGATCGGCATTCGCCGCCACGCCGACCAGTGCGACGTCCATGCCGCCAGGCGCCATGAACGGCGTGTCGTCGTCCAGACGGTTGAGATAGGGTTCGAATTCCTTGAGGGTCAGGAACACTTCACGGTCGTACGCGCCGGGATCGTGCCTGGGTTCGATATACACCGGGCCGGCTTGACCGGAGTAGAGGCCGCGCGCGAGATCGCTGCCCGCGCGTACATGGGTGTGGTAGTAGCGCAGCCCCGCCGGCGTCGGCGTGAATATTTCGCGGCGGTGACCATGGGCGGGTATCGGTGGCGTGCGCTCCTCGAACGCGCCGTCCACACCGTCAGGCAGGTACTGTCCGTGCCAGTGCACCTGTTCGGGGATGTCGGTGTCGTTGGAGATGTCGACGATGGCGCGCTGGCCGTGCTTGAAGCGCAACAGCGGACCGGGGAAGTCGCCGTTGTAGAGCGTCGTCGAGACGAAACGCTTGGGGCCGAGCTCGAGTACGCCGGTGGCAATGCGCAGGTTGTAGTCGGCCTTGGTCACGGCTCCGAAGTTGGTCGAGGCGTCTGACGCAGGCGTGGACAGGCCGGTAGCCAGCGCATCGGCGCCAAGCGGGACGCTGGCCGCCAGCGCCGACAGGCTGGCGGTTTTCAGAAAATCACGGCGATCCACGGCAACTCCGAGGGAACGTGCAAAACAGCCGTCATCGTACACTTGCAGGCGTGAGCTACCTGGTCGGCAGTGACAACAAGCCTGGGTGCCGCGGCGACCGAGCGATCTGGATCGATGCCGTGCGCCGTGGGGGATGTTCGCCCATGTCGATTCGGCGGGCGCAGGTGTCGGCGTGCCGGAATTGCTTCAAGGCGCAGCGCCTGCCTCAGGCGGTTTTTGCGCTGTGACCAGCATGGTCGGCATCCACGGGCCACCCCACCACATGCGCCAGCCCAGCGCGCGCCGCTCCACGTCGGCCCCCAGCGCAGCCAGCCGTTGTTGATACTGGCGACTGTTCGAGATATCCGCGATCAGCAGTCGACCACCCGGGCGCAGTACGCGCCACGCCTCGTCGATGGCACGCTCGCGACCGGCCGCGTCGCTGATGTTGTGGATCGCCACATTGGAGACGATCAGGTCGAAGCTGCCGTCGCCGAGCGGCAGGTCGCGCATGTCGGCGGTTTTCAGCTCGACACGGTCGGCAACGCCTTCCACCTCTGCATTGCGCGTTGTCGCATCGATGGCGTTTCCCGACTGATCCTTGCCGCTCCAGATGTCGACGCCCACGGCGCGGCCGTGCGGAACGTGCGCGGCGGCCATCAGCAGGATCGCGCCGCGACCGCAGCCGAGGTCAAGCACCTGCTCGCTGCCGCGCCAGGCCTGCGCGCCGAGGAGCTCGCGCCACACCACAAACTTTCCGCGCAAGGTGGTGTGCAGGTAGAGCCCGAGCAGGACCGCCAGGATGAGCGAGGTGAGCCACCATCCATGAAAGGGGGTCAACGCAGTGACGCCGATGCATGCCAGCAGGCCCACCGCCATCAAGGCGGGAACGTAGGGAGCATCGATACCGTAACGAGCGTTGCGACGTGACGTGTTCATGCGTTCTCCCGATCGCCGTGGTTCACACTACGGCATTCTCGAGTTGTTGAACTCGGTGCGACAGTGACGTGTGTCATGCAAGCGAACTGCAGCATATCCAGGCATGCGATTGCCGCGGCTCGTGGCAAGCATCCACGAGACGTTACAGTCGCTTTCCCCGCAAAGCGGGGCAGCTGCCCGGAGCGCTGATGGAGGCGTTCTTGCCATGCCCGACAAAGTACACAAGCGCATGAGCGCAGGAGCGCCCCCTGCCGCCTTCGGCGCCTTGTACGCGCCACATCCGTGCGACGCGCCCTTCGGGCAGCATCCGCTGCAAGCATCGGCAATCCTGCCGATGTTTCCCCGTTTCGCGGGAGAAGGGTGCGGCGATCTTGCCGGAAATTGTCGAATCTCTCCGCGGCGATTGAAACTTCATCTGGCCGAATGAGTAGAATACTTCGACCCCGATGTGCATTCGAACTTCGCGAGGCATGCCACTCACGTCAGTTCGCCGTGCGCGCCAGCTGTCAATTCTCACTTTCGGGAAACCCCATGCGTTCGATCTTCTGGCTCTGCCTGTTGTTTGTATTGCCGGACTTCGCCGCTTCCTCACCGCTACCGGCACGGGACAACCAGAGCGTCGGCCAGCAGCGCGAGGATGTGTTGTTCTGGACGCAGGCCCAGCACACCGCGCGCTTCTCGCGGATGTACGAGATCTTTTCGGCCGACCGCGCAGCGCATGGCAGCCACGTGCATGCCTTGCCGCAGGGGACGGCGCTGACACCGCGCTGGAGCGATGGCGCGACCACGCTGGCGAGCTACATGCAGCAGCATCACCTGGCCGGAGTAATGGTGCTGCAGGATGGCCGCATTCGACTGCAGCGTCATGCACCGGGGTTTGGTCCGGACCAGCGTTGGACCTCGTTCTCGGTCGCCAAATCGGTCACCTCCGCCTTGCTGGGCATTGCGCTGCGCCGGGGCGATATCCAAAGCCTCGACGACACGCTGGAGACGTATATTCCGCAGCTGCGCGACAGCGCGTACGCCAAGGTGACGGTGCAGCAGTTGCTGACGATGACCTCCGGCGTGCGCTGGAACGAGGATTATGCCGACCCGCATGCCGACGTGGCACAGATGTACCGCCGTGCCTGCGAGAACGGTCAGCCGCACGTGGTCTCGTACCTGGCCAAGCTGCCACGCGAATGGCCCGCGGGGACGCACTGGAATTACAACACGGCCGAGACCGATCTGCTCGGCATCCTGGTCCAGCGCGCCACCGGTAAAACACTGGCGAGCTTCCTGTCGCAGACGATCTGGAAGCCGTACGGCATGGCCGCGGACGCGTACTGGCTGAAAGACGAGTGTGACGGCAGCGATACCGGTGGCAGTGGCCTGTCCGCCACGCTCGCCGACTACGCGCGGATCGGTCAGTTCATGCTCGACGGCGGTCGCATCGACGGCAAGTCGGTGATCGCCGAGGCGTGGATGCGTGGCGCTCTGCGTCGCCAGCAGGACGTGGACAGCCCCGGCCGCGGCTATGGCTATCTGTGGTGGACCGATGCGGACGGCAGCTATGCGGCGATCGGCATCTTCGGCCAGATGGTCTACGTCGACCCGGCGCGCAAGCTCGTCATCGTGCAGGTGGGTGCGTGGCCGCAGGCGACGTCGAAGCCACTGGTGGCGTCGCGGCGCGCGTTCGTGGCAGCCGTCAAGCGCGGTGCCGACGCGACGCCGTGACCACCTGCGCCCGACCGCGCCATTCAGCGGCGCGTGGCCAGCACGCCATCCAGTGCCCCCTGCGCCTTGAACCCGGCTTTCTCCAGCCGCTTCGCCACTTCACGCGGCAGGTCGCGGCCGCTGGTGAGCTTGTTTGGACGGCCGGTATAGTGAAACAGGCGGCCGCCGCGACAAAGCACGCGAGCGAGCTGGTCGTAGAACGCCTGCGAGTACAGCTCACCGGCAATGCCGAAGCGGGGCGGATCGTGCAACAGGGCGTCGATTGACGCGTCGGCGATCTGCGTGATCGCCTGCGACACGTCGGCATGTTCCAGCTGCAGGCGGCCGCCGCTGCTGACGGCTGCGGGATCGGGTGACCACGGGTTGAGCGTGCGCAGCCACAGCACGTCGACGTTCTTCTCGAATGAATGAATGCGCGCCGCACCGGCTTCCAGGCAGCACGCGGCGAAGTAGCCGAGACCGCCGCAAGTGTCGAGCACGATCTTGCCATGCGGCCCGATCAGCGCCACCTTGCGCCGGGCATCCTCGACCGGCGACGCGTTCGCCGTGGGCAGCATCTTGATGCCATCGATCTCGAACGTGGGCGCGCCCCATTCGGTCGGCACCAGCTTGATCAGCGAGCCGGAAAATCGTGCCGCCGGCGCGAACTCCTCGCCGTCGCAAAAATAAATCGTGCGGTCTTTCAGCTTCCCGGGATACCGGTAGTGCACACCTCGCCACGCCCATGTCGGCGCCGCGAGCGTGACCTCGCTGCCCGAGCGGCCCAGATCCAGTGAGCCGGCCCATACATGTGCTCCGGCGTCGCGCGCGGCCAGCAGGGCTTCGGCCACGGGGCGGGTAAGCAAGGGGCCGGAATAGTGCGACACGACGTTGACTCCACGATGCGGCGGCGGACAGGACCAACGGCCGGTTGGGCGCTCGATATCGTCATTGAGTGTACAAGCGCGTGCCGCGCGTCAATTCCTGCTCGTGCAAGCGCGGTGTGGTGCTGCGCTGCCGGCCGCGTCCATCGTGGCGTCGTGCTGCATCAGCGTAGACTGCCTGTCTGCATTGAATTCACTTCCATCTTCGAAGGTACCCATTCCGATGTCATCCATTACCGGCTGGATCGCCACGGCCGCCAGACAGCCACTTCAGTGGCAAACCATCGATGCCGGCGCGCTTGGCGACGAAGACGTCGAAGTCAGCGTCGATTACTGCGGCGTGTGCCATTCGGATCTGTCCATGGTCCAGAACGAGTGGGGCAACGCGCGTTATCCGTTCATCCCCGGCCATGAGGTGATCGGCACGGTCACGGTGCTCGGCGCGCAGGCCAAGGGCTTGCGGGTCGGCCAGCGCGTCGGCGTCGGCTGGACCAACGGCAGTTGCATGCATTGCCAGGCATGCCTGTCGGGCGACCAGCATCTGTGCGCGGACTCGGTGGCGACCATCGTGGGCCACAACGGCGGCTTCGCGGACAAGCTGCGGGCGCACTGGGCGTGGACGATTCCGTTGCCGGAAAATATCGATCTGGCCAGCGCCGGGCCGCTGCTGTGCGGCGGCATGACCGTGTTCAAACCGTTCCTCGCGTACAACATCCTGCCGACGGCGCGTGTGGGTATTGTCGGCATCGGCGGACTTGGCCACCTGGCGGTGAAGTTCGCCGCGACATGGGGTTGTGAAGTCACTGCGTTCACCTCCACCCCAGCCAAGGCTGAGCAGGCGCGGGGTTGGGGTGCGCACCACGTGGTGGCCAGCCGCGACCCGGCCGCGCTGGAGGCGATTGCCGGCTCGCTCGACTTGCTGCTGGTCACGGTCAACGTCGCCATGAACTGGGCCGGGTTGCTTGGCACCCTGGCCAAGCGCGGGCGCATGCACGTCGTCGGCGTCGTGCCGGAGCCGATACCGGTGCCGGCCTCCACCCTGATCTCCGGCCAGCGCGAAGTGTCTGGCTCACCTACCGGCTCGCCGGTGGACATAGCCCGCATGCTGGCGTTTGCCGCTCGCCACGACATTCGCCCGCAGGTCGAGCATTTCCCGATGAGTCAGGCCAACGAGGCGCTGGCCCATCTTGAAGCGGGCAAGGCGCGTTATCGCGTCGTGCTGGACGCGCATGCGTGAAAGCGGGTGAAAGGATCGTCCGGTCGTCGCGACGGTCCTTCTGCAGCAGGTCGAAACGTTCGGCGCGCCGGACGGCTGCTGGCATCAGACCGGCGTGCTGCACTGTCTGCGTCATTGGCAACGCGAGGCGGCGCGCGGGGATTTCCACTGATGCAGGTCATCCCGTCGCCGGGTGAGTGGCCGTAGCATGCAGTGATCGTACGAATATGCCGCATGCCAACCTGCAGCGCGGCGTGATTCGGAGAGGCGCGCAGCCACATGGGCATGTTCAATTCAAGCTGGTTTCGACGCCGCGACGGTGCGCTGCCGCCGATGGCCCTCACCGGTGTGGACGTGCTGCCTGCCGAGGCAGACAAACGGGACTTGCCGCCGCCGCTGCAGACGATGCCAGGCGATCCGGTCTGGGTGATCTACGCCAGCGAAACCGGCGTGGCCGAGCACCTCGCACGTGATACCTGGCGCGCGCTGCAGGATGCGGGGATCGCGTCCAGCTTGCTGCCGTTCGACGAGCTTGATCTGGGCAAGTTGCAGGCGATCCGCCACGCCTTGTTCGTGGCCAGTACCTGTTACGACGGCGATCCACCGGACATGGCCGAGGAGTTCTGCCGGAAGCACATGAGCAAGCCGACGCGGTTGCCGCAGCTTGGTTACGGCCTGTTGGCGCTGGGTGACAGTTACTACGATGAGTTCTGCGGTTTCGGGCGCCAGTTGCGGCGATGGCTGCAGGCGAGTGGGGCGCAGACCTGGTTCGAGGCGATCGAGATGGATGACGAGGATGAAGCCGCGGCGCGGCGTTGGCACGACCATCTTCGTATCGTGATTCAGCGTCGCCTTGCTGGCCGGAGCCCTGCTGCATGATCGCGCCGACCCGCCTCGCGTGGTGTGAGCGCATCAGCTCGGCGCTGCCCTTCCTCATGGTGTCCGCGCTCGCGATCATCGGCGGCGGCGTGCTCGCTGCGGCGATGGCGCACGCACCGAGCCGGAAGTTACTGTGGGCGGTGGCTTACCTGGTGCTGGTGGTGGGGGCGAGCCAGGCCGTGTTCGGCGTGGGGCAGGCGTTGCTGGCGTCGCGCGCCACGTCGGTGTCGACGCGGGTCGCCGAGTGGACGATGTTCAACCTCGGCAACGCCGGCGTCCTCGGTGGCACCTTGTGCTCGTCGCAGCCGCTGGTGTGGCTGGGGACGCTGCTGTTCGTGGCATCGCTGGTCGTCTTCCTGCTGGCGACGCGGGGTGTGCGCGGTGGCTGGGCGATCCTCGCGTATCGCACGCTGCTCGTCTTGATCGGAGGCAGCGCCGTCGTCGGGCTGGTGCTTGCCACGGTCCGCGCTGCACCCTGATTCCAACCCGGCCGGAACCCTTCGTTCGTCCGTTTCCGCCGTGCCGGTCACCGGCCGGAAAGGTGCTGAATGCATCGAGCAGAACGCTTGACCGCCTACGGTTGTAGCGTATAGTAGT
>CAJDVU010000045.1_pt1 | contig 21338 bp, 16 predicted proteins | sample 7391431 | NCBI WGS metagenome assembly CAJDVU01 (sample SAMEA7055700, study PRJEB34461) | soil metagenome | biome: terrestrial ecosystem; feature: Peninsula; material: soil | place: Antarctica | collected 2016
GACCAACCCTGTTCTGATGCCAGAGCCGCAGCATCCTCGCCGAGGTGCTGAAGCTGCCACTGGCTACCCTTACCGCAAGCACGGCAAAGCAGGCACCGCGTGGTCTGCGCACAAAGCATCCCGATGCACCGTCGGCCTGTGTCGCCGGACACGTCGTCGATATATCGCTCTGCGTGGAGGCCCCGCCGCTGCGCGTGCTGGAAGGCATCCTCGACGAAGCAGAGTGCACCGGACTGATCGAACTGGCGCGCCCGCGGTTGCAACGTGCGCTCACCGTCGACGACCACGGCAAGCAACAGGTCGACCAGCGTCGTACCAGCGAGGGCATGTTCTTCACGCTGGGAGAACTGCCGCTGATAGAGCAAATCGAGCAGCGCCTTGCCGGGCTGCTCGGCGTACCGGCCAGCCACGGCGAGGGGCTGCAGATCCTGCATTATCTGCCAGGTCAGGAATACCAACCCCACTTCGACTGGTTCGATCCTGAGCTCGCTGGCTTCGAAGCGATCACCCGGGACGGCGGCCAGCGCATCGCCAGCGTGGTGATGTACTTGAACACGCCCGAACAAGGCGGTGGTACCGCGTTTCCCGAGCTCGGCCTGACGGTGACCGCGCGTCGCGGCTGCGCCGTATACTTTGCCTACGAGGGCGGCGACCGCACCTCCCTGCATGCCGGCCTGCCGGTGATACGTGGGGAGAAGTGGATTGCCACCAAATGGCTGCGCGAACGACCTTACCGGACTCGCGGGCACGCCTGAGTACACTCCACGCAAGCAGAGCCGCCCATTCGGTTGCTGGCATGCAGCAGCGTTTGTCGTATCCTAGTCAACTGCATTTCCCTCCTAGTCTCGAGGATTCCCATGGGTCTGGATCTTGTCCCCGCCGGCAGCGACGTGCCAAATGAAATCAACGTCATCATCGAAATTCCCAAGGATGCCGAGCCGGTCAAGTACGAAGTGGACAAGGCAAGCGGCGCGATTTTCGTCGACCGCATCCTGTCCACGCCGATGCGTTACCCGTGCAACTACGGCTACGTGCCAGGCACGCTTGGCGGTGACGGCGACCCGCTTGACGCTCTGGTGATCCTGCCGCTGCCGCTGACCGTGGGCTCGGTGATCCGCTGCCATCCGGTCGGTATGCTGCAGATGAGTGACGAAGCTGGCAGCGACGAGAAGCTGGTGGTGATCCCCGCGCCGAGAGTGTTCCCTGGCTACGCGCACATCAACGACATGAAGGGCGTCTCGCCGCACTGGCTGGAGCGCATCGGCCACTTCTTCGAGCACTATAAAGATCTGGAGAAGGGGAAGTGGGTCAAGGTCGACGGCTGGGCTGGAGCCGATGAGGCCAAGGCAGTGATCGTCGCAGGCGTCGAGCGCTATCAGGCCGACAAGGCCTGAGGACTTGTGAAGGAAGACGGCGCATCACTTCACCGTGATGCGCTTCTTTACATCCGGCCGATAGTTCGTGGGGAGTATCAGCCGCGCTTGAGCAACTCGCGCAGATCGATCAGCGCCGCATTGGCGCGCGACACGTAATTGGCCATCACCAGCGAGTGATTCGCGAAGAAACCGAACGGCGAACCGTTCAGCACCATCGGACTATGCAACGGGCGTTGGCCTTCTTCCAACTCACGAATCACCTGATCCAGGCTGACGTCGGCGTGCTTGCTGTGCAGGATGGGTCCGAAATCCGTCTGAAACGCCTTGAGCTGTTCCAGCAAGGCCCACGTGTAACCGCGCGCTTCGTAGAAGTTGTCGTCGACCCTGGTCCACGGCGTTTTCACCATGCGTCCGCCGTCCGGCGCATGGACACGGGCGGCCCTGGCCGGCTCGGCGGCATCCACGTCACCGACTTGGATCGGGTCCACGCTGGCGGACAGTCGCTGCGACAACGAGCCCAATCGCGAGGATGCCAGCTGCAGGTAATCGGCGAGATTGTCGGCACGCGCGTAGAAGTGCGCGTTGCTGTCTGCCGCGTCACCGAGGCGCACCAAATAACCGTGCAGATGTTTGATGGCCTTGCGATACTGGCTTTCCGAACTGGGCAGCAACCAGCGGTCGTTCGGGCTGTTCAACAGCGGATCGGCCTCGGCCAGGTCCTTGTCTTCGATCGATTGCGCTTGCGAGCGACTGAAATCGTTGCGCATCGCCCGCACCAGGTCGCGCGCGGCGGTCAGCGAGCCGAATTCCCAATTTGGCACGTTGTCCATGAACACGCCCGGCGGCAGCTTGTCGTTGCTGAGATAGCCGCCGCGCTTGTCCAGCAGCGTCCGCACCGAGGTGATCAAGGTGACCGTGGTAGTCGCCCCGGTCGTGACCGGCCGCTTCAATTCGCGCATCTGCGCCTGGGTGACCGCCACCGGATCGAACAAGGGCGGCTCGGCGTCCCACCACCACATCAGGCCGGCAATCAGCAACCCGATAACCGCGAGGAACCCCAGCACAACGTGACGGATCCCTCGGTATGGCTGATTCAGCATGGCCTGGGGTGACATCGGACGACTCCGGCGAGCGGGCGACGGGAGCGCCCAGCTTACAGCCCCCGCGGTATTGCCCGGCAGTGTGTCACCGCTGCGCTTGTCCGGTCGCCACCGATGCCGCACGAGCGCGCAGCGCGCGCGTTACAAGCGCAACGCCGTCAGCCGCGCTTGCGCGCCGCCGTCGTGATCGCAGGCCTCGGCTTGGCCGGCTCACCCTTCTTGCCCAACTGCTCCAGCAAGGTGTTCATGTCCTCGGCGTGCTCTTCTTCCATCGCCAGAATGCCTTCCAGCACACGACGGGTGGTCGGATCGTCGGTACCGACGTAGTTGATCGCCTCGCGGTAGCTGTCGATTGCGATGCGTTCGGCGACCAGGTCCTCCTTGATCATGTCGACGATGTCCTCGCCTTCGACGTAGTCCGCATGGCTGCGGCTGAGCAAGCCTTCCGGCGACAGGTTCGGCTTGCCATCAAGCTGGGTGATGCGCTCGGCGAGCAAGTCGGCGTGGCCCTGCTCCTCGTTGGCGTGCTGGAGGAACTCCGCCTTGATCGACTGCGCATTGATGCCCGATGCCATGTAGTAGTGATACTTGTAACGAAGCACGCACACCAGTTCGGTGGCCAGCGACTCGTTGAGCAGCTTGATCACCGCTTCACGGTCGGCGCTATAGCCGGCAGTGATCGCCCCCTTGTCGATGTTCTCGCGCGCGCGCTTGCGAATGTTTTCGATGTCGCTGACGAACGACTTGGTCTTGGCCATGGTTTGCTCCTGTGCGGGATGGCGGTAATGTTTCGCGGCGTTCCGGTTGATGCCGCCGAAATCTGCTACAGCGTAGGAATGTTCACGAAAAAGCCAGGTGAAGGCCGAGGTTGGCTGATCCGTGCAAATCGCGCTTCAGCGTCCGGCGAAATGCTCCGCGCGATCACAGGTGGCCCCCAGAGCGGGCAAGACTTCCTCGATCAGAACCGCATGACGGCGCCATTTGTCCGCAGCCGGCTCGGACACGGTATAGCGCGACAGCGGCAGCGCTCTGTCCAGCGCCCGATCCCATGGCAGTTCCAGGCTTTCGCACAAACGCGCCACTTCATTGGCAGGATTGGCCAGGAACGCGTCGTAATGCACAACCTGGCAGCGCCCGGCAGGCAGGGCACTCAAGTCATCCAGCAGCGTTTGCGTGGTGATTTCCCATTGCGCTGCCACGATTTGCTGCAATGAGCGACCCTTCAGGTCGCGCCAACCGGGCACCAGCAGCATCGACCAGGGCAAGCCTTCCCAACCGGGGAGCTTTGCATAAGTGCGGAAGCGGCCCGATTGCCAGGCTTCGATCATGCTGCTGAGCGTCTGCCGCGGATCGCGATACAGGTAGACGAATCGCGCCTGCGGGAAAACCTGGGCAAGGAACGGCACCCGCAGGGAATTCTTCGGGGTCTTTTCGAGCACGCGCACCGGCGCGCCCGTCGGTATTGCGCCATCGCGATCGCGCAGCTCGGCCCACATGCGTTGGCGCAGTTCCTGCGCCACGGCTGGCGTGGCCGAACTCGCCGTCAACCGGTTGGATTCGAAGCCGAGCTGGCCGGGATCCAACGCCGCCATGCCTTCGATGAGCGCATGGCTTTCCTGACCGATGGTGTACAGCCCGCTGGCTTGCGCCAACGTCTCGAACAACAAGGTCGAACCTGACCGAGGCGAGGAGACGATGAATACCGGACGATCGAATACCGGATCAGGTTCGCCCGGACCCGGTGCGCCGATCGCAGGCGGTCGCGTCTCGCGGGCACCGAAATCCTGATCACGGTCTGCCAGCGCCACATCAATCACGCCCGCGCGCAAGCCCGTCATGAACTGCGCTCCGCAGGCCAGTTGCAAGGGCGCGGCGACGTGGTCCATTTGTTGCCTGAACTCATCCAGTGCCCTGCGATAGTCCGGCCAACCGTTCCGGTCAGCGCCGAATTGCGCCCACAGCGCGCGCCAGACGAAGGTAAAACGCGTCACCGCGAGTCGCGCCGCGGCGATCTGCGGATGTGGTTGTGCGTCGCTGAGCAGGAACACGAGATGTTCCCGCATTTCCCATGGCGTCATCACCTGCGGCACGTTGACCGATTCGTACATCAACCGGGCAGTGGCGTCGGGCACCGGCATCACCGGTTCGGCGCGCCAGCCCGGCACTTCACCATGGCCGGGCGCCCTGCCGGTCCCGACCAGTCCCCAGAACGGTTCGCTGCCCACGGTGTCTGCGACCAGATGGATCCGCTCGTCATCGTCGCCATTGACGACGCGATGGCTGAGCCAAGTGTTGAATATCCAGCACTCGCCAGGTGCCATGTTCACTTCAAGGTCGCCGCAGAAGAAGCGCACGTTGGGCTTGGTTCGGATCGGCACATGCACGCGCGCGCGCTCGCGCCAGTAATAGCTGAGATCGGTATGCGGGGTAACTTCGGCGTGGCCGCTGAGTTTCATCAGGCGGGTGCGCCCCCATACCGCACCGACGCGATGGAGTACCTGCATCAGATACGGGCACTGCGCGAGCGCGGGGGTAGCCCGCATCGGCCCGGAAATCGCATCGCTGGCTGGATCACCGTTGACCGAAATCAACGGTAGCGCGAAGTTGCCAGGAAATTTTTGCGGATGCTCCATCCATTTGTCCGCGCCGAGCGCATCGATCTCGGCCATCAGGCGGGTAGCGTCGAACTGCAGGGGCAATTGCACGAACGGTACGTGAAGCTTCATCGGGCAGCCTTCGATGCGGAAGATGGGTGCTTGAAATCTCGCGACACAGTCTCGCATGCCGCGCGCGCCCTGCCTCGACCGCCATCTCTCGCAAAGCCGCGCACGACCCATGACAACGCGGTCGGAACCGGCAACGTCACGCCGGACAAAGGCCAGCGGAGAGATCAGACGATTGTGGTCAGGAGTTCAGTGTGCGCGGGGCAGAAACGCAAGCTGATCAAGGCCAGGAATTGCACACTGGCGCGCGAGACATCTTCGATGCACAGTTTTCCCGCACCCACCGCGTGCTGCAGCAGCCGCTCCACCAATCCATGCGTACGCGCCGCACCTTCCTCCCAGACCAGCTTGCCGTAACGAGGATTGCCCTGGCGGCAGTCGCTGAGAATCGCGCGGAAGGTGCCCACGGTTTCCGCGTTGCAATCCAGATGGGCGTGGGTCAGCGCCACCCGCAGCAAGATCTCGCGGATATCCACGTCCGGGTCGAAACGATAGGTTTCCTCCGGCAAAAGATCCTGGATGCGGGAGCGGATCACCTCGCGGAACAGATTGTCCTTGTCCCCGAAATGGCTGTAGACGGTGAGCTTGGACACTCCGGCGTCCGCCGCGATGGCATCCATGCTGGTGCCGCTGAACGCATTGCTGATGAACAAGGCCTTGGCTGACGCCAGAATAGCCGCACGCTTCTCCATATCCTTCGGGCGACCGGGCCCCTGGGTTCTGATTGGCGCGCTGATACTCATGCCTCCACCTTCACAAACGACAAATCGGGCTTTATTATACGTCTCAGTTCATTTATTTGCCATGCGGCACGGCTCCAGCCGTGCGGCGAGGCAGCCCAGGCCCACCAGACAGGTGACTCACGTCAACGTCAGGCGATGACTTCCGGCACTTCGTGGACGGCGGCGCAGCCGGCAGGCTAGGCACCACGAACTTGTTGTTTTGCGGATCGAGTCGAGAAGTCGGTTGCGCGAGGACGGCAGCGGCCGATTTGCGGGCTCACCGCAGTTTTATGGGTCAGGAATCGGCGAATAGCGGACCACACAAACGGATCGGCAGACGGACCGACCCTGAGGTCCAGCAGACTCGCGAATGCGCATGTCATTGTGGGACCGAGTGGCAACACTTATCCTTCAGGGTCTTTTTCAATCGGCACAGGGCACAAGCAGATGGCGATGAATTTCGAACAGGCGCGATTGAACATGGTGGAAAACCAGGTGCGCCCGTGGGAGGTGCTGGATGGTCGTGTGCTCGATGTGATCAGTCGCGTACGCCGCGAGGATTTCGTGGCAGCGGAACACCGGCAACTCGCCTTCGCCGACCTGTGCCTGCCGCTGGGCCACGGTGAGTTGATGATGAAACCGGTGGTCGAAGGCCGCGTGTTGCAGGCGCTCGATTTGCAACCCACGGATCGCGTGCTGGAAATCGGTACCGGCTCGGGTTATCTCAGCGCCTGTCTGGCCACCTTGTCGGCGCAGTTGACCAGCGTGGATATCCACGGCGACTTCACGACCGCCGCCAGGGAGCGTTTGGGTCGCGCCGGCATCGACAACGCCAGCCTGGTCACCGGCGAGGCGGTCAAGGCCTGGCAACCGGACGGGTTGTTCGACGCACTGGCGGTGACGGGTGCCGTGGCTGAGATCCCGCCGCGCTGGCTCACCTGGCTCAAGCCGGGGGGTCGCATGCTGGTCGTGTGTGGGCAGTCGCCCGTACAGCGCGCCATCCTGCTGACCCACGAGGCGGGCGGCCGTTCCCGCGAGGAAGGTCTGTTCGAGACCGACCTGCCCTACCTCGTCCATGCCGAGCCGGTGCTCCGGTTCGTTCTCTAGATTCCCTTAGATCGTCCCCGACCGATTGACACGAGGCGTCCCATGCATTTGAAGCTGCTCACTCTTGCTCTGGCGCTGGCCGCCGTCTCGCTGCCCAGCCATGGCGAGGATCTGCTCGATGCCTACCGGGAAGCGCGCGCGAACGATCCGGTGCTCTCGCAAGCCGATGCCACCCGACTGGCCACCGGCGAAGGCGTGCCACAGGCCCGCGCGCTGCTGCTGCCGCAGATCTCGGCCGGACTGACCCTGAGCCAGACCAACGGCGGCGGCAGTCCCGCCAGCACCATCAGGGATCCCACCACCGGCCTGCCGATCCTCATCAGCGGTCAGACGGGCCATTCGCGCACCCGCAGCATCAACGGCACGCTCAGCCAGACGGTTTTCGACTTCAGCAAGTATGCCAACCTCAAGGCCGCCCACTCCGCGGCGAACGCGCAGGACGAGACCTACCAGGCCGCGCTGCAGAATCTGCTGGTGCGCGTGACCGCGGCCTATTTCACGGTACTGAACGACGAGGACCAACTGACTTTCGCCAAAGCCAACGAAGACGCTTTCAAGCGCCAGTTCGACCAGGCCGACCAGCAATACCAAGTGGGCCTGGCGGCGATCACGAATGTCTATCAGGCCAAGGCGTTCTACGAGAACGCCAGAACCCAGACGATTACGGCACAGAACACCCTCGACAACGACAAGGAGGCGTTGCGCGTCATCACCGGCAAACCGGTTGGCACGCTGAAGACCCTGCGCAACGACCTGCCGCTGCAGCCGCCCTCACCAGCTGATCCCGACGCCTGGGTCAAGCAGGCGGAGCAGAGCAACCCCACGTTGCTGTCACAAAAGGACAACGTGGAGACCGCCGAGCACAACATCACCGTGGCGCGCTCCGGCCACCTGCCCACGATCACGGCCAACGTGAGTTACGGGAAAAGCGACACCTGGTACCAGAACCCGGCGCCGGCGGCCTTCGATACCAACCGCCCGGCCTCGACCACCGTCGGGCTGACCCTGAACGTACCCATCTTCTCCGGCGGACTCACCCAGTCGCGCGTGCGCCAGTCGATCTACCAGCGCGACGCGGCCACCGACGCGATGGAACTGCAACGCCGCCAGATAGTGCAAAGTACCTTGAACTACTATCGCTCCGCGCTCGCCGGCATCTCCCAAGTCGAATCGAGCAAGGCGTCGGTGGACTCGGGCCAGAAGGCGCTGGAAGCGACCCGCGCCGGCTTCGAGGTCGGTACCCAGACCTTCACCGATGTGTTGCTGGCGATCCAGACCCTGACCCAGTCCGAGAGTGCCTACTCGCAGGCGCGTCACCAGTTCATCCTGAACAAACTACTGTTGCAGCAGGCCGCTGGCACGGCCGACTTCAAGGACATCCAGGCGATCAACGCACTGCTGCAGTAGCCACCGTTCGCCACCGGCAATCAGGCGGTGGCTCACTCCTGCAACAGCCCGTCCACCAGTTGCATCACCCGCTGCACGGCACCGCGCTCGCGCTCGAACACCTGCTGCGCGGCCACGCCCATGCGTTCACGCCGGGAGCGGTCGAGCAACAGTCGCAACACGTCCGGGCCAAGCCGGTCGACAGCCGGCACCAGCTCGGCGCCGCCCTGTTCGATCAGGCTGCGGGTGATCTCCTCGAAGTTGAACGTATGCGGCCCGACCAGCACCGGCACCGACAGCGCCGCCGGCTCCAGCACGTTGTGACCCCCGATCGGGACCAGACTGCCGCCCACGAACGCGACATCGCTGGCGGCGAAGAACGGCAGCAGCTGGCCCATCGCGTCGATCACGAAAACCTGATGCATGGCCGAGGGCACGCCATCGATGCTGCGGGTGGCTACCTTGAAGCCCAGACTGCGGACCGTGTGCTCGACCAGGCGAAAGCGCTCGGGGTGGCGCGGCGCCAGCAGCAGCAGCGCATCGGGCAGTCGCTGCAACACTTTCAAATGCGCCTCCAGCAAGGGCAATTCCTCGCCCTCATGCGTGCTGGCCGCCATCCACACCGGTCGCCGCGCGCCCCAGTGTCCGCGCATGGCAGCGCCCTCGGCCACCACCCCGGCGGGGATCGGCATGTCGAACTTCATGTTGCCGCTGACCAGGACCTTCTGCGGATCGGCGCCCAGCAACCGGTAACGCGCGGCATCGGTGCGCGACTGCGCGGCGATCAGATCCACGCAGGCCAGCGCGGAGGAGGCCAGGGCGCGCAGCGGCTTGTAGCCGCGCATGGAGCGCGCCGACAGCCGCGCATTGACGATCATCAGCGGGATGCCGCGCCGATGACAGGCAAAATACAGGTTCGGCCAGATCTCGGTTTCCACGATCAGTGCCAATCGCGGGCGGATCCGGTTCATGAAGCGACGCACCGCGAACGGCAGGTCGTACGGCAGATACACCTGAAACGCGCTGTCGCCGAACAACTGCTGCACCCGCGCGGCGCCGGTCGGCGTGACCGTGGTGATCACCAACGGTGCCTTCGGGTAGCGGTGTTGCAAGGCCTTGATCAGCGGCTCGGCGGCGTTCACCTCGCCGACCGACACGGCATGCACCCAGAGACTGCCGAACAGACCGGGTGCATCGAAAAACCCGAACCGTTCCGGCCAGCGCCCGCGGTACGGCTGCGAACGCAGGCCTCGGGCCAGCAGCCGCAGTACCAGCACCGGCGTGACCAGGAACATTGCCAGGGTATACAGGAGGCGCAACGATCGATCCTTGCAATCAACGCGCGAGTATAGCGACAGCCGCGCGGGCGGGTTCGCGCGTGGTCGGCCCGCTACAATACCGGCGATGCCCGGCACGCCCCGCCCCGACTTCACCCGCTCCCTGCTCGCTCCGCGCCATTGGCCGGCATGGCTGGGGGTGGCAGCGATCGGGCTGATCGCCCATCTGCCGCAGGTGGTCTTGCCATGGCTCGGTCGCCGCCTCGGGGCGCTGGTGCTCAGGATCCCTTCGGCGCGACGTCGCGTCGCCGCCGCCAACATCAAGCTGTGCTTTCCCGAACTTGACGCCACCCAGCAGACCGCACTGGTCGAGGCGAATCTGCGTGACATCGGCTCGATGATGGTGGAGTTCGCGCTGGGCTGGATGGGCAGTGATCGACGCATCGCGTCGCTGTCGACCCGGATCGAAGGGCTCGAACATCTGGAGGCCGCGCGCGCCCGCGGCAAGGGTGTGCTGCTGGTCGGCGGCCACTTCTCCCATCTGGAACTATGCGCGCGTCTGGTCTCGCAGCGCATTCGCATCGCCGGGATGTATCGGCGCATGGATTCGACCGTGTTTGAATGGGTGGTGCTGCGCGCGCGCCTTCACTACGCCGCGGCGATGTTCGACAAGGATGACATCCGCGGCACGGTGAAGTACCTGCGCGGCGGCGGCACCCTGTGGTACGCGCCGGATCAGGACATGCGCAGCAAGGACACCGTGTTCGTGCCGTTTTTCGGCGTGCCGGCGGCGACCATCACCGCCACCCACCATCTGGCGCGGATGTCCGGCGCGGCAGTGATCCCGTTCTTCCATCGACGCCTGCCGGGCAGGCAGGGTTATGTCCTGCGCCTGGGGGCGCCGCTGGCGAATTTTCCCGGACCGGATGTGCTGGACGACACCGCCCGGGTCAATGCCTGCATCGAGGAGATGGTGCGCGAGGCACCCGAGCAGTACCTGTGGGTGCACAAGCGCTTCAAGACCCGGCCGCCGGGGCAGCCCGCCGTCTACTGACCGGAGCCGAAGCCGGAGCCGTGCAGCAACCATGCATCGGTTCAGGCGGGGCCTGCTTGGTCAGCTTTCACATAGAGCGCAGCACACCACAGGCCGAGCAGCCACGCAAACAGCAAGCCCCACCATGCGGAATAGAACGCCAGGTGCGAGTTCAGCGGAAACAACATCACGCCCAACGCCAGGCTTGCCGGAAAAGCGCGCGCACGCGCCAGTTCACCCACCTGGCGCCACGCGCGCCACGCCCAGGCGGCCGCCACCAGCCACAGCAGCAAACCCAGCGCACCGGTGCCGGTGAGGATTTCCAACACCAGTTGGTGCGGATGGCAGGCACCCTCGCCGATGCCACACGCCTCCCGGGAAACCACGAAGTGGTCATCTGCTGGCGCATAGTGCGGATAGGCATAACGGAAGCCGCGCACGCCGACGCCGTTGACCGGGTGCGCGGCAATCATCGCCACGCTGGCATGCCAGATGTCGAGCCGGCCGCTGAGCGCGGTGTCCAGCGACTGATCGGTACCGTGCAGCACCAGCAGCGTGCGCGCCATGCGGTCGTGGAAACGCGCCGAGGTCTGCCACGCCAAGCCGCCGGCCAGCACCAGCACCAGCGCGGCTGCCGCGCACCAGATCGAAAAGCGCCAGAGCGAGCGGGCCTCGCGCCAGCCAAAGCCCGCCAGCACCAGGGCATAGCAGAGCCAGGCCGAGCGCGATCCCGCCAGCAACACCGGCCCCAGCACCAGCAGGCTGGCAAGCAACAAGCCGCGCCGTCCCCAGCGTTGCCGCGCCGCCCACAGAGCGAACGGCGACAACACGGCCAGGGTCGGGCCCAGCTTCAGGTTGTCCGCACCGAAAATGCCGGAGATGCGTTCGGCCTGCGGTCGCCCACCGAGGCTCCAGCCGGTAAATGCCTGCAGCCACGCGTCGGCGCACCACACCGCCAGCACCACCGCCACCGCGATGTACAACGCCTGCAATTTGCTCTCGCGACGTATCGCAAAGCATGCATACAAACCCAGCGGCACATAGCGCAACAGGGCAACCACCGTACCCCAGCTTTTGCCGGGCCGGATCGCATCGACGGCGGAAAACAGCGCCGCCGCCACATAGGCTGCCAGCAACCACAACAGCAAACGCGCGCCCGGGTGCTGGCGCAAGGCATGCCGATCGCGCGCGAACAGCATGATGACGCCCAGCAGGCACAGCAACGTCCCCAGCTCGGCGCTGCGGCCAAACGGCAACAACGCGATCACCAGCCAGAACGGCAACAAAGGCGAACGCAGGGCGGCCTTGAGTGAACTACCGGGCGAAGTCATGCACGAACCACCGTGGGAACCATCACGCATTGTAGGTGAGCACGAACGCGGATGGAGCCGGTGAATCTCCGGCTTACGCTTGCCGCTGGCTCACTTCCTCGTACAGTGCCAGCGTGGCCTGCTGCATGTCGCTGAGGCGATAGCTCTGCAACACCGGGATCGGCGGCGCCACGCGCAGCAACTCGGCGGCGCGCTCCACCAACTTCTCGCGATCACCCAGCGGCACGCGGCCGGCGGGATACAGCTCGGCCAGCAATTCGCCGACGCCGCCATGCGCATAGCCCAGTACCGGTCGGCACAGCGACAGAGCCTCGATCACCGTGCGGCCGAACGTCTCGGGCTTGTTCGACAACTGCAACACCAGCGCCGACACGGCGTAGATGTCGCGGATATCGTCGCGCGGCGGCGACAGCACGACTTGCGAGGTCACGCCGCGAAGGCGGATCAGTTCCTGCAGCTCGGCCACGTACGCCTCGCGGCCGGGTTCGACCACCCCGAGCAACAGCAATCGCGCCTCGATGCCGCGGCGCTTGAGATCGGCCAGCAATTCGATCGCGTCATGATGACCCTTCAGGCGGGTGCCGCGCGCCGGCATGGTCAACAAGGGGGCGCCATTCAACGCGGGAAATTCAGCAAAAAAGGCCTTGTGCCAGGCATCATCCGGCCGATGTCCGTAGGGAAACGCGTCCTGGTCGATGCCGCGCGGAATCACCCGCACCCGGCCCGGCTCCAGCCAGCGATAATGGCTGAGCACGTAGTCGCGCAGCGTCTGCGATACCACGATCACGCGCTCGCCGCGCAACAGGACCGAACTGTAGCGACCCGGCGAATTGAACCCGTGCACCGTGGTGACAAAATGCGGGCGTGGCGTCATCCCCTTCATCGCCCACCAGCCCATCCACGCCGGTAGCCGCGAGCGGGCGTGCACGATGTCCGGCTTGAGCTCGCGCAGCACACGTCGCAGCGCGCCGAGACGACCCAGCGTGAGCAGCGACTTGCGGCCCAGGTCGAGCGTGATGTGCTCGCTGCCCTCGGCCAGCAGCTGTTTGACCAGACGCCCGCCGGCGGAGATCACCACCGAACGGTGGCCGGCCTGTGCCAGCGCATGCGCAATCTCCAGCGCCGAACGCTCCGCGCCGCCGGAATGCAATGCAGGGATCAGCTGGACCACGGTCAGCCGTTTGGCGGGTACGACAATGCTGGACATGAGCTCAGGGCTGGGGGCTTTCACGGCAAGAACGAAGCAAAAAAAGTGCCACCGCCGGCCACTGATTCACTTCCGCAATCAGTCTCGCAAAACGTAAAGTGCGCCACAATAGGCGCAGGTTGACTCGCCACCGTCATCGACGATCGGCAGATAGATCTTGGGATGCGAATTCCACAGTGCCATGCCTGGCATCGGACACGACAGCGGCAAGTCCTCGCGCGTCACTTCGTAACGATTTTCGGCATTCGCCGGCACCAGACGCACGGTCGCGGCAACGGGGGACGACATCGGCAGACTCCGGACTGGACAACAGACTGCCGATGGTAGCAGGCCGACGATTATTGTCGTGCGCACGCAACCCTACGGAAACCTGGGAACGCGCCTACGGAAACCTGGGAACGCGGCCTCCGGGCGCAGTCGGCAAGCTGGGCCAAGACTCGCCCGAAACGGGCAGCGGCACGCACCACCCGATTTTTCCGCATCTTACAAAACCGCGCCGTTACCGGCGCGACTTCATTGTCGGCCCGGCGGAATGCCAAGGAACAACGTCATCCTTCGGCACCGAGCCCTCGGTGGTGATGCGCACGTGCACCTCGTCGCCGACGTCCGGCACATAGGCGCCGACACCAAAATCCGAGCGCTTCAATGTGGCCGTGGCGTCGAAACCGATCGACTGGGTCGTGCTCCCCGGGCGCGGGCCCACCTTGTTCAACGTGGCATCGAGCACGACGGGCCGCGTCACGCCATGGACGGTGAGGTCGCCGGTGACCTTGAACTGGTGGCCGCCCGACGGCTCGACGTTGCTGCTCTTGAAGGTGATCACCGGATACTTCGCCGCGTCGAAGAAGTCCGCCTTCTTCAGGTGGCTGTCCAGCGCCGCCACATGTGTGTCGAGTCTCGCCAACGGCAAGGTCACCTCGACACTGGATTGCCTCGGATGCTGCTGGTCGAACACCACGGTACCCACGCCCAGCCCGATGTCGGCCGTGGGATGGGAGTAGCCGAAATGGCTCCAGCTGAACAACACCATCGTGTGGTTGGGATCAAGCTTGTAGGTTGCCGGTGCAGCTTGCACCGACATCGCGGCGCCAAGCAGGCCGGCGAGGGCAAGATACTTCAACGGGGGCATGGCGTGGTCTCCGCGGGGAAAAGGTCAACGGGTTGGCTCAGGTCCAACGCTCCGGCGCGTCGAACGGCAGACGCGACGACCGGCCGGGTCGAGGCGGCGCCCGGAACGCATGTCGTTCGTCGGTATCCTTCGCCGCAAGCCGCGCCGACAGCAGCGACCGGAACGTGCGATTGTACAGGTGGGCGGCAGCTGGGCGTCGAGGCGGGGAAACGCATCGTGTTGATTCTGGAAATAATCTCGCGGCAAACTCGCCCATGCTGACGCTGCATGGCGACTGCTGGGTGATCACCGATGAGGCCGCCGGCAACCAGCGCCAGGCGCTGGCGCTGGCCGAACATCTGCGCATGCCGAGCCGCCATCTGGTGCTGGAGCCGCGAGCACCGTGGTCGTGGCTGGCGCCGCGACTGGTCCTCGGCGGGCGACTGGCGCTGCCGCCAACTCAGCGCGCATGGTTTGCGCCGCCCTGGCCGACCGTCGCCATCGGCTGCGGTCGCGCCGCCGCCCTGTTTACCCGCATGCTGCGCCCGCTGTCGGCAGGTCGCTGTCATACCGTGCAGATCCTCGACCCGCGCCTCGACCCCCGTCTGTGGGACATCGTGATCGCGCCACGACACGACGGCCTCGGCGGCGCGAATGTGCTGCACCTGCTGGGATCGCTGAACTCCGTGGACGATCAGTGGCTGGCCGACGGACGCGACGCCTGTCCGCATTTCGACGAACTGCCGCGCCCGCGGATCGGCGTGCTGCTGGGCGGCCCGCGTCGTGGCATCGCGCTGGATGCCGGTTACGCGCGCGAGCTGGGCTTGCGGCTGCTCGCACGCCAGCGCCATGAAGGCGGCAGCCTGCTGGTACTGGCCTCGCGCCGTACTCCCGCCACGCTGATCGAGACCCTCCGCCCCCTGCTCGCAGGCATCCCGGGCGTGCTGTGGGCCGGTCCGGACGACGGCCCCAACCCCTACCCCGGCGTCCTTGGCTGGGCCGATCGCCTGGTGGTCACGCCGGACTCGGTCAACATGATGTCCGAAGCCTGCGCCGTCGGTTGTCCGGTACTGACGTTTGTCGATGCGCCTTTGCCGGCAAAGATCCTGCGCTTTCATCAAGCCCTGCGTGACAGCGGCCGGTTGCACGATATCGACGCCCCGGTCTGCGCGACACAGACGCCGCTGCGGGAAACCGCGCGGATCGCCACGATCGTCCAGGCAAGGATCGGCGTGTCAGCGCCTGCGCCAGGGGCGGGCGAATGATGCAGCATTGATCCGGCCGAGCGATCAGGCATGCACGCCGATGAAGCGAGAAAACTCACGGATCGGGATGGACCCATTGCAGCTGGCCCGCAGCCAGCAAGGCATCCACTTGCGGTGCAAACGGGTTCTGCAGGATTTCTGCCGAAAGCGGCGCGGTCACCAGCAATCCCACGCAGCGGTTGCGCCCGAGATGCTTGGCGCGGTACAGGGCAAGGTCGGCCAACTCGAGCGCCGCGTCGAACGTCGCCTTGTCGGCCGAACTGGCCAGCGGATGCATGCTGAAACCGATCGAACAGGTCAATCGAACCACCCCGCCGCGACCATCCGCGAAGGCTCGTGCCGCAATGTCGCGGCGCAGCCGTTCGGCAGTGACCATGACGCCGGCGGCGTCGACATCCTGCAGCAGCAGCAGGAACTCCTCGCCACCCCAGCGCACGGTGATGTCGCTCTCACGCCGCAGCGCCGCGAGTTGACCTCCGAGCTCACGCAATACCGAATCACCCACCGCATGACCATAACTGTCGTTGATGTGCTTGAAATGGTCGATGTCGATCTGCAACACCCCGATGCGCGCATCGCCCGTCAACACCGCAGGCAACTGCGCGATCAGATAGCGCCGGTTGTGCAACGCGGTCAGCGTGTCGGTCTGGCTCTCCTCGGCCAAGGCGAGGTTGGTGATGCGCAGACGCTCCATCGCCCGCGAGAGCTCGCTGGTGCGTTGCTCGACCTGCTCCTCCAGCCACGCGTTGCGGCGGCGCTGCCGGCGCATATTCCAGCGCACCAGCAGCAACGCCAGCACGCACAATGCCGCCAGCGCCGCACCACGCACCGCGACGCGTTCGTACCAGCGTGGCTTGACCTGGATGACGATATCCGCGTCCGGTCCGTACGCCGTGGCACCGGGCAGCGTGGCAGCGACCCGGAAACGGTAGTCCCCGGCGGGCAGGTGCGTGTAGAACGCTTCACGTCGCGCGTCGGCCTGCTGCCAATCCGTGTCATAGCCCTCCAGGCGGTAGCGGAAGCGCAGGCTGCCAGGACTCAGATAAGCAGCAGTGTAATTGACGGTCAGGTCGCGGCTCCCCTGATCCAGCTCGAACGACGCTCCGGAGAAACGCTTGCCATCGTGCTCCATCGCCACCACCCGCGCCGGCGGGGCGACCGGCAAAACACCCAGGACGCGCGTATCCAGCCCGACGATGCCGTCCGTGCTGCTGTACCAGATGACATCGCCGTCGACCACGCTGCGCGCACTGGCGCCGCCGTTGCAGCAACGCAGACTGTTGATGCTGGTCGGACGCTGCTCGCCGGCAAGCAGTTGCGGCGAAATCGTGCGGTCGGGTGATCCCGGCACCGGCAGCTGCGCCAGCGGCAGACGCCATGCGCCAACGGCCGAACTGACATAGAGTTCGTCGCCGAGCACATCGAAGGTCCAGACGTTGTTGCTGGGCAGCCCATCGTCCTGGTTCGTCATGCGCAGGCGACCGTTGGCCACCACGCCGATGCCGGCGTCACTGGTGGCGACCCCGAGCAGGCCGGCTTTCAACAGGGCCAGGCGCGTCACGAAATGCCCACGCAGCGGCGCTGCCCACGCCGGCTCGGTCATCTTGCCGCCGCGCCACTCGCGCACGCCATCCTCGGTGCCGACATACAGATGGTCCGGCGCCAGCGGCAGCACCGAGCGGATGATCGCCGCCGCCGTCGAAGCATCCGGATCGGCGCGGCTCAGCGTGCCCAGACGCCAGCGATACAAGCCGCCGGACGTGCCGATCCAGAAGTCGTCCGGCGCCACTTCACGTATATCGTCGATCCGCCAGCTGCGCAGCGCCGACAAGGCCGCCGGCGTGACATCCCGGCCATGGTCGAACACGGCGATGCCCGCGCGGGTACCCACCCACAGCCGGTTCCGCCGGTCGTAATACAGCTCGTACGCCGACGGATTGGGCAACGCGCTGCCTGGAATCAAGACGCGGGCATGCTTGCCATCGAAGACTTCCACATCGGAATTGGTGCCGAACACGATCTCTCCGTCCGGCGCCTTCAGCACGCTCCACACCAGCGGATCGAGCACACCGTCACGCATCGACACATGGCGCGTCCAGCCGTTCCAGATCCGATACAAGCCGCGCGTATGCGTACCCAGCCACAGGTTGCCGTTGCGATCTTCAAACTGGGCCCGCACCCAGAGGCGCGGGGCGATGTCCTCGTCGCCCAGCCGCTCCGGGGTGCGCCCGGGAACGCGTCGATAAAACGCACCCACGGTACCGATCCACAGCACGCCATGGCGGTCGGTGAGCAGACTCTCGATCGCCGTAGTGTCCAGTGCGCCGCCCAACCCGGCCGGTGCAAGTTGATCGCCATCCACCCGCATCAGCCCAACCTGGGTGCCCAGCCACACCGCTCCGTCTTGTCTGGCGAGGTGCCGCACGATCATGCGCTGTTGCGTGGAATCGGCGCGAATGCAGCCCAGCGCCGCTGGCTGCACGCTGTCATCAAGGCGGCAGACGCGCCCGATGCCGCCGACCCACAGCGTCTTGCCATCGCGCAGCAAGCTGAATGCGGCGCCGGTATCGCCTGCCAGCGGCACGCCCTTGCCGTCCTGCACGCGCTGCAAGCCGTTCGAGGTGGCCAGCAAGGGTGTGCCATCGCCCGCATCGATGATCGCATTGACCGCGGCACCACCGAGCGACGTGAAATGGCCGTCACGCTCGTGCAACAGGCCATGCGCGCCGCCGAACCAGACCCCGCCCTGCGGATCGGCCCAGGCCACTGCGAGCATGCTGGTATCCACCCCGGTGGCGGCCCGGTCATAGGTGACAAACCGCGCACCGTCGAAGCGCACTACCGCCGCCTGCGTATTGATCCAGAGAAACCCGGCGCGGTCCTCGGCCATGGCGAGCACGGTAATCTGCGGCAATCCCTGCTCGACGCTCCAGTGGTCGAGAACATAGGAGTGGAACGGCTGCTGCGGATCCATCGCCACCGCAGCAGAGATGCCGAACAGGCAAGCCAGCCAGCCGAGTGCGATCGCCAGAATTGCGCGCGCGTTGCGTCCCCGTGTCACGTGGTCAATCATCCTGCCGCTGCGCCCCCAACTTCGCGCGATCCTGCCCAACCGCAAACCGCGGTACACGTTGCTTCCGCCAGTCACGGTCCGGTCCGGTCTGGCTCAACCGGGTGGGACGAGCGGGCCATCGTCGGAAGCAAGTTTGAAGCCAAGTGCACAGGTGACGTCGCGCACACCATCACACAACTGCTGCAACGACGCATCCCGTGGCGCGATGCGCGAGCGCAAATCCAGGGTACAGGCCAGTGCGCGTTGCAGCAGATCGGCATGAGCCGTGGCCAGAGTCATGGCCTGGCTGTCGCCGAGCACACCGGCACGCCGGCACGCCTCGATCAAACTCGCATTGGCGGTGACAACGAGCAACTCGGGATGCTGGGCGGCATGAGCCAGCACCAGCCCCTGCAACGCGAACCCGATGTCGAGCAGGCCGCCGCTGCCTTGCTTGAGATCGATCCGGTGCGCGTCGGAGCGGTCGCGCTCGGCGCGCCAACGCTGGCGCATGCTGCTGACCTCGGCCAGCACGATGGCGCGCTCGCGCGGGGCACCGAGGATCTTGCGCCGCACCTGCGCCAGCTTCTGGCTGAGCGCCGCGTCGCCAGCCACAGGGCGCGCGCGCAGCAGCGCCTGGTGCTCCCACGTCCACGCACGGCTTTCCTGATAGGCGACAAAGGCCTCGAGGCTGCTGACCAGCAGGCCCTTGGAACCATCCGGGCGCAGGCGCGTATCCACTTCGTACAGGCGCCCGGCGCGGGACAGCACGGTCAACCAGTTCATCACGCGCTGGGCCAGGCGCTGATACCAGCGGAAGCCTTCGACCGGCCGCTCGCCATCGCTCATCGCCCGGGCGCGGCCGCCGTCGAAAATGAAGACCAGATCCAGGTCGGAGGCAAAGCCAAGTTCCTTGCCACCGAGGCTGCCGTAACCGAGCACCGCGAAACCGGAGCCCTCGCCAGGCAACCGCCCATGCCGTGCGACCAGGTCACGCTCGGCCAGCGCCAGCACCGCGCCCACCACCGACTCGGCCAGCGCGGCGAGGCGGCGTGCGGTGGCCACCGCATCGACGCGGCCGTCGTTGAAGGCCAGCCCGAGCCGGAACGCGGTGGACGATCGGAATTCGGTGATCCGCTCCAGTTCGGTTTCGGCATCGGGCTCATCCAGCGTACCCAGCACCCGGGCAATCTCGGCGGCGATGTCGGCACGGCGAAACGGCAATTGGTCGATGCGCGGATCGAGCACGTCATCCAGCAGCAGCGGTTGCGCGATGACGCGCTCGGCCAGGAACGCACTGTCGGCAAACAGCCGCACCAGCCGCCGGCGCGCCGCCGGTTGCTCATCGAGCAATGCCAGATAGGACGATCGCCGGGCCACCGCCTGCATCAGGCGGCACAGGCGCAACAGGCTGGGTACCGGCGCCGGGGTGGCTCTCGCGGCGCTCAACAGCTGGGGCAGCAAGCGATCCAGCCGCTCGCGCGAGCGTGGCGACATCGCGCGCACCTGCGCGGCCTGCGGCAATTTCAGCAGCGTGTCGGCCAGTTCAGCCGCTGGTACGAAACCGGAAGCCTCCAGCGTGGCCGCATCGAGCGTTTCGTCACAAGCGAGCTCCCACAAGCGCATGTCGGCCACCGGCGCGCGCGTGGCCTGTCCATGCTGCGGCATCAACACGGCGGCAAAGTCCTCGCTGACGATGGAGCGATGGGTCATCAGCGCACGATTGAGCATGTCCCAGTCGGCGTAATCGAGGCTCAACGCGATGCGCTCGCGGCTCAACGGATCATCGGGAATGTCGTGGGTTTGCGCGTCGCGCAGCATCTGCACGCGGTTTTCGACCCGACGCAACAACACGTAAGCGTCGCGCAGACGCCGCGCACGCTGGGCGCCGATATGCCCGCGCGCCTCGCAGGCGGCAAGCGCCGGCAGCAGACCACGTACCCGCAGCGAAGGCTCGCGACCGCCGCGGATCAACTGCACCAGTTGCACGATGAACTCGATTTCGCGGATGCCGCCGGGACCGAGCTTGAGATTGTCGGCCAGGTCCTTGCGCGCGACTTCGGCATCGATCAGCACCTTCATCTCGCGCAGGCCGGCAAACGCGGTGTAGTCCAGATATTTGCGGTAGACGAAGGGTCGCAGCAGCTCTTGCAGCTGCTTCCCGCCCGTGCGGTCGCCGGCCACCACGCGCGCCTTGATCCAGGCGTAACGCTCCCAGTCGCGCCCCTCGCTCTGGTAGTACTGCTCCATCGCGGCGAACGACAGGGCGAGCCGTCCGGACTTGCCGAATGGTCGCAGTCGCATGTCAACCCGGGCGCAGATGCCGTCCATGGTCCGCTCATTCAGCAAACGCACCAGTTGTCGACCGAGCCGCACGAAATACTCGCTGTTGTCGAGCGCGCGCGCGCCGTCGCTGTGGCCACCTTGGGGGTAGGCGAACAACAGGTCGATGTCGGAGGAGAAATTGAGCTCGCTGCCACCGAGCTTGCCAAAGCCGACCACCAACAGCCGCTGCAACGCGCCATCGGCGCTGCGACTGTGACCATACCGAAACGCCATGGCGTTCGTGGCCCAGTCCAGTGCGGCCGCCAGCAGTGATTCATACAGCACGCTGGTGGCAGACAAGGTTTCCGGCAGCTCGTCCAGCGCGT
>CAJDVU010000138.1_pt1 | contig 21090 bp, 20 predicted proteins | sample 7391431 | NCBI WGS metagenome assembly CAJDVU01 (sample SAMEA7055700, study PRJEB34461) | soil metagenome | biome: terrestrial ecosystem; feature: Peninsula; material: soil | place: Antarctica | collected 2016
GATCGGCGTGTGTGCGATTGCCGTCTCGGGGTGGCTCGGCGGGCAGATGGTGCACGTTTATGGCGTGGGTGTCGAAGGCCGCGAATAATTGCGGCCGCCTGTTGCACAAACAACCCAGCTCCCGGGAGAGGATCCCAGCCTGACCTAAGCCTGATCAGTCCCGTCTGCGGTAGATTTCTGCTGCATCCGATGCGTCACCACGATGAATGACGCGTGCCGCTCCACTCCGACTGCACGGGCACACCGACGGATCCACCATCTGCTAATCACCCGGTGATCTCAATGGATGAAAGTAAGTTAGACGAGAACTGCACCGTAGTTTGTGTCGGTGGTTCAGCCGGCGGACTGGATGCTTATATTCGGCTTCTACAGAGCCTTCCGTGTGATATGGGTGCTGCTTTTGTTATCGTCAATCACGTCAGAACATTCGCAACCCTGCTTCACGAAATACTTCCCAAGTACACGGCAATGCCGGTCATCTTGATCACAGAACAACTCGTTATACGGGCTGACCATGTTTTCATCATCCCCGAGCAGCGTGACCTGCATGTGCTTGATGGAAAATTTCGGCTAGAGCCAATATCAAAGCCCCGGGGCTGGCCTGACGTGATCACCGTATTTCTGCGTTCACTGGCGAAAAATTGGAAAGGAAAGCTTATCGCAGTGATCGTTTCTGGTTACGACGGTGATGGAGCTGCAGCACTATGCGACATAAGGGAAGCTGGAGGTATCGTCATTGCGCAGAGGCTCGATACCGCCGCGCAACCCGACATGCCTGAAAGTGCTATCGAAAGCGGATGCGTAGACTTTATTCTTTCGCCAGAAAACATAGCTGGAGAAATTGCGCGAATCGCGCGCAGCAGCAGGTGACCGCGCCTCGCTCTTGAGGAGACAATCAATATGACCGGTGCGGCTCGACCAATACTTGCCGATCATTGATCGCGCTACGATCCCGCAATGCCTGAACCGCAAGTTCAACGGATCCTTATGGCCGTCAGCGGCCAGATTGTCCACCACCCAAAGCGGCCGTTGCGGATGCCAGAAGCAGTCGATCGAACGGTCTGAGCGGAAACTCTCAAAACCAAATGGACGGTGCCACTGCGCTGCTCGGTGCGTTTGGTCTCCCGAGAAAAAGAACCCCGGCGTGGCCGTTCGGACTGATCGCATCCGCCTCACAAATCCAACGGTAGCCTTACGCGGAAAGTTGTGCCGCTCGCTGCCGAAGAAGTTACCTTGATCGTGCCACCGTGGGCGGTGACGATTTCCTGCGCGATGAACAGGCCCAGCCCCAGCCCTGCGCGCGGACCGCGCTCGGCGAGCGCAAACTGCGAATGGCGCGTCATCGGATCGAAAATGCGTACCGTGTCTTCAGCTGCGATCGGTTCGCCCTCGTTGTGGATCGAAAACACAGCATGCTCACCTTCCAGCTGCTGGCTGATAGTTACCGGTGAGTTGGCCGAACCGTGCTTGATGGCATTCTCGATCAGGTTGCTGAAAACCTGGCCCATGCGCGACGTGTCAAATTTGCCGACGATGCGTTCGCCCGGCTGGAACAGCACAAGGTGATCTGGATGCAACAAACACGCTTCGCGCACGATGCCCTCGCATATTAAGGTGAGGTCGCCTTCGCTGCGCTCCACCGGAATGCCACTGCCAACGCGTGCGCGCGCGAAGTCCAACAGGGTCTCTACGATCCTCTCGGCACGGCGCACGCTCGTGTAGATACCGGCGGCAACCTTGGAAAAGCGACTATCTAGCTCATCGGCATGGAGAAAGAACTCGGCCGATAGCAGAATTACGCTAAGGGGCGCGCGGAGATCATGTCCAAGCACCCCGAGGAAAACGTCGTGCGATTCGTTCACGGTCTGAGAGTAGCGCGACACCGATTCGGCTAGACCTTTGTCGATCGCCTCGTTGAAACGGAGCGTATCTTGCTCGTGAAACTTAACGTCACGATCAGGCAACTGCGACCACAAGAGCAGCACACTGGCACGTAGCGCACGGTATTCGGCTACCAGCTGATCGATACTGAAGCCCGACCGCAGGCGGGCTGTGGCGTGCGCCTCCGACGCCGTGTCCATCCGCGTTTTCGGGCCTCCACCGCGTGATTTCTTGACGCTCTGCCGAGTCGATTGTGGCGTGCTGATGTCCGCGGCGATCTCGACCAACATCGCCCCAGCGTGGTCGCGCAGTTCCTTGGCTGCCATTACTCCAGGCTGCAAGGTATCGGCGAAACTGTCCCACGCTTCGAGGATGGCCTCCCGGTGGCTCAAAATGAACTGTGTCAATCGCATGCGGCTACGTGCTCCAGAGGATCGGTTCGGACTTACAGACGATACGGCAAACGTATCGCCGATGCCGAATGTCAGAAGGCGAACAAGGAAGGACAGAGCTAACTCGGTGCGCCGACATGCGTGTAGTCCGTGGGAGCGAGGTTGGATTTGTTGTTTCTAATCTGAGAGCCCATCCCGCAGCCCCACCTATCCTTGGCGCCACTGTCCGGAGTTGGCCGTCTGCTGACGTTCGCAGTCATCGCAGTAGCACGCTGTGTTGCGAAAGCCGCTTCATGGTTATCGGTTCTCGCAATCGCAACGCGGTTGCGTGCCGAGTGCGCGCCAGAATGGCGCGCTGCTCTACCGGGGCCCCTGTGCGGCGGTGAGGTGGGGACGACAGGCCGCGTAGCGGGAGTCGACACGACGTCGACTCCTTTTCGCCAGCACAGGCGACGGCATGGCGAGGACATGGATGCCCGAGTTGAGGCAACGCAGGAGCAGTTGCCGGAGTCCTGTCGAAAACGCCGGCCCCGGCTCACGAACTTGCCGCCCAGGGCGAGGGCATGGCGAGGGCGTGGATGCCCGAGTTGAGGCAACGCAGAAGCGGTTGACCGATGGGCCGCAAGCGCCAAGCGGGGTGACCTTCTCTTTACTCAGGGCATCCTGCCCTCCGCCCTTCGGGCCGGCTTCGCTGTTCGCGCCGCTCCTGCGGCGCAGTGGTTACGTTTCTCTTGGCCACGCGAGAGAAAAGGAACTCGGGCGCCGCAGTTGCACGAAAGCCCTGCGCTTTCGCCAGCGGAAACTCCGCAACCCGCACTCAACGCTCGATGAAATTCACCGGCTCCTCTGACCGCGTGACGGACCTGCGTGATGCGCCGGACTTTGGTGACAACATGATGTGCAAGTCGCAGCCGATCGCATCGGCATGGCGGCGCAGCGTGGCGATCGATGGCGCGTGCTTGCGGCTGCCGACGCTGGATCCCAACTGCGCCACCGAGGCCTGCGCGATGCCCATGCTGGTGGCGATGTCGGCCTGGCTCGTCTCGGCCAGTTGGCGTGCGCGCACCGGCTCGCCCAGCGCGGCAAACTCGTCGCCAGGCGCGTCGCAGGCTTTGGCAAATGCCGGGTCTTTCGAGCAGCGCTTGCGGGTGCCTTCGATGTTCAGGGGAACCGGCTGGTAGCGGTCTCGGGTTATGTCTGTACCTCCCTTTTCCGCGTGTGCGGTAGTCAGCATTCGATGACGTTGACGGCCAGCCCGCCGCGACTGGTTTCCTTGTACTTGTCTTTCATGTCGCGCCCGGTCTCGCGCATGGTCTTGATCACCTTGTCCAGCGAGACGCGGTGCTTGCCGTCGCTCTTCAGCGCCATGCGGCTGGCGTTGATCGCCTTGACCGAGCCCATCGCGTTGCGCTCGATGCAGGGGATCTGCACCAGGCCGCCGATCGGGTCGCAGGTGAGACCGAGGTTGTGTTCCATGCCGATTTCAGCGGCATTCTCGACCTGCATCACGTTGCCGCCGAGGGCGGCGGTGAGCCCACCGGCGGCCATCGAGCAGGCCACCCCGACTTCGCCCTGGCAGCCGACCTCGGCGCCGGAGATCGAGGCGTTTTCCTTGTACAGGATGCCGATCGCGCCGGCGGTTAGCAGGTAGTCGATGATGCCGTTCTCGTCGGCTTTGGGGCAGAACCGCAGGTAGTAGTGGCCGACTGCGGGCACGATGCCGGCGGCGCCATTGGTGGGCCGACGTGCAGGCCGCCGGGCAGGGTGCCGGGCGAGCGCAGGCCGCGTGCCACGCAATCGGCCATGGCCGTCCAGATGGTCAGCAGCCCGGCGCGGATTTCCGCCTCGCTTCGCCATACCGACTCATTGGCCATCATCAACTGCGCGATGGTCATGTGGTGCTGCTTGCACAGCGCCAGCATCTGGTCGCCGCTGGAATACGGGTAAGGCTGCACGGTGGTGTCGGCGACGATGCGATCCTCGGCGGCTTCGTCGGTGTTGACCACGAAGCCGCCGCCGACGGAGTAGTAGTCACGCGTGGCCAGTTCGTTGCCCTCGGCGTCGTAGGCGCTGAAGCGCATGCCGTTGGGGTGGAACGGCAGTTTCTGGCGCTTGTTGAAGAGCAGGTCGCGCTTTTCGTCGAAGTCGATCGCGTGCTTGCCAAGCAGGCGCACCTGCTTGCTGCCGCGGATGCGCTCGAGCGTGGCCGGAATGTGGTCGGGATCGACGGTATCCGGGTGCTCGCCCTCGAAGCCGAGCAGCACGGCCTTGTCGGTGCCGTGGCCGCGGCCGGTCAGCGCCAGCGAGCCAAACAGCTCGGCCTGCACGCGGGCCACGCGGCCGAGCACGTCTTTCTCGTCGAGCCAGCGCTCGGCAAAGCGTGCGGCGGCGCGCATTGGTCCCACCGTGTGCGATGACGACGGCCCGATGCCAATCTTGAACAGGTCGAATACGCTGACGGCCATGATTGCTGCTGCGCTGGAGGATGACCAGCTATTCTACGCGGCTCCCCCACTCACTGCAGCCGCATGCCTGACCTGATCCTGTACCAGCGCGATTACTGCCACCTGTGCGATCTGGCGCTCGCCGTGATGGCCGAAGCCGGTGCGCCTGATTTCGAGAGCACCTGGGTGGACGATTCGGACGAACTGGAGCGGCGCTACGGCACGCGCGTGCCGGTACTGCGCGACAGCCGCGATGACCGCGAACTCGATTGGCCCTTTGATGTCGCTGCCGTGCGCGCGTTCCTGACGGTGCGACCGCAAGGAGGCCGCTAGCGGGCGATGCTCTTGTTCTGGAATCGGGAATCGGGAATCGGGAATCGCAAGAGCGGATAGGGCTACCGCCCGCTAGCGGACTTCGACGACGGCGACGGGGGTTTCAGGCGCGGCGCGATTTCAGGCGCTTGAGGATTTCCTCGCGCGCCTCGCGCAGGATCGAGTCGCGGTCGAGGCTGGCCACGACGTCGGCGACGGCGCGCTTGGCGCCGGCTTCGCCCCAGGACTTGCCGGCGATCAGGTAGCGTTCGGCGGCGCGGCCGATCAGCACGGTGGCGTACCAGCCCAGCGCACCTTGCGCGACGGCGGTGACCAGCACGGACAGGCCGGCGCTGAGGCCTTTCAGCGCCGAGGCGACCAACTGGATGCCCCAGATCGCCCCCATCAGCGCGGCCAGTTGGGCCGAGATCACGGCGACCAGCCGGCCGGATTCGGCGCGGGTCAGCGGCAGGCCGTAGACCCGCGACAGCTGCACCACCATCGCAGCGTCGAGTCCGGCGGCGGCGAGCAGGTCGGCGACGGGGATCGGGTTCAGGGCCACCGCGAGGCCCTTGGCGATGCAGTAGTTGTGGATCAGCTTCGCGGCCACTGCCTGCCGCGTCTCAGCGATGCGCGCGCTGACCTGGTCGGTGAGCCGGCCGGCGTACACGCCCGCATTGATCGCCGAAAGGCTCTTGCCCTCGTGCGCGGCGATCGCCAGCAGGCGTTCGCGCAGTGCGGCCACGTCCGGCGTGGCGAGTTGCGCGCGTTCTTGTTCGTGGCCGCGTGTATTCACTTCGAGCACGCGTCGGGGCGCAGGATGGGCGGCTACCGCGAGCACGTTGTTTTCGCGCACCAGGCCGGCCACGCGCTGGCGCAGTTGTGCCAGCAGATCGGCCAACTCATCGGCGCTGTAGCGGTCCGCCTTGTTCAGCGCCAGCAGCAGCGGGCGCTGGGTGGCGGCCAGCGTCTTCAGCGCGTCGAGTTCCCCGCGGGTGAGGTCGCCGTCGCAGACGAAGACCACCAGGTCGCTGACTTCGGCCACCTCGAACGCGAGCCGTTCGCGGGCTTCGCCGTCCAGTTCATTGATGCCGGGGGTGTCGATCAAGACCAGCCCGTCGTGGCGTGCTTCGTCGAGCGACGCCTGTTCGGCGTCGATCGTGGTGCCGTGCAAAACCCCGACCTCGAATGCCTCGCGGCCGAGCAGGGCATTGCCCAGCGCCGACTTGCCGCTCGACACGCGGCCGAATACCGCCACGTGCAGTTCGCCGCGTTCGAGCCGGGCCAGCATGCTTTCGATGCGGCTGAAGTCGGTCGCCAGGTCGCGGCGCACCGACGCCGGGATCGTCGGATCATCGAGCAGCCTGCGCAGGCTGCCGGCGACACGGGTCGAGCCGGCATGCTCATGCGTCGAGGGCGTGGCCTCGGCGCGATCGGAGCCGGGCCCGATCCAGCCGCGCAGGCGTCGCCATAGTGTGTCGTGGACCGATCACCGAGGTGTCGGCGTACTCGCCCGAGCCGACGCCGAAATCCAGGCGCTTCACCGTGCCGGCCACGTCCAGCGTGGCGCCGCCAGCGTGCGGTTTGAAGGTGACCGCAAGGTTCACGGGTCGGGTCACGCCGCGCAGGGTGAGCGTGCCGTCGGCGATCACCTGCTCGCCGTTGCGGTGAAAGCCGGTGGTGACGAAATGCGCCGCGGGAAACTGGGCGACGTCGAAGAATGGTTTGTCCGGCAGCGCGGAGTCGCGATCGCTGTCGCCGGTTTCCACACTGGCCAGTGTCACCTTCACGTCGAACTGGCCGGTAGCGAGGTCGGCCGGGTCGTAGCTGATGGCGGCGCTCCACCGGCCGAAATGGCCATCGAACGATTCGCCCTGGAATACCGCGCTGAAGCCAAGCTGGCTGGCCGCCGGCTGCACCGTATAGTCAGCAGCGACGGCCATGCCGGGCAGAGCGAAGCCCAGCAGCAGGATGGCGAGGCGTTTCATCGGCGCTCTCCTCCGGATGGCTGGCGCAGACGGCCGAACGGCAGCATCCGGAGCAGCACGTTGTCGTTGTCGAACACATGATGCTTCAGCGCGGCGCCGACATGCGCGACCAACACCAGCAGCAGAAACCAGAACAGGTATTCGTGCACGCCGCGGGCGAAGGCGCTCAGTGGCGCAGGCAGATTGAACAGCTTGAACCACTGCAGCGGCTTGCCGCTGACCGAGTTGAACCACCAGCCGGTCAGCGGTATCACCAGGATCACCACGTACAACACGCCGTGCACGGTGCGCGCGGCCAGCATTTGCCACGCGGGCGAGCGCTCTTCAGCAGGTCGCCCGTCACCCCAGCGCCACAACATCCGCAGCAGCACCAGCGCCAGCACCGTGAGCCCGATCGACTTGTGCAGCGCCAGCCAGTTGATCTTCTGCATCGGCGAGCTGGCCAGGTCCATCAGCAGGCCGAAGGTGCCGTTGCACAGGATCGCCAGCGCGATCGTCCAGTGGAAGAACTTGCTGACCGAGCCCCATTGACGGTCATTGCTGCGCAACTTCATGGGTGCTCCTGCGACGAGGGGTGGTCACGGATGGCTTCAAGCTCCAGCCACACACTGACGTGCTCGCCGATCGAGCGGCTGTAAGCGTCCATGCCGAAATCGGTGCGATCCAGCATCGCGGTGGCGGAAAAGCCGGCGACGTCATGCAGTCCGAAGATCGTGGGGGCAGCGCGATTGAAGGTGAACGGAATGCTCACCGCCCGGGTTACGCCGCGCAAGCTCAGTTGGCCGTGCAGCACACCGTGCTTCGCGTCAATACGTTCTACACGGGTGCTGGCGAAATGGGCATAACGATGTTTACCGCAGTCAAGCAACACTTTTTTGCACACCGCCTTGTTCCAGTCGGCGTCGCCCAGGTCCAGGCTTTGCAGGTCGATGTCCAGCTCGGTGGCCGCGTGGCTCCAGTCGTCCGGGTCGAACCGCAACCAGCCCTTGGCAATGTGCAGGCGGCCGAACGGGCGTGAGTAGCCGTTGTGGCTGATGCTGAAAAGTATCTGGCTGTGGACCGTGTCGTAACGCCAGTCGGCAGCGTGCGCGGGGGCGAGCGGCAGCAGGATTGCCGCGAGCCACCAAAGCCACGCAGGGGCGCGAACGTGAAACATGCGGTGAAGTCTGGCCGATTGGCACGGTGGGTGCCAGCGTGCGGCAAGTGTGCGCGCAGCCGGGTTGACGCCGACGCTCCGATGTCGAGAGCCCCTGCCCGACTTTGGGAGTCCGTTTGCGGGTGAAAGCGTTGATGAGAGAGTCCGGGCGGAGCGTAATGGAGCAACGCCCAGCACGGTGATGGTGCGCTTCGCCCCACCCTTCCGGCGCAGCGTGCCACCTCCTCAGCCGCAAGAGCACTCCCAAGGTCGCCGAGGGGAGAACGGAGATTGCAGCCGGGCTTCGACGCCAGTCCGATGCCTGAACGGGTGGTTCAGAACGAACGCTGCACCGAATAGTCAGCCAGGGCGATCAGCGCATCGCGATAGTCGGACGCGGCCAGCGAGCCTAGCGCCTCCCGGGCCGCGCGGGCATGGGCCAGGGCCCGCTGGCGGGTGCGCTCGAGCGCACCGGAATCGCGGATCGAGGCGATGATGTGATCCAGCGAATCCAGGCCGCCGTGTTCGATCGCGTGGCGTAGCGACTTCGTCTGCTCGGGGCTGGCGTGCTCCAGGGCGTAGATCAGCGGCAGCGTCGGCTTGCCCTCGGCCAGGTCGTCGCCGATGTTCTTGCCCAGCGTGCCGGCATTGCTGGTGTAGTCGAGCAGGTCGTCGGCGATCTGGAAGGCGTAGCCGAGCTCCATGCCGTAGCGGCGCAGGTCGGCCACCTGCGCCGGCGGCAGGCCGCCGAGCAGGCCGCCCAGTTCGGTGGCGGCGGCGAACAGCACTGCGGTCTTGCGCTCGATCACCGCGAGATACGCCGCCTCGCTGACGTCGGCGTTGCCGATGTTGAGCAGTTGCAGCACCTCGCCCTCGGCGATGGTATTGGTGGTGTCGGCGAGGATGCGCATGATGCGCATGTCGTCCAGTTCCACCATCAACTGGAACGAGCGTGAGTAGAGGAAGTCGCCGACCAGCACGCTGGCGGCATTGCCCCACAGCGCATTGGCGGTCTTGCGGCCGCGGCGCAGGTCGGACTCGTCGACCACGTCGTCGTGCAGCAAGGTCGAGGTGTGGATGAATTCGATGATCGCGGCAAGCTTGATGTGGTGTTCGCCGCGATAGCCGGCGACACCGGCGGCCAGCACGTGCAGCATCGGGCGCAAGCGCTTGCCGCCGCTGGCGATGATGTGGTCGGCGATCTGGTTGATCAGCGCCACGTCCGACGCCAGCCGCCGCCGGATCAGCGCGTCGACGCGCTGCATGTCGACAGCGGCGAGGTCGCGTACCTGGGCGAAGTCGTTTGAGGTTCCGTTGAGGGATTCAGCCGGCGTGCTCATGCCAAGTTTCGTGAAGACGTGAGCGCCGATTATAGGGGCTTGCGGCGGTGTGCTGCGCTGCGCGCGTCGGGTCGGTGCCGTGATCGCGGGCGGTGTGGGTGGGGTTGCGCCACACCGGGACCGTGCACAAACGCGTCTATAATCGAACGTTTCCGCAATCAGAAAAGCGTGGTGCGAGGCTGTGAGCAAGCTCAGCAAGGATGAATTGAAGACGTCCTTTGCGCTGTCCAGCGTGGTCGGCCTGCGCATGTTCGGCCTGTTCCTGATCATGCCGGTCTTCAGCGTCTATGCGCTGCATCTACCAGGGGCCACGCCGCTGCTGGTCGGGCTCGCCATCGGTATCTATGGCTTTGCCCAGGCGGCGCTGCAAGTGCCGGTGGGCCTGCTGTCCGACCGGATCGGGCGACACATCACGATTACCCTGGGCTTGCTGGTATTCGTCATCGGCAGCGTGGTGGCGGCGTCGGCACACGGCATTCACGGGATCATCATCGGCCGCGTGTTGCAGGGCATGGGCGCCGTGTCGGGCGCCAGCCAGGCGCTGGCCGCCGATCATTCGCGCGACGACAATCGCAGCAAGGTGATGGGCATCATCGGCGTCAGCATTGGCCTGGCGTTCGTGCTGGCGATCATCCTCAGTGCGCCGTTGGCGAGTATCGCCGGTCTGCCTGGCTTGTTCGGGCTGACGGCGGTGCTGGCGCTGGGCGCGATCGGGCTGCTGTGGTTGCTGGTGCCGCTGCCGGCCGATCATCGCGCGCCGCCATCGGCACGGCCGGGCAAGGTACTTCAAATGCTGGTGAAACCGCAGCTGATGGTGCTGAACGTGTCGGTGTTCATGATGCACACCATGCTCACCGCGGCCTTCGTGGCCTTGCCGTTGATGCTGAAACAGCACAGCGGCATGCCACTGGACACCCAGTGGGAACTCTATCTGCCGGTGATGGTGGTGTCGGCGATCATCATGGGCGGCGTGCTGCGCAAGGTCACCTCGGTGGCCGGCAGCATGCAGCTGGTGATGTTTTGTGCGCTGGGGCTGGGCCTGGCGCTGTGGGGTTTCAGCGCCGCCGGGAGCGGCCATGTCCTGCTGTGGCTCTCTGCGGTGGCGTTCTTCAGTGCGTTCAACCTGCTGGAGGCGAGCTTGCCCAGCCTGGTGTCGCGGCTGGCGCCGGCACATCTGCGTGGCGCCTCGCTGGGCGCGTATGCCACCAGTCAGTTCTTCGGCGCCGGCGTCGGCGGCGTGCTGGGTGGAGTGATGTTGCAGCATGTCGGTGTGTCTGCGGTATTCGCGGCGGCGGCCGTGCTCACCCTGCTATGGTTGCCGCTGCTGTTCTGGGGACGTTCTCGCGTAGTGGCGGCCGATGCGGCCATCGTGGCCTGAACGCATGGTCGGCGCCCTGCGCGCGGAAGGCTCGTGATGGATCGCTCGCGGTCCCGGCGCAACGGACAGAGTTGAAGAGCAGGCCCAGCGTTCCCCTCGAGAGGGGCCGCACGATTCGCAGCATCGCCTCCGGGGTTCGACGATGGTCCATGACATCATCCTGCTGATCACCCAGTACGGTCTGTTGCTGGTGTTTGTCAACGTGTTGATCGAGCAGGTCGGCGTGCCGGTGCCGGCGGTGCCGACCCTGATCGTGGCCAGCGCGCTGGCGGCCAACGGCCAGTTGTCGCTACCGGGCGTGATCGGCGTGGCGCTGCTCGCGTGCCTGCTCGGAGACCTGCTCTGGTACGAGGCCGGCCGTCGCTTTGGCGGCCGGGTGATGCGCACGATCTGCCGCATTTCGCTTTCCCCGGATTCGTGCGTGCGACAGTCGGAGATGCGCTTCCAGCGCTGGCGCGGCGGCATGCTGCTGGTGGCGAAGTTCATCCCGGGTTTGTCGACCGTGGCGCCTCCGCTGGTCGGTGCCATGGGTTTGCGCCGCTCCACCTTTCTGTTGCTGGATGGCCTGGGCTCGCTGTTGTGGATCACGGTCGCGGTGGCGCTCGGCCACGCATTCGCCAGCCAGATTGGCGTCCTGCTGACCGCGCTGGCGAACGCGGGAACCGTCGCGCTCGAACTGGTGGCGGCGTTGCTGGCTCTGTACATCGCCATCAAATGGTGGCAGCGCCAGCGTCTGTTGCACGCGTTGCGCATGGCTCGCATCACGGCTGCCGAGCTGAATCGCGCCATGGCCGGTGACAAGGTGCCGGTGGTGGTCGACGTGCGCTCCGGACCGGGGCGCGTGCTCGATCCCAGGATCATCCCCGGGGCGTTGCTGGCCGACCCGAAGAGTGTCGGCCAGATGATTCGTGGCCTTGCGCCCGATCGCGAGCTGGTGATGTACTGCAGTTGCCCAAACGAAGTGTCGTCGGCAACCGCGGCCAAGTTGTTGATGGCGGCGGGTTACCGGAACGTGCGGCCGCTGCTCGGCGGCCTGGATGCGTGGGTGGCGGCGGGCTATCGAGTTGACCACTTGAAGGCCGCGGGAGCCGGACCCGATGGCCTCGGCATCAAGCGCAAACCGGTCTGATGGGGCTGGCCCGCGCGGCCGGCGCGAGATCCGCCGGTTGGGCGGTTCCGGACCTACACATCGGCGGGTGGCTCGCCGATGGATTCGCGGCCGACGGCGGTTATGATAGTCAGCCTGATCCATCACTCCGGGCGCAACCCATCCTTTCATTGCGCGCGGCTCAACCGAGGACATCCCATGGCACGCGGCGTCAACAAAGTCATCATCGTCGGCAACCTTGGCGCGGATCCCGACGTGCGCCAGACCGGCAGCGGCACGTCGATCACCACGCTGAGCGTGGCGACCACGGATAGCTGGACCGATAAACAGAGCGGCGAAAAACAGGAACGCACCGAGTGGCACCGCGTGAAGATGTTCGGCCGGTTGGCCGAGATTGCCGGCGAGTATCTGAAGAAGGGCCGGCAGGTCTATATCGAAGGCTCACTGCGCACCGACAAGTACACCGACAAGCAAGGTGTCGAGAAATACTCCACCGACATCATCGCCAACGAGATGCAGATGCTTGGTGGCAACGAAGGCGGTGGTGGTGGTGGCCAGCGCCAGGCTGGCGGCAGCTACGGCGGCCAGTCGCGCGGTGGCGATGATCGGAGCACCTCACCGCGGCAATCACCGGCACCGGCGCCGGCCGACACCGGCTTTACCGATGACGAGATTCCGTTCTGATTGGAACCATCTAAAATTTCGTTGCAAGATACTCAAAGCCCATGTTTCTCATGGGCTTCTTTGTTACATCGCTTTGTACTTTCACCGGTCTTTCCTACCGACCATGAAGTGCAATCGTTGCCATGAAAGCTCCCGGACGCCATCAAGTGCGGCTGACGTTGTTCGCGGACAGGATCGGATACCGCTTCTTCTTGGTCAGCAGCAGTGGTGTGCCGATGGATTGCCCCGCTCTCTTCATCACAACCCAGACGAGAAACGCGGGGAAAGCAGTCAACACGATCCGTACGCCGTTGAGCGCGAGCAATCGCCCGTATGCGTGGTCGGAGAAACGCGGGATCCATCTGGAGGAGAGGCTTTCACGCCACGATTACTTCAACGCCCCGGAACTGGAGTCGCTGTGTGCGAGCGTCGGCGAAAGGCAACAAGTGGCAGCATCAGTCGGCGGATTCAATTGGTGGCTGCTGCCCGATTCGGGGGAGATCGCGTATCCACGCCAGAGTGCTTCACGCCCAGTATCGGGACAGCTCAGCCAAGAAGGGATCAGATTGAAATGGCGAAACGTGAAGTCTTTCGCTTGAGCCAGTGCGATTCGCCCGGCCTCCTTGGTGACGCTAAGACACGACTTCATGCCCGGGCGCGCGGATGCCGGCCCATCATCCGGTGAGCTGAAATCATTCGCACTCGGCGCGGCTACCCTCCGGGTGGCACTGCGGCGGCCAGCCGTGAAGTTGCCAGTAGTCGATGATGTGGTTGCGGTGAAGATAGTCCTGAAAGGCCGGATCGCGTCGTTGCTTAGCCAGTTGCGGGCTCCACAACATCTCGCCGAACCCGGTGTAACCGCCACGCCAAGTAGCTTCCAGCCCCGCGATATCGCGCCGGACATCGGGTTGCGGGTCCAAAATGCGGGTCCAGTTGAACAGATCGCCAGGCTGCTCCGAGGCGACAATGGCCTTGCGCGCCGCTGGCCACAAGGATGGATTGGCCAGCGCTGCGGTCACTGCCACGTAGGAGTCGTGCCAGCGTGGATTGGGCGTGATCAACTGGCGCGCTTGGATCAGGTCGCCGCGCCAAACGGCATTGAACCAGCGATTGTGGATGTAGCCGGGATAGTTCTTCATCGCTTCGTGAAAGGGCAACGCCTCGTTGTATCGTCCCAGCGCATCAAGCATCCGGGCCATCTCGAATCGGGTTGCGGGCGACAGCGGATCGCTGGCGTAGGCGATGCGCATCTGCGCGAGTGCTTGATCGCCGTAGCCGAGGCGCATCAGATGCGTCGAATGCAGGATCCTGAACGGCACGTCCGCCGGTGCGAAGTCGACCGCTCGCGCGCCCATGGTGATGCACGTTTCCCAATCCGCATCGCGGCACGCGGCATCCGCAAGCACGGCATAGGCATCGGCCAGATCGGGATTCAGTTGCAATGCTCGTCTGGCTTCGGCCGTGGCTTCACCCAGCATTCGTCTGGCCGACTCCGGACCGTCGAATGCCGGCGGGTTCAGGGCGATCGCCAGTCCCGCATGCGCACGGCCATAGTCCGGCGCATCGGCCACCAGCTGGCGAAATTCCGCTTGCGCCTTCAACCCGGTGAGCGGCCCAGTCGCCACCAGGCGACGTGCTTCGAGATAACGGCGATACAGCTCGGGATCGCCGGTATCCTCCAGGTGGCGTTGCGCACCGTGGCCCAGTTTCAGCGCCAGACTGGTCGCGACCGATTCGGCGACGCTGCGCTCCAGGGCCAGCGGATCGTCCGCGCCGTGATCGTATTGCTGCGCCCACAAGGTCTGACCGGTGGCGATGTCCACCAGCCGCAAAGACACGCGCACCGTCGCGCCGTCATGCCGCACGCTCCCTTCCAGCGCATGGGTCACCCCCAGCAGCGTGGCCAGTGCCGGCAGACTCTTGCCACTGTCCTGCGCAAGCGCCGCCGAGGTGCGGGCGATGACATGCAAACCCTCAACCTGCGCCAGCAGCGAAATCAGCTCCTCGCCCAGACCACCGGCAAACGCCGCGTCCTGCGGCGTGCCGCCGATCACCCGCAGCGGCAACACGATCAGCGAACGCGATGTCGTGGATCCGACGGTGCCCGTCGAGTTGACGTTGCCATGGGCAACCGGCAACGCCGGAGCCGGCTGGCGGCCAGCACGATACGCCAGGCCAATCAGTGCAATCACCAGCATGCCACCAAGCACGATCGGCAACCGTCTTGAGCGGCGCAGTTTGGCCTCTGGTGACACCGCGACAACGGTGCGGTCGACACGATCCGGCGCAGAGCGCACGGCGTCCAGATCAGGCCCGGCCAAGGCGATTTCGGCCAGCATCGGTGCGGCCGCGTCGGGCGGATCCTCTCGGCGCACGCGCGCGTCCAGGCGGTAGCCGACACCATGCACAGTACTCAGGTAATGACTGTGATCGGCGCTTTCGCGCAGCGCATGGCGCAGCAGCGTGACAATGCGATTGAGCACGCCCGGCGTGACGTGACTATGCCCCCACACGGCATCAAGAATCTCGTCGCGGGTGAATACCCGGCCGGGTGACTGCACCAACAGCAGCAGCACCGAAAACGCCTTGCGCTCGATCGCCACCTCCACCCCGTCGACAAGCAGGCGGTGCCCGCTCACGTCGATCCTGACCGCGTCGAATGCCAGCCAACCGCCCGCAGAGGTAGGGTCGTTGCTCATCAGCGATCCGTTTGCACCGGATTTTCGCGTCTTCGTCTGGACTATACGCGCGAATCAGGGCACCCCAAGCAATTCCCAAGCATTCCCTCGTTCAGGCCCAACGCCAACCTCAAGACCTGAGGTGCGATCCGCTGCTTGCGATGTTCTTTGCACTCGTCATGTTCGCGCCGGTCGCACCGGCCCAATCGCCAAAGACCAGCCTCGAGATTCGCTGTCCGGCGACCCTGCCCAGTCAGCGCGCCGTCTCGACCGTCCTCGGCATGGCGAACTTCTCCCAAGCCTATGCCGCGCGCGAACGCCTTATGCAATATGCACAACGGGCCTGCCGACGCGGCTACGGGAGCGTACGAGTGATCGCCGGTGACGACAACAGTCGACCAGCGCGCGATGTGCGGGAGTTGACCGCAATCAAATAGCTACAGCGAAGGGTGGATGGAGAGGTAATCCACCAGACGGCAGAAGCGGCGATATCACGTTCCACGGGTTTGGAATGGTTAGCCGTGAATGAGGTCCCTGGTCGGTGAGTACGACGGCAATCCCGGAAGCGTTACTGCGGTCGAGCGGCTGGAGCACCTTTCGGGGGACAGCTTCGCGCGAGCAAGCTGGCATGCGATGGCCGCGTGACTCGAACCAGCGCAGCTTCAAGGACGCCCCGGCGCGGTTCGCCTTGGCAACAAGCGGTTACATAGTCGGAGTGAGAGGAGAACGCGGTTGCCGAGCGTGGCTGTATTCCGTCATGGCCGACGCGCAACAATCTAAAGGCTCGACAGCACGAATGCTGTCCAGCAGGAGGACGTCTGGATGCTCGATGAGGCGAAAATCGCGATGTTCCTGGGTTGTCGGCCGATGCAGCGGCCGGACGTGGACGCATGCATGGACATCATCGCCGCAGATCCCGTGATCGGCCCACGCTACGGCGCGGTCCTCAAGGATTTGAGCTACGCCTGGCGCCAACTGCTGGGCTCGGCGGCAATGACAACCAGCGTTTTCGTCCAATCGGGCCAGAAACGACAGAAAATTGTGGGATTCGGTGTCAGCGTATTCGTAAGCGATCTATGCATTCGCGAGATAAAGACTCCGCCGCTTTCGTGGTTCGGGCCGGAGTTGGCGAAACGAGTTAGCGGACGAAACTCTCCCATACTCTCCGACAGCGAGGTCCGCAACGCGAATTCGAGCGGTGGGCTCAACGAGTTGGTGTGGGAATCGTTGGCGATTCCGGAGGTCGCGCAAAGGCCGGAGTTCTACCACGTCATGCTCGGTTCCTTCATCGAGGCACATCGAGGCTTTTTCTTCAACGAGCTGATTACCTCGCAGTCGGGGAGTGCCGAGCGGATGCAGTTTGCGGTGGATTCCGGAGGACTTTATTGGAATCCGGCGCGCCGGCTATACGAGACAACGTCACCGGTACCAACTGGAGACTTGGTGGCGCGACCGTACATCGTAGGCATCACGCGCGAGCTCGCGTTCGCGCGGCATGGCTCGTGGTTAGGCACGCTGTTCGACTATCGTCCGCCGCGATTCGGCGTCAGCCGTGGTGAACAGCAACTGCTGCTGACGGCGCTGGCGAGTTCCGGCGGGACGGACCAGGAACTCGCCGGCAACTTGCGTCTCTCGGTGCCAACCATCAAGAAGATGTGGAGCTCGATCTACCGCCGTGTGAACGCCAGCAATCCCGAGCTGATCCCCGATTCGGCGCTGGCCGAATCGGGGACGCATGAGCGGGGACGCGAGAAAAAGCGCAGCCTGCTCGCCTATGTTCGCGGGCATCCAGAAGAGCTGCGCCTCCATTCTCCGAAGCTCCTCACAGAGAGTCTGCATCGATAACCAGCAGATGACGCGTGCCGCTTCGCTCAATGGTCCACTACTACCCTGCAATCCTGCTGTTCGTCCAGCCAGCCCCAGGGCCAGCCGCACCTGGTGACGACTCCATGGATGGGAAGCGCCCCGAAATGGCTGCTCGCAGGCGATCCGAACGTCAACGTGAGATTCGAGAAGTCGACGTACGCCGTACCCGGCACGAGCGTGTTGATGCCGCCGAGGATGCAGATCGTCACCGGTGACGGGTTGCCGAACGGCGCATTCGCTCCGTTGCCAGTGACGTAGGCCGAGCCGGTGACCACAAAGCCGCTAGCGGCCGGCGGTTTGAATTTCGCCGGGCACATGGCCTGCCAATCCATCGGTCCGTCATGGATTACGCCATCCGTCACGCTGATGTGGTGTGTGTGCGCGCCAAGCGATGTGGGGTCAAACACCGAACTTGCATTGGCGATTTCGGACGTCTCCATCGACACCGCCGCGGAGAACGTCGCCTTGCTCCGCTGTCGATTCAGATCCAACGTCCACGTGCCGTGCATTTCGTATGGACTGCCGCTGATCGGCTTGCCAGGAGTGCCATCGCTGGTTGGCGTGCTGGTTGGCGTGTAATCGTTGAGCAGACCACTGAATCGCGTGGGCGTCTGCGGCCAACCTCGCGCCAGAGCACTCGTCGGTCCACCGGCACCCATGGCAAGCAATGCCACGATGCTCGACGCCAGAACCGTCTTGTTGCGTGCAGTCCGAATCGACCATTTGATCTTCATGGAAAACGCTCCCAGTTCGGGTTGTGACCGTGTCTGGCGTCTGCCCGTTTCAGTGTCTTGAAAATTCGATTTCCGAAACCGGGCGAGCTCCGTATGAAGGGAGCCTATCCGAAGCGTGACCGGGCACAATCATCCTAAAAGGACCAAGCACGTAGAGAAGCGATGGATTGACCGTGAGCACACTGGCAACAATGCGGCCTGTACTCAATCCTGGCCGCCATGTGTTCGTGACGCTGTCTCCTGAGCAACCGCTCGACCCAAATTCGATCGTTGCTTCTGTCCGTGAGCCAGAAGGTCTAGCGGTGATCCTCACGGAGCAAGACGCGGCCGGCCTGGGTCATACAGCAAGCTATGTAGCGGCTTGGATCAGCCTCACGGTCGAATCGGATCTTGCTGCGGTTGGCTTGACGCCCCCCTTGCCGTGCAGGTCAGCCCTGCGGTGGCGGAAACGATGGCGGTGACGCGGCATCGCCAGTACCCCATGCGGTGTTCGGCCTGGTGCCCAGCGTGTAACGCAGCGTACCGCCGTGTTCGACCAGCGCCGGCGTCAGCCAGGGCTTGTCACGCGGCTTGCCGTCGACGGCAAGTGATTGCACGAATGGCGTGTCTGACGAGGCGCCGGGTGCGTCGATGGTCACGTCGCCGCCGCTGCCGTGAACTACCGCATGCGGGAACAGCGGGCTGGCGGGCAGCAGTTCGGCGCGGCCCGGGATTTCCGGATACATGCCCAGCGCGGCCCAGACATACCAGGAGGACATTTCGCCCAGGTCGTCGTTGCCGGGGATGCCGTCGGGTGCGTTCTTCCAGATCGTGTCGACCACGATGCGCACCGCCTTTTGCGTCTTCCACGGTTGGTCGGTGTAGTCGTACAGCCAGGGCGTGGCCATCGATGGCTCGTTGTCCAGTCCGGCATGCAGCGGGCCGGCCTTGGTCAGCGCCCACTTGCCGTCGGGCGAGTGGAAGAACGCGTCCAGCCGTTTCGTCGCGGTCGTCTTGCCGCCAAGCATGTCGCACAGCCCGTGCACGTCGAACGGCACCATCCACAGGTAGACCGAGGCACTGGCTTCGACGAACCCGTCGTCGGTGGTCGGCGTGAAGGCCGGCCAGCTGCCGTCGGCGTTGCGGTTCTGAATGTAGCCGCCTGCCGGCGTCGCCTTGGGGTTGAACAGGTTGCGCCAGTATCCTGCGCGGGTCAGGAACTGCACACGCCCGTGGTCGTCGCCCACGCGGCGGGCGAGTTCGGAGAGCGCGAAATCGGCCGTGCTGTCTTCCAGCGTTTCGCCGGCGCCGCCTCACGCATGCGACTTGCTGGCGATGTAATGCAGCTTCAGCCACTGATCGAGCGACGGGCGCTCGCAGACGCATTCGACGTTGCAGCCGTCATCGGAGAGATCGTTGGCGGTGACCACGGTGGCGGCCTTCACCAGTGAGGCATACGCACCCTGCAGATCGAAGTCGTGGCCGCCGAACGCCACGATGTCGGCCAGCGCCGGCACCGCGGGGTCGCCACTCATCACATGGGTGCCGCCGGAGTTGTGCGTCCAGCGATCCCATTCGCCGTGGTTCTGCTTGGCCTGGTTGTTCAGCGACTGAGCGATGTCACTGCCGCGCTTCGGCTCAAGCCAGCTGACCAGTTGCAGATGCGAACGGTAGATGTCCCAGCTGGAGAAGTTCGCGTACTGCGCTTGCTGGGTGCCTCCTACCGTGTGCGTCTTCTGATCGAAGCCGCGGTACTGCCCGTTGCGGTCACTGTAGACATTGGGGTGCATCATCACGTGGTACAGCGCGGTGTAGAACGTGGTGCGCTGGTCGGGCGTGCCACCGTCGATGTCGATCTTGCCGAGCTGGTTGTTCCACGCCTGGAAAGCCTGCTCGCGTACGCTGGCAAAGGGGGTGACTTTGGGGATTTCGGTTTGCAGGTTGGCGCGCGCGTTGGCGAGGCTGACGTAGGAAATGCCTACGCGTACGCCGACCCGCGCGCCCTGGTTGCCGAAGTCCAGCCACACGCCGGAGCCCTTGCCGATGGGGAAGAATCCTTTCTTGTTGTAGGTCGTGCCGCCGCTGGCTGTCGTGGAACCCGTGCGCACCCGATCGTCCACCCAGGTGCCACCGGCGGTGAATGGCTGGTCGAACTGGGCCACGAAATGCAGTGTGTAGTAACTCTTCCAGATAGGTGCGATCAGCAACAGCGGAATCAGGAAGGCGAAACGAGCGGGAATGAGTCGGCGCATGGGGAGATTCCCTGGCTGGGGACTAGGAGCCTGTCGGACTTTGGTTGGCCGGTCTGCGAATCCGCCTGTCTGGGCGCCGGTGGGACGGCGGGTCGATGAATCGCAACGTCTGCGCGTTAGCGCCGGCGCGCGGGGAATCAGCGTGCAATCAGGGCGAGCACTTCGTGACACGCGCCCATGGTGTGGTAATCAGTCTTGCCGGCAGGGCTTTTGTCATCGTCGAGCTTGCGGTTGTCGCGGGTCAGGATGCGATACCAGGCGCCGTAGCGGTGGTCGACGAAATGCTGCCAGGCGTAGCTCCACAGCTTGTCATACCAGTCGTCGTACCCGGCCAGTCCGGTACGCGCGTGCAGCAGCGCGGCGGCGGCCAGTGACTCGGCCTGCACCCAGAAATACTTGTCGTCGTCGCAGACTCGGCCGTCCGGCGCGAAGCCGTAGCAGATGCCGCCGTACTCGGGATCCCAGGCACGCGCCAGCGCGGTGTCGAACAGCTTCATCGCGGTGGGCAGCAGCCAGCGTTCCTCGCGGTCGCGTTCCAGCAACAGCGGCTCCAGGATCAACAACAGTTTGGCCCACTCGGTCTGGTGCCCGGGCTGGAAGCCCCACGGCCGGAACAGATCTTTCGGGTCATCGCGGTGGTAGTCCCAATCGATCTCCCAGTGGCTGTCGTAGTGTTCCCACACCAGTCCGCCGGCCTTGGCCGCCTGGCGTTGCGTCATGTTGCTGGCCAGCAACAGGGCGCGATCCAGGTAGCGTACGTCGTCGCTGGCCTGATAGGCCGCCAGCATCGCCTCGCACAGGTGCATGTTGGCGTTCTGGCCGCGATAGTCGCTGAAGCGCCAGTCCGGCTCCGCCTCGTCGCGGTACAGGCCGGCGGCGGCGTCCCAATAGCGCCGTTCCAGAAGTTGCCAGGTTTCCTCCATCCACGCGGCAGCTTCGG
>CAJDVU010000022.1_pt1 | contig 20548 bp, 19 predicted proteins | sample 7391431 | NCBI WGS metagenome assembly CAJDVU01 (sample SAMEA7055700, study PRJEB34461) | soil metagenome | biome: terrestrial ecosystem; feature: Peninsula; material: soil | place: Antarctica | collected 2016
AAACTTGCCGATCACCTTCAACCCATTGAGCTGGGTGAGCTCGGAGATCAGCTCCTCGGACAAACCGTCGGAAAAATATTGCTGCTTGGGATTGCCGCTCTCGTTGGCCAACGGCAGCACCGCGACAGATTGCCTGGGAATCTTCGCGAGCGCGGCAGCGAGGGCCTTGGCATCGGTACGGTCCGCCGTGTCGGTCGCATCCCGCCGCAGCACAAACTGGTTGGTCATCAGCAACACCACCGCCACGCCCAGCACCGCGATGATCACGCGGTCGGCCCGCCTGCCGGTGTGCTCCGCGATCGACTCTCCGGGTGCAATCTCACTCTCGAGCTTCAGCCCGGTCGGCGTGAACTCGTAGAACCACGCGAAGATGAGCCAGAACGGGAAGCCGATGATGCAGGCAATCACGAACCATTTCGTGACCCAATTGGGGGCGTTGAACACCGGCAGCAGCTGCGCCAGCCCTTGCGCCAGCGCCCATACGGCGGCGGCGTAGAACGCGCCCGCCCGCAGCACGTTGCGACGCTTGAGTCAGCAGCTGCGCCAGCCCTTGCGCCAGCGCCCATACGGCGGCGGCGTAGAACGCACCCGCCCGCAGCACGTTGCGACGCTTGAGTTCGCTGAAAAATGCCTGTGACTTCAACTAACCGTGCCCCGTGTCCGGATGGATCGACCAGCGGCGGAGAGTGTACCGCTGCGGGAGGCGGCGCAAGCGCGCGAACAGGCCACGAGCGCCTGCAGGTCTTTCGGCCATCCGGTGTGGATGCTGTCGCCGCTGTCGAGGCTCGGCATTGATCGTCAGATTTCCCACCAGCGGACGTTCGCGAACGTCCCCTCGGGGGCGAATAGCGGACGCTCGCCAACGCAGCAATGGGTGGTGATTTCGGCCTTTCAACGAAGGCCTTCATCACTGATCAACACCGGCGCGATGATCACGTTCAACCGGAACTTTGATCATGTCCGTCCGGCACGCGCACCATGTGCGTGCCACGACCCATTTCTCACCGGTTTTGGCGCAAGAATCTGCTTCAGATAATCGGTCGTGCCTTGCTCGCGTACCAGGTGCGGGTACTTCAGGCCACCGGCGTAGTCGACCGTGTAAACGTTCGTGACACCATCGTCTTGCGCGCGGATTTGCAACGGCTTTTTGGTTTGCTGCGCCTGGGCGATCTCGGCCCGCAACACTTTCGTGGTGTACGCGTGGTCATTGATGGCGACGAGTTTCATGCCTGGCGCCAACCCGGCCTTGAAGGCCGGGCCCTGCCACAGCACGTCCACCACATTGCCACCATGGTTGAGCTTCAGACCGACCGAGAACATGGCATTGATCGAGGACCCTTCGAGTTCACCCGGGCCGACATCTTCGAGCGCCTTCTGGTAGCGCGAAGGCTTGTTCGTGTACACGAGCTTCCAACCGCTCGCCTTGATGCCCGAGAGCAACGGTACCTGCGGATCGACGCCGTCCAGCCAGTTATGCAAAAAGCCGGCCCAGTCATGCGGTTGGACCTTGTTGAGTGCGATGACGACATCGTTGAACGTGTAGGTGTGGGTGACGAAACTGCCGTTGTCGACACTGTAGAAATCCCGGACGAAATCATCGATCGAGTGTTGGTCATGGCTGAGTTCGCGGATCTTCGTGTCCACCGCGAGCCACAGCAATTCGCCCTCGGGATAGAAGTCATTTTGCCGACGCCAGTTCGCCCATGCACCGGGCGCGCTGTAGTCCACGGCGATCGTGGTATCGATCAGCGATCGCCATGCGCGGCCGGTCCGGTGCGCCATCTCCGCCGCGCGGTAGGCGACGACTTCACGCCATGTTTCCGCCGACCACAAGCCGCTGCGCGCCGTCAACATATCGCCCAGGTAGACCGTGAGCCCTTCGTACGCCCACAGCATGTTGGTATGTTCCGCCTGCTCGAAATCGGGCTGCCACAGCCCGGCCGGGCGCATGAATTTACCGTTCCACGAGTGCGTGTATTCATGTGGCAACAACGAGGCATCCAGCATGAAATGATCGGCGTCGGCAAACATCTTCGAGCCGCCGCGCGCACGGTCGTCACTGGACTGGTGATGCTCCAGGCCGCCCACGGAGGTGTGGTCGCTCAGCGTAAGCAGGAGGTGATAAGCGTCGTAGTGATGGGAGTGGAATAGTGCCTGTGCCTGCTCGATCAAACGGCGATAGTCAGCGATCTGCGCATCGGAAATATTTATAGCCGCGGCAGTATCGCCCACCAGGTCGAGATAGCGATGCACCGATGAGCCGGCAGGCGTCAGGTCGATCTGCCGGAAATATTTGCCGGCAATCACCGGCGAATCGACCAGGGTATTGAACGGCACGGCCTTGAATGTGACTTGCTCGCCGCTGCGCTTTACGGTGTCCAGCGCGCTCGCATAGCGCCAGTCGGCGGGTATGACCAGGGTCGGCTGGTACATCTGCAGCTTGGTCGGATAACCGGCCTGATACAGCGCAACGTGATCCCACGTGAGGTCGAGGAGATTCGGCGTCACCCGATCCTTGGACGGAAACTGAAAGCTGATGTCAATCCGCTCCGCCGCAGGCGGCACGGTCAGATGAAACGTGAAGCGGTCCAGTTCATCACGATGCCACGCGATCCGTTTTCCGTTGGCCGTGATTTCCAGTCCCATGAACTCGTTGATGGGGCCATCGGGTGAATGATCGCCAGGGATCCACTTCGGGTAGTAGAGCGACAATGGTCCCGGTTTAACCGGCATCACCTCAGTGACATACAGTAACTTTTGGGTCGGAGCAGGCAGTCGCACCGTCAATGCAACCGGGCCCGCCGCGGTCTCGGCATCCGTCTGCGCCATGCAGGACATCGACGCGGCGAGAGCAACCGCACCCAGCAGCAATGACAGTCGTTTCATGATTCACTCCGAAAACCGGGGAGCCCGCATGTTACGCCCGAGGAGATCGAGGACGTCATTTACGAAATTGCACAATGAAATCGCAGATGCATGCGCTGCGGTATTGCATGCATTCGTATTGCTTGCGGCGCTTCGTGACGGCGTATGGGGACGTGCCGTACACCGTAACTCTCGCGGGGCACGCATTGCAGCCAACTAGCCATCACGCGTGCCCTTCCAGCACCCGTGCGCGGTGGCTCAACGAAAGCGACCCGCCAACCATCAGGGTGATCGCCAGGCCGATCGGCACGTACCACGGGAACGCCAGCGCACTACCGTGGAATTTCACGCCCAGGACCACCACGGCCATGATGACCAGGGTGGCGACGAACGCGACGATGCCGTCACGCTGGTTGGCACGTTTGACCAGCAATCCCAGCAAGAAGGCACCCAGCAGCGCGCCGTAGGTGTAACCGGTAATGCTCAGGCCCAGCACGATGACGAGGCTGTGGGTGTCGGTGAACATGGACGCGAAACCTACCAGCGCCCCCGCCCACAGCAGGGTCGTCATGCGCGAAATGCGCAGCATCGTCCTGTCGCTGTATTCGCGGCGACTGAACAGACGAAGCAGGTCGGTCACGGTGGAGTTGGACATCGAGTTCATCGCCGACGACAACGATCCCATGGTGGCGCCGAGAATCCCCGCGAGCAGCAGGCCGGATACCCCGGGCGGCAGTTGCTGGATGATGAACTGCGGGAACAATTGGTCAGAGTCGGTAAGCCCCAGTTGCTGGGGAGTCTGGCCGTTGAAGTTGAGCCACAGCAGCGTCCCGACGAAGGAAAACAACGCAAACTGCAGCATCACGAAAACAGCGCTGCCGATCATCGCCTTGCGGCCGTCCACCAGACTCTTGCAGCCGAGTATGCGTTGCACCATCAATTGGTCGGCGCCGTGCGAGGCCATCGTGAACACCGCGCCGCCGAAAATCGCCGTAACGAAGGCAAAGGGACTGGTGAGGATCGGTGCATGGAAATCGAACACTTCGAATTTGCCGGCGTGCCATGCCCTGCGCAGGTCCGCCAGCAAAGTATGGTGAAGCAGAATGGCTGCACTCAGGATGGCGCCGCCGACGTACAGCATCATCTGGATGGCGTCGGTCCAGACCACCGCACGGATGCCTCCGATGTAGGTATAGCCCACTGTTATGGCGGTGAGCACCACAATGATTTCAAGATAACTGGCATGGAGCCCCATCGCCACCAGCAGCAGCGCAATCGGGATGGCGGCGGCGAACAGTCGCACGCCTTCGGCCAGCAGCCGGGTGACCAGAAACGTCACCGAGGCGAGGCCCTGCATCTTGCCGCCGAAGCGCAAGCCCAGGTATGGGTACGCGCTGACCGGGTCGCCACGCATGTACAGCGGCAGCATGAACATGGCCACGACGATGCGGCCGATCAGGTAACCGCCTGCCAATTCGACGAAACCGTACGCACCCAGACAGGCGACGCCGGGCACACTGATCACGGTAAGCGTGGAGGTTTCGGTGGCAACGATCGAGAAGCACACCGTCCACTACGGCAGATCGTGCTCGCCCACGAAATAATCAGACGCGGAACGCTGCCGGCCGCTGAGGCGCAGCCCGATGGTCGCGATCACGACAAGATAAACAGCAATGACCAGCAGATCGAGCAAACGCATCAGCCGGCGTCCGGCCTAGCGGAATGGAATGCATGCGCCAACTTTTGCTGCCGCGTTGGCACAGCCGCGGAGTGATCACGCACCGGCTTCGTCTGCTGGTTCAGGACCGTCCAGATAGCCGGATCCTCGTCGCCCAGCCCCCATGACGAAAAGCCGCGGAAATGACACCTCGGGATCAGCTGCAGCTTCAAAACATCTTGCGTCAGTACGATCAGGCGTACAGTCCTGCGGGTGCGATGTGGGGGACTGGGAGTCGAAACATCTTCCATCGGATCATCCTTTCAGTTCGGACCGCTGCGCGGGTGCCCAGGTGCTATCCAACTGTCGCCAACGGCGACAACTCCCCACTGACCCGGCAACCTCTCTCGGCCCGAGCCACACCGTTGCCGATGTGCCCATGACCTCAGTGGTAAAGCAGGTACTTCCTCCTGACCAGTTCGAACTCCGAAAGCTGTTTTTGCCAGCGTGCGCGCATCTTCGAGATCGACACATCTGTTTTTCGATGCCCTGGTGTACCCAGTCGTTACCGATCAGGTTGTCAAAATGTGGCCTTTTGAACTCGAACTCCTTCGGATACAGCTCACGGATGGTCTCGATCGCGGTGAGCCCGGCCACCACTGGGTTGAACGTTTGGCGATCCAGGACGTGAACCTGCACGCCGTTGCACAGCACGCCCTGGTATTTCGAGAACGTCGGCGTGAAATGCACAGGGCGAAACCGTGCGCCTGGCAGAAGCTTTTGGTTGAGCGCGGCAGCGAGTTTCGCCGCGTCGATCCACGGCGCCCCAATCAGTTCGAACGGGCGCGTCGTGCCCCGTCCTTCGGAGACGTTGGTGCCTTCGACCAGGTCGAAGCCGGGGTAGACCAGCGCGGTGGTGGGTGTCGGCATGTTCGGTGAGGGCATGACGAATTGCAGCGACGTGTCGTCGTAGTACATCGAGCGTTCCCAACCACGCATCTTGACGACGGTGAGGTCCGCACCAATGTGGAACTCCACGTTGAACAACGTCGCCAGTTCGCCCGCCGTCATGCCGTGGCGAAGCGCGATCGGATACTGGCCGACGAACGACGCGTATTCCGGCTCCAGCACCGGACCCTGTACCTTGACGTCGCCCAGCGGATTCGGCCGGTCCAATACGACAAACGGGAGGTGCGCCTGCGCGGCGGCCTTCATCGCGTCGGCCATCGTGTACAGGTAGGTGTAGAAGGGCGTGCCAACCGGCTGGATGTCGAACACCAGCACGTCCACGCCTTTCAGCATTTGCAGCGTCGGCTGCCGATCTTTGCCGTACAGGCTGTAAACCGGTGCGCCCGTCTGTGGATCGCTATCACTGCCGACGTGCGCTCCCGCCTGGTGGGCGCCACGAATGCCGTGCTCGGGACCAAACAGCGCGACCAGATGTACGCCTGGTGCGTGCGCGATCAAATCGATATCGCTGACCAGTTGGCGGTTGACGCCGGTGGGGTTGGTGATCAGCCCGACGTTCTTGCCCTCGATGAGGTCAAGCCGCTGGTGCAGAAGTACGTGGATGCCGAGCTCAAACATTGGCGCCGCTGCCGCGCTGGCGGATGCCGCCAAGGCGAGCACGGGGGCAGCCAGGAGCACAGCGACACGTATCGTTCGGTGCGCGGAGAAATACATCAATTGCCCCGCCGTACCCAGTCGGATTTCTCAAAACTTCCGACGCTGTGTCCGTCGATCTGGACGTCGTGCAGATACCAGCCGCGACCGTTGATGCGCGTCTGTCTGGTAGTCGAACCGGAGGTAGCGGGCATCTGCCGGCAAGGCAAAGCCTTTCGTTTGCCAACCGTCGCTGGAACCGGTCAGCCGACCAAGCACAGACCAGCGCGCGCCATCCGTTGATGCTTCGACTATGCCGAAATCCTTGCCAGGTTCGGTGCGATACCACGTCTTGAACGAGAGCATCCTGGCGGATGTGCGGAGCTTGGCCGTCAATTTTCGGTTCCGATCGTTGCCGTAGCCCGAAAACCAGGCCGCACCACCGCCGGGAATGGCAACCGGAATCGTATCCGCGATATTGGTGTAACCCTGTCGACGAGCCACCACATCGGACGCACCATGGCGCGTCGGATGGACACGGTTCATCAGCAGGACGCCGACAACATCGTTCTTCGTGTCTATCACGATCGTGGTGCCGGTGAAGCCTTCATGGCCGGCCGACTCCGGCCCGGACAGCGCTCCCATGAAGTAGTCGCGATTGATCGACCAGCCCAGGCCGGTCGCGTTTCCCGGGAACCTCTTGTCCCAGTTGGTCAGGAGCAGCTTGACCGCGCGTTGCGACAACACCTGAACGCCGTCGTAGGTGCCGCCGTTCAACATCATCTGGCCGAAGACCGCCAGGTCGTGCGCACTGCTGAACAACCCGGCGTGCCCCGCAACACCGCCCAGCGCCCACGCATTCTCGTCGTCGACCTGCCCCCACAACAGGCCACGATGGGTTCACGGCTGGTAGTCGCTGGCGGTAATGCGCGGTTTCAGACTGGCGGGCGGGTTGTACATCGTATCGGCCATGCCCAGCGGCTGGGTCAGATGCCGGCGGATGAAGGCGTCCTCGTGCGCGCCACTCACGTGTTCAGTCAGTGCGCCCAGGACAATGAAGTTGACGTCGCTGTAGACGTAACGCGTGCCAGGCGTGTATTTCAGCGGCAGCCCGAGCACGTAGTTCAAGCGATCCTCGCGCATGCCCGGAATCTTGTATAGCGGAATAGTGGGATCAGGCTTGGAGCCCGATGTGTGTGTCAGCAGCTCCTTGATCGTCACGCGTTCCTTGCCGTTGACGCCGAAGCGCGGCAGATACTTGGCGACCGGATCGTCCAGCTTGAACTTGCCCTCGTCCCACAGCTGCATGATCGCCGTGGCCGTGAACAACTTGGACACCGACGCAAGATCGAATATTTCATTTTTCTGCATCGCAAGCGGGTCTGCGACGAAATCGTATTTGTCGTTTTTGTAGATCGAGGCGTAACCGTATGCCTTCCATTTGGCGACCGTGCCGCGTCGGGCCACCAGGACGACGGCGCCCGGTGTTACCCGACGGACCAGGATCCGGCGGATGGTGCCTTCGATGTCATCGAGTGCCTGCGGAAGCAGCCCGGCTGCGGCCGACGAACCCGAGTGCAGGGCCGAGAGGCACGGACATCCTGGGTGACCCCACGAATCCGGGTAGACGCGCGCGGTCGTTTTGGCGGGCACTGAAGTGCAACCGGCGATGACCAGCAACAAGCCGGCGGCGAGCCCCGCAGCAACCGTTTTCAGAGGACCGGTGGAGGACAGTTTGGGTCGGAGCTTCCCCTCGTGGACGCGCTGCGGAACATTCTCGCGTTCGTGGATGTGCAGGACTACAACACTCCGCCACTTGAGGGACGGGACGGCGAGATATATCAGTCACACAGCAGGCTGCTACGCCGCGACCATGGAGCTGTTGCTGCATGGTTTTGACGTGGGTGGCAATCCTCAGATGTTCTTTCCGCCCTTGCCTGCGAACGAGGTTGTCGTGGGGTTTTTGACGGGGTACGACCAGCCCGATGTGGTTCGTCAGGCCGTGCAGTACATCATCACCGGCAAAGCTTCGCCGGGGACTGCATACAAGCGGCTCAAGCGTGGAGGCTACCCGGCGTCGCTCGGGGCAATGTTCTGGACGATTGATGCCGACCACAAGGAGAACTACCGGTACTCGAACCTGATTGGGCCACAGCTGCATGGCTATACGAAGGTGAAACGACGACCTCCTCAGCGGCTGCGCCACGCGTTGGCACAGTCGCGTCGACCCCGGATCAGCCCTTCGCCGTTCTGCTGGTGGTACCCGACAGGCTGCGCACCGCGAGGTCCAGGTCGGCGTCCTGGTGCTGGAAGGATTCGCGCAGAGGACGGCTGGATTCCAGTGTGCAGGGCTCTGGTATCTTTTCGTTCTGTCGCTCTCCCTGTGTCGACCGCGTCACGCAGCAAAGGAGACGTTTCCGGGGTGCAACATCAGTTGCCGGCAGGTGTGCGGTCCGTGCGTTCGGTGTTCCGGGTTTCACAGCTCCGTGACAAGAGTCGGCCGTAACCTATGGGCGAGGAACGGTTGGTGCGGCGCCAAGGCGCAATATCCGATCCCCGGCGTTTACTGATCAGAACCGCATGGACATCACCCACCCATTGCCAGCTGGCGCCACGCCCTCCGCACCGGGGTCGGGACTGAGCGCGGACGAGGTGTTGGCGCGACAAGACCGCATTCCGGTGTGGACCTTGCCGCGTCGGTATCTGGTGATCATCGGCATCGGCTACTTTTTCACGTTCTTCGATATCGCGGACATTGGCTACGCGATGCCGGCGATTGCCGAGCAGTTCAAGCTGTCCGGATCGGAATCCCTGTTTGTGGCGCTGGCACTGGGCTTGATCGGATACGTGATCGGCTCGATCGTGATTGGCGCGATTTCCGACCGGATGGGGCGCTACCACACCCTGATCGTCACGCTCACGATTACCGCGGTCGGCTCGTTTCTGGATGCGACCGCGACCGGCATCGTGACCTTGGCGTTGTGGCGTTTTGTCACCGGCATCGGCGTGGGCGCGGATCTCAATCTGGTGTCGACCTATATCGGCGAGCTGGCCCCGGCCGGCAAGCGCGGGCGCATCTCCAACCTGACCTTCCTGGTCGGCATCCTGGGCCAGGCGTTGACGCCGTTCATTGCGCTCGCGCTGGTGCCGAATTTCAGTTTCGGCTGGCGGCTGATGTTCGTGCTGGGTGGGTTGATTGCCACGATTGGCGTGATTGCACGCTTCCAGTTGCCGGAGTCACCGCGTTGGCTCGCGCTGCATGGACGCATCGAGGAGGCCGACGCGGTGGTACGACGGATGGAGGCGGGCGCCGTTGCGCGCGGAATCGTGCTGCCGCCGCCACAGCCTGCAGCGGTGTCCAGTGAGCTGCGCGCGTTCCCGTTCAGCGCGCTGTTCCGTCGTCCATACGGCGGCCGTCTGGTGCTGCTCGCGGCGATGTGGTTCTTCTGGTACATCGGCAACTACGGGTTTCTTGGCGACGCGGCCACGCTGATCGCCGAGCATGGTTTCGCGGTGGGCAGTTCGATCCTGTTCCTCGGCGTTGGTGCGATCGGTTATCCGGTCGGCGCGCTGGTGATGGCGTTCGTCGCCGACCGCATGGAGCGACGTTTGTTGATCTTCATCTCGACCGTCGTCTGGCTGATCGGCATGTTGCTCATCGGCGCCAACACCGGTGGGGCGATGCTCATCGGCGGCGCCTTCGTGGCCTCGCTGGCGCTTGGGCTGTATCTGCAGGTTGCCTACACCTACACGGCGGAGCTGTTCCCGACGCGGGCACGCTCCAGTGGCTTCTCGCTGTCCGACGGCATCGGCCACAGCGGCGGCGCGGTGGGCGCGCTGCTGCTGCCCGGTGTGGTCGGCGCCACCTCGTTCTTCATCGGCTTTCTCGGCATCGGTATCACCGGCCTGATCGCCGGCCTGATTGCGCTGCTCGGGCCGCGGACCAGCGGTCGGCGCCTCGAGGAAGTCTCGCGCTGATCCTGGTCCATGATGTTTTGCGGTGGCGCCGCACCGTCATCACCGCCGGCAGACCACACGTGCAGGCCCACCATGTCGACCGGCACCGCGCCGTGCCAGGCATGCCACGACGTATTGTCGAACAGAAGCGGCCGAAACTTCCTTGGGCTGCGAGGCATGCCTGGCCGCGATCGAGCAGGCTCGGGTGCTCGTACGGTTGCGAGGCGCCGTCCCTGGACACGTTTTTCTGCGCAGCGCATCACGCGCGGGTGCTCACCAGGCACAACGACGCTTGCGCGGCAGGGACTCCGTCAGGACGTGCGCGTCGCTGTTGATGTCCAGACAGCTGTCGACCAGCCGCTGCGTGTATCCATCGAATCGACGCGTGTGTCGCGCACGGGAAGCAGCGTGTCGCGTGCTGCGCGCCCTGTCGCGCCGGATGCGGGAGATCGGCATGGCGTTCTCGCGCGCAATCGATTCATGGCGCCCATGTTCCTCCTCGCTGCTCGCCAGCGCCGTCGCGCTTGCGTGGATCCTGCCGTCATCGTCGATGATGGCCAGTAAATCGAGTACGGCCGCCTCGTCTACGTTACCCATGTCAGTCACCTCACTGGCGCAACGGCCACCACGCTCGCTGGCGGCGCCGCGGGGTCGGTCACCCGCGGGACCGATGGCGCTCGGATTTTTCATTCGGCGTGTGCGCGGCACGCAGATCGGGGTCGGCGACGGAGCCTTCCTCCGCGCGTTGCCCATGGGTCCGCGCTGGCGTTTGCCGCGTCAGGAACAACTCGTCGTGGATGCGGTTGATGCGATGCAGCAGTGCGCTGAAATCGTCGTGTGTGTGTGGCTCTCTCGGGCCCGTTCCCCACGGCCGCGCGAGAAACGCCAGTGGCGGTGGGTGACCGGTTGTTTCCACGCCAGGATCGTGGTGGTGCGCGTGCCACTGGCTGATCTCCGCCAGCATGGCCGCGAAACAATCGGCTTTTTTCTCGTTCAGCGCGCGCGCCTCGCCGCTCGATCTTGCTACCGCGTCGAGGTAGAACTGCCGGCAGTCATCCAGAGTCTCGATCAGGCGGCGCATTCCCGGCTCTTCGCTATCCGCTGTTCCGTTCATACTCCCTCCGGCAGCATCTTCGGAGCGGTAACAAAGAGGGCGTCCATGCCCGACCGGCATCCTGCACGAAGCGATTCCATGCTGCAGTCAGTGTACGTTCAGGAGAAAGTGAAGTCGGTACGCTAGGGAACACACCCGAAAAATGTCTTCAGGGGTGATTCGGTTCGAAAAAGCCGAGCGTTCCGGGTTGCACAAATCGGGCCCACGCGGCGCCGATCAAGCGACGCCAAGCAGCCGTTGGTAGATCTTCTTGTCGAAGTGATAGCAACTGCAGGCGGCTGCTTCCAGGCTCGGACGGTCGAGAATTCGGACATGTCCGCGCTGATACTGGATCAAGCCGCGCGACTGCAAGATCTGCGCGGCCAGGGTTATTCCAGCGCGGCGCACCCCCAGCACGTAGGCGAGTTGGTCGTGGGTGATATGAAAAGCGTCCGAATGGGTACAGTCGCCGGACATCAACAACCAGCGTGCCAGGCGATTTTCGATCACGTGCCGGAAGCATGCGCCCGAGTTCGCGAGTTGGACCATCAGCACGTAGATATAGGCGTTGAGCCGGTCGCGTAGTGCCGCGCTGCGTGCGAGTTCGGCGCGCAGGTCCGCAGCCTTGATCAACAGCGCGTTGCCGCTGCACTGCACCTGCGCGCGTAGCGGCAATTCGTTGATGCCCAACGCCAATACGACGCCGAGCAAGCCTTCCTGACCGACCAGTCGCACCCCCAGATCCGCGGAATCGTCGACCTGGGTAACCAGCGAGAGGAAGCAGTCCAGCGGAAAGCAGGCGTGTTTGATGTGTTTGCCGGCGGCGTGGAAGTGGAAAACATCACCCCGCGCCAGGTGTACCAGTTCGCAGCGCGCCAGCAGTTGTGTGCGGTCAAGTTCGGGCAGTCCCGCCACGAGCCGATTGGCAACCGCAAAGTCCTGTTGCGACATGTGACGCTCCTGAGGTACCCGTGCGCGGCACGACACTACATCGCACGGCGACAAAAAACCACGCGGCTGGATGGTTGCGGGTTGCGTTTGCCGTGGCTGCAACACTTTGAAGTGCGTGCGGATGCGAGCCGGTCTTCAATCCGGTAGCGCGATCAAGCCGGCAGTGCGGGGCGTGCTCGGTTGACACCGGCCCAAGCTTGCGACTGGCCCCGGCGCGTCGATCAAGCCGCGTCAGCGCAACGCGTTTGAGGCGGCGCTTTCGCGCCTCCGGCAGCCGGCCGCCCACAGTCGCTAAACTGGGCCCATGTCATCTGACGCTTTCTTGTGCGTCGAGACTGTGGCGGGGCCAGCCGCGATCGACCCCACGCAGCGTTCGCGCCGTCGAGTGGATGATTCGGTGGTGGGCGGTCGCCACCCTTGCTGCAGGAGGAGTATTGCGTGGTTGCTCGACCCTACACCCTGCTGAGTGGCGCGATGTCGATTGACGGTTACCTGGACGATGCGAGTGACCGGCGGTTGCTGCTTTCCAACCGCGCCGACTTCGATCGGGTCGATGCGTTGCGGGCGACATGCGACGCGATTCTGGTCGGTGCCGCCACGATCCGCAAAGACAATCCGCATCTGCGGGTCCGGGCCGCCGGACGGCGTGACGAGCGGGTGGCGCGCGGGCTGCCACCGTCGCCCACCAGGGTGACGGTAACCCGCGGGGCGCAGCTGGCGCCGACCGCCCACTTCTTTGCAGCGGGGGATGACGGCAAGCTGGTTTATTGCCCACGCACCGTGGTGGGCGAGGCGCGCCAGCGATTCGAGTCGCTGGCCACGATCGTTGACGGCGGGCCACAAGTCGACATGTGCTGGCTGAGCGAGGATCTGTACGCGCGCGGCGTCCACCGACTCATGGTCGAGGGTGGCAGCACGATCTACACGCAATTCCTGGCTGCCGATCTGGTTGACGAGCTGCAGCTGGTGATCGCGCCGCTTTTCGTCGGCAACCAGCAGGCCCAGCGCTTCGTCGGCGGGGGCAGTTTTCCATGGAACCGCGATCGCCGTGCGCCGCTGGCGGAAGCGCGGGTGGTCGGTGACGTGGTCTTGCTGCGCTATGCGCTCTCGGCCCGATTCCGCAGCGACTGAGCAGACGCTCGACGTATGCTGGTACCTGCGGCTGTCGGTGCCGCCGGAAGTTTACCTTCGCCGTGTCGCGGCGCGCTTTCGCGGCCGGCGGCTTGCGCGACCGATCAATGGTCAGCATGCGGCGGGCGGGCGCCGCTGAACGCCTGGAGGAACCGATCGCGAAACGCGCTCATCGGCCAGACCGGGGCGTCAGGGCCGGGCAGCATCCCGACCTGCCAGTTCCAGTCGGCGATGCGGGCGAACACGGCAGGATCATGGGCGATGATCGAGACCGGCACGTCATGGCCGGCGTGGTAACCGGCGACCATTTCGTGGGGTTGGTGATCGCCCAGCACGATCAACACCAGGTTGGGATCGGGATACTCCGCCACCAACGAAAAGATCGCGCTCAAGCTGTATTCGATGGACTGCCCGTACAGCGCGCGCACGGTGGCGACGTTCTTGAACGCCGCGGTCGGCGTCTGGCCTTGCGCCGGCATCGGGTCGAAGATCGAGCCATCGCCAAGCTGGTCCCACGGCACCAGGTGCGGCAGCGGCGTCCACGGATCGTGGCTGGACACCAGATCGATCTCGGCCATGACCGGGCGGCGGCGGTCCCCGGCCAGTTCCAGTCGGTGGAGGGTGGCCAGGGTGTACTGATCCGGCATCGTGGCGTAGCTGAACTGCGGCCCCCGGTAACCGACATTGCGCGCGTTGTAGAGCTGGTCGAAGCGGTAGAAACGTGCTCCTTGTGGCCACGGGCGGGTATCCGCAGGCACATCGGAGACGGTCCGCCAACCGGCGCGCTTGAACGCGCTGGCCAGCGTCATCCGGTTGCTGGCGAGTAGTTGGTTGTAGCGCCCCTGGTTGTCGACCCACAGTCCCGATTCCATGCTGGAATGCGCCAGCCAACTGATGCCGCCAAACGTCGGTGAGGTGAGATAGGCGCTGCGCGAAGCAAATCCCGCAGCCCGCAACTGGCGCGTGCCAGCCTCGAGCACGGCATCGATGCCGGGTGCAAACGATGAGCCGTGCACCGCCACGCGGCCGTAACTCTCCACGAAGATCAGCAAGACGTCCTTGCCGCGCAGACCGCTCAGCAAGTGATCGGTGGGCATGGCGGCCAGCGGGTCGTGCGCGATCTCGGTGGCAAATACTTGCCGATCGGCGAGGTTGCGGCGCAGCTGGTGCAGTTCCTGATAGACCAGGTTGCCGGCGCCGGTGGAAGCCACCGGCGTGTCCCGCCCCACCTCGACGCCGGTGACCGCACACACGATCCAGATGACGCCCAGCACGGCTACCGCACGCAGCGTTCCGCGTCGGTGTCGGGCCGCGGCGCGCAGCACGCGCGCGACGGCCCATGGCATGACGAGCATGATCGCGCTGATCAGCAACACCAGCAGCACGGTCACGGCCAGTGCACCGATGCGGCCGACGGTGTCGCGCAGAACGCCCAGGCCCGGTGCGAAGTAATACCAGTCGTTCAGCATATCGAACGGACGAGCAAATACCGCGAAGAATCCCATGTCGAGGAGCTTCAGCAGCAGCAACAGGCCGAGCAGCAGGCCAAACGTGAGGGCTACCACGCGCCGCGTCAGCGACGGCAGGACCAGTGCCAGCGCCACGATCAGCAGCCCCGCCAGCGGCAGGCGCACGAACGCGCCGGGCACGAACCAGTCGATCCGGATCGGCACGACCAGCGCAAACCAGACCAGCATGGCGGCCAGCAGCGTGATCGCGGCGGACGGGAATGTGATCCGTAGTTGCGGCGTCGCCGGCACTTGGCTGGCGACCTGACGGTGACGCCACAACCACCACGCTTCGTGGCCAAACGATTCGGCCAGCAAGGCGGCGGCCAGCGCGAGCACCACCTCGATCACGTCGTGGGGCAGCACGTCCGCAGCCGCCACGGTCAACGCGATCCCCTGGATCGCGGCAACCACCTTGTTCCAGTAGCGCGGGGGAGCTGCCGCACGCAGCCACGTCAGCCGCCAGCCGGCGACGACAAACGCATAGCGCGCCAGCCCGATCAGCAGCACCCAGCCGCCGACCTGCGGCGCGACATACACGCTGAGCACCAGAATCAGCCAGGCGTCGATCTCCATGTCGAAACGGGCGCCAAGCGCAGTCACCGTCGCCGTCTGTCGCGCCACCCGACCATCGATGGCGTCCAGTGCCAGCGCCAGCGCGGCCAGCGTCACCAGGATTGGCACCGGGGCCGGCCGTGTAAACGCGTCCGCCACCAGCGCCGACACGGCGAAGACCAGGGTGGCGCGCGCCAGCGTCACCCAATCGCCGGGTGTCGGCGCAGCGGCGCCACTGCGCTTGAGTCCATGCGCCAGCGCGAGGTTGGTCACGATCGCGCAAGTCACGCCGATCACCCAACCCGCGACGCCGAGCCCGACGCTGGCGGCGAGTCCAGCGAGCAACACCACCGTGGCGACCACGCCCGCGGTCAGTCCGATGATCAGCCCGCTCGGCAGCAACCGCACGACGCCTCCGCTTCTACCGGCGTAGAAGTACTGCAGGGAAAGTCATATTCTAGTTCGCTGCAAACGTGCTGGAGCATGGAGCTGGTGGAAAGCGATGCACGCGCCTATTGGTTGCGCGAACCCGGGGTTGGCGAGATCCGCCTCGCGCGACTACCCCCTTGCGGTCCCACCGATGTGCTGGTGCGCAGCTTGTTTTCAGGAGTAAGCCGCGGGACCGAGACCCTGGTATTTTGTGGCGGCGTCCCGCCCAGCCAGTACGCGGTGATGCGCGCACCATTTCAGGAGGGCGATTTTCCGGGGCCGGTCAAATACGGTTACCTCAACGTCGGCATCGTGGAACAGGGCCCAGCTGAACTACGCGGTCGCACGGTGTTCTGCCTGTACCCGCACCAGAGCGCGTATGTGGTCCCGGCGCAGGCGGTGACGGTGGTGCCCGACGGCGTGTCGCCGCAGCGCGCGGTGCTCGCCGGCATCGTCGAGACGGCGGTCAACGCGATGTGGGATGCGGCGCCGCTCGTGGGTGATCGGATCGCCGTGGTCGGTGCCGGCATGGTTGGCTGCTGCACGGCACGATTGCTGGGGCGGATTCCGGGGACCCGGGTGACGCTCATCGATGTCGATCCCGGTCGTGCCAGCGTCGCGGCGGCACTCGGGGTCGCGTTCGCGTTGCCGTCGGCGGCGGTGGGCGACTGCGACTTGGTCGTCCACGCCAGCACGACGTCCGCCGGGCTGCAGTTGGCGCTGGAGCTGCTGGCGCTGGAGGGCACGGTGATCGAGCTCAGCTGGTACGGCGATGCCGAGATCCCTCTGAACCTTGGCGGCGCCTTTCATTCGCGACGCCTCGGCATTCGCGCCAGCCAGGTCAGTCATATTTCCGCCGCGCGGCGTGGTCGCCGCACCACCGAGGAACGGTTGGCGTTGGCGCTGGATCTGTTGCGCGATTCCGCGTTCGATGCCTTGATCAGCGGGGTCTCGCGCTTCGACGAACTGCCACAGATCATGCCCCGGCTTGCCGACCGCAGCTTGCCGGCGCTATGCCACGTCATCGCCTATGACCCGGAGTGAGAGCCCATGTTCAGCGTGACCGTTCGCGACCACATGATGATTGCGCACAGCTTCCACGGCGCCGTGTTCGGGCCGGCGCAGCGCCTGCATGGGGCGACGTTTGTCGTCGACGCCACGTTCAAGCGTGCGACGCTGGATGCAGACCACCTGGTGGTCGACATTGGCCGCGCCGCGGACGAGCTGCACACCCTTCTGGCCACGCTGAACTATCGCAACCTGGACGACGAGCCCGCGCTGGCCGGCAGCAACACCACCACTGAGGCGCTGGCGCAGGTGGTCGCCGATCGACTGGCCGATCGCGTGCGCGCCGGTGCGCTGGGTGCCAGCGCGCTCGACGTGAGCGCGATCATGGTCACGTTGCACGAATCACATATCGCGTGGGCGAGTTATGAGCGGGCGCTGTGAGTACTGTCCATTTCGTCGTGCCCGAGGGCGTTGATGATCCGCAGCAACCTAGCGGCGGCAATGTCTACGACCGCCGGATCCGCGACGGGTTGCGCACGATCGGCTGGTCGCTGCACGAACACGCGATTCCCGGCTCGTGGCCATATCCGGATGCCACCGCCGGGGCAGCGCTGGGCGAGATGCTGGCTGGTTTGGCCAACGGCGCAGTGGTGTTGCTCGACGGCTTGATCGCCTCGGCCGCAGCGGACGTACTGACCGCGCAGGGCTGCCGGCTGCGTCTGGTGATCCTGCTGCACATTCCGCTTGGCGACGGGCCGCCGGCAGCCGATAGCCGCCTCGTACGGGCAGCTGAGCGTGCGGTGCTGGCAAGCGCGACGGCCGTCGTCGTGACCAGCGCCTGGACCCGAGCCTGGTTGCGCGATCAGTACGCGTTGGAACCCGGGCGTCTTCACGTAGTGACGCCGGGAGTGGACGCTGCTGATCTCGCGACGGGAAGCGCCACCGGCGGCGAGCTGTTGTGCGTTGCCGCGGTGACGCCGCTCAAGGGTCACGACGTGCTGTTGGCAGCCTTGCGCACTGTCGGCGATCTGCCTTGGCGCTGCACCTGCGTGGGTAGCCTCACGCGCGACCCGCTCTTTGTCGAGCGCGTGCAGCGCGCTGCCGCGGCCGCGGGGATGGCCGAGCGGGTACGTTATAGCGGCCCACGACACGGGCTTGACCTTGCCAACGACTACGCGCGCGCCGATGTGCTGGTGCTGGCCTCGCGCCGGGAATCATTCGGCATGGTGGTCACCGAGGCGCTGGCGCGCGGGCTGCCGGTCATCGCCACCGCGGTCGGCGGTATTCCCGAAGCGCTCGGGCACGGCGCCAACGGCGAGGTGCCAGGGCTCCTGGTGCCGCCTGACGCGCCGAGCGCGCTCGGCGCCGCCTTGCGCACGTGGCTGCAGGACGGTCACCTGCGTGCCCGCTTGCACGGCGTCGCCGGGGAGCGGCGCGCCACGCTTGCCGATTGGTCGGCGACCGTGGCGCAGGTCGCGCGCGTCCTCACCGAAGCCGCGGCTTGACCGCGCCAGCGCGGCGCCGGGCGTGGCGCTGGCTACGCTTGCTGGGCGGTGCCGTCGTTGTTGCCGTCGTGGTCAGGCAGGTAGGCGCCGGCCCGTTCATCGACAGCATCCGCGCGATCGACCTGCGCTCGATTGCGGCGGCGGCAGCCATCACCGCGCTGACCACGCTGTGCTGCGCGTGGCGCTGGCGGCTGGTCGCCCACGCTCTGGGCGTCGACCTGCCCGCGCGGCGCGCCTACGCGGCGTATTACCGATCGCAGTTTCTGGATGCCACGTTGCCTGGCGGCGTGCTTGGCGACGTGCACCGCGGCGTGGTTCGAGGCCGCGCGATCGGCGACGTGGGTCATGGCTTGCGCGCGGTGTTGTGGGAGCGTGTGGCCGGGCAGATCGTGCAGGTGGTGTTGGCATGGGTCCTGCTCGGTGTGCTGCCTTCGCCCGTGCACCGGTTCATGTTGATCGTTGCGCTGGTGGCGGTGACGATGGTGCTCGGCACGCTGGCTCTGGGCCAGCTGCTTGCCCGCCATGGACCGGTCTTTCTCGCGCACCTGGTGCAGACAGCGGCGGCTGACCTCGGCGCGATCTCCGCCAGCGCATGGTTTGGCATCGTGCTGACCTCGTGCGCGGCGGTGGCCGGTTATGCCGCGATCTTCCTGCTTGCCACGCACGCGATGGGAGCGACGGTCTCGCCGATGCGCCTGCTGCCGTTGGTGATGCTGGTGCTGGTGGCCGCGGCCGTGCCGGTGAACGTTGCCGGGTTCGGACCGCGCGAAGGCGTCGCCGCCTGGGCGTTCAGCGCGGCCGGACTTGACGCGGGCCAGGGCGTCGCGATCGCCGCCGCGTACGGCATCCTGGTCTGGGTTGCCTGTCTGCCCGGCGCCGTGGTGCTCGTGCTGGGCTGGCTGCGCCGCGATGGCCACGTGCCGCGTCGGTAGGCCGTGATCGGTATCGAGCGCGCGCCGCGTCCTTGGCGTGCGCAGGCCACCGCGGCATGCGCGTGCAGACTTTCGCGGTGTTCCACCCGATGTGGAAATGCGCGAAGTCGGCAGCGTCAGCCAGTGCGCGTCGAATCCGCCTTCCGGCGCCTTCGCAGACCATCCAGTTGCCACCGTTCGGCGCGCAAACGCCTGCTCGTCCTCGCGCTTGACGGCGGCCTGCAGCGGCGTGCCCCGTGCCTGCTCCACGCTATCGAGCAAGCGCAGCAAGTGCAGTCCGGCACCGTGAGCCAGATGCATGCGCACCGGCGCCATGCGGCGTTGCGCGTGCGGCGTGGCGCCCACGTCTTGTTCGCTGCCCAGCCCCGCGATCACTGCGGCGCGATCCAGTGTCGCGTCCGTGGTGAAGTCGTACGAAAACTGCTGTTGCAACGATTGCCGCGCCAGCGCCGCCGACACCGGACAGATCGACGGCTACAGCAGTTCGTTCGACAACTCCACCGCGCCTATCCCGTCGATCAAGCTGGCGTCGCTGGTTGCCGGGTACGCGCGGCAGAGCCTGTTGTCACTGCACAGGGCCGCACGACGTACCAGTAGCTCGAGATGCAGGTGGATGCGCGCGCAACTGGCGGCCCCTCGTTGCGAGTCCCTGAAGCGGTGCGGCAGCGTGTGCAAGCTAGCGACACTCACGACGATCTGCGCCAGCACGTCGGCGATCCACAGATACAGCCGCGACATAGCAATGCCGCGCTGTTGCGGGCGCAGCAAATTGACGAACGCGCCGAACCTGCCGCTGCCACGCTGAACCTCGCCGTTGCCGGCATCGAACCGCTCCGGTACCTGGATACTGGCCATGCCGACCCAGTCCAGTGCGCCGGTGAGGTCTTGCGGTGTGCGCACCACGACATCGGGCAGTGTTCGCGTGAAGTCTTCCGGTTTCAATCTGTCCCAAGCCTTGCCGCTGGGGTGTCACTGCGTTGTGACAGGTTTCATTCTGGCGCCACGGTCGCCGCTGCCACGTCCCGTCGTGGTGAACCTCCAGTCAGCGGCCGTTGATGCTCACGGGTTTGCGGGAGGTTTCATGAAAACGGTCATCGCCACTTTGATCGTCGCGCTTGCCATCATCGTCATTGGCGTGGGTGCATTCGTGTATTCGGGCATCTACAACATTGGCGCCGACGTGCACCACAGCAAGCCCGTGCGTGCGTTGATTGAATCTCTCGTTGACCGATCCGTCGCCCGGCGCGACACGGACCTCGCGCTGCCGGAACTGGACAATCCGCAGTGGATCCTGGCCGGTGCCGGGCAATACGCCGCCAAGTGCAGCAGTTGCCACCTCGCTCCCGGTCAAGCCG
>CAJDVU010000020.1_pt1 | contig 20535 bp, 16 predicted proteins | sample 7391431 | NCBI WGS metagenome assembly CAJDVU01 (sample SAMEA7055700, study PRJEB34461) | soil metagenome | biome: terrestrial ecosystem; feature: Peninsula; material: soil | place: Antarctica | collected 2016
CGCTGGCACCCGTTCCCGGTCTGCCTCCCAAGACATTTCGTCCCAGGCGAGCCGCCCATTCTACATCGCTTTCCGGACCCGTCAACACGCGCGGTGAAGCTCTGCGAAATGTTGTTTGCTCAGTCGCGCGACGTTGAAGGGAGATGGGCCGCGCATGATACGGCCTGTACGTTTTTTGGCAAGCGCTTCCTGCTTTGGACGCTGATTCGAGCCGGACCGCGGCGCGGAGCCCGGCCCGCCTGCAGCAACGACGGATCAGGCCGCAACCAGCCTGACCCGCGCAAAGTTGCGCTTGCCCACTTGGAGTACGCCCTCGAAGCCGACGTGGAACGCGCGTTGCGCATCTTCGGCCACTTCAGCATCGATGCGCACGGCACGCTCCTTCAACTTCCGGCTTGCCTCGGAGTTGCTTGCGGTCAATCCGGCGGCCGTAAGCAACGCAGCCAGACGCAAGCCTTCAGCAGGCACCGCAATATCGGATTGCGGCAGCACCGCGGTATCACCGTGGCCGCGCACCACCGCGTGCCAGCCAGCGATCGCCAACTCCGCGACAGCGGCACCATGGAACCGTGCCGCCAGTTCACGGGCCAGACGCAGCTTGGCATCGCGCGGGTTGAGTGCGCCGGTCGCGACATCCCGCTGCATGCCGGCCAACTCGTCCAGCGAGACGTCGAAACTGAGCAGTTCGAACCAGCGCCACATCAGCTCGTCACCGATCTTCATGGTCTTGGTGACGATGTCGATGGCCGGCTCGTCGATGCCAATGTAGTTACCCAGCGACTTGGACATCTTGTTGACGCCGTCCAGGCCCTCCAGCAGCGGCATGGTCAACACGACCTGCGGTGGCTGGCCGTGGTGCTCTTGCATCCCGCGGCCCATCAACAAATTGAATTTCTGATCGGTGCCACCGAGCTCCACATCGGCCTTGAGCGCAACCGAGTCATAGCCTTGTGCCAGCGGGTACAGGAACTCATGGATCGAGATCGGTTGCTGCGCCGCGAAGCGCCTGGCGAAATCGTCGCGCTCAAGCATCCGCGCCACCGTGTGCTGACTGGCCAGCCGAGCCATATCCACAGCAGACATCTTTCCGAACCACTCCATGTTGAAACGCAGCTCGGTCCGGTCCGGATCAAGCACCTTGAACACCTGATCGGTATAGGTACGTGCGTTCGCCTCAACCTCTTCGTGCGTCATCGGTTTGCGGGTGACGTTCTTGCCGGTGGGGTCGCCGATCATGCCGGTGAAGTCGCCGATCAGAAAGATCACCTGATGACCCAGGTCCTGGAACTGGCGCATCTTGTTGAGCAGCACCGTATGGCCGATATGCAGGTCCGGCGCCGTGGGATCGAAGCCGGCCTTGATGCGCAGCGGGCGGCCGCTTTTCAGGCGTTCAACCAGTTCCTCACGCTTGATGATCTCGTCGGCACCACGCGCAATCGTGGACAGGGCGTGGTCGAGCTCGCTCATGAAACTCCCTCTGGTTGTTGACGCACAAGTGAACCGGTTGGTGAGACGTGGAAGCCCCGGCCACTCGATGTGTGCGGTAGAAGTTAATTGTGCGTTAATCGAAAATGAATCGCAAGCCATTGATGGCAAAGACATTGACGCCCTCTACACATGGCCGCTATGGTACGCCGAGTTTATGACTGGACGGCACGGGATGAGACGGCATGGCCGATGAAAACATGAGCGCGCTGCATGCGCGCAAGCTGGCCATTTGCCGCAAGGCACAACGTCTGCACCCCCATTTCTATGACCGCTGTGCGCACTGGTCATTCAATCGTTCGGTCGAGATCGAGCCGATCCAGTGGCGCCGTGAACGCTGGATGCTTGCCGGGACTGCACTGCTTATCACCCTGCTGGCGGGCTTCATCATGCCGTCCTGGGCGAATGCCATGCGTCCGGCTGCCGTACCTGAGGCACACACCCTGTTGCCGCTGGCTCTGCCGAAGGTCGATACGGTCAGCGCGCAGGCACCCACGGTGGATGACTGGCAGGTCGTGCGCGTGCAAGCCGGACAAACCTTGTCCGAAATCTTCAACGGGCGCGGCCTGGGTCTGGGCGACTTGCAGAGAGTGATGGACGCCGCCGGCGACCACAATGCCGCCCTGCACCACATCCGTCCAGGCGAGGAATTCGATTTCCTGCTCGGCAGCGACGGCAGCCTGGAAGGCTTTCGCTTCGACTCCGACCAGACCAGTCGCGCCGTCATCCGGCTGAACGGGGTGCAACCCACCCTGACCCTCACGAAACGCGACATGGACGTGCGTGAACAGGTCGCCCACGGCGTCATTCGCAGCAGCCTGTACGCAGCCGGCGACCAGGCCGGATTGAATGCAGCGATGGTTGGCAAGCTGGCGGATTTGTTCAAGTACGACATCGATTTCGTGCAGGACATCCACATCGGCGACAGCTTCACGGTGATCTACGACGACCTCTACCGCGACGGCGTGCGCTACGGTCAAGGCGATATTGTCGCCGCCGAGTTCATCAACCAGGGCAAGCGCTACACGGCTTATCGGTTCAAGAAGGGCGATGGCAGTTACGGCTGGTACAGCGAGGATGGTCGGCCGATCCAGAAGTCATTCCTGCGCATCCCGGTCGACTTCACCCGGATCTCCTCCACGTTCTCCGCCGCGCGCATGCACCCGATCCTCGGCCGTATGCGCGCGCACAAGGGCGTGGATTACGCCGCCCCGAGCGGCACGCCGATCCACGCCGCCGGCGATGGCGTGATCAAGTATCACGGCTGGGAAAATGGTTACGGCAACTTTGTGGTGATCCAGCACAGCAAGACGATCAGCACCGCGTACGGCCACATGTCCCGCTTCGTCAAGGGTCAGCACGTCGGCGAACATGTGCGCCAAGGCGAGGTGATCGGCTACGTCGGCATGACCGGGCTGGCCACCGGCCCGCATCTGCATTACGAGTTCCGCGTCAACGGCGTCCAGCGCAACCCGCAGACGGTGACCTTACCCAAGCCCGAACCGTTGCCGGCCGCCCAGATGGCCCGGTTCGAGACGCAAGTGGTGAAGCCCCAGCTGGCGCGCCTGAACGAACTGGACCACCGGATCAAGCTGGCCCGCGTGAACGCTCCCGCCAACCACGACAACTGAGCACCCCGCCAGCGTGACCGACGACGCCACGGCGCTCTATATCGGACTGATTTCGGGTACCAGCGCCGACAGTATCGATGCAGTGCTGGTGCGCTTCCGTGACGGCCTGCCACAGACGCTCGCTCGTCATGCCCATCCCTGGCCACCGCTGCTGCGCGAACGCGTGCTGGCTATGGCACAAGGCGAGCGGGCACTCGATGTGGACGCCTGGGGACGACTCGACGTCGAGATCGGGTATCAGTTTGCCGACGCCGCCCGGCGTTTGCTCGCATCCAGCGGCACCGCAGCGACAGCAGTGTGCGCGATCGGCTCGCATGGACAAACGCTGCGTCATCGACCCGGCGGCGATCACCCGTTCACTCTGCAGTTGGGTGACCCCAGCGTGATCGCCGAGCGCTGCCGCATCGACGTCGTCGCGGACTTCCGTCGCGCCGATGTCGCCGCCGGCGGCCAGGGCGCCCCGCTGCTACCGGCGCTGCACGCCATGCTGCTGCGTGCACCCGGCCGCACGCGGGTAGTCCTCAACCTCGGCGGGATCGCCAACCTCACCGTACTGGCTGCCGATGGCGACGTGCGCGGATTCGATACCGGGCCGGCCAACGGACTGCTCGACGCCTGGTGCCAACGTCATCGTGGCGAGCCTTTCGATCGCGATGGCGTCTTTGCCGGCAGCGGGCAGATCCTTCCCGGACTGCTTGAAGCCCTGCTGGCCGATCCGTATTTTGCGCTGCCGCCACCCAAGAGCACGGGACGCGAATATTTCCATCTGGGCTGGCTGGCTGGGCAGGCGCCGGTCGCCACGTTGAAACCCGCCGACGTGCAGGCGACGCTGCTGGAATTCACCGCGCGTAGCGTCGCCAATGCCGTCGCGCAGTACGCACCCACCGCAGGCGAAGTACTGGTCTGTGGCGGCGGGGTGCACAACCCGGAGCTGATGCGGCGCCTCGACGCGCTGTTGGCGCCCCGCAGGCTGTGCAGCACCGCCGAGCATGGCGTCGATCCGGATTTCCTCGAAGCGACCGCGTTCGCGTGGCTGGCCCGTCAGCGCCTGCTCAAGCTGCCGGGCAACCTGCCCGCGGTGACTGGAGCTCGCGGACCGCGAGTGCTTGGCGCAATCTACTCCGCGCCTGGATCTGGCTCGTCGTAACGAATGTTCTCCGGTGCCAGCTGCGTCGGGCGGGTCTTGGCCAGTGCCTGCAACGCCTCCTGAAACACGCCGCGCTCGGCCGCTTCCCAGTGTCCTTCCAGCACCGCCAGCGTGTTCGGATTGCGCAGACTTTCGCTGTACTGCTGCGCCACCGACATGCCAAGACCGCTGCGCAAGGCATCCAGCACCACGTCATTGATTGAACACTGGCGCAACTTCGCCTGCGCAGCAATGCGCTCGGTCAGCAGACCATCAACGTGATGAACAATCATGTCCGCCACAAGCGTTACTCCGGGTTGCACATGCGTTGCTCGCGCAATACTTGCACACCCTTGCTGAAACTGCGCGCCACAATCTGGATTTCGTGGCTGATTTGGCAGTTCCTCTGCGGCGATCGCCATCCCCCGGCCACCAACCCGCCTTGCGACTCAGGCGTTCCCGGGCGACCCGTGCTACAGCCCGGCCCGAGCGGCGGGACCGGGGCTGACCAAACCCCGCTCAGCGCGGCCGTACCAGCTCGGCGCGATGGATCGCATGACGCAAACCGATGACCAGTAACAGCCCCGGCAGCGCCGACAACGCCGTGATCGCGAAGAAGTTCGACCAGCCCACCTGCGGCACCAGCCACGCCGCAAGCGGCCCCAGGAACACCCGGCCCACGGCCGCCAGCGACGACAGCAGCGCGTACTGGGTGGCGGAGAAACGCACGTTGCACAGTGCGGTCAGCAACACCACGAATGCGGTACTGCCCAGACCGCTGAAGAAATTCTCCATGCCCACCACAGTAGCCAGCGCGTAGAGGTTCGGTCCGCTGTGCACCAGCCAGATATATCCCAAGTTTACCAGCGCCTGCGCCACACCCAGCACCAGCAAGGCCGGAAACAGCCGAATACGCGTGACCACCCAGCCGCCCGCCAACGCACCGAGCAAGCCGGCGAGCAGCCCGAAGGTCTTGTTGATCGCGCCCAGCTGGGTCAGCGTGAATTGCGGCACCCGCAGCAGGAAGGTGGTGGACAGCGACAACACGAACGCATCGCACAGCTTGTACAACACCATCAGCGCCAGCCAGCCCAGCGCCAGCTTGCCGTAGCGTTCGAAGAAATCCGTGAACGGGTGTACGACTGCCTCGGCGAAGCTTCGCGTGGGCTGTTCGTTCGGCGCCTCCGGCGAGGTGGCGGTGACCAGCATCGCCACCAGCATCAGCACGCCCATCAGGCGGTACACCGCGGCCCAACCCACGCGGTCAGCAAGAATCAAGGCCAGCGCGCCGGACACCAGCATCGCGGCGCGATAGCCGCCCTGCATGAACGCGGTACCCCAGCCACGTTCCTCCGGACGCAGCAGGTCGGTGCGGTGCGCGTCGTAGGCAATGTCCTGCGTCGCTGACGCGAACGCCAGCAGCACACCGAGGAAGGCCAGCGTGCTGGCCGCACCCTGTGGCGTGTAGAAACTCATGCTGATCAGCGCCGCGCCGCACAGCAACTGCATCACGAAGATCCAACCGCGGCGGCGGCCGAGAAAGGGCAGGGGTAGCCGGTCCAGCACCGGCGCCCACAGGAACTTGAACACATAGGCCTGGCCGATCAGCGTGATCCAGCCGATGTCGCGCAGGCTCATGCCCGCCGTGGTGAACCACGCCTGCAGCGTGGCGCCGGACAACGCCAGTGGGAGGCCGGAGGCGAAGCCGAGCAAGCCGATGCTGAGGATGCGCCAGTCCCGTCCCATCGCGGCAGCGGTCGGCTCAGTGGGCATAGTCAACCGTGTACGGCGCGTGGTCGGAGAAGCGCTCGTCGCGATAGATCGAGCAGGCCTTCAGACGATCGCGCAGCGACGGCGTGACCACCTGGTAGTCGATGCGCCAGCCCACGTTGTTGGCACGGGCCTGGCCGCGATTCGACCACCAGGTGTATTCGACCGCCTCCGGCTTGATCGCACGGAAACTATCGACCCAGCCGCGCTGCTGGAACAGCAGGTCGAGCCACGCGCGCTCCTCGGGAAGGCAGCCGGAGTTCTTCTGGTTGGACGACCAGTTCTTGATGTCGTTCCTGGTGTGCACGATGTTCCAGTCGCCACAAATCACATAATCGCGACCGCTGGCCAGCCACCCATCGAAGATCGGCGTGATCCACTCCATCGCCCTGAACTTGAACTGCTGGCGCTCGTCACCGGACGAGCCCGAAGGAAAATACAGCGATACCACCGAGAGCTTGCCGAAGCGCGCCTCGATGTAACGGCCCTCGTTGTCGAACTCGTCCCAGCCCAGTTCGGTCAGCACCTGATCCGGTTTGCGCCGCGCATAGATGGCCACGCCGCTGTAACCTTTCTTGCTGCTGGCGTCGGCATAGAAGCAGTGCTGGCCTTCGGGGCGGAACATCGGATCGGTCAACTGATGCTCCTGCGCCTTGGTCTCCTGCAGACAGACCACGTCGGCGCGCTGCGCACGCAGCCAGTCGAACACGCCCTTGCTGGCAGCGGAACGAATGCCGTTGGCGTTGAGACTGATGATGCGCATGGGTGCTCCCGATCGACTGACCCGGGCGATCATAACAACCCCGGCGATGGCAACCGCGCATGTACCATGGCGCCCGACCCGATCACCCGATTGCCTGTGAGACCCGCCCGTGCACGACTATCAACGCGACTTCATCGAACTCACCCTGAGGCGCGACGTGCTGCGCTTCGGCGAGTTCACCCTGAAATCCGGTCGGCACAGCCCGTATTTCTTCAACATGGGGCGCATCGATTCCGGCGCCGCGCTGGCTCAGCTCGGCCGCGCCTATGCCGCCGCCCTGGTCGATGCCGGAATCGAGATCGACATGCTGTTCGGCCCCGCCTACAAGGGCATCGCGCTGGCCGCGGCCACCGCCATCGCGCTGGCGGACCAGCACCAGCGCGATCTGCCTTGGGCGTACAACCGCAAGGAGGCGAAGGACCACGGCGAAGGCGGCCTGCTGGTCGGCGCACCCCTCGCCGGACGCGTGTTGATCGTCGACGATGTGATGACGGCCGGCACCGCGGTACGCGAATCGCTGGCGCTGATCCGCGCCCACGGCGCCGATCCGGCCGGCGTGCTGATCGCGCTGGACCGGCAGGAACGCGGCCATGGCGAACAATCCGCGGCGCAGGAAGTGGCCACTGAGTACGGCATCCCGGTCATCGCCATTACCTGCCTGGATGACGTGCTGGATTACGCTCGCCAACAACCCCAGTTGGCTGCCGAGCATGCACGCTTGCTGGACTATCGCGCGCGCTACGGGGTTCAGCGCCGAGTTCACCCCACCGGATAGACTCAACGCGAACCGGGTCACACCGGCACGACTCGCCGCTAGTCTGCGTGATGGACGCAGCTATACTTTGAGGCGACAAAGGGAGGATCCATGCGCAAATCGCTGCTCATTCTGGCTTCGCTCGCATTGAGCGCGAGCGTGCTTGCCTTTGCCCAGAACTCCGGCAGCATGCGCTACAAATGGTACGACGGTCAGGGCCTGATGCATTACAGCGACAGCCTGTCTGCGGAGGCCTTGAAGCACGGCTACGACCTGGTCAACGACCGTGGCATCGTGGTGCGCCACGTACCGCGTCAGTTGAACGCCGACGAGCGCGCTGCCGCCGCCAAGGGCGCCCAGGCGCAAGCCGCCAAGCAACGCGCCGCACAGGAATTGGCCAACACCGAAACGCAAATGCTGAACGCCTACCCGGATGAAGCGTCGTACAAGATCTCGCTGCAGCAGACGCTGGACACCATCGACCAGCAGATCCGCACCACCCAGATCAACCTGCGCAGCCAGGAGAAGGCGTTGACTGACCTGCTTGCCCGCGCCGCGGAGACCGAAAGCGCCAAGAAACCGGTGCCGAAATTCCTTACCGACAGCATCGCCACCCAGCGCAACATCGTCAACGGACTGCGCAATACCCAGCAGCGCCAGCGGTCAGTGCGGGCGCAAACCGTGCAGGAACAAGCCACGCAGCTGGCGCGCTATCGCGCGTTGAAGGCGGAACACGACAAGGCTTCGCAGTAGGTTTCCCCTGCGCAAATGCATGGAGCATCCCGCACCCGTGCACCACCTCGGCCGCATCGGCGTTTCGTGGCGTGAGGAGTCGCACCGACTCAGGTTGAGACGGCCGCCCGTCGCCCTGGATGCGCGGCGCATCAGCTGTCTCATCTGTCGGTAAACGGAGTCCGCCACAGGCTCTGTTGACCTCTTCACTGGGCGCGTCCATGCGCGTCCACTTGCCAGCGGCATCCGTCGCGAGCATCGGCCGCTTTGCCGGATGCGCCTGCCGGAGGGAGACGTTCTTTGGACTGAACTGTGGATTTGGGGACGGTTGTTCGCCTGAGCGCATGATCTGATCGACGCCGGGCACCCTCGTCTGCCCTGCGGGCATCTTCATTGGGCCATCCATCTACCTCCGCCGGCAGGCGGCGTCTGCCTTGCCCATCGGCTGCCCTGCCGATGGGTCTCCCGGCGGGAGAAGTCATTTGGAGTGGACCACGGATTTGATTGAGGACTGTCGTTCGCTATGGCGCGTGATCTGAGTCACGCCGGACAGCCTCATCTGCCCTGTGGGCATCTTCATTGGGTACATCCATGTGCCTCACCCTGCAGGCGGCATTCGCCATGCCCATCGGCTGTCGTGCCGATGGGTCTCCCGGGCGGAGAAGCCGTTGAGAGTGGACCGCGACTTCGGCGCGGTCGGCGCTTTTAGAAGGGCAGTTTCAACGCAGGGTTCACCGCCAGCAACTGCTTGCGGAAAACCTGCTGGATCCGCTTCAGCGCGGCCTCGTCGTCCGCCTCGAAACGCAGCACCAGCGCGGGCGTGGTATTGGAGGCGCGCACCAGGCCCCAACCGTCCTGCCAGTCGACGCGCAGACCATCGATGGTGATCATCGAGGCATCCTCGAAGCTGGCACGCTCGCGCAATTGGTCCATGAACTGATAGTTCTCGCCCTCGGCCAAAGTGATTTTCAGTTCGGGCGTGGAGACGCTCTTGGGCAGCGTGGCGAAGATCTCGTCCGGACTGCGACCGTGCAGGTCGCCGGCAAGTATCTCCAGCAGGCGTGCGGCCGCGTAGATGCCATCGTCGAAGCCATACCAGCGCTCCGTGAAAAAAAAGTGGCCACTCATTTCGCCGGCCAATTCGGCGGAAGTCTCACGCATCTTCGCCTTGATCAGCGAATGCCCGGTGCGCCACATCAGCGGGCTGCCGCCGGCGTCGAGAATCTGGCCCTTCAGGTGACTGCTGCACTTCACGTCGTAGATGACCGTGCCGCCAGGCTGGCGCGACAGCACGTCGCGCGCGAACAGCATCAGCAGGCGATCGGGATAGATGATCTCGCCGGAACGCGAGACCACCCCGAGGCGATCGCCATCGCCATCAAAGGCGATGCCCAGGTCCGCGCCGATCTGCCGCACCGCATGGATCAGGTCCTCCAGATTGGCCGGGTCGGATGGATCGGGGTGGTGGTTCGGGAAGCTGCCATCGACGTCGCAATACAGCGGCACCACCTCGCAACCGATGCCTTCGAGCACCTGCGGCGCAATCTCGCCGGCAATGCCGTTGCCGCAGTCGACCACGACCTTCAGCGGGCGCTCGGCCAATACATCGGAGACGATCTTCTCGATGTAATCCGGTGCCACGTCGACCTCGCGCAGGCTGCCGTGGCCACCGCTGCTCAACGCGCCGCTGTCGATGCGCCGGTACAGATCCTGGATCGCGCCTTCGGCCAGCGTCTGGCCGCCGAGCACGATCTTGAAGCCGTTGTATTCGGGAGGATTATGGCTGCCGGTCACTGCCACTGCGCAGCCGGTGTTGAACCGGTACGCGGCGAAGTAGACCACCGGGGTGGGCACCGCGCCCAGGTCGGTCACATCCACACCGGCCTCGCGCAAGCCATCGACAAGTGCGCCGGCGAGCTCGGGGCCGGACACGCGCCCATCCCGTCCGACCACGATCTCGCTCAGGCCCTGCTCGCCCATCACGGTGCCGATGGCGCGTCCCAGCATCCGCGCGACGTTCTTGTCCAGGGTCTTGCCGACCACGCCGCGCACGTCGTATGCCCGGAAAATGTTCGGATCGACCTTGGTGGCAGCGGGCGTCGGCGCCGGAGCGCGTGGCGCTACGGGCGGAGCCGCCAGCGCGGCACGCGGCGATACGGGCAGCGCAGGCGCTGCCGCTTCGGGCGCTGCCTCCGATTCATCGAAATCCGCCGACTCCGGGCTCTGCCAACGTCGACGCAGCCACAACAGATAGCCTGCGCCGGCCACACCCAGCAGGCTCAGCAAACCACTCAACAGCCAGGAATGCGGCAACACGATGAAAGCGTCCGGCAAGCCGGCGCCCACGCCGAACGTCGTGCCCGGTACCGGCGCGCCGGTGGCCGCGGTCTGTGCCGAAGCACTGCCGTTGGAGATCAACTGCACGCTGCCCGGATCCTCGCCCTGGCGCAGGTCCAGGCGACCGCCAGCCGGCGAGATGGCGTCGAAGCGCCGCTCGATGGGCGCAAACGGCAGCTCGATCCAGACCCACGCCTGGGCCCGCGCGGACGGCCCCAGCGGAATCACCATGCTCAACCGGCGATCCGCACTGCCGTAGGAAACGCTCTGCACCGGCGGCAGCCCTTCGCCGATCTGCGCTGCCATCAGCTGAGCCGCCTTGGCATAGCCAAATTCGCGATAATTCGCGCGCAGCACTTCTTTCAAGTCACCGCTGTAAAGCTCCAGTTGCTTGGCCTGGGGCAATCTCAGGCGCAGCGCGGCGACAGTCTGCGCCGGATCATTCATCACGGTCGCCGGGTCGACCGTCGCTACCGCCTTCTCGACGACGACGCGCTGCCGGGCAACCTCATCCGCCACCGCCGCGACCGCTTGCGCCTGCGCCGCGTGCACCCGCTCGGCGGCATGGCCCTTGTCCGCAATCAGCCACGTTTGCCAGGCACAGAACAAGCCCAGCAACAGCAACAGTGTGGCGCCGGCCAGCGGCAACGCCGCTGACCAGTCAACCTGCAGTTGCGGCCGTGGCCGCTTCGCGCTTTTCGATGCCATGACCCGTCCGTGCGGCTTAGCCGTCGGATCGGCCCGATCCACCCGAGCCTGACCCTGCTGCTATGGAATGCCCAATCCTATCGGATACCGGTGGAACCGAAACCACCGCTGCCACGTTCGCTGGGCGCAAACTCGCTGACGATGTCCAGCCGCGGCTGCGCCACCGGCACCAGCAGCAATTGGGCGATGCGGTCACCGATCTCGATGGTGTACGGCTGGCTGCCGCGATTCCAGCAGGAAATCATCAGCGGCCCCTGATAATCCGCGTCGATCACGCCGACCAGATTGCCCATCACCAGCCCGTGTTTGTGGCCCAGGCCCGAGCGCGGCACGATCAGCGCGCACCAGCCCGGGTCACCGATATGAATCGCGATGCCGCTGGGAACCAGGGCGGTCTCCCCGGGCGCCAGGGTCAATGGCTGTTCCAGCACCGCGCGCAGGTCCATGCCGGCGCTGCCGGCCGTGGCCGCCTGCGGCAGCGGGATGCTGTCGCCCAGTCGCGGGTCGAGGACCTTGAGCTGGATACCCAGCCGATGGCGGTCGCTCATCGGCGCGTAGCCCGGTAGCGTGCGGCGACCTGCGCGATCAGCTGACCGGCCAGCTCGCTCTTGGGAGCGCGTGGCAGCGCCAGCTCGCCACCCACCCAATACAGGGTCAGCGCGTTGTCGACGGACTCGAAGCCGAGATCGCCGCCCACCTGATTTGCCGCGATCATGTCCAGCCCCTTGTTGTGCAGTTTGCCCTGCGCGTAGCTGGCCACATCATGCGTCTCCGCCGCAAATCCGACCAGGAACGGGTGCGCGCTTTGCGCCGACAGACTGGCCAGGATGTCCGGATTCTCCTCCAGCGGCAGCGACAACGGCGCACCGGCGTGCTTCTTGAGTTTCAGCGCCGACACTTCCACCGGACGATAGTCGCCCACCGCCGCCGCGCCGATGTAGATATCCGCCTGCCGGGCGGCCTCCAGCACGGCCGCGTGCATCTGCGCCGCGCTGCGCACGTCGACGCGCCGCGCCACCCCGCTCGGCGTGGTCAGGCTCACGGGTCCGGCGATCAGGCTCACCGTGGCGCCGGCGCGGGCAGCGGCCGCGGCGACCGCGAAACCCATCCGGCCGGAACTGCGGTTGCCAATGAAGCGCACCGGATCGATGTCCTCGTAGGTGGGGCCGGCACTCACCACCACGCTCAGTCCTGCCAGCGGGCCATTACCTTCGATAAACGAATCGCGCAGCGCGTCGCGCAGCTGCAGCGCCTCCAGCATGCGGCCGCTGCCGACGTCACCACAGGCTTGCTCCCCAGCGGCCGGACCCAGCAAGTGCGCGCCGCGTTGCCGCAGCACATCAATATTCGCCTGCACCGCCGGATGCGCCCACATCTGCTGATTCATCGCCGGCGCCAGGTACAGCGGTGCCGCACTGGCCAGGCACAACGTGGTCAGCAAGTCGTCGCCGCAGCCGTGTGCCAGCCGCGCCAGCAGATCGGCGCTGGCCGGGGCGATGAGGATGCGTTCGGCCCAGCGCGCCAGTTCGATATGTCCCATCGCGGCCTCGGCGTGGGCGTCCCACAGGCTCACCCGAACGCTCTGACCGGAGAGCGCTTGAAACGTGGTCGGACCGACGAAGCGCGTCGCCCCCTCGGTCATCACCACATGCACCTCGGCGCCCTGCTCGCGCAGACGACGGACCAGTTCGCAACTCTTGTAGGCGGCAATGCCGCCAGACACCCCCAGCAGGATGCGGCGTTGGGCAAGACTCATGTAAGGCAGGCCTGACAGTCGGGCAGAACCTTAGCTTACCGGATTCATTCCGCGCCACCGCTGCCCGGCGCTGGACTGCTCCGGCAAGCTCGTGCGCATGAGCATCCGCGACTGGCCCGAAGGCGAACGTCCCCGCGAAAAGCTGCTGGCCCGCGGCAGCGCGGCGCTGTCCGACGCCGAGCTGCTGGCGGTGTTGCTGGGCAGTGGCAGCCGCGGCAAGGACGCCATCGCGCTGGGTCGTGAGCTGCTCACCAACGCCGGCGGTCTGGGTGCCCTGCTGGCGCGGCCCGAGCAGCAGATCCGCGCCGCTGGACTGGGCCCGGCCAAGCGGGCGCGCATCGCCGCGGCGCTGGAGCTGGCCCGGCGCAGCCTGGCCGAGCAGTTGCAGGAAAAACCCAGCCTCGGCAACCCGCGCGACAGCGGCGACTACCTGCGCGCGCGCCTGCGCCACCTGCCGTACGAAGTCTTCGGCTGCCTGTACCTGGACAACCGCCATCGCGTGCTGGCGTTCGAGGAGCTGTTCCGCGGCACCGTGGACGGCGCCAGCGTGCACCCGCGCGAGGTGGTGCGTGCGTGCCTGCAGCACAACGCTTGCGCCGTGATCTTCGCCCACAACCATCCCTCCGGCGTGGCCGAACCCAGCGCTGCCGATCGCGCCATCACCCACGAACTACGCGATGCCCTGCAGTTGGTTGGCGTGCGCGTGCTCGACCACCTGGTCATCGGTAGTGGCGAACCGGTATCCATGGCCTCGCGCGGCCTGATTTGAGCGGTCTGCAGCGCTGCGGCGCCGCGCCGAACGGCGAGCGCCACTGCCGCGGCATTCTTGCACATGGGGAGGGCACGCCAGCTTGCAGGCGGCATGACCGCGCGGCGACGACCTCCTCCCCGGCGCAGAAGCCGCCGCCAAGTGACCGAAACTTATACACAAAACGTCACTACCGGCACTTGCCGCCCCGATCAACCGTTTAACACTAAGTTTGCTTCCTAAGCAATTGAGCTGCTTGCTTAATTCCTTGCAGCTGGCCTGGAACCCGTAATCGACGAGCCGGACCCGAGACGCGCCAGCGATTTTTCCCACAGAGTTATCCACAGACCGGTTCGCCGAGGCGCAGCAACGATTCGCGGCGCGTCGGCCCATCGCCGGCCCCGGCGTGCTCTGCATCAGCAAGGCCGCGGGTGCGCACGGCGGTCTGTTAGGATTACCGGTTCCATCACGAAACCGACCCCACCCGTGAAAGTACAGCTGCGCGAATTGGTGCTGCAGGCCATCCACGCCCTGCAAAACGACGCCACTCTGCCCGCGCGCCTTGGTGTGCCGGAGTTCGTGATCGAACGGGCACGCAGCCGCGAGCACGGCGATTTCGCTTGCAATGTAGCGATGCTGCTGGCCAAACCGGCGCGGGCCAAACCGCGTGAACTCGCCGAAAAGCTGGTCGCGGCACTGCCCGCTAACTCACTGCTGGACAAGGTGGAAATCGCCGGACCGGGTTTCATCAATTTCTTTCTTGCTGCCAATGCGTATCACGCCGAAGTCCGCCGCATCCTGGACCATGCGGACGCCTACGGCCGCAACACCAGTGGCGAGGGCCGGACCGTGGGCGTGGAGTTCGTCTCGGCGAACCCGACCGGTCCGCTGCATGTCGGCCACGGGCGCAACGCGGTGATCGGTGACTGCCTGAGCCGGCTGTTCGATGCCAGTGGCTGGAACGTGAAGCGCGAGTTCTACTACAACGATGCCGGCGTGCAGATCGCCAACCTGGCGATCTCGGTGCAGGCGCGCGCGCGCGGCGTCACCCCCGACGACAGCAACTGGCCGGAGGCCGGTTACCGCGGCGACTACATCGCTGACGTGGCACGCGCCTACCTCGATGGCGCATCGGTGATCGCCGACGGCGAAACCGTGGCCGGCAGCGGCGACGTCGACGACCTCGACGCGATCCGCCGCTTCGCGGTAGCCAGCCTGCGCCACGAGCAGGACCTGGATCTGCAGGCCTTCGGCGTCGCATTCGACACCTATTTTCTGGAGTCCTCGCTTTATACCGATGGCAAGGTCGAGGAAACCGTACGCGAGATGGTCGCGCATGGCCACACGTATGAAGAAGGCGGCGCGCTGTGGCTGCGCACCACCGCCTTCGGGGACGACAAGGACCGCGTGATGCGCAAGTCCGACGGCACCTATACGTATTTCGTGCCCGACGTCGCCTATCACCTGAGTAAATGGCAGCGCGGCTACGAGAGGGCGGTGACCGTGCTCGGTTCGGACCACCACGGCTCGCTGGCCCGGGTGAAGGCCGGCCTGCAGGCGCTGGACTGCGGCATCCCCAAGGGCTGGCCCGATTACATGTTGTACCAGATGGTGACCGTGATGCGCGGCGGCGAGGAAGTGAAAATTTCCAAGCGCGCCGGCAGCTATGTGACTCTGCGCGACTTGATCGACGAAGTCGGTCGCGATGCCACGCGCTACTTCCTGATCGCGCGCAAGAGCGACTCGCAACTGGTGTTCGACATCGACCTGGCTCGCTCGCAGTCGAACGACAACCCGGTCTACTACATCCAGTACGCGCACGCCCGCGTTTGCAGCGTGCTGCGCCAGGCCCCGGAGAAGGGTTTCACTTTCGACTCGGCCGATGGGCTGGCTCATCTCGACCGGCTGGACAACGAGCATGAGCAGATTCTGCTCGCCGAGCTGTCGAAGTATCCCGAGCAGATCGAGGCCGCCACAGCCAGCCTGGAGCCGCATCTGATCGCCAACTGGCTGCGCGAACTGGCCAATGCGTTCCACACCTACTACAACTCGCACCAATTCCTGGTCGACGATGCCGCGCTGCGCAACGCACGGCTGACGCTGGCGGTGGCGACGCGCCAGGTATTGAAGAATGGACTGGATTTGCTGGGCCTCGGCGCCCCGGAGAAGATGTAATGGCAGCACGCAAGGGCAAGGGCCGGCAGGCCGTGCGCAACGGCGGCAACGGTTTCCCCGGCTGGGGTTACGCGGTGATCGGCGTGGTGGTCGGCGCCATCCTGATGGCGCTGGTGATGCGCGGCAGCCTGTTCACCAGCCTGCGCAATCCTGCCGGGCCACAGGCCAATCCGCAGGCCACCGCCCAGCGCGGCAGCGAACCGGGCGTGCTGGAACCTGCCGCCGGCGACAGCACGCCGAAAAAGCCGCAATACGATTTCTACTCGGTGTTGTCGGAGAAGGAAGTGCGCATCCCGGACGCGGAGATCAGTGCGCAGGCCAGAGCCGAGCAGAAACAGCAGGCGGTGCAGACGCCGGCGCCAGCGGCGACCGCAAGTCCGCGCTCGCCCAACGTGGCCGTCCAGAGTGTCGCCGCCGCACCGTCCGAGTCGATGGCGCCAGCCTCTGGTGGGAGCGGCTATCTGTTGCAGGTCGGGGCATTTCCCAATGCTTCGGTGGCGGAAACGCAGAAGGCGAAGCTGGCCATGCAAGGTTTCGTTGCCAACGTGCAAACGGTGAATATAGGCGGGCAGACCTACCACCGCGTTCGCCTGGGGCCGTTCCGTTCGGCCACCGAGCTGGAAGCGACCAAGCAGAAACTGGCGGCTGCCGGCATTCCGGCGATCGCCCTGAAGGAAGGGAACTAGCAACATGGTCACAAAGACGGCTTGGGTCACCGGCGCCACTGCCGGATTTGGCGCTGCCACGGTAGAGCGCCTGATCGTCGGCGGCTGGCGGGTGATCGCCAGCGGCCGGCGCGCGGACCGGTTGCAGCATCTCGTGGACAAGCATGGCGCCGGGCGCGTGCACATGGCCGCGTTCGACATGCGTGACGAAGCGGCCATGCGCTCGGCTCACGCCGCTCTGCCAGCGGATTTCGCCGATATCGACCTGCTGGTGAACAGCGCGGGGCTGGCACTCGGCACGGCACCGGCGCAGCAGGCCGATCTGGCGCAGTGGAAGCAGATGATCGACACCAACGTCACCGCACTGGTGACAATGACCCATATGCTGCTGCCGCAGTTGATCGAACGGCGCGGCGCGATCGTCAACCTCGGCTCGATCTCCGGCAGCTACGCCTACCGCGGCGGCAACGTGTACGGTGCCACCAAGGCCTTCGTCACCCAGTTCTCGCAGAACCTGCGCACCGACCTGCACGGCAGCGGCGTGCGGGTGACCTCGATCGAGCCGGGCATGGCCGAAACCGAGTTCACCCTGGTGCGTACCGGTGGCGACCAAGCCGCGTCCGACAAGCTCTACGCCGGCGCACATCCGATCACGGCCGCTGACATCGCCGACACGATCTGGTGGATCGCCAACCTCCCGCCGCACTTGAACATCAACCGCATCGAGGTGATGCCGGTCAGCCAGTCGGCCGCCGGATTGCAGGTCGCACGTAGCCCGATTTGAGGCCTGCACCGGCGCGACGCTCGTGCCACAATGCCGCAGAATGGGACGAACGGGTTCCAGCCCACTGAGGGCGGGGAGCATGGCGAACAGCGGTTTCTGGGGCGAACTCAAACGTCGCCACGTCTATCGCGTGGTCGTGGCGTACGCCGTGGTTGGCTGGTTGCTGATCGAGATCGCGACCCAGGTCTTTCCGTTCTTCAAGGTCCCTGACTGGTCAGTGCGCCTGTTGGTGCTGCTGATCGTGATCGGGTTTCCGATCGCGCTGATCCTCGCGTGGGCGTTCGAGATGACTCCCGACGGCGTGCGCCGTACCGAGCCGGCGGATTCGCCCGAGGCGCGCGCACCCGAACACGCGCACCGCGTCGGCAAATTGCTCAACGCCGTCATCATCGGAGTGCTTGCGTTGGCGGTCGCCGCGTTGCTTTGGCAGAAATTCGCGCCGGCCAGCCGGCACGCCGGAACCGTCCCGGCGATGACCGCGGCGGCGCCGGGCGACGCGAGCGATGCCACGGTCAAGGGTGCAACCGATGCCGCTCCGGGCAAATCCATCGCCGTGCTGCCCTTCGAGAACCTCTCCAACGACAAGAGCAACGACTACTTCGTGGCCGGGATGCAGGATCTGATCCTGACCAAGCTGGCCGACATCGGGGATTTGAAGGTGATTTCGCGCACCTCGACGATGCAGTACGGCAGCCACCCGCAAAACCTGAAGACCATCGGGCAACAGCTCGGGGTGGTGACCCTGCTCGAAGGCAGCGTGCAGAAGGCCGGCAACCAGGTGCTGGTCAACGTGCAGTTGATCGATGCGCGCACCGACAACCACATCTGGGCGCAGAGCTACACCCGTACGCTGGACAACGTGTTCGGTGTCGAGGGCGAGGTAGCCGAGCAGATTGCCACTGCGCTCAAAGCCAAACTGTCGCCCGCCGAGAGCAAGCGCCTCGCCACTTCGCTCAGCCCGAACAACGCCGCCAACGACCTGTTCCTGCGCGCCGAGTACCAAGGAAACCAAGGTCTCGTCAACTACGACACCGCAAGCTGGAAAGCCTCGATTCCGCTGTACCGGCAGGCCATCCAGCAGGACCCGAACTTCGCGCTGGCATATGCGCGGCTGTCTTACCAGGAAAGCGAGCTGGCCTGGTTCGGCGGCGGCGGCATGGATGTCGAGCAACTCAACCAACAAGCGCGCAGCGACGCCGAGAACGCGCTCAGGCTTGCGCCTGGCCTGGCCGCCGCGCAGCTTGCCGTCGGTTACAGCGACTACTACGGCCGCGGCGATTACGCCGCCGCGCTGAAAGCCTTCGCCGCGGCGCTGGCGCTGCGCCCCAACGACGCCGACACGTTGGCGGCACAAGGCTACGTCGAGCGCCGGCAGGGCCGCTTCGATGTCGCAATCGCTTCCTTGCAACAGGCGTTTGCGCTGGACCCGCGCAATTCCGCGCTGGCCTTCGAGTTGGGCTCGACCTACGTGATGGCCGGCAGTTATACCAATGGCGAAGATTGGTACCAACGCGCGCTGGCGCTGGACCCGCGCAACCTCAACGCGAAGAGCAATCTTTCCCAAGCCATCGTGTACGCCACGGGCGATATCCCGCGCGCACTGGCCGCGGCACAAGGCGACGACCCGGTCTTGAAGCAGCAACGTGTGGCTCTGCTGGCCTATCAGCGCAAGTATGGGGAAGCGCTAGCTCTGCTCGACAGCGTACCGGACACCGCCGACAATTTTGGGGCCAGCGGTGGCCCCAAGGCGCTGGCGCAGGCCGAACTCTACCGGCTAGCGGGTGATATGAGCCATGCGCGGCCACTTTATGCGCAGGCGTTGCCCAAGATTCGTGCGCAACTGGCGATGATCCAGGGTATCAACCAGGCGGGGGTCTGGCAGAACCTCGCCATCGCCGAACTGGGCCTTGGCCAGACTGAGCAAGGGCTGGATGCGGTGGCCAAGGCTCAGGCCATCGTGGCGCAGAGTGATGACCACAGCTACGGCCCGATAGACATGGAAACGAACGCGACGCTGTACGCCGAGGCGAAGCGTCCCAACCTCGCTGTACCACTGTTGGCCAAGGCGCTTGCCGCACCGGGCATCGGTCGAGCGTATTCACCCGTGTTGCTATGGCTCGACCCGGCATGGGACCCGATCCGCCACGATCCCGGCTTTCAAGCCCTGCTGAACAAGTACGCGTCGCACCAACCCGCCGCGATCCCCGCCGCCGGCAGCACCGCGGCGCTTCCGTTGAAGTGAACTGGTTGGATGATCGTAACCCGGTCGGTATGGCGATCAACCGAAGACGCTCCGCCATCGCCTCATGGCTGCGATGAAAGATCAAGGATGCCGCGCCTGCGCATCAGGCACCCGCGTGTAATCAATCGGCGTTCGTGCGGTGCACGTCGTGCGTCACGAACGGATGGGCGGAGTCCGGCGCGGCCAGCCACTGCGGGTGGGCCAGCGTGTTGCGCATGTCGCGCAGGCCGCTGTGCCAGTGACCATGCATGCTGGTGGTGCTGAAGTCGTAGGCCCGATGATGACCTTGGTACGGTTTGTCCTGATAGATCAGGTGGATCACGTTGGTCACGGTGGTTCCCGCATGGGATTGGGCGCGGCGCCAGGCCGGGTCGCTGCGGCGTGATTCAGGCACCAGCGCCATCAACTCCTGCAGCAGGCACGCCTGCTCCTGCGTTTGCCGCATGTAGTCGGTGATCAGGCGGGTGCGGCTGGAGTACTGGATCTCCTGGCGGCGTTCGGCTACTTCGGCGAGGTCGTGCGGCAGCTTGCCGCGGGCGCTCCACAGATCCACCTGGAACGCCAGCGTGCCGTGGCACGAACGCTCGCCCAGCACCTGGTACAGCGGCGTATTGGATACGACGCCTCCGTCCCAGTAGAACTCGCCGTCGATCTCCACTGCGGGAAAGCCCGGCGGAAGCGCGCCGGAAGCCATGAAGTGCTCGGCGCGCAAGGTGTCGCGGGTGTTGTCGAAATACACGAAATTGCCACAGCGCACGTTCACCGCACCGACCGATACGCGCATCGAGCGCGCGTCGTTGACCCGATCGAAATCGACCAGCCGTTCCAGCGTGGTGCGCAGCGCCGCGGTGTCGTACCA
>CAJDVU010000059.1_pt1 | contig 20357 bp, 19 predicted proteins | sample 7391431 | NCBI WGS metagenome assembly CAJDVU01 (sample SAMEA7055700, study PRJEB34461) | soil metagenome | biome: terrestrial ecosystem; feature: Peninsula; material: soil | place: Antarctica | collected 2016
GCCATCGGCGGTGGCGGTTGGGGGCCGCTGGCCACCAGCACGCTGATCGCGCGCGGCGGCGCCGTGCGCAGCACCATCGGCTCGGTCAACGCCGCCGAGTTCGTGGTGACCGTATGCATATCGGGCACGCTGGCATGGCATGTCGGCATCGGTCACTGGTCGATCGTACTGGGCCTGCTCACCGGCGGCGTGCTGGCCGCGCCTTTTGCCGCGTGGCTGGTGCGACACCTGCCCGAACGCGTCGTGATGGTGGCAGTCGGCAGTCTGATTGTGCTGCTCAGTCTGGCGCAGCTCCTGCGACGACTGCTGTAACGGTCAAAGCCACTCGACCCGACTGACTGTGCGACCCAAGGCCCTCTCGACTTTCTTGCACAGCGTTGGCGTGCCATTGACCAGCACCGCCTCGTCCGCCGCCTTCAGCATCGCCACGTCGTACATCGAATCCCCATAGGCGACCTGCCATCCGGTCACACCGTGTTCGGCGAGCGACTGCAGTTTGCGCCGACCCACGTTATGCCTGCGCACTCGCATGCCGACCCAGCCGGGTTGCAACTGTGAGGCAAGCACTTCCACACCCGACAATCCCAGTTCGTGCAGGATCGAGCTGACCAGGGTCTGTTCGCAACCGGTCACCACGATCACTCGATCGCCTTGCGCCTGGTGTTGGCGCAACTGGCGCAGGCCATCGCGACAGAATTGCCGTGGTCGCCGCGTCAGGATGGCGGCGAAGGCACTCGCCGCCGCGCGATAACGCGCTTCGCCGACGCCAAGCAGCGCGATGCGCACCAGCACGTGCGCCGGCCAGCGACGCGAAAACGGCAGCAGCGACAACAGCAACGGCGTGACCAGCAGCGCCAGCCCCTTGCGCCACAGTGAACGGGCGTAGCAATCGCGCACGAACAGATAGAACGCATCGCCGTGCATCAGCACGCCATCGAAGTCGAACAACACCACTTGAGGCGTGACGGCCGCGACATCCGGCGTCGCGGCCGTGGTGATTTTTTCAGCCTGGCTCACGCAGTGCCGAACAGCCGTCGCAGCTCGCTGCCCGGATCCTCGGCGCGCATGAACGCCTCGCCGACCAGGAAGGCCTGGATGCCGCCTTCGCGCAGCCGCACCACATCCTCCGGCGTGTGGATGCCCGATTCGGCCACCAATATGCGGTCGTACTCGATCAGTTCCTGCAGCGCCAGCGAGGTTTCCAGCGCGGTCTCGAAGTTGCGCAGGTTGCGGTTGTTGACGCCGATCAACGGCACCGGCAGCGCCAGCGCGCGCTCCATTTCCTCCTCGTCATGCACTTCGCACAGCACATCCATGTCGAGCTCGGCGGCCAGCAGGGCCAGCGGCAACAGCTCGTCGTCGTCGAGCGCGGATACGATCAGCAAAATGCAATCGGCGCCGATCGCGCGTGCCTCGTGCACCTGGTAGGGGTCGATGATGAAGTCCTTGCGCAGCAACGGCAGCGAACAGGCGGCGCGCGCCTGCTGCAGGAACGCCTCGCTGCCCTGGAAAAAATCGCTGTCGGTCAGCACTGAGAGGCAGGCCGCACCGCCCTTCTCGTAGCTCCGGGCGATCGCAGCGGGGTCAAAGTCACCACGAATCAACCCCTTGCTCGGGCTGGCCTTCTTCACCTCGGCGATCACCGCTGGCAGGCCGGCCTCGATCTTCGCTTCGATCGCGGCGGCAAAGCCACGCGTATCGGCCTGATCGGCGATGCGCGCGGTCAATTCGGTCAGTGGCAGCTTGCTGCGGCGCTCGGCAACTTCTTCAGCCTTGCGGGCAAGAATGCGATTGAGGATGTCAGTCATGGCATCTCGCTCGGTGGACTATGCGCACATCCTAATGCGCGACGGCGCGCGACGTAAGCCGCTTGCCACGAAACCCTTACGTTGCACGCTCACGCCGCTGCTGCCAATCGTCGAGTGGCGGCCACGAACGCCTCCATTTTCGCATGCGCCGCACCGCGCTCGATCGTGACGCGAGCCAGCTCGATACCGGCCCGGATGCTCTCGACCACGTCGGCGGCATACAACGCAGCACCCGCGTTCAAGCAGACGATGTCGTGCGGCACGCCCACATGCCCTCGCAACGCCTCCAGCAGCATCGCTCTGGATTCATCCGCGTTCGCCACCTTGAGGTTGCGGCTGGAGGCCATCGCCAGGCCGAAGTCTTCCGGTTCCACCTCGTATTCGCGCACCACGCCACCGCGCAGCTCGCCGACCAGGGTGGCCGCGCCAAGCGAGATCTCGTCCATGCCATCACGACCCCACACCACCAGCGCGTTGCGCGCGCCCAGCGCCTGCAGCACGCGGATCTGGATGCCGACCAGGTCCGGATGGAACACGCCCATCAGGATGTTCGGCGCACCGGCGGGGTTGGTCAGCGGCCCCAGGATATTGAACAGCGTGCGCACGCCCATCTCGCGGCGCACCGGCGCGACGACTTTCATGGCCGGATGGTGGTTCGGCGCAAACATGAAGCCGATGCCAGTTTCGGCCAGGCACTCGGCCACCTGCGCCGGTGTCAGGTCGATCGACGCACCGAGCGACTCCAGTACGTCGGCACTGCCGGATTTCGAGGACACGCTGCGTCCGCCATGCTTGGCCACGCGCGCACCGGCCGCCGCTGCCACGAACATCGATGCGGTGGAAATGTTGAAACTGCAGGCGCCGTCGCCGCCGGTCCCGACGATGTCGAGCAGGTGGGTGGCATCGCCCGCCACCGCCACCTTGGCCGACAATTCGCGCATCACCCGCGCCGCACCGGTGATCTCCCCGACGGTTTCCTTCTTCACGCGCAAGCCGGTAATGATCGCCGCGGTCATCAACGGGCTCACCGCGCCGTGCATGATCTGGCGCATCAGCGCGATCATCTCGTCATGGAAGATTTCGCGATGCTCGATCGTGCGCTGCAGCGCCTCCTGTGGCGTGATCGTGGTCACCCGCTCATCCTTGCCGGTGAGCTCGCCGCTCATGCCGCCAACTGCAGCGGCAGCCCCAGGAAGTTGCGCAACATGTCGTGACCGTGCCGGGTCAGGATCGACTCCGGATGGAACTGCACGCCTTCGACCGCCAGGGTCTTGTGGCGCAGGCCCATGATCTCGTCGATCGAGCCGTCCGCATTCTCCGTCCAGCCAGTGATCTCCAGGCAGTCCGGCAGCGAGGATTGCTCCACCACCAGCGAGTGGTAGCGCGTGGCCTCGAACGGATCGGGCAGGCCGGCGAACACACCCTGCCCGCGATGGTGCACCGGCGAGGTCTTGCCATGCATGATTCGCTTGGCGCGAACGACCTTGCCGCCGAACACCTGGCCAATCGCCTGATGGCCGAGGCACACGCCGAACACCGGAATCTCGCCCGCCAGCTCGCGCAGCACATCCAGCGACACGCCCGAGTCATCCGGCGTGCCCGGTCCCGGCGAAATCATGATGTGCGAAGGCGCCAGCGCACGAATCCCGGCCACGTCCAGCGCATCGTTGCGCACCACCCTCACCTGCTGCCCCAGCTCGCCCAGATACTGCACGAGGTTGTAGGTGAAGCTGTCGTAGTTGTCGATCATCACCAGCATGGAGCACCTGTCTGTCTGTTGCACACGGCGTGCGCGCGTGCATGACGTCAAGAGTACGCGCACCAACACGCGTTTTTTCTTCATGAACGCATTGGCCGTGCATTCTGACTGGTAACCGCCCCCTTGTCGCGGCGGGGCGCGTGAGACGATGATCGAAATGGGACTGCCGGGTCTGCCGGCGCAGGACACCGACACACGAGAGCGGAGGCAAATTTGCCGCCATCAACCGCCCTGTCGCCGACCCAAACCATGACGAGGTCTCGCCGGTGGGCGAGCAGTCGTTGCCGCTTTATTCGCTGGCGACCCCAAAAGCAATGAACGTCACGCTGGTGCCGGAGGACTTGCCCGCGTCCGGACATCACGGCGCGGAATACGATCCGTGGCCGATCGAAATCACGGATGGCGAGCCGTTTCCCTGCGGCTTCGTGCAAGTCAATCCCAACTCGACGATTCCGGCGCGGATGGATCGCAGCACGCGCGCCGACACGCGCTTTTGAATCGGGGTCGATCTTGTTGTATCTGGCCGAAAAATTTGGTGCGTTTCTTCCGACGCTCGCCGAAACGGGTCGAGGCGATCAGCTGGCTGTTCTGGAGAGCGGGCAGCGCGCCTTGTCTCGGCGGCAGTTTCCGGCGCTTCTTCGCCTGCGCGCCGACCAGGATCGAGTACGCGATCGACCGGTTCGCCATGGCGGTCAAACGCCAGCTCGATGTACGGGATCGCCCGCTTGCGCAAACGCATGACCTTGCCGGTGACGGGTACAGCATTGCCGACATTGCCACTTGGCCCTGGGAGGGAGCGCTGGTCGATGGACGGCTCTGCAAAGCCAGCGAATTTCTGCAGGTACAGGCTTATACCCACCTGCGACACCGGGTCGGGGAAGTGGGCCAGCGCCCGGCGGTGCAGCGCGGGCGCCGGATCAATCGGACCTGGGCGAGTCGCAGAGGCAATTACCCCAACGCCACACGCCGCTCCCATGAAGCAAAAGCCCGCGCGGAGCGCGCTCATCCGCTCTCTCCCTGCGGCGACCGAAGGAAGGCCCTCGCGGGAGTGAGGATCGAGGAGACGGTTCGCGACTCGCCCGATACCCGGAAAAGCAGGACAAAGGGCCCCATTGCCACGTTGTCCGCTGCCACAGTCCGCTTCGCCCGGGCCGGGACTTTCAATAGCTCGGACTCGGCCCCAGCCAGATGGTGCATTGAGGCACAACATGCAAATAGCCGCCCAAGCATGGCTGGCGAGTTGCAAGTTGCCATCAGCTCTTGGGCCTCGCGTGCACAACCGAGTATCTTGATCAGTGGCATGACGCTGGAGGTGAAGACATGACCATACCCGATGCTGCCCGCGCGGGCTCTTTCATGCTCGGTGGAGAGGTCATCATCCATCGCCTTGGATATGGCGCGATGCGCGTCACCGGAGCCGGGGTGTGGGGCGAGCCGGCCGACCGCGCGGAATGCCTGCGTACCTTGCGGCGGGTACCCGAGCTGGGGGTGAATTTCATCGACACCGCGGACTCCTACGGACCGGACGTGTCGGAGCCGCTGATTCGCGAAGCGCTGCATCCGTACGACGACGTGGTGATCGCGACCAAGGGCGGACAGATACGCCCGGCACCGAATGAGTGGATCCCGCTCGGTCGTCCCGAATATTTGTTGCAGCAAGTGAAAATGAGTTTGCGCCGGCTTGGCGTGGACCGCATCACGCTGTGGCAACTGCACCGGATCGATCCGAAGGTGCCACGCGATGAGCAATTCGGCGCGATCAAGTCGATGCTCGATGCCGGTCTGATCCGCTTCGCGGGCTTGAGTGAGGTGAATGTCGAGGAAATTCAGGCCGCCGAGCAGATATTCCCGGTAGCCACCGTACAGAATCATTACAGCGCGACGTTTCGAAGGTATGACGACGTGCTTGCGTATTGCGAGCGCCGCGGCATCGCCTTCATCCCGTGGTATCCACTGTCTGGCGGCGCGCTGGCCAAGCCGGATTCTGCAGTCGCCAACATCGCGCAACAACATCACGCCAGCACCAGTCAAATCGCGCTCGCCTGGCTGCTGAAGCGCAGCGCGGTGATGCTGCCGATCCCCGGCACCTCGCAACGCGCGCACCTGGAACAGAACGTGGCCGCGGCCGACGTGGCGCTATCCGACGCGGAGTTCGCGTCGCTGCAGGGGTTGGCGCACGCGCGACACCCGCACTGAAGATCACTGCACGAGGATCGGCACGGCCGGGCTCCGCCTGCCGTGTCGCCGCCATATCGCTCGCGACCCCATTCAAACCCCACGGACGCTTATCCCATGACCCCACCGACCTCGCCTCTCGTCGCCATCGTTGGCGTCGGTCCCGGACTCGGCGCGGCGCTCGCCGCGCGCTTTGCGGCAGGTGGCTGCGTATTGGCCCTGCTGTCGCGCCGGCCGGCGTCGCGCGCCGCCGCGCTGACGCAGTCCGCGACGGAGAAACACCTGGCGGTTGGCTACGATTGCGATGCTGGCGACCCGGCCAGCGTCAGCGCCGCCTTCGCGCAGATTCGTGCCACCCAGGGTGATCCCGCGGTGCTGGTCTACAACGCCGGAATCTTCATGCAGGGCGGCATCATGGAGCTGGATCCGGCGCGGTTCGAGTCGGCCTGGCGGGTGAACTGCCACGGCGCGTTCTCGGCCGCCCGAGAGGTGCTGCCGGCGATGCTCGCGGCCGGCGCAGGCACGATTCTCTGCACCGGCGCAACCGCGGCGCGGCGTGGGGGTGCACGTTTTGCGGGGCTGGCGGTCGGCAAGTTCGGCCTGCGCGCGCTGGCGCAAAGCATGGCGCGCGAGTTCGGACCACGCGGCATCCATGTCGCGCACGTCGTCATCGATGGGCAGATCGGCACGCCCGCGGCGCGGGAACGCGAACCGGAGCGCGCTGCGGCAACCCTGCTTGAGCCGGCCGCGATTGCCGAAAGCTACTGGCAGTTGTACCGACAGCCGCGCTCGGCGTGGACGCAGGAACTGGACATCCGCCCCTACGCGGAAAAGTTCTGAACACATCTATCGCGCGGCATCCGTCGCGCCATTGGCACCGATCCGGGCGTTGCGCTGCAGCGGCAGCGTCTGGAACCTCGACACTGGGTACGGGAAACAACACATCATGAGTCATCTGGACACCTTGCGTGGCATCGTCGGCGACTCGCACGTGATGACCGGTGCCGATGCGGCGCCGTACCTCACGGACTGGCGCGAACGCTACTGCGGGCATGCCCTGGCGGTCGTTCGTCCCGGCTCGACTGACGAGGTGGCCGCCGTGGTGCGCGCGTGCGCCAGCGCCGGCGTGCCGATCGTGCCACAGGGCGGCAACACCGGTCTGTGTGGCGGCGCCACACCGGACGATTCGGGGCGTGCGGTGGTGGTGTTGCTGCTGCGCTTGAATCGCATCCGCAGCACGGACCTGGCCAACGACACGATGGAAGTCGAGGCCGGCTGCGTGCTGCAAGCCGTCCAGCAGGCGGCGCGCGATGCCGGGCGGCTGTTTCCGTTGAGTTTGGCGGCCGAAGGCAGCTGCACGATCGGCGGCAACCTGGCCACCAATGCCGGCGGCACCCAGGTACTGCGTTACGGCACCATGCGCGCGCTGGTCCTCGGGCTGGAAGTGGTCACCGCGCAGGGCGACATCTGGCACGGCCTGCGCGCGCTGCGCAAGGACAACACGGGCTACGACTTGCGCGACCTCTATATCGGCAGCGAAGGCACGCTCGGCATCATCACCGCTGCCACCCTCAAGCTCTTTCCGCAGCCCGTGGCTCGCTGCACAGCGCTATTGGCGCTGGCGTCGATCGATGACGCAATCGCCGTGTTGACGCTGGCGCGCCATGGGTTCGGCGCAGCGCTTACCGGCTTCGAGCTGATGTCCGGCCACTGCCTCGACGCCGTGGTGCGCTGCTTCCCCCAGCAACGCCTGCCGTTCGAAGGCGAAGCGGCGACACTGCCCTGGTACGCGCTGCTGGAGGTGTCCGACAACGAAAGCGAGGCGCACGCCCGCGAACGCTTTGAAACCATCCTGGGCGAGGCCATGGCCTCCGGCTGCGTCAGGGACGCGGTGATCGCCGGCTCGATGGCGCAAAGCCAGGCCTTGTGGCATCTGCGCGAAAGCATCCCGCTAGCCGAAAAGGCCACCGGCAAGAGCATCAAGCACGATGTGTCGATCCCGGTGTCGCGCATGGCAAGCTTCGTCGAAGACACCAACCGCGCCCTGCAACAGGCGTTTCCGGGGGTCCAGCATGTGATCTTTGGCCACCTGGGCGACGGCAACCTGCATTACAACGTGGCCTGCAGCGGTGAATGGTCCGAAGCCGATCTGCTGGCGCAGCAGGACGCAGTCTACGAATTGGTGCACGACAACGTGCACGCGGTGGACGGCTCGATCAGCGCCGAGCATGGCGTGGGCCAACTCAAGCGTGACGCGCTGGTGCGCTACAAGAGCCCGGTCGAACTTGCGCTGATGCGATCCCTGAAGCAGGCGCTGGATCCCGAGGGCATCATGAATCCGGGCAAGGTGCTGGGCGTTGACCCGGCATGAGCGGGCGCCCGCGGCGGTCCCGCGCTAATCGTCCGCGTGCTGGCGAGTGTGTTGCGGGCACGGTGGAAGCCACGGCTTGAGTGCTTGCTCGGCGAGGGCCGGCCAATCGCGATTCGCCGCCGGATTGGCCGGGCTCGGATGGATCAGATAACCCACGTCAGCATCCGCACCAAGCAAGGCGGTGGCGCGCTGTTGGGCATAACGACCGATGCCCACGACCGCCGCCGGCGCCAGCGCACGGATCGCGGCGGCCAGCGCGCGGTCGCACACCGCCATCAACGCCTCGCGCTCGTGCCGCTTCAGATGCTCCGGGATGAGGTTGCGCCCGTCCTTGATAAACAGCAGCGGACAGTAATTCCACACGAAGAAGCGTTCAAAGAAGGCATCCGGCGTGCCCAGGCGCGTCTCCGCCCAACGCCAGACGCGTGAGCCGCTGCCCTCGTTGCGGTGGCACGCCATGCCGAGAATCGGATACTTGGGATGCTGCTCCGGCAACACCTTGGCGAGGTGCGACTCCATGCCAAACCACTCGCGCACCATGACCACGTCGCCAAACGGCACACCGGTTTGCGCCATGCCCCAGGGGCCGGGGTTCATGCCCAGCAGGAGCACCCGCCCGCGCTTTTCGCCATAGCGGCGCAGGAATTCCCGATGCGCAGCCCACGCATAGATCAAGGGGTTATAGATGTGGCTAGGTGTCGTCAGCTCCAAATCGGCGCATTCGCGCGCCAGCCTGCGCGTCGTTCTGAGCAGCGCGGATTGAGTCATGAGTGTGGTGATGGGCGTGGCGAATTCGGCCTGCTAGTGTAAACCCCGCCACGTGAAGCCACGCGCACCATCACCATGGCCGTTGCAAGGGTACGCGCGGCACCCGGATATCGGGCTGCGCGCGCCGCGCGCACCGCGCGCACCGCGACCGCATACTGCAGCGCCGGCGCGATTTGATGCAGATCATGGAAGCCACGTCCAATCGGGCAGAGTCTGGTGCAGTCATGACAAGCGTTTGCTCCACACACCCGGAAAGTTGGATACCGGTGCGCGCGTTCAGGTCAGAGCCTGTCCCGCACAGACAGCGGCGGCAGTCCCGTTCGCCGACTCCTGCATGACAGACAGGGCGCCGGCAGATCGTCGGCACGCGGCTCGCCGCCAGCGGCCATCAGCCTTCATCCTCTTCCACCACACCCGCACAGGGAGAACATCACCATGGCATGGGTCACTTGCTCAGGCTTTCCACGCATCGGCCTCAAGCGCGAACTCAAGCGTGCGCTGGAATCACACTGGCGCGGCGACAGCAGCACCAGCGAACTGCACGAAGTCGCGCGCCAGTTGCGTCGGCGGCACTGGCAACTGGCCCGTGATGCCGGCGCCGATGTCGTGCCGTGCAACGATTTCAGTCTGTACGACCATGTGCTGGACACGGCCGTCCTGTTTGACGCCATCCCCGACCGCTACCGCGCACTCATCGACCAGGACGAATCAGCCGGCTATTTCGCCATGGCGCGCGGCCACAAGCAGGGTGGCTACGATCTGGCAGCGCTGGAGATGACCAAGTGGTTCGACACCAATTACCACTACATCGTCCCCGAACTGAGCGCCGGCCAGCGCTTTGCGCTGCGCGGCGACAAGCCGCTCACCGAATTCAGCGAGGCGCGCGCACAAGGTCACGTTGCACGACCGGTATTGCTGGGTCCGGTGTCGTTCCTGCTGTTGTCCAAGACGGTCGACGGCAGTGATCGTCTGCAACTGCTTGACGCGCTGCTGCCGGCCTACGTCGAGCTGTTGACAAAGCTGGCACAGGCCGGCGCCGAGTGGGTGCAACTGGACGAACCTTGCCTGGTGCTCGACCTGGAACCTGCGGCCCGCGCCGCGTACGAGCGCGCCTATGCCACGTTGGCCGCGGCCAACGCGCCGCGCATCCTGCTGGCCACCTATTTCGGCGCGCTGGGCGACAATCTGGAATGGGCGACGCGCCTGCCGGTGCATGGCCTGCACGTGGACCTGGTGCGCGCACCGCAGCAACTGGATGCGGTGCTGGACGCATTGCCGGGCGACCGCGTGCTCAGCGCCGGGATCGTCGACGGCCGCAACATCTGGCGCAGCCGGCCCGATCAAGTGCTGCCGATCCTGCAAAAGATCCAGGGGCGCGTCGGCGGCGAACGCCTGTGGCTGGCGCCGTCGTGCTCGCTGCTGCACGTGCCGATCGATATCGAGGCGGAAACCTCGATGAATCCGCAACACCGCGGATGGATGGCGTTCGCACGACAGAAGATCGAAGAGTTGCGCAGCTATGCCGATGCGCTCGCCGGCAACGCCGAGGCCGCTGCCTGCCTCGCCGCCCAGCAGGCAACGCTCGATCAACGGGCGCACGCGCCGCGCATCGTCGACGCCAACGTGCGCGCGCGGGTGGCCGCACTCGGTGCGCAAGCCACGTCGGAGCGTCCCGCGTACGCCACCCGGCACGCCGCGCAAGCCGCCCGGTTGACGTTGCCACTGCTACCCACCACCACGATCGGCTCGTTCCCGCAAACGGACGCACTGCGCAAGGCTCGCGCGGCGCACCGGGCCGGGCGCCTCGATGACGGTGCGTACGAGCACGTGCTGAAGCAGGAAATCGAGCATTGCATACACTTCCAGGAACGCATCGGACTGGACGTGCTGGTGCACGGCGAGGCCGAACGCAATGACATGGTGGAATATTTTGGCGAACTGCTGGACGGCTACGTCTTCACCGGACACGGCTGGGTGCAGAGTTACGGCTCGCGCTGCGTCAAGCCGCCGGTGATCATCGGCGATGTGTCGCGCCCGGCGCCGATGACGGTGCGCTGGTCGACCTACGCACAATCACTGACCGACAAACCCGTGAAAGGCATGCTGACCGGGCCGGTGACCATGCTGCAGTGGTCGTTCGTACGCGACGACCTGCCGCGCGAAAGCGTGTGCCGCCAGATGGCGCTGGCGCTACGCGATGAAGTACACGACCTGGAAGCGGCCGGCATCGGCGTGATCCAGATCGACGAGCCCGCGTTCCGCGAGGGCTTGCCGCTGCGCCGCGCCGACTGGCCCGGCTATTTGCGCTGGGCGGTGGAATGCTTCCGCATCAGCACCGGCGGCGTACACGACACCACCCAGATCCACACCCACATGTGCTATTCGGAGTTCAACGACATCATCGAGGCAGTCGCCGCGCTGGACGCCGACGTGATCTCCATCGAGACCAGTCGTTCGCGCATGGAGCTGCTGGACGCTTTTGCGCGCTTCCACTATCCCAACGGCATCGGCCCGGGCGTCTACGACATCCATTCGCCGCGCGTGCCGGCGCAGACCGAGATGCTCGACTTGCTGCGCAAGGCGCTGCAGGTACTGCGACCGGACCAGCTGTGGGTCAACCCGGACTGCGGCCTGAAGACGCGTACCTGGGCCGAGGTCGAGCCCGCGTTGAAAGCGATGACCGCAGCGGCGCGGCAACTGCGCGAGCAGCACGCCGAGGCGCTTGGTGCATGAGCGCCACTCAGCGTGAATCTGTGCATGCATCGGAAGAATCCACCGGTCGCCGCCAGAACCGGTAGATCAACGCACCGACGACCAGCGTCACCGCTGCCGCCACCAGATTGGCGACGCCGGCGCTGGCCGGAGGCAAGACGAGGGCCCGCAGCAACCGCTGAAACGCATCGGGAAGACGAAGTCAGCGCTGTAGCAAATCAGAGCTCTTGCGCACTTGGTAACGCGCCTGCAGCACAGCTGGGCGAGACCTCATCACGCCGCTGCCAGCATCCTCTGCGCAAGCTGGCGCACCAGGCCGAGCAAACGTTTCTGCACGATATTCAGTGGATTGTCCGGTCGGCAAACCGCGTACAGCATCACGTCCAGACGCAGGTTCAGCGGGCGCGTTTGCACGGCCCCCCATCGCGCCGTGCCGTGAATGGGTCCACCAACGCCAGGCCTTCCCCTTGTGCGACCCGTGAATGTGCCAGCTGACAAGTTTGCACCCGTATCGTGGTCCGCAGTGCCGGATCGAGCTGGGACAGATGGCTTTGCAGCATGTTGCCCAGCGCATCCTGTACCGCGATGCCGATCATCGGCTCATTGGCCAGCGCGGTGATCGGCAATGGTCGGGTCAACTCCGCCACCGACCACCAGCCGGGTGGCGCGATGACCATCACCTGGCCGCGGCACAAGGACTCCCGGCGCAGACCCTGGCGACCGGTGTCCTGCAGGGTGAGGCCGATGTCGGTTTCATGAAGCATCAGCGACTCGCCCATTACCGCCGAGTGCTGCGTGAAAGCTCCACCGTCGTATCGGGAAAAAACCTGCGCAACGAGGTGATGGCTGCGGGCACCAGAACCTGAGACAGCGCCGGCGTGCAGGTCACGCGCAGCGGGCAATGGTCTGGTCGACTCATGTTCGTCGTCAGACGTTGCAGTTCGTTCAATTCCAGGATGATCGTTTCGATGCGCGGGCGTAACAGCAGCGCCTGTTCCGTGAGCTAGAGGCGCCCCCGGACCCGGCTGAACAGGGCAAAGCCCAGTTGCTGTTCGGCTTGCTGCAAGGCCTTGCTGGCAGCCGGCTGCGAAATAGTGCGCAGGTTGGCCGCGCCGGTCAGGCTGCCGGTGGTCAACACGGCATGGAACAATTCTATATAACGCAAGCGCATGTCGAGATTTCGTCCCTTGGTCGCGATGGCGACAGGGCTTGAGTGCAGCACAGGACAAGCCTTTCACGCAAATCACGCTGCCTGTGCCCGCCGCACGGGACACGAGTTCGGACCACGAACAGCCACAACCATCAGTTATGCCACGTACCGGCCTTTTCATTGGTGGCGCGCGGCCACCGGTGACTATGCTCGACGGCGTGTGCTGGTGGATGAACGAAGTATCCGTCGAGGGGAGTAACCATTTCATGTCCAACCCTGCCGAGGCGGCCGAGCCCGCTCACTGGGGCCCGCCTGACCGGCTGTACCTGGGCAGCGCCGACGACGACCTGGCCATCAAGACGGCGAGGGAACTGGCGTACTGGCGCCCGGACTGGTGCGTCGGCCAGTTCCGGCGACCTGATTTCAAGCCGACACTCGGACTGCCTGAGCTCACCATGACCCAGACGCACAGCGCGGGCGCAGACACCATGGTGATCGGCGCCGCCAACGCCGGTGGCGTGATGTCGCCGGAGATTGTCGCCGACGCCGTTGCCGCGCTGGACGTCGGCCTGAACGTGGCGGCGCCCCTGCACCAGAAGCTGCGGGAGACCCGGACATCGTCACCGCCGCCCGGCGCAATGGTCGCGTGCTGTTTGATGCCCGCGATCCCGTGTCCGGCATTCCGGTCGGCACCGCTCGCCCACGTGCCGGCCGCCGGCTGCTTACGGTGGGAACGGACTGCTCGGTTGGCAGGATGTACACCACGCTGGCACTCGAACGCGCCATGCGTCAGCGTGGTCTCCTCGCGGATTTTCGCGCGACCGGCCAAACCGGCATTCTCGTCGCCGGATCGGGCGTGCCGATTGATGCAGTGATCGCCGATTTCATTTCCGGCGCAGCCGAATGGATCTCGCCAGCGCGCCTGGACGGCGGCTGGGATCTCATTGAAGGCCAGGGCTCGCTGTTTCATCCTTCCCATGCTGGCGTGTCGCTCGGCCTGCTGCATGGCGCCCAGCCCGACGCGCTGCCAGGACCCGGTCACGATGGGCGTCGAAGCCATCCTGGACCATCTGCTCGCGTGCTGCCCTGCATGCATGGGCTAATGAAATTGCATTTCGTCGGGCGCGCGAGTGCGAATATGCTCGATCTCGATCCAATCGCTGTAGAGGCTGAACCCATGTCCGACCGAAACGTACCGCTACTCGATGCCATGCCAACCAGGCGTGCGACGGCATACACGCGCCTGCGGTGGTGGCACGGGCCCGTGCTGGTGGCGACGGTGGCCGCATTCAGCGCGCTGGCCTGCGCCCAGGATGTCAATCCTGACGCGACCGGCCACGAGCCGGTCAGCACCCGAGCCGCCCTGCAGAACGCCAGGCCGGTGACCCACGATGGTGGGCGTGGACATCCTCAAGCAGGGTGGCAACGCGGTGGACGCCGCCGTGGCGGTGGGTTATGCGGAAGCCGTGGTGCATCCGTGCTGCGGCAACATCGGCGGCGGTGGCTTCATGACCCTCCACCTCAAGGATGGCCGCAACCTGTTCCTCGATTTTCGCGAGAAGGCGCCGTTGAAAGCCACGCCGACCATGTTCCAGGATGCCGCCGGCAACGTGGTCAAGGGTCGCAGCATCGACACCTACCTCGGCGTGGGCGTGCCGGGCACGGTGATGGGCTTCAATACCGCGCTGAAGGCCTACGGCACGATGTCGTTGCACCAAGTCATCGCGCCGGCCATCAAGCTGGCCCGCGACGGTTACGTGCTCGAGCAGGGCGATGTGGACAGCCTCGACTCGCGCGCCAAGGACTTCGCCGAGCATGCCAATGTGGCGGCGATCTTCCTCAACCACGGCAAGCCGTTCAAGGTCGGCGAGCGGCTGGTGCAGAAAAACCTGGCGCATTCGCTGGAACTGATCGCCAACGGCGGCACCAAGGCGTTCTATGACGGTCCGATCGCCCACGCCGTGGTCAAGGGCAGCGACGCCAACGGCGGCATCCTGTCGCTGCGCGACTTTGCCGACTACACCGCGCAGTGGGAAAAGCCGATCCAGTGCGAGTACCACGGCGACACCGTCGTCTCGGCCCCGCCGCCGAGCTCCGGCGGCGTCACGCTGTGCGAGATCCTGCAGATCATCCAGCCGTATCCCTTCAACCAGTGGGGCTATGGCTCGGTCAAGACCGTGCACTACCTGGTCGAGGCCGAGCGCCGTGCGTTCGCCGACCGCAACACTTACCTGGGCGATCCGGCCTTCGTGCACAACCCGATCGACAAGCTGCTTTCGGCCGAACACGCAGCGAAGCTGCGCGCCAGCATTGAGCCGGACAAGGCCACGCCCTCCTCCGAGATCACGGGCAGCCTCGGCGCACCCGAAGGTCAGCACACCACGCATTACTCTGTCGTCGACAAGGACGGCAACGCCGTCGCCGTCACCTACACGGTCAACTTCCTGTTCGGCAACAAGCAGATTGCCGGCGACACCGGCTTCTTTCTCAACGACGAGATGGACGACTTCACCTCCAAACCGGGCGTGGCCAACGGCGCCGGCCTGGTCCAGGGCGTGATCAACCAGGTTGAACCAGGCAAGCGTCCATTGAGCTCGATGACGCCCACCATCGTGCTGCGCAACGGCAAGCCGTTCATGCTGACCGGCAGTCCGGGTAGCGCCACCATCATCTCGTCCACGCTGGACAGCATTCTCAACGTGGTCGACTTCGGCATGAACATGCAGCAGGCCGTCGACGCGCCACGCGTCCACCAGCAGTGGTATCCCGATGTCGTCTACGCCGGCCAAGGGCTGCTTACGCCCCAGTCGCAGCAGACCCTGGAAGCGATGGGCTACACGTTCAAGCAGTTCAGCGGCGGCGCGGTCGAGGCGATCCTGATCAATCCCGAGTCTGGCCTGCTGGAAGGCGCCAATGATCCGCGCCGTCCGGCGGGTCTGGCGGCCGGGTACTGACCACGCGGTGCGGCGACGACGGCCGTCGTTGCTGCACCGCGTTCATCTGCACGAACGCGGGCAGACGAAGACAGCCGCGCCACGACGTTGTTGCAGATTTCAACACTCACGCGCATGCGCGCATGGGGCGGGCGCGTGTCAGCCACGCGGCGCCAGCATCGCGGCGGACAGTCCCGCATCAGCCAGATGCGCCGGCAGCGGCAGACCCAGAGCCAAGTGCGCGCAGGCTTCACCCATCGCAGCGCTGGTCTGGATGCCATAACCGCCCTGCGCGGCTACCCAGAAGAAGCCGGGCGCATCCATGGCAAAGCCGCCGACCAGGTCGCCGTCCGCAACGAACGAGCGCAGCCCGGCCCAGGTCCGCCGTGGCCGGCGGATCGTCATCGTGGTGGCTTCCTCGATGCGGTGGATGCCCAGCGCAATGTCGTATTCCTCCGGCTGCACATCGTGCGGCTCGACCGGATCGGCGTTGGCGCATGATCCCAGCAGCAGGCCGGCATCGGGCTTGAAGTAGAACGTCTCGGCAAAATCGGTGACAAACGGCCAGTGCGCCGTGGCCACTCCCGCGGGCGGATCAAACACGAAGACGGAACGCCGTTTCGGCGTGATGCCAAGCGGTGCCACCCCGGCCAGTACGGCCACCCGGTCGACCCAGGCACCGGCGGCGTTAAGCAGCAGCGGTGCGCGATACACCTGCTCGCCATCGTCGACTTCCCAGCTGCCGGCCATGCGGGAGATCGCGCGGATCGCCACGTTCAAACGCAACTCGCCGCCGCGGGCGCGCAGAGCGCGCAGGAAACCTTGATGCAGTTCGTTGACGTCGATGCTCGCTGCGCCGGGCTCGTGCAGGCCGATCTGTGCGACGGCGGGTTTCAGCACCGGAACCGCAGCGCACACTTGGGCCGCGTTGTGCAGCTCGATGTCGCGGGTAAACGGCAGGATCGCCTCGTACAGCGCGCGCACGCCGTCGACCTGTGCCGCATTGCCGATGATGGTGGCGCCCAGCGGGCCGAGGATCGGCTGCGCCGCGAAGCCTGCGGGCGTCGCTGCCAGGAACGGGCGCGTGGCGCGCGTCAGTGCACGCACCTGGGGCGAGCCGTAGGTTTCACTGAACAGCGCCGCCGAGCGGCCGGTCGAGTGCATGCCCGCAAACGCCTCGCGTTCCAGCACCAGCACCCGCGCATGCGGCGCCAGAAAATAAGCCACCGACGCACCGGCCATGCCGGCGCCGATCACGATGACGTCCACTTCGATCATGTCTTTACTCCGGTGCTGTCACGTCGCGACTGCCGAGCCACGACGCTGGTGGCAGTCATGTCGGCGGTGACGTTGCCAAACGTAGCCAGCGTGTCGGGCAGCGTGTCGACCGCCAGCATCAGGCCCAACGGCCCCAGCGGTACGCCCATCGCCTGCGCCACCGGCAGGTTGGTGGCAATGAAGGTGACCTGCCCCGGCAGGCCAACCGAACCCAGGCTGATCACCACCGCCAGCAGCGCGCCAGTCAGCAGCTGCGCCGCGGAGAGGTCGATGCCGTAGGCCCAGGCGATGAATGCGGCCGAGGTGAGGTATTGCACCGGACTGGTGAGGCGGAACAGTGAAACCGCCATTGGCAGCGTCAGTGCGGTGACCGGCTCGGGATAACCGAGCTTGCGATCGGCGCTTTCCAGCATGGCCGGCAACGAGGCCAGCGAGGATTGCGTGCTGAGCGCCACCACCTGTGCCGGCACCAGCGCGACGATGAAGGCCCACCGGCGCCGCCCACAGCACCCAGCGCACGATCACGATCATCGCATCGGCGATCGCCTGGAAGAATTCCACCAGCGTCGCGCGGCGCGCCAGCGGCAACCGGGTCAGGGCGAAACCGAGGAACAGCGCGAACACCACCAGCGGCAACATGGCGCTCTGTGCCGCCGCCGCGACCGCGTTGCTGGGCACAATCGCCACCAACGCATCGATCCAGCCCACCGGCGCTGCGTGTGTCGCCGGCAACATGGAGACGTGACTGAGTGCCGCCGCGAGCGTCGGATCATGCGGAAACAGGGTGAACACGAACGGTGCCGCCAGTGCGGTGAACAAGGCAGCCAGGGTCAGCAGCACGATGAACACCACGATCGCCCGCCGCGCGATGCGGCCAGATGCCGCCGCGTCGCTGGCGGTGTTCACACCGACCACGACCAAGGCCAGCACCAGCGGCACCACCGTCATCTGCAGCCCGTTCAACCACAGCTTGCCGATCGGTTGCGCCACGTCGGCAACATCCAGCGCTGCTGCCGGACGCCAGGCCGCCAGCAGCAAACCGATCACGGCGCCGCTGGCCAGCCCGGTCAGCACGCGACCGGTGGCGTTCATCGCGAAGGACCTGGCACGGCGATCGCCGGCAGCTGCCAATCGGCACGCAGTTTCAGGTAGGCACTTTGCGGCAGCAGCACGAAGATCGGCTTGCGCTGCGGCTTCAGCCACGCGACCAGTGACTGCATCACGGCAGGCGCCATCGCGGTGCAGCCGACCGTGGTGTCAGTCGACGATGACCACAGGTGACCGAAGATGCAACTGCCCGCCGCCGGCTGCTGCTGCCAGTTCTGCTGAATCTCGAAGCCGAGGCGGTAGTGCTGATCGCCGTTGAGATGGAGGTCACGACGCATCGGTTCGGTGGAACCCTTCACCGCCGCAGCACCGACCAACTTCGCATCGACGATGCGGTTGTAGTACTTCGCGCCGACAACGTCGACGCAATAATCCGTGGCGGACAGCGCCCGATACGGCATTGTCGTCTTGGCGCTGGCGGCATAACCGAACACCTGGCCGATGCGGAAGACCCCGGCCGGGCTGCGACTGTCGCCTTCGTGTTTGAGCGGTCCGTCATGGCGCGCCGCATTCAATCCCAGCCCCCAGCCGGCGCCGTGGCTACCGATCGTCACCGGTGCCGAGATTCCCGCTGCGACCCAGCCATGGCGGCCACGGGTGAATGTGCGCAGCGTGCCGTGATCGGCGTTCCAGTCGGCCACGGTCACCAGCACCAGCTGGCGCGAGGACTGCCAGTGACTCGCCTCATGGTCGGACGAGTTGGCGGCTGTCGCGCCGGCACACAGGGTCAGCAGCAAGGTGGCGCCGACGAGGCGCGAACGGAGGAAGCGTGGGAAAGTCATGCGGGTCGCTCGCGTGGCGGATGGGTTAAGTGTCATGGCTCTAGCATCATCTGGATCCGTTCGAGATTGGCCAGCAAGGTGGCACGACGATCATCGCGCCCTTCGCACAGCAACACGAAGACGCCGTCGAGCAGATGCTGCAACGCCGATTGATAGAGCAGCGGCTGGATGTACGGCAACTCATCATGCGCCGACACCACCAGCGCGAGATCGGCCAGCGTGCGCAGCGGATTGGCGGTGTGTCGCGTCACCGAGATCACCTTGCCGCGCCGCTCGCGGAAGTAGCGGCTGATCTTGCACAGTGCCGGATGGTTGCCATGTTCGGAGAACACCAGCAACACATCGCCGGCGCGTGCCGCTGAAACATTCGCCGTCATGCGCGCGATGTCGAAGTTGTGCACGGTGGGGATGCCCAGCAGCGACAACCGCAAGGCGAAATTGCGTGCGTAGATGTCATCCTCGCCCAGACCGATGATGAAGACCTTGCCGTCCCGACCCGCATGCTCGATCGCCTTCCCCACGGCGCCGATCGTGTCTGCGGGATTGAGCAGGCGAGTTGCCTCCTCCGCCTCGGCCTTGCGCCGCCATAGACTCTCGGCCGGCGAGCCGCCGGGGCCGCCCGCCGCCGCCGCAACCTGCGGCGTATCACTGCGCTCGGCACGGGCAATCGCCGCGCCGACCGAATATTTCAGGTCGGGATAACCCTTGAAACCCAGCTTCTGGGTGAACTTGACCACGCTGGACTGGCTGATCCCCAGCGCGTTGGCCAGTTGCTGCGAGGAGTAATCGCGCAGCAGTTGCGCATTCTCCAGGACGAAGTCCGCGATGCGACGCTCCACCGCCGACATCCGGTCGCGTTCCGAACGGATTTTGACCAGGGGCGACATCAGCCTGCGATCGCTTCCAGCCCGCGGATTTCGCGAATGCCCAGCCCGGGCGCATCCGTGATCGTAATTTCCGATTCGTTGAAGATGACCCCACCGTCGACGGGATTGAACTGACCCAGCGAGGGGCCGTCCAGGTCGACCTTGGTGATCACCTCCGCCTTGGCCACCGCCACATGCACCGCCGCGGCCACGCTGATGCTGGATTCCAGCATGCAGCCGATCATGCACTCGATACCGTACATGGCCGCGATATCGGCGATGCGGATCGCGTTGGAGATACCGCCGGTGTTCATCAGCTTGATGTTGATGATGTCGGCGGCACGCAGGCGGATCAGCTCCATCACTTCCAGCGGGCCGAACACGCTCTCGTCCGCCATCACCGGCGTGTGCACCCGTTCGGTGACATAGCGCATGCCTTCGAGGTCACGCGCCTTCACCGGTTGTTCGATCAGCTCAAGCTTGATCCCGGCATCCTCCAGCGTCTGCAGCGCGTACACAGCCTGTTTGGCCGTCCATCCCTGGTTCGCATCCAGGCGCAACAGCGCACGGCCTTCGACGGCGGCGTAGATCGCGCGCACGCGCTCGATATCGACGCCGATGTCCTTGCCGACTTTGATCTTCAGTGAT